>Ga0247732_10000682_pt1 | contig 15123 bp, 4 predicted proteins | sample UWRJL163409C2_FD_180940 | JGI IMG/M metagenome (GOLD analysis project Ga0247732, IMG submission 180940) | Plant litter microbial communities from Arlington Agricultural Research Station in Wisconsin, United States - UWRJ-L163-409C-2 | ecosystem: Environmental > Terrestrial > Plant litter >...
TTGTTGAAGTTGTTCCAGGCGGCGTACGCCCAACGACTGGATCGGTTTCAGGGTAGTGCGCGACCTCTGAAACACCGAATATCCACTGTGGGAGGGGGCTTGCTCCCGATGGCGGTGGGTCAGTTACAAACTTATTAACCGACACACCCTCATCGGGAGCAAGCCCCCTCCCACATTTGAGTCCCACACATCAGGAAGACTCGGTTCAGCCCTTCTGAGCCAACAGCGCCAAGCCTTCATGCAATGCCGGGAACAAGCTGTTGTTGAAGTTGTTCCAGGCGGCGTACGCCCAACGACTGGATCGGTTTCAGGGTAGTGCGCGACCTCTGAAACACCGAATATCCACTGTGGGAGGGGGCTTGCTCCCGATGGCGGTGGGTCAGTTAAAAATTTACTAACTGACACACCTTCATCGGGGGCAAGCCCCCTCCCACATTTGAATCCCGCACATCAGGAAGACTCAGTTCAGCCCTTCTGAGCCAACAGCGCCAAGCCTTCATGCAATGCCGGGAACAGGCTGTTGTTGAAGTTGTTCCAGCGCAGCTCGAGGATGGTGTCTTGCGGGGAGATCTCGGTCTTGAGCACGTCATGGAACACTTCACCGGAATCGATGCCGTTGTCCACGTAGTGGAACGACGCACCGGTGAGGTACAGCGGCTCCGACGGCGTGGTGGCCTTGGTCGCCCAGTCCACCACCGTTTGCCCGCGCGCACCGTACAAGGCGTTCCAGGTGGCGTACGCCCCGCGACGCTCGTAAGGCGATTCGATGCGCGTAATGCCTGGGTGGATGTTCATGATCCGCCGGGCAAACGGCGCGCCGGGGCGCACCAGCTCATCGAGGATCACCAGCAGGCCATCCAACACCACGATATCGGCCTTCAATTCCACCAGCGTGTCATGCAGGCGGCGCTCGAAATCCTGTTTGCCGGCGATATGTTCCGCGCTGCCCCGTGGCAGGCGGCGGTAGGTGGACGGCACGCTCATCAGCAAATCGTTGACTAGGCGCCCCTGCACCCGCAGGTCCGCCGGGTACAGCCACTGGCGGCCCGGCTGGTAGGCAAAGCCGTAGTCGGCCACCAGCTGTTGGTCCCGTGGGTTCTGTTCGTCGTCGTCATACACCACGCCCACCAGGTTGTAGGCCTCCCCCAATGGCGTGTCGTTGAGCGCCCCCACCAGAGATTCCAGCACCGACATCATGTAGCGCTCGTGGTCCTTGTAGGCCACCGGCTGCCCGGCCTTGTCGGCGGCGGCATTGCGCAGGGACCACACGTACACCAGATTCTTTTTCGTCATTGTTTCGCTCTCGCTGGATAGATCAGGCACGCGCCAATACGCGTGCGCCTACACCACAAGAACGAACCAGACGCCGTGCAATTTATCCGCCGCCGCTGCCGCCGGGCACACCGAGCTAAATAGTCGCGCCAATTCTTCGTTTGTCATGGGTAAGGGTCTGTGTGCCCAGCCCCCTCTCATTCACTTTTCCGGGAAATATTTATGACCGACCCCAAGCGCGGCGCCTTCAAAGGTCTGCTCGCATTGCTCAGGCCCTTTCGCACCATCATGACGATCTCCGTCGCCCTGGGCATGGCCGGCGGCCTGGCCATCACGTTCCTGCTGGCGACCATCAATAAAGCCCTGCACTCCTCCACCGGCATGACCCAGGGTGTGATCCTGACCTTCGCAGCCTTGTGTCTGCTGGCGCTGGTCAGCTCGATCGTGTCGGACATCGGCACCAATTTCGTCGGCCAACGCATCATTGCCGCGCTGCGCAAGGAGCTGGGTGAGAAAGTGCTGTCGGCGCCCATCGAGCAGATCGAGCGCTACCGCACCCACAAGCTGATCCCGGTGCTGACGCACGACGTCGACACCATCAGTGATTTTTCCTTTTCCTTCACGCCGCTGGCCATTGCCTCGACGGTCACGCTGGGCTGCCTGGGCTACCTGGCGTACCTGTCGGTGCCGATGTTCTTGATGATGGTCGTGGCGATTGTGATCGGCACGTCCGTGCAATACGTCGCGCGCTCGGCCGGGATCAAGGGCTTCGAAGCCGCCCGCGACCAGGAAGACGAACTGCAGCGTTACTACAGCGCGATTGCCTCCGGCGCCAAGGAGCTGCGCATGCACCGTCCACGTCGCTACCGGATGAACACCCATCGCATCCAGGCGACGGCTGATCGCATCAGCGACATCCAGGTACGTTCGGTGAACATTTTCATCGTCGCCAAGACGTTCGGCTCCATGCTGTTCTTTGTGGTCATCGGCCTCGCGCTGGCGTTCCAGGCCTATAACCCCAACCCCGACCCGGCCGTGATCACCGGTTTTGTGCTGGTGTTGCTGTACATGAAGGGCCCCCTGGAGCACGTCGTGACGGCGCTGCCGATCGTCAGCCGTGCGCAAATCGCGTTCTCGCGTATCGCCGAGCTGTCCGAGCGTTTTTCGTCACCCGAGCCGCACTTGCTGCTGGAAGACAGCGAAGCCCCGAAACCGGTGGTGCACAGCCTCGAACTGCGCGGCGTGAGCTACAGCCCACCGCCTGTGGAAGGCAGCGCGCCGTTCCACCTGGGCCCTATCAACCTGAGCATCAAGCAAGGCGATATCGTCTTTATCGTGGGCGAGAACGGCTGCGGCAAAACCACGCTGATCAAGTTGCTGCTGGGGCTGTATCAACCGCAATCGGGTGAAATCCACCTGAATGGCGAGGCCGTGATCGCGCCTACCCGCGACGATTATCGCCAGTTGTTCACCACGGTGTTCGCTGACTATTACCTGTTCGACGACCTGGTGCAGGGCGGCGGGCAGCAATCGATGGACAGCGCCGCCCAGTACCTGGAGCGCCTGGAAATCGCGCACAAAGTCACGATCAAGGATGGCTCCTTCAGCACCACCGACCTGTCCACCGGGCAGCGCAAACGTCTCGCGCTGGTCAACGCCTGGCTGGAAGAACGCCCGGTACTGGTGTTCGACGAATGGGCTGCCGACCAGGACCCGGCCTTCCGCCGCATTTTCTACACCGAGCTGCTGCCGGACCTCAAGCGCCTGGGCAAGACCATCATCGTGATCAGCCACGACGACCGTTATTTCGACATCGCCGACCAGTTGGTGCGCTTGCGCGCGGGCAAGGTCGTGCACGAAATGGAACCTGCTTGAATTTTCTTTTCCGGTTTTTCCAAGTAGCAACGTCTCACTAGTGTTAATGAGAACCAAACTCAAAAAACACCTATAGACTGCCTACCTGAAAACCTAGAAGAGAACGTATCCATGCCAGTAAGACTCGGTCTCAGCCCGCTGAGCAAAGCGCTATTCATGCGCCGGGCCCTGTACGTCAACTGGACGCCCTGCGCGCTGGCCCTGGCGGTTTCGCTGCCCGTCGCCGGTTACGTACAGGCCCAGGAGATCGAGATCAATATTCCTGCACAGCCGTTGGGGGCGGCGTTGCAGGAATTTGGCCGCCAAACCAACCTGCAGGTGCTCTACAGCCCTGCCGATGTGCAAGGCAAAAACAGCACTGCGGTCAAGGGCAAGCTGGAACCGACCCAGGCCATCACGTCCCTGCTCGCGGGCACAGGCATCAACTACAGCCTGCAAGGCAATACCGTCACCCTCACCGGCGGCGGTTCCGCCGCGCTGGAGCTGGGGGCCACGTCGGTGACCGCCAACCAATTGGGCACCGTGACCGAGGGCTCGGGCTCCTATACCCCGGGCACCATCGCCACCGCCACGCGGATGGTGCTGACGCCGCGTGAAACGCCGCAGTCGATCAGTGTCATCACGCGCCAGCACATGGACGATTTTGCACTCACCTCCATCGATGATGTGATGCGCCACACACCTGGCATCACCGTGTCGAGGCTCGACAGCGAGCGGACCGAATACTTCGCGCGCGGGTTCTCGATCGAGAACTTCCAGTACGACGGCATCCCTACCCTGCGTAACGCCGCGTATTCGTCGGGCCAGACCCTCACGAACATGGCGATCTATGACCGCGTAGAGGTGCTCAAAGGTGCCAACGGCTTGCTGGCAGGCGCCGGCGCCCCTGGGGCGACGCTCAACCTGATCCGCAAAAAACCCACCAAGGACTTCAAGGCCAGCCTTGAGGTGGGGGCCGGCAGCTGGGATAACTACCGCTCGCAACTGGATGTCAGCGGCCCGCTGACGGACAGCGGCAACGTACGCGGTCGCGCGGTCGTCGCGTACCAGGACCAGCACTCGTTCATCGACCGTTACGAGCGCAAGACCAACGTGTATTTCGGCACGCTGGAAGCCGACCTCAGCGACGATACCCTGCTGACCGTAGGTTTCGATTACCAGAACAGCGACCCGTCCGGCTCGGGCTGGGCAGGCAGCCGTCCGTTGTTTGACCGCAACGGCAACCGCATCAGCGTAAAACGCTCGTTCAACAACGGCGCCAAGTGGAGCAGTTGGGAGCAATTCACCCAAAGCGCCTTCGCCACGCTGGAGCACCAGCTGGCCAACGGCTGGGTGGTCAAGGGCCAATACACCCACCAATTCAGTGGGTATGACGCCCCACTCGGCGCCATCCAGCTCGGCCCATTCCCGGCGACCGGCTTGTCGACGGTCTACGCGAACAAACTCAAGGGCGATACCCGCGCCGATTCCGGTGATATCTACGCCAGCGGCCCGTTCAGCCTGGGCGGCCGCGAACACGAGCTGGTGGTCGGCGCCTCGGCGTCGAACTCCCACTGGCAAGGCAAGAACTGGGAAGCGCCGATCCACGCCAATGGCCGTATCGTCGATTTCTGGAACTTCGACGGCAACTTTCCGGAGCCGGACTGGGGCAACGTCACCAGCGAGTTCGATGAAACCACGCGGCAAACTGCAGGCTACGCGACCGCACGCTTCAACCTCACGGATGACTTGAACCTCTTTCTCGGTAGCCGCGTGGCCAACTATTGGCTGACGGGCGACAGCAACACCACCGAAACCGGAAAGTTGATTCCCTACGTCGGTGTCACGTACGACCTCAACGAAAACTTCACCGCCTACGCCAACTACACCGAAATCTTCTACCCGCAGACAGCCCGCGACCGTAACAACAAGGTGCTCGAACCGGATGAAGGCAAGAACTACGAACTGGGCGTAAAGGGCGAGTTCTTCAACGGTGGGCTGAACACCAGCCTGGCCTACTTCGAAGTGCATGAATCCAACCGTGCGGAATCCGACGCGGAGTACAACGCCAACCCGACCAACCCGGCGATGCTCACCGAAGCGTCCAAGGGCATCAAAGCCAAGACCAAGGGCTTCGAGGCCGAGTTGTCCGGCGAGCTGGCACCCGGCTGGCAAGCCCAGGCCGGATATACCCACAAGGTCATCCGCGACGAGCATGGCGATAAAGCCTCGACCCTGGAACCCGAGGACCAGGTCAGCTTCTTCACCTCGTACAAGCTCAGCGGGCCGCTGGACCGCTTGACCCTCGGCGGCGGTGCGCGCTGGCAGGGCAAAACCTGGCGCACGGTCTACAACAGCGGGAAATTCCAATCCGAAGACATTCACCAGGAAGCCTACTGGGTGGTCGACGCCATGGCCAAATACCAGTTCACCGACCATGTCTCCGCGACCCTTAACGTCAACAACGTATTCGACAAGTACTACCTCACCAACATCGGCTTCTTCAACACCGGCTACTACGGTGACCCGCGCAACGTCATGCTGACCACACGCGTGGACTTCTGACCCGGCCAACACAGCCCCCGCCCTCCGGCGGGGGTTTTGTTTGAGCGCGCATAACACGGGCTGCACGCGACAAAAAACACCGGCGCAAGGCCGGTGTTCAAGGTTAAAACGCTCGCCAGGCTAGCGTCTGGCCCCCTGCAGTGCGCAGACGAACGAGGCGACGAACTCAGGGTTGTCGACGATTCGATCGTGGGTCGTGTCGATCACCACCGATGCCTCGACGCCGCGCCCAATGCCCTCTTCCAGCGCCGTGCGAATCACCTGGCGAACCGTCTCAGGCTTGCTTTGCGCTGCCCACCAACAGCTCACCGGCGCGTCAATGCGCACATAGTCGGCGTCCTTCAAACGCTCATCCAGCGTGAGTTTCAACGCCCACGACACCTCCAGCTCGCCACCCTGTTGCAACTCGTCGCGCAGGCTGGCAAACGTTTCGCCCAGGACCGAATCGGCCCATTCACATAGCGCCGGCCAGTGTTGATCCGCCGCGACGGCGGAGTGTTGAATGTCCTGCCAGGCATGGGTAATCGCCTGCGCCGCATCGGGGAACATCACCGTCAGCAGTTCCACACGCCGGTCCACGAGCGTTTCGCCTGCGGCCGGCAAGCCGGCAGCGGGTTTGTCTCGATCCCAGAACGCCTTGACGCGCAGCGGTGGCGGCGCGTCGATGCAGCCCACGAACGCGACCTCGGCGCCGCGCGCCTCCAAATACGCAGCAACCTGCAACGCCAGGTTGCCTCCCAGCGACCAGCCACCCAGGTAATACGGCCCCTCAGGCTGCGCCGCCTGGATCTGCCGCGCGTAGTCTTCGACCATGGCGTCCCACGTCGGCACCTCGCTCAGCGGGTCGACCAGTGCGCGGCAGATGACGCCGCGTACCGGCATGTCCATGCGCAGCGCCATCGCAATGGCCTTGTAGCAATGCGCCGAACCGAAACTTGGGTGAAACAGGAACAGCGACGAACCGCCCTGGCGACCATTCAGATCGACGATCAGCGGATGCCGCTGTTCACCCGGCGCGTCGCCCGCCAGCGCCCTGACGGTTGGGCGCGTCATCAATTGGTTGACCGTGAGCACAAGCCCGCATTGAGCCGCCAGGCGCTCTTTCACCACCAGCAGCAGCAACGAATGCCCGCCCAGCTCGAAGAAGTTATCGTCGAGGCCGACCTGCTCGACGCCAAGCACCTGCTGCCAGACCTGTGCAACCTGCTGTTCCAGCGCGGTCTGCGGCGGTGCATAGTCGCGCTGCCGGGCATCGGCATCCGGGCGCGGCAGTGCCTTGCGCTCCAGCTTGCCGTTGGGGCTCAGCGGCATGCGCTCCAGCGCCACCCACTGGGCCGGCACCATAAAGGCCGGCAGGTGAATCGACAGATGCGCGGCGAGGCTTTCACGCCACTGCGGCCCCGCGTCATCGAGCACCACATACCCGACCAGTTGGGTGCCATCCAGCGCCAGAACCGCCGCTTCGCGTACCTGTTGATGTTCGAGCAGGCGCGCCTCGATTTCACCCAGCTCGATGCGCAGGCCCCGCAGCTTGACTTGATGGTCGATACGCCCGGCGTACTCGATCACCCCATCCGCCCGATAACGCGCCAGGTCGCCAGTGCGGTACATCCGCTCCCCGGCCGCGAACGGGTTGGCGACAAACCGCTCGGCCGTCAGCAGCGGCCGACGGTGATAGCCGCGCGCCAAGCCCTTGCCCGCCAGGTACAGCTCGCCCAACACGCCGATGGGCACCGGCTCCAGGTGATCGTCGAGGATATGGCACGCCAGGTTGGCGATAGGTTTGCCGATGGGCACGGCATCCTTGCCTTCGTCGACGCAGGTCCAATGGGTCACGTCGATGGCCGCTTCCGTCGGGCCGTAGAGGTTGTACAACGCGGCCTGTGGCAGTTTGGCAAACACTTGGTGTTGCGCGTCCACGGGCAATGCTTCGCCGCTGCAGATGATCCGCTGCACACTGGCGCAACGCCCCACCTCGCGGTCTTGCAGGAAGGCCTGCAGCATCGAGGGCACAAAGTGCAACGTCGTGACACTTTCACGCGTGATCAGCGCGACCAGCTTCGCCGGATCACGGTGATCGCCGGGCGCTGCCATCACCAGGCGCGCACCGCTGAGCAGCGGCCAGAAAAACTCCCACACCGACACATCAAAGCTGAAGGGGGTCTTCTGCAGCACCGTATCATCGGCACCCAAGGCATAGGCCTGTTGCATCCAGCACAAGCGGTTGGTCAAGGCCGCGTGGCTGTTGCCCGCGCCTTTGGGCTTGCCGGTCGAGCCAGACGTATAGATCACATAGGCCAGGTTTTCCCCGCTGAGGGCGACGTCGGGGTTCGCCTCGCTGTAGGCCTGCAGCCAGGATTCATCGCGGTCCAGATCAATGCGCACCACGTTATCGGCGGACGGCAGGTTCAAGTGCGACTGGCTCAACAGCAGGTTGACCGCACTGTCCTCCAGCATGTAGGCCTGGCGCTCCTGGGGGTAATCCGGGTCCACGGGCACATAGGCGCCCCCGGCCTTGAGCACGGCCAGCAGGGCCACGACCATTTCCACCGAACGCTCCATCGCCACGCCCACCAGCCGGTCCGGGCCGACGCCCTGTGCGATCAGCGCGTGGGCCAGGCGGTTGGCGCGGCGGTTCAGGGCCGCGTAGGTCAATGACGCTGCGCCGAACGCCAAGGCGGGCTGGTGCGGAGTGCGCTGCGCGTGCGCTTCGAAGGCATGGTGCACGGCCTGCTCAAGGGGGTAGTCGGTAGCCGTGGCATTCCATTGGTCGACGATCTGCCCACGCTCCTGGGCATCCAGCAGCACCAGCGCGTCGATCGAGGCTTCAGGGGTCGCAAGCAGTGCGCCCAACAGGCGCTGCCAGTGCCGCGCCATGCGCTCGATGGTGCTCGCGTCGAACAGATCGGTCGCATAGCCAAATGACGCAGTAATGCCCGATGCATCCTCAGACACATTCAAGCTGAGGTCGAACTGTGCCGTTCGGCTTTCCCAGTCCAACCCCTCCAGCACCAGGCTCGCCGCTTGCGGTGCGGCGGCGGCGGCGTTGCCGGCACCGCGGTTCTGATGATTGAACATCACCTGGAACAACGGGCTGTAACTCAAGCTGCGCTCAGGGCGAAGCGCTTCAACCAACTGTTCGAAGGGCAGGTCCTGGTGCGCCTGGGCCTCGAGTACCCGTTGGCGCGCCTGGCGCAACAGGCTCAAGCCACTGGTGTGCGCATCCACATCGGCCTTGAGCACCTGGGTATTGACGAAAAAGCCGATCAGCCGCTGTGTCTCCACGCGGTTGCGGTTGGCCGTCGGCACACCGACGCGGATGTCCTGCTGGCCGCTGTAGCGATACAACAGGGCCTGGAAGGACGCCAACAGCAGCATGAAACTGGTCGCCCCCTCGCGCTGGGCCAGCGCCTTGATGCCTGCAGCCAGGTGGCTATCCAGCGTCAGGTCGAGGGATGCGCCGCGAAAGCTCTGTACCGCGGGGCGCGGCCGGTCCAGCGGCAGTTCCAGCACCGGTTGGTCACCGCCGAGCAGGTCGCGCCAGTAGGCCAATTGGCGCTCTCTTTCACCGGCCTCCATCCAGCTGCGTTGCCACAGGGCGTAGTCCGCGTACTGGATCGGCAAGGCCGGCAAGTCCAGCTCACGGCCCTGGCTGAAGGCGGTATAGGCCTGCACCACTTCCTCCACCAGGACTTGCATCGAAGCGCCGTCAGAGATGATGTGGTGCTGCACCAGCACCAGCACGTGGTCCTGCTCTGCCAGGCGCAGCAGGCTGATGCGCAGCAGCGGGCCTTGCTCCAGGTTGAAGGGCTGCGCAATCTCCTGTTCGACGCGGGCTTGCAGCTGGTTTTCAGCAAGGGGCTGGGGCGCCAGCACCACCGGGTAGGCGGGCAGTATCTCCTGCTGCGTGCCCTCGCCGACCCGCCGCAAGCGCGTGCGCAAGCTCTCGTGCCGCGCGATCAGGTGCTCGAAGCTCGCCTGCAGCGCTGCGACATCCAGGTGGCCCTTGAGGCGCAGGGCGCTGGGAATATGATAAGCGGCGCTGTGCGGGTCGAGCTGCCAGAGAAACCACTGACGTTCCTGGGCATACGACAACGGCAGGGCCGTGGCCTCAAGCCGCACCTCGGGGATCGGCAGGTTCGCCGGCGAAACGCCCTCCTGCAGCATCCGCTGCAGATAGACTTTGCGCTGTTCGAGCGGCAGTCCGATAAAGCGCTTCATGATTTTGCGGGCCATCTGGCTGTCCATTACACCTCCTCCATTTCGTCGAGGAGCGAATCCAGGAACGACAGTTTCTCTGAGCTCACACCGCTGCCCTGCCCTTGCAGATGGTCGGCCAGTTGCTTGAGCTGGGCATGCTGGAACAGCTCATGCACGCTGATCTTCACGCCCAGTTCCAACTGAATGCGCGACATCACATTGATCACCAACAGCGAATGGCCGCCCAGCTCGAAGAAGTTGTCATTCAAGCCCACGCGTTCGACGTCCAGCACGTCGGCCCAGATGGCCGCCAGCTGCTGCTCGAGGTCGCTGTGAGGCGCCACGTATTCACCGTGCGAGAGCTGATCGCCCGGCTCCGGCAATGCCTTGCGATCCAACTTGCCACTCGGGCTCAACGGCATGTGCGACAGCCGTACGAAGTGCTTGGGCACCATGTAGTCCGGCAGTTGCGCCTGCAACGCAGCGCGCAGTGCCTGGCCATGCTCGACCTCGTCCGGTGCCGACGGCTGGGCCACGTAGTAGCCGACCAACTGGCCGCCGCCGCTGCCCTGGCGCAGAATCACCTGCGCCTGGGCCACCTCGGCCTGGAGCAGCAACAACGCGCAGATTTCCTCCAGCTCCACGCGGAAGCCGCGAATCTTGATCTGTTGATCGAGGCGCCCCAGGTACTCCAGCGCGCCGTCATCCGCCCAACGCACACGGTCGCCGGTGCGGTACAAACGCGCGCCGGCGCCGCCGAACGGGTCTGCGACAAAGCGCTCGGCCGACAACCCGGGACGCCCCAGATAACCGCGCGCCAGGCCTTCACCGCCCACGCACAGCTCACCGGCAATGCCCGCCGGTACCGGGTTCAGATCGCCGTCCAACACCCGGCAGATCACATTGCCCAACGGCCGACCGATCGGCGAACGCGCACCGTCTTCCAGGGAGCACGGCCACCAGGTCGCATTGATCGTCGTTTCCGTCGGCCCGTAACGGTTGTGCAGCACCACGCCGGGGAGGATCCGCAGGATCTGGTCGCGCAACTCGGCGGTCAAGGCTTCGCCGCCGGAGAACAACCTGCGCACGCTGCTGCACTGGGCAACGCCCGGGGTGTCCATGAACAATTGCAGCAACGAGGGGACGAAGTGCAGCGTGGTCACGCCGTGCGCCTGGATCAACTCCATCAGGCGCACCGGGTCGCGGTGTTCTCCCGGCGCAGCGATGACCAGGCGGCTGCCGCTGATCAAGGGCCAGAAGCACTCCCACACCGACACGTCAAAACTCATCGGGGCCTTTTGCAGCAGCACATCGTCGGCCTGCAAGCGGTAGGTGTCCTGCATCCACGCCAGGCGTTGCGCCAGCGCTGCATGCGTCACCCCTACGCCTTTGGGGTTGCCCGTGGTACCTGAGGTGTAAATCACATACATCAGGTTCTGGCCGCTCACGGCCACCTGCGGATCAGTCTCGTCGACGCCATTCAACCAGGCTTGATCACCCTCCAGGCTCAGGCACTGCACACCCTCGGCCAGCGGCAGGTTCAGGTCCGACTGGGTCAGCAGCCATTGCACGCCACTGTCCTTGAGCATGTAGGCCAGGCGCTCCTGCGGGTAGTCCGCGTCGAGCGGGACATACGCGCCGCCGGCCTTGAGAATGGCGAGCAGCGCGGCCAGCATGTCGAAGGAGCGCTCCAGCGCGATGCCCACCAGCGAGTCAGGGCCAACGCCTTGCTGTATCAAGCCGTGCGCCAGGCGGTTAGCCCGCTGGTTCAAGGCCGCGTAGCTCCATTGCTGTTCGCCAAAGATCACTGCGGTTGCCTGTGGTGTGCGGCGCACCTGTTGTTCGAACTGCTGCTGCACAAGCCCGCCAAGGCCCGAACTGACCACGCCATTGCCCTGCGCCATCAGCGCCAGTTGCTCGGGTGCGGTCAAGAGCGTCAATTGCCCCAGCACGGCCTGCGGCTTGGCCACCAGCTCCATCAGCAGGTGCAGCAAGTGCTGGCTGAGGCGCATCACCGTCGGCGCATCCACCGCACCGAGGTCATAGGTGTAATGCAGGCTCAGGGTTTCACCGACGCCGACGGCAATCGACAACGGGTAGTGCGTCTGCTCACGGCTGTGCACAGGGCCGAAGCGCACGCCCAGTGGGGCGCCCTGCTCCAGCACCTCTGACACCGGGTAGTTCTCGAACACCAGAATGGTGTCGAACAAGGCGTCACCGCCCAACCCGGCCAAGCGCTGCAGCTCGAACAACGGCGTGTGCTCGTGCTCGCGCAGCGCCACGTTCTGTTGCTGGATCTGCTGCAGCCAGTGCGCCACAAGCATGTCCGGCCGAGGCGAGGCCACCACCGGCAAGGTATTGATGAACAACCCGACTTGCTGCTCCACACCCCGCAGCTCGGCGGGACGCCCCGATACCGTGGCGCCGAACGCCACGGTGTCCTGCCCGGTGTAGCGTTGCAACAGCAGTAACCAGGCGGATTGCACCAGGGTGTTGAGGGTGATTTTCTGGGACTGGGCAAACGCCTTGAGCCTGGCCATTTGCGCAGCATCCAACTCCAGCGCGTACTCACCCAAGCCCGCTGCATCCTGATCCTGGTTGCGCGGCAGCGCCTGGAACAAGCGTGTCGGCTCTTCCAGCGTGGCCAGCTGCTTGGTCCAGAACGCGTCACGCAGGGTTTTGTCCTGGGCTTGCAACCAGGCGATAAAGTCCCGGTAGCGCGAAACCTGGGCCTGCGGCGCATGGCCGGCGTAACGCTCGAGTACTTCGCCGAGCAATTGGGAGCTGCTCCAGCCGTCCATCAGAATATGGTGGCTGGTGTAGATCAGATGGCAACGCTGTGGGCCGGTGTGGACCAGCGCGATACGGATCAGCGGCGGCTGCTCCAGATCAAAACCCTGTAGGCGTTGCGAGTCGGCCAGACGGTCCAGCCGCTGCGCAAACCCTTCGCCCTCAAGGCACTCGGTTTCAATGAACGGCAACTGGGCATGGCGATGCACCACTTGCAGCGGGTGCTCGAGGCTGCCATGCAGGATGAAACCGGTGCGCAGAATGTCGTGGTTATCCAGGGCTGCCTGCCAGGCATCGCGGAATCGCGGAACGTCCAGGCCTTCCACATCCACGCGCATCTGGTTCACGTAATCCCCCGCCTGCGGCTCATACAGGGCGTGAAACAGCATGCCTTGCTGCAGGGGCGCCAACGGGTAGACATCCTCCACGGCGGCCAGCGCGAACTGGTCCAATTGGGCCTGGTTGAGCGCGGCCAATGGGAAGTCCGACGGCGTTACCCCCTGATGGGGCGACACACAGCAATGCTCGATCAGTTGCTTGAGTTCCTGCGCATACGCGTCCGCCAGACGCTGCACCGTGGCCTCGCTAAACATCTCGCGGCTGAAGCTCCAGCTCAGGGTCAGCTCACCGCCAAACACTTGGCCGTTGATCTCCAGCCAGTTACCCAACAACGCCTGTGCGCTTTGCTCAGGCCCGGCCTCCTCGCCCGTCGGGGTAAAGAAGGCCGCCGCGGCGTCTTCCTCGAAGGTGCCGTCGAACTGGCCCAGGTAATTGAAGGTGATCCGCGGTTGCGCCAGCCCACCCAATACCTGTTGCGCGTGCTCATCGCCCAAGTAACGCAGGGCGCCGAAACCGATGCCCTTGTCCGGCACCGCGCGCAACTGCTCCTTGATGCCCTTGATCGAATCCGCCAGGCTCACCGCCGGTGTCAGCGCCAGCGGGTACATGCTGGTGAACCAGCCGACCGTGCGGGTCAGGTCCACCTCGTCGAACAGGTCTTCGCGACCATGGCCTTCCAGCTTGACCAGCAGCGAGTCAGCGCCGGTCCAGCGCGTAATCACGCGGGACAAGGCGGTCAACAGCAGGTCGTTGATCTGTGTGCGATAGGCCGCCGGTGCCTCCTGCAGCAGACGACGGGTAAAGGCCTGATCAAGGTGGGTGTTCACCGAAATGGCCAACGAATTGTGCAACCCGCCTTCAGGGTTATCACACGGCAAATCGGCATCGGCACCTTGCAACTGCGCCTGCCAGAAGCGCAGTTCTTCCTGCAAGGCCGGGCTCTGTGCGTGGGCCTGCAAGCGCTTCGCCCAGGCCTGGGTCGAGCTGGTCTTGGCCGGTAATACAAGCGGCTGACCGCGCTCAAGCTGGGTGTAGGCGGTTTGCAGGTCTTCCAACAGAATCCGCCAGGACACGCCGTCAACGACCAGGTGATGGATCACCAGCAACAAACGTTGAGAGCCGTCCGCCAATTCGACCAGCACCGCACGCAGCAGCGGCCCGTCCGCCAGGTCCAGGCTGCGCTGTGCTTGCAGGCCAAGCGGTTCAAGCGCTTCGATCGTCTCCAGAGAACGCTCCCAGAGCAGATCGGCGTGGGCTTCAACCCCGCGATACTGCGCCTGCCAGCCGCCCGAGGGCTGGCTGAAGCTCAAGCGCAAGGCGTCGTGATGCTCGATCAACGCCAGCAAGGCGGCGCTCAGTGTAGCGCCGTCCAGACGAACGCCGGGACGCAGTACGACGGATTGGTTCCAGTGGTGCCGCTCGGCAATGTCCTCCTGGAAAAAATACTGGTGAATCGGCAACAGCAGGGCTTCGCCGCTGACCAGGCCCTGATCGATGACCAGCCCTTCCCCACCGGTTTGCGCGACCGCGGCCAGGCTCTGCACCGTCTGGTGCTGGAACAGATCCTTGGGCGTGAAGCGAATACCCGCCTGGCGTGCACGGCTGACCACCTGGATCGAGATGATCGAGTCGCCGCCCAGCTCAAAGAAGTTGTCGTTCAAGCCCACACGTGGCAAGCGCAGCACATCGGCCCACAGGCCTGCGATCTTCTGCTCCAGCTCGCTCTGCGGCGCCACGTAGGTTTGCTGCATGAGGCTCGCATCCGGCTGCGGCAGGCCCTTGCGATCAAGCTTGCCGTTGGGGGTCAGCGGCATCTGCGCCAGGAACATGAAGTGCGCGGGCACCATGTAGTCCGGCAGGCGGGCCTTGAGGGCGCGGCGCAAGGCTTCACGGAACTCGACGTCGTTGATCTGAGTGGACGCCGGCACCACATAGGCGACCAGTTGCTTGCCACTCGGGCCGTCCTGCGCGACCACCACGGTTTCGCCGACGCTGTCCTGCTCGCGCAGGCGCGCTTCGATTTCACCCAGCTCGATGCGGAAACCGCGGATCTTCACTTGGTGGTCGACACGACCGAGGTAGTCCACCACGCCATCCGCACGG
>Ga0247732_10000683_pt1 | contig 15095 bp, 10 predicted proteins | sample UWRJL163409C2_FD_180940 | JGI IMG/M metagenome (GOLD analysis project Ga0247732, IMG submission 180940) | Plant litter microbial communities from Arlington Agricultural Research Station in Wisconsin, United States - UWRJ-L163-409C-2 | ecosystem: Environmental > Terrestrial > Plant litter >...
CGCCGTCGACGAGGGCGAACGGATGCTGCGGATCGGTCTGCGCTCGACCGGTCTCGGAAGCGACGTCCGCGGTGGGCTCACCGTCGAGACCGACGGCGACCGGCTCGCGGTGACGTTCGACGCCGTCTCGCACGGCGACTTCCGCACCAATCGCACCGGGCTGGTCGTGCTGCACCCGCCCGGCCTGGCGGGGAGCCCCCTTCGGGTCGCGCATCCGGGCGGCTCGGACGAGCGGACGGCCTTCCCTCGCGCGATCAGTGCGCACCAGCCGGTCTTCGACATCGCCGGCCTCGGCTGGCGCTCGCACGGTCTCGACGTCGACCTGACCTTCGAGGGCGACGTCTTCGAGATGGAGGATCAGCGCAACTGGACCGACGCGTCGTTCAAGACGTACAGCCGACCCCTCGCACTGCCGTTCCCGTACACGCTGGCCGGCGGGGAGCATGTGCGACAGCGCGTCGAGGTGCGGGTCGCCGGAGACACGACCGACGTGGCGTCCGACGACGCGGAGCCGATCGTCCTGGTCTCGGCGGGCTCGTTCCCCCGCGTCGGGGTCTCAGCGTCGACCGCCCCCGACCCCGAACCCGCCCTCCCGGCCATCATCGGTTCAGAGCTGCTCGTCGAACTCGACCTCGCGACTCCCACGTGGAAGTCGGCGCTTCACCGCGCCGCGGCGCGGGGCGTGCCGCTCGATGTGCGCGTGGTGCTCCCCGACCCCGACCCGACGGCACTGAAGGCGTTCGCCGAGGCGCTCGAGGGCCTCGACGTGGCGCGGGTGGCCGTGTTCCATCCCGTCTTCCACGTCTCCACGAGCGTGTTCGTCCAGGCCCTCCGCGAGGCGTTGCGGACGGCGGGCGTCACCGCGACGGTCGTCGGAGGGAGCCGGTCGCACTTCACCGAGCTCAATCGCGAAGGCTCGCGCCTGCCCGACGACCTCGCGGCGCTCGTCGTGACCGTCACGCCGCTGTTCCACGCGCTGTCGACCGCGCAGCTCATCGAGTCGGTGGCGATGCAGCGCCTCGTCGCGCAGCAGACGGTGTCGTACGCCGACGGCCTCCCCATACACGTCGGGCCCGTCACGCTGCGCCCGCGCTTCAACGACGTCGCGACCGGACCGCAGTCCGCACCCGGCCGCAGCGACCTGAGCGAGGGCTACGGCGCGCAGTTCACCGGAGCCGTCGATCCGCGCCAGAGCCGGCCGGAACTCGCGGCGTGGGTCGTCGCGAGTGCGGCCGCGCTCGCCGTGCCGGGGGTGTCGTCGATCGCCTACTTCGAGGAGTGGGGCCCGCGCGGCGTCTACGACGAGGACGGGCGGGCAGCGCCGACGGCGGAGGCCCTGCGAGCCCTGTCCGACCTGGCGGGCGGTGCCCTCCTGACGGGGGCGAGCCCCGACGGGCTCGTGTGGGCCGTCGGGTCGCGGAGCGCCGACGGCGCCGCGGTGCTCGCGGCGAACCTCGACCAGGTGTCGCGCACCCTGGAGATCGTCCTCCCGCTCCCCCGGGGCGGCCACGACACCGTCCGCGCAACGCTCGACCCGCGCACCTGGGTGCGCATCGATCGCGCCTGACCGCGCAGCATCCGCCCCTCCCCGAGGTCAGACACGCATTCTGGCCGACACGTCGCTCCCGGCACGGTGTCTCAGCCGGGACGGGTGTCTCGTGGACCGCGACGTCAGGGACGGAAACCGGCGGTGCTGGTGCGGACGACCAGCTCCGGGGCGAACACGCGGTGCGGCTCGGCCACGGTGCGTCCCGCCATCACCTCGGCGAGCAGGTCGACCACCGCGATGCCGAAATCGGCATGACGGCCTTTCACGGTCGTGAGCGGGATGAGCGAGGCACCCGCGAACTCGATGTCGTCGTACCCCGCGATCGCGATATCGCCGGGAACCGAGATGCCGTTCTCGTGGAGCACCTGCAGAATGCCGATGGCGAGCAGGTCGTTGGCGGCGAACACCGCCTGCGGCCGGAGGTCGGCCGGGCGCGCGACGAGAGCCTCTCCGACCTGCCGCCCGCCGCGGATCGTGCGCTCGGACTGGGCGATCACCTCGAGCGTCGCCGCACCAGAACTCTCGACCACGTGGCTGGCCCCGGCGAGACGCGCCGCGACCTGCGGAATGCCGAGCGGACCCCCGACGAAGGCGACGCGGCGGCAACCGAGGCCGAGGAGATGCTCGAGCACCTGGCGGCCGCCGTCGACGTCGTCGAGCGAGACCGACGCCTGCTGGGGGGATCGCGCGAGCTGCCCGACGAGCACCGAGGGCGTTCCGCGCAGGCGCACCGCCTCGAGGCGGTCGTCGATCGGCTGATGCGACGACACGATGAGCCCGCGCACGCGGTACTCCTCGAACATCTGCAGGTAGGCGTCTTCGCGCTCACGGCTGCGATGGGAGTTGGCGAGGAAGACGCTCACGCCGAGATCGGAGGCACGGCGCTCGATGCCTTCCGCGATCTCGGCGAAGTACGGGTTGCTGACGTCGGGGGCGAGGTATCCCACCACCGTGCTCATGCCCAGCCGCAGCTGACGACCAGCACTGCTGGGCACGAAGCCCAGCGTGTCGATGGCCGAGCGGATGCGCAGGGCCTTCTCGTCCGACACCTTGTCGGGGTGGTTCAGGTAGTGCGACACCGTGCCGACGGCGACGCCGGCGAAGGCCGCGACGTCGCGGATCCCGACTCTCGCCATCATCGCCCCCTCGAGGTGACCGCATCCGAACTGGTGACGACTGTACCCGAGCGCTCGCGGGTGTTCCCGGCGTGGACGGGGCGCGCTCGCCGCCGATCAATCGGTTCAGCAGCAGACGGGCGGTGCGTCGTTGCCTCTTGTGACGTTTCAAGCATGGGTGAGCCCATCGTCTCCGACTTCCCTCATCCGCGTCAAGCCATGCGGCCACAGCGAACATCACCGTACGATCACGCGTGCTTGACACTCGCCGGATCCGCATTTACGATCCCTCTTGAAACGTCTCAATAGTTGAGCACCGTTCAAGGAGGAATCGTGTCCACAGCATCACCCCGCCTGCGCAAGGCGCTGCTCGGATCGTTCGCGATCATCGGCGCCACCGCGTTCACCCTCGTCGGCTGCTCGGGGGGCGGCGGCGGCGGAACGTCCGCGCCCGAGAGCTTCGAGTTCCTCAAGAACTCCGAGAACACCACCACCCAGCCCGTGCTCGACGCTCTGGCGTCGGGCGCCTGCGCGACGCAGAACGAGGCGCTCCCGCTGGAGTTCAGCTCGATGCCGCAGGCCGAGCTCGACTCGCAGATCCAGCTGCTGGCGAGCCAGGGCGGACTCCCGCCCGTCTTCTCCGCCGGCGGAAACCCGGCCGAGGGCGCGAAGCTCGCCGACGCCGACGTGCTCGTCGACTTCGACTCGGCGCTGACCGACCTCGGCGTCCGCGACAAGATCGCGCCCGGCGCCGTCTCGACCATCGAGAAGCTCTACGGCGGCGGATTCAACTTCCTGCCCTTCCAGTACAACATCGAGGGGATCTGGTACAACACGCAGATCTTCGAGGAGAACGGCTGGGAGGTTCCCGAGACGTGGGACGAGCTGCTGACCATCGCCGATGAGGCCAAGGCGGCCGGCCTCACGCCGCTCTCCGCGTCGGGCGAGCAGGGTTGGCCCATCACCCGCCTGCTCTCGACCTACATCTTCCGCACGCTCGGCCCCGACGCCATGCAGAAGGTCGCCGACGGCGAAGCCAAGCTCACCGACCCCGAGTACGTCGAGGCCGCCGCGGCCATCGCCGACCTCGGCGCGAAGGGGTACTTCGGCGACAACGTCACCTCGCTCGACATCGACGGCTCGTACAACCTGTTCCTCACCGGCCAGTCGCCGATGATCTACATGGGCAGCTGGATCCTCGGCAACATCAACAGCGAGGACAACCAGGTCGGCGCCGAGAACATGAGCTTCTTCCCGTTCCCCGCCGTCGAAGGCGGCGCCGGATCGATCGACCAGTACCCGTCGAACGTCGGCCTGCCGGCCACCTTCAGCAAGGCCGCCTACAGCGACGACGTGAGCTCGTGGCTCGGATGCATCGCGGAGAACTACGGCAACGAGGCGCTCGAGCAGGGCCAGATCACCGGCTTCGTCACCGACGTCGACGCCGACCTCCCCGAGATCTCGCAGAAGGTCGCCGACACCATCGCCGAGAGCACCGACAGCGTGCTGTGGTTCGAGGCGCTCTTCCCCGCGAAGGCGAGCCAGATCTCCTCGACGAGCGCGGCGCTCCTCGTGACCGGTCAGCTCACTCCCGAGCAGTTCATGACCACGGTCCAGGACGCGATCGACAACCCGTGACACCCTGCCGCCCCCGGCGAGGCCTCGCGCCGCGCCGGGGGCGGCTCCCCGCTCTCCTCCCCTCGGAGCACCGCTCCCCCTGGAACCCGAAAGGCCGTCGATGAAAGCCGTCCTCGGTGACCGCAAGGCGATCATTCTTCTCCTGACGCCCGCGCTGCTGGTCTACACGCTCATCATGCTCGCGCCCGTGCTCTGGTCGCTCGGCCTCACGTTCTTCACCGGCAACCCCCTCATGGGGTTCGAGTTCAACGGCATAGACAACTTCACCCGGCTCTTCTCCGACGCCGCCGTCTGGGACGCCTTCTGGTTCACGGTGCGCTACGCGGTGCTGGTGACCCTGCTCCAGGTGGTGCTCGGCTACGGACTCGCACTCCTCTACAACTTCGTCCTGCGCAAGTCGTCGGTGGTCGTGCGCACCCTCGTCTTCTTCCCCGTGGTCCTCCCCACGGTCGCCGTCTCCCTGCTGTACCAGAAGGTCTTCCAGTCGGCACCGGAGGACGGCCTCGTCAACGAGCTCCTCGTCAACGTCGGCCTCGGCTCGGTCGACTGGCTCGGCGCGGGCGGCACCGCCTTCGTCGTCATCGTCATCATGGACGTCTGGCGCTCGGTCGGCTTCTACGGGATCCTCATCTTCTCCGGTCTTCTCGACATCCCCGACGAGGTCATCGAATCCTCGCGCCTGGACGGCGCCAGCGGATTCCGCCTCATCCGGCACATCATCATCCCGATGTCGCTGCCGATCCTGTTCGCGTCGATCATCTTCAGCATCAACGGCACGATCAAGGTGTTCGACTCCGTGTTCGCCCTCACCGGCGGCGGCCCGGGCAGCTCGACCACCCCGTTGACGCTGTACATGTACCGCACGGCCTTCCAGTACAGCGACTACGGCTACGGCTCGACCATCGCCCTGCTCCTGACGATGATGTGCCTCGTCGTCACCCTGTTCATCTTCCGCTCGTCGCGTCGCGACGTCACGGCCTGAAAGGCGTCGACATGACCAGCACCCTCGACACCGTCGCCGTCCGCTCGCCCCGGGCACCGCGCGTGCGCAAGCCGGGTTCCGGCGCCGCCGTGGCCCGCGGCGTCCGACGCATCCCCGCCTACCTGACGATCGCGTTCCTCATCCTCGTGACGGCGTACCCGCTGTTCTGGATGTTCATCAACTCGCTGAAGTCGAACTCCGACTTCTTGAACAACCCCTCCTACTCGTTCCCCGAGGTGTGGCGATGGGACAACTACGTCACCGGTTGGGAGACCGCGAACCTCGGCACGACGGTGATGAACTCCGTGATCGTGACCTTCCCGTCGCTGCTGCTGCTCGTGATCCTCGGCACGGCCGCGGGCTTCGCGCTCGAGATCCTCGTCTTCAGGGGGCGCGCCGGCATCCTCCTGCTCTTCCTCGCCGGGATCATGATCCCCGGTCAGATGATCGTGCTGCCGCTGTTCACCGCGTCGTTCAACATCGGCATCACCGGATCGCTCCTGCCGCTGATCCTGATCTACACCGCCTCGGGCCTGCCCCTGACGGTCTTCATGATGGCGACCTACTTCCGCGCCATCCCCCGCGAGATCTTCGAGGCGGCGACGATCGACGGGGCGTCGATGATCCGGGCGTTCTTCTTCATCGGCATGCCGATGATGCGCAACGCCATCTTCACCGTTGCCATCGTGCAGTTCTTCCAGATCTGGAACGACCTCCTTTTCGCCCTGATCTTCGCCGGCCAGCGACGCCTCAACACGATCCAGGTCGGCCTGCTGAACTTCTCGGGCGAGTACGGATCGGTCAACTACGGACCGCTCTTCGCGGCGATCTGCATCACCGTGGGCGGCATCCTCGTGCTCTACCTGTTCCTCAACCAGCGGATCATCCAGGGCCTGTCCGCCGGCGCGGTCAAGGGCTGACGGATGCGGCGGCGCTCAACGCCAGTCGTATCGGGCCACGAAGCCGAGCCGCTCCTGGATCTTCCTCGTCGACATGAGCGATTCGAACTCGCCCAGGTCGTCGGCGACCGGCGTGCCGGGGAACCACCGCGCGGCGACCTCGCGCGACGGGGCGGCGACACCCGAGCCCGGTGCGGCGACGTTGTAGACCTCGAAGCCCGGCCGAGCGGCCTCGAGCGCGAGGGCGACCGCGGCGGCCGCGTCGCGGGCGTCGATCCACGAACCGATCAGGTCGCGCCGGTACTCGGGCTCGGCGGCACGCTCGAAGGTCGCGTACTCGCCCTCGGCGACGACGTTGGTGAAACGCAGTGCGGTGATCGACAGATCGGGAGCCCAGCCGACGAACTGACCGGCCATCGTCTCTTCGAGCACCTTGCCCAGCCCGTAGGTGTTGAACGCGGCCGAGTAGTCCTCGTCGACGGGGAGCCGCGGCGGGGCGACCTCGAACGGGAACCCCATCGCCGTGATGCTGCTCGCGCTGACGATCGTGCGGATACCCGCGCGGAGCGCGGCGAAGAGCGCGTGGAACGACACCGCCATGTTGTTGTCGAAGGTCGCCGCATCGGGCACCAGCCCGTTCACGGGGATCGCGGCGAGGTGCACGAGCGCGTCGAGCCCGTCGTGTCGCGCGGTGACGCCGAGGAACGCGTCGAGCACCTGTCCGTAGTCGGTGAGATCGACCCGCACGAAGCCCTCTCCCGGGGTGCCGGAGAGGTCGAATCCCACGACCTCGTGCCCGTCTCCGCGCAGACGCTCGACCGTCGCGCGCCCGAGCTTTCCGCCGCTGCCAGTAACTCCGATGATCATCGCGCGCTCTCCCTCGTGCCGCAGCCAGTGTTCCACCCCGTCGCGCGTCCGATGCGGCACAGGGTGAGCGCGCGAGTGTCCGCGCGGTCTTTGAAACGTAACAATCTTGTACGTATGATGCCACTCGAAACGCTGAACTTTGCGACTGAAACGTTTCGAGCCACGACGCAGAATCTCGCGTCCTCCCCGCGACGGAGCCGTCACGGCGCCAGAGAAGGATCCCCCTCATGACCACCGTGTCCTCGCCCCGCTTCGAGCATCACCGCGACCCGCTGGGCATCGGGGAGTCGCGCCCGCGCCTATCGTGGGTCGTCGAGTCCGCCCCGGCGGGCTGGCGGCAGAGCGCCTACCGCGTCGAGGTGTCGACGGACGCCGGCGTGGAGAGCATCGAGGTGACCGCCTCCGACCAGGTGCTCGTCGCCTGGCCCGCCGCGCCCCTCGCCTCCCGCGCCCGCGCCGAGGTGCGCGTGAGCGTTCGGGGCGAGGACGGCGCGTGGAGCGAGCCCGGCGCCTGGGCGACCGTCGAGACCGGCCTGCTCGAGCCGACCGACTGGGTCGCCGGACCGATCGGGGCGATCTGGGAGCAGAATCCGCTCACCGACACCCGACGCCCCGCGCTCGTGCGTCGTGGCTTCACCGTCGGCGACGGCCTCGTCCGCGCACGTCTCTACGCCACGGCGCACGGCGTCTATCAGGCCGAGATCAACGGGCACCGCGTCGGCGACGACGTGCTGTCTCCGGGGTGGACCGTCTACCGCGACCGCCTGCGGTACTACACCTACGACGTCACCGATCTCCTGGGCGAGGGCGACAACGCGATCGGGGCCTGGCTCGGCGACGGCTGGTACCGGGGGCGGCTCGGCTGGCGCGGCGGGTTCCGCAACGTCTTCGGCGACGACCAGTCCTTCCTCGGTCAGCTCGAGCTGACCTATGCCGACGGCACGCGCGAGGTCGTCGCGACGGACACGACGTGGCGGGCCTCGCCGAGTCCCGTCATCGCATCGGGCATCTACGACGGCGAGACGTACGACGCGCGCGCCGAGCAGCCGGGATGGTCGCGACCCGGGTTCGACGACCGCTCGTGGGAGCGCGTGCAGCTGCGTCGCCGCGACCCGCGCACGCTGGTGGCGCCCACGGCTCCTCCCGTGCGCGTCACCGAGGAGGTCGCCCCGATCGACGTGCTCACGACGCCCAGCGGACGACGCATCCTCGATTTCGGCCAGAATCTCGTCGGCGTCGTGCGCCTGCGCGCCACCGCGCCCGCCGGCTCCACCGTCACCATCCGCACCGCCGAGGTGCTCCAGGACGGCGAGCTCTACACCCGCCCGCTGCGCAACGCCCTCTCCACCGACGTCTACACGTTCGCGGGGCGGGCCGAGGGCGAGGAGTGGGAGCCGCGGTTCACGTTCCACGGTTTCCGTTACGCCGAGATCGACGGGTGGCCGGGAGACCTCGACGCCGACGTCGCCGACGGCGCCCTGATCGCACGGGTGCTGCACACCGACCTCGAGCGCACCGGGTGGTTCGAGTCGTCCGATCCGCTCGTCGACCGTCTGCACGAGAACATCGTGTGGGGCATGCGCGGGAACTTCGTCGACATCCCCACCGACTGCCCGCAGCGCGACGAGCGACTGGGCTGGACGGGCGACATCCAGGTCTTCGCCCCGACCGCGTCCTACCTCTACGACGCGTCCGGGATGCTCGGCGGGTGGCTCCGCGACCTCGAGGCCGAGCAGCTTCCCGACGGCACCGTCCCGTGGTTCGTACCCGTCATCCCCACCGACACCATGTGGACGCCGCAGCGCCCGGGGGCCGCCTGGGGAGACGCGGCGACCCTGGTTCCCTGGACGCTCTACGAGCGGTTCGGCGACCTCGGCGTGCTTCGCGCCCAGTTCGACAGCGCCCGCCGCTGGGTCGATCTGCAGTCCGACATCGCCGGCCCGTCGCGGCTCTGGGACACCGGTTATCAGCTCGGCGACTGGCTGGACCCCGCCGCCCCGCCGCAGGATCCCGGAGACGGACGCACCGACCGGTACCTCGTCGCCACGGCGTACTTCGCCCGGTCGGCGGCCACGGTGGCTCGGATGGCGGAGGCTCTGGGGCTCGCCGACGACGCCGCCCGATACGCGCGGCTCGCCGCCGAGGTGCGTGAGGCGTTCGCGAACGCCTACGTGCGGCCGGACGGGCGCATGACCAGCGACGCCCAGACGGCCTACGCGTTGGCGATCACCTTCGACCTGCTCCCCGACGAGGGAGCGAGGGACGCCGCGGGCCGCCGCCTCGCCGAGCTCGTCGACGACGCGAACAGCCGTATCGCCACCGGATTCGTCGGCACCCCGCTCGTCACAGACGCTCTGAGCGCGACGGGGAACGTCGGCACCGCCTACGATCTGCTTCTCGAGCAGGGCTGTCCCTCATGGCTCTATCAGGTCACGATGGGCGCGACGACGATCTGGGAGCGCTGGGACGCCATGCTTCCCGACGGCACGGTCAATTCCGGCACCATGACGTCGTTCAACCACTACGCGCTCGGTGCCGTCGCCGACTGGCTGCATCGCGTCGTGGCAGGGCTCGCACCGGCCGCGCCGGGCTATCGCGAGATCCGGTTCGCACCTCAGCCCGACGGGCGGCTGACCCACGCGGCAGCGCGACACCGGACACCGTACGGCGAAGCATCCATCTCGTGGCGCATCGCCGACGGCGATCTGCACGTCGACGTCGTGGTGCCCGTCGGCGCGACCGCCGTGCTCGAGCTGCCCGGCCGCGAACCCGAGCCGCTCGGACACGGCCGGCACTCCGCCTCGGTCGCGTGGCGACCCGAGCTCGACTCCGCGGAGCGCGAACTGACCACCGCCAACGACCTCCGCTGACCGGCACGCGGCGGGGGCGTGGCGGGGCACCGCGCGTCGCGCAGTAGGCTCCCTGAATATCCGTGCACGCCCGGCTGGCCATTCTCCGCCGGGCACGCGGGGTCGACGGGAGACCAGACGTGCCAGACCGACGCTTCGCGCCGCCCCTCGACGGGCAGACGCGACTGCTGGCGAAGGTCGCGAGGATGTACTACGAGCAGGGGGAGCGACAGGCCGACATCGCCGAGGCACTCCACGTCTCGCAGGCGAAGGTGTCGCGGATGCTCAAGCGCGCCGAGGCCGCCGGCATCGTGCGCATCACCGTGACGATGCCGCCCGGCTTGCACGCCGAGGCGGAGGACGCCCTCGAGAAGCGCTTCGGCCTCGCCGAAGCCGTCGTGGTCGACGTCGACGCCGACGCGGACGACGCGGACATCGTCGCCGCCGTGGGTGCCGGAGCTGCCGCCTACCTCGAGGCGAGCCTGTCGGGATCGGATCGCATCGGCATCTCGTCGTGGAGCAGAACTCTCCGTGCCATGTCGGAGCGGATGCGCCCCCTCCCCGCGCGCGGTGCGAAGGAGGTCGTGCAGCTGCTCGGCGGGATCGGCGCCGCCGACGCCCAACGGCATTCCCATCGACTGCTCGCCGACCTCGCTCGATCGCTCGGAGCCGAGGCGGTGCACGTGCAGGCCCCCGGACTCCTTCCCGACGCCGCGCTGGCGGAGAGCATCCTGGCGACCGACGGGATGCGCGACGTTGTCGAGCACTGGCGCGACCTCACCATGGCCGTCGTGGGTATCGGCAGCATCGAACCGTCCGACGTGCTCGCCGACAGCGGCAACGCGTTCACGACCGATGAACGCACGCCGCTCCTCGCCGACGGCGCGGTCGGCGACATCTGCCACCGCATCTTCCGCGTCGACGGCTCTCCTGTGCGGGGCCCGCTCGACGATCGCGTCGTCGCGATCTCCGAAGCCGACCTGCGCGCGATCCCCCGTCGGGTCGGCGTCGCGGGAGGTCGGGCGAAGCTCGGGGCCATCCGCGGGGCAATCGCCGGCGGCTGGGTGAACGCTCTCGTCACCGACACCCGCACAGCGGCGGCGCTGCTCGCCGGCGCCTGACGCGGCGCGGCGTCAGCCGGCGAGCGCGTCGCGCAGGCGCAGCACTCCGCGCAGGCTGCTCGTGAGCACCGGCACGCCCACCGTCACCGCGTCGGCGGCACTGGCCATCGACGCCTGCGCGAGCACGACGACGTCGGCTTCGGCCGAGAGCCGCTGCACCGCGGCCCCCACGAGCCGGTCGTGCTCGGCCCGGTCGCCTCCCGCGACCGCGGCGAAGGCCCCCTCGACGACCTCGCTCGTGATCTCCGGCTCGCGTCCGGCGAGTGCCGCCCGCTCGCGGATGAGCGCGGTGGTCGGCGCGAGCGTCGTGGGCAGCGTGGCGACGACCGCAATCCGATCCCCGATGACGACGGCCTCGTCGGCCATCGCCTCGTCGATCCGCAGGACGGGGATACCGACGGCGACCGACGCCCGCTCCGCGAGCGGCGAGATCGACGAGCAGGTCATCAGCACCGCTTCCGCGCCCGCGTCGGCCGCCGCCTGGACGAGGGCGATCACCCGCGCGGGCACCGATTCTGCGCGATCGGGGTCGCCCAGATCGGCGACGATCCGGTCGTCGAGGAAGTTGATCGCCGTCGCCCCCGCCAGGTGGGTGCGGGCGAGGTCGGTGAAGGGCGCGATGTTGACGGCGCCGGTGTGCAGGAATCCGAAGCGCGACGATGCGGTCATGGCCTCATCGTAGACCCGGATCGGCGCCGCTCTGCATGTTCATTCAGTACTGCGATTAATTGCGCATGTCCTAGACTCGACCCATCCGCCGATGACGTCGCCCGAGAGGACGCCCCATGACAGCCGCCCCCGCCCTGAGCGCGCACGCGCCCCTGCGCGCGCTCTCCGCCACCGAGGCCCGCTGGTCGAGCGGCTTCTGGGGCGAGATCCTCCGGCGCACGCACGAGAAGACGGTTCCGGCGATGTGGGAGTCGCTGCGCGACCCGTCGATCAGCCCCGGTCTCCAGAACTTCCGCATCGCCGCCGGCATCGAGGAGGGCGTCCACACCGGCCCCCCGTTCATGGACGGCGACTTCTACAAGTGGCTCGAGGCCGCGATCTCGCAGTTCGAGACGACGCGCGAGCCGTGGCTCGCCGAGACGATCGACGATGTCGCCCGGCTCATCGCCTCGGCGCAGCGGGACGACGGCTATCTGCACACCCCGACGCTGATCGCCGCTCGCACGGAGGCCGCCCTCGGGAAGCAGGCGATGCCGGTCGAGCTCGCCGACCGCTTCCACTTCGAGACGTACAACCTCGGGCACCTGATCACGGTGGGTGTGCGTCACTACGAGGTCACCGGCAGCACGACGCTTCTCGACGTCGCCCGAAAGGCTGCCGGCTTCCTGGAGGATCTGGCGACCGACAAGCCGCTCGAGCTCGCGCGCAGCGCCATCTGCCCGTCGCACTACATGGCCGTGATGGAGCTCTACCGAGCGACCGGAGACGACCGCTATCTGCGTCTCACCGAGGCGTTCGTGCGGGTGCGCGACGATTTCGACGGCGGCGACGACAACCAGGATCGCCTCCCGGTGCGCGCGCAGGTCGTTGCGGCCGGGCACGCCGTGCGCGCCAACTACCTCTACGCCGGACTCGCCGATCTCGTCGCCGAGACCGGCGACGCCGAACTCGTCCGTGTACTCGAGACCCTCTGGGCCGATGTCGTCGACACCAAGATCTCGGTGACCGGCGGCGTCGGGGCGCTCTACGACGGAGCCTCTCCCGACGGCCATCCCTGGCAGGAGGAGATCAGCCGCGTACACCAGGCGTACGGCCGCGCGTACCAGCTGCCGAACACGACCGCGCACAACGAGTCGTGCGCGAACATCGGCATGCTGATGTGGAGCGAACGGATGCTGGCGCTCACGGCCGACGCGCGATACGCCGACGTCGTGGAGCAGATCGCCGTCAACAGCCTGCTCGCCGGGGTCAGCCTCGGCGGCACGGAGTACTTCTACACGAATCCCCTCCGACAGGTCCGCGGACTGCCGTTCGAGCTCCGGCGCGCCGGCGACACCGGCCTTCACCCGGTTCCCAGCCCGCCGCCCTCCGACGAGCGCCTGCGCGAGAGCTACCTCAGCTGCTTCTGCTGCCCGCCCAACACGGCGCGCACGCTCGCCCGCTTCCACGAGCGAGCCGCTTCGGTGTCGACCGATGGTCTGTACGTGCACCAGTACGGCGGCTCGGGTCTGCGCATCTCCGACGCCGAGGGCCGCGAGCTGGCCCTGCGGGAGGAGAGCGACTACCCCTGGGACGGCCGCATCCGCTTCACGGTCGAGCACGTCGCCGGAGGCGGGATGCCGCTGCACCTCCGCGTCCCGGGATGGTCGCGCGACGCCGCTCTGAGCGTCAACGACCGGGCGCAGCCCGTCGGCGCCCCGTCGTCGTACGTCCGCCTCGACCGCGAGTGGGCCGTCGGCGACGTCATCGAGCTCGACCTCCCGATGCCCGTCCGGATGGTGCGCGCCCACCGCCTCGCCGAGGAGCTCGTCGGCCAGGTCGCCGTCCAGCGCGGCCCCGTCGTGTACTGCCTCGAGAGCAGCGACCTCCCGGAGGGCATCGCCCTGGAGCGCGTGGCCCTGCGTCGCGGCACGAAGCTCGAGCCGGTGCCCCTCGTGCTCGACGAGCAGCAGCTGACCGCTCTCGCGGGCGACTTCGTCGTGCTGCCCGACGGCGGCGACGACGCGCTCTACGAAGACCTCGGTGACGGCGCCCTCGCATCGGTCTCGGCCCGACTCGTGCCCTACTTCGCCTGGGGCAACCGCGGGCCGTCGGAGATGTCGGTATGGCTGCCGGTGGCGTGGTGAGCGGGGGTCAGGGACGCGTCGCCGCCGGCTCGTCGGTGATCGCGACCTATGAGATCGAGACGTCGCTCCCGCTGGCCCGTGCCGCGGAGATCCTCGCGGGCGAGCAGTCGACGGGCACCTTCGTGCGCGTCGAGCGGGAATCGGACGACGTGCGGGCGCGCTTCGCGGCGCAGGTCGAGTCGCTCGACGAGATCGGCCTCACCGGCTCGTCGGCCCTGCCGGGCACGGTGGGCGATCCGTCCGAGCGTCGGCGGGCGCTGCTGCGGCTGCGCTTCCCGCTCGACAACTTCGGCCCGTCGCTGCCCAACCTGCTGGCGGCGGTGGCGGGGAACCTGTTCGAGATCAAGGAGCTCGCCGCGGTCCGCCTCGTCGATCTCGACCTCCCGCAGGCGTTCGCCGACCGATATCCCGGCCCCGCCTTCGGTGTGGCCGGGACGCGACGGCTGATGGGCCGCCCCGACGGCGCGATGATCGGAACGATCATCAAGCCCAGCATCGGGCTGACACCCGACCAGCTCGCCGACGTCGTGGGCGAGCTGGTCGCCGCCGGCGTCGACTTCATCAAGGACGACGAGCTGCAGGGCAACGGCCCGGCAGCCCCCCTGGCCGAGCGCGTGCGCGCCGTCATGCCCGTCCTCGAGCGCCACGCCGACCGCACCGGCGTGAAACCCATGTACGCGTTCAACATCACCGACGACATCGGCCGCCTGGAGGCGAACCACGATCTGGTCGCCGCCGCGGGCGGCACCTGCGTCATGGCCTGCATCAATCTCGTCGGCCTCGCCGGGCTCGAGTTCCTGCGGGAGCACGCGGAGGTGCCGATCCACGGCCACCGCACGATGTTCGGGTCGATCGGTCGCTCCGACCAGGTCGGCATCGCGTTCCGGGCGTGGCAGAAGCTCGCCCGCCTGTCGGGTGCCGACCACCTGCACACGAACGGCATCAGCAACAAGTTCTACGAGTCCGACGAACAGGTGCTGCGCGCCATCGCCGACGTGCGCACTCCCCTGCTCGACCTCGCCACGACGGTCCCCGTCCTGTCGTCGGGCCAGTGGGGCGGTCTCGCGCACGCGACCTACGCCGCCGTCGGCACGAGCGACCTCCTGGTGCTCGCCGGGGGCGGCATCCACGGACACCCCGACGGCGCCGCCGCGGGGGTCGAGAGCATGCGCGCCGCCTGGGCCTCGGCAGAGAGGGGCGAGTCGGCAGCCGCCGCCCTGGCCGGATCGCCCGCCCTTCGTCGCGCCACCGAGACGTTCGGTCCGGTCCGTGTCTGACCT
>Ga0247732_10000685_pt1 | contig 15075 bp, 18 predicted proteins | sample UWRJL163409C2_FD_180940 | JGI IMG/M metagenome (GOLD analysis project Ga0247732, IMG submission 180940) | Plant litter microbial communities from Arlington Agricultural Research Station in Wisconsin, United States - UWRJ-L163-409C-2 | ecosystem: Environmental > Terrestrial > Plant litter >...
CGGGCAGGGCCACCGAGTCCACCGGGCCCATGCGCATCACGTCGTCTTTCATGCTCATTTCATGGATCTGCACGTCCTTGGCGACCGGCGAGGCCACGCTCAGCAGTTTGCTGTCGCTGTCAGCGGCGAGGGTCATGAACGCGCCGCTGGACGGCTGGCCCGGCACCGAGGCGCGTACCCATGCGTCGGTCACTTGCACCTGGGCACTGGCGTGGGCAGCAAGGCCCAGCAGGCCGAGGCCGATCAGGGTGCGTTTGAGGTGTTGAACGGCAGTCATCAGCAGACCTCCATGACGGTGAGCAGGTCTTCTGCGCACTCTTTAGCGTTAAGGGATGCCTGCAAACCCAGGCGCAGGTTGCCACGGGTGTCGAAGACAAAACTGGTGGCGGTGTGGGACAGGGTGTAGGTGTCGCCGGCGGGGATCTTTTCATAAAAGATCCCGAATTCCTTGGCGGCCACGGCGATTTCTTCCGGGGTGCCGTACAGCGCTTCGAAGCTGGGGTCGAAGGCCTTGACGTACTTGTCGAGAATCTCGGGCGTGTCGCGTTCCGGGTCGAGGGTGATGAATATCACCTGCATGATCTCGCCGTCGCGGCCCATCAGCTTCTTGGCCTGGGCGGCGCGCGCCAGGGTGGTCGGGCACACGGCCGGGCACTGGGTGAAGCCGAAGAACACCACCGGCATCAGGCCACGGTAGGAACTGAGGGTGACGGTCTCGCCCTCGGTGTTCTTGAGCTTGAAGGTGCGGCCCATGATCTTGTCGCTCAAGTCCTTGCCGTACTTGAAGTTCAATTTCGGGCTGTTGTCACAACCGGCCAGCAGGCCCAGACCCAACAGGCCCATGCCGGTCAGGACCTTGCGGCGGGTGAATAACGTACTCATCAACTGTGCATCCTGTGAAACGCCTGCATTGCTGTGGGTCTACACGTCAGGCTGTGAAAAGCAGGCATTGAAAAGAAGAAACGAGCAGGGCGCCAAGTCTACCAACCCTGGGGAGTGTGCGTAATCTGCGACGTTCTGCCACAGGTGCGCGTCGCGCTTCATCCTGGTGCAGCTCTGGTGGTAGAGTCGCCGCCATGAAATCGAGCCCCTCCGACCGTTCGCTGATCGTCTGGACCCTGTACTTCTGCGTGCTGATGAACCTGTTCGTGTGCGGTTTGGGCCATGGTCAGATGATGGGCCAGCAGCTCAACGGCATCGGCGGTGCGTTCTGTTCGGTGGACGGCCAGCAGGCGCCAGTTTCCGACAAAGGGTTGGGCAGCTCGTCTTCCAGCAACATCTCGAACTACTTTGCCTGCCCAGTGTGCAGCGCCGTCACCGTCGCTTTGGTGTTCCTGATCGGTCTTGCCTGGCTGCTGAGCCTTGGGCAAACGCCACGCCCGGCCCATGAGCGGCGCAACAAGGCGCCGCCGCGTTATTCCTGGCCCTCGGCCAACCCCCGCGCTTCGCCCGCTTTCTGACGTGTGCCTTGGGCCTCCTGTGACCAGGGGGCGTTCTATCGTCACGACTGAGAGTGCGTTTGATGAACCACCCATTGCCTGCAGGCGCGAGCCGCCTGGTGAGCAAGGCGTCCCGTCGCCTGCGCGCAGAACCTGCGCGGCCTGACTACCCAAGTAATGCGCGCTGTTTTGTGCGCCTGGATGCACGGCTGTTGCCGTATTGGCACAGCGTGTTCGATATCTGCCCGGCGCTGCTCAAGCTCGACCCGCCCGAGGGCCTGAACCTGTTTCGCAGTTTCATGACCTGGGCCTATCGCAACCGGCCACCGCAGGACTGGACCTACCACCTGAACATTTGCCGCTGGCTGCTTGGCTCGGTCTACGCCACGCAGATCGACGACGAGCCGATTGACGCCTTCATGGCGGCAGCCGCTGCGCGTTGGGTCAACACGGATGACAGCCCGGCCCAGGGCGTGGTCCTGGCCTGGCAAGGCGCGACCGTGTTCGACTGGAAAGGGCCTGCATTGAGCGCCGCCGAGCATCCGGCCTTGCCGGCGCCTCAAGGGGACTTCGCCTGGTGTGCGTTGAGTGCCCAGGGGGAATTTGGCGGCTGGTTGCCGGTGCCCTGAAAACACCACAGCGGCTCAAGGACGAGCCGCGCCTGATCACCCTCGCCAGCATCCCACCCCCTGCTTGCCGTTTCGGCACACGCCTTGCTACCAGAAGAAGCGAGCTGCGTGCAGGCGCCTGTTCCGCACCTGTGCAGGGTGAGCGTGAAGCCCCCGCCTGCAGCCAATTGCCTGTGTTGGTTTTTATCGATGCTGCCCATGGTGGGCAGGTATTCATCAAGGAATTTCAGAATGAAGCAACTGACCACCGCACAACGCATTGTCATCGGCTTTGCCATCGCGCCGTTGGCGCTGGTCGGCCTGGTGTTTTACGCCCTGCATGACCTGGCGACCCTCAAGCAGCAATCCGAACAGATCGTGCAACAGGACTGGCCGAAAATTGCACCGATCATGGTGATCGCCACGGGCGTGCGCGATAACGGCCGCAACACCCGCGACCTGCTGATCGACCAGGATAACCAGCAGGCCCAGGCGTCCATCGGCACCACGCGCGAGCGCATCACTCAGGCTTTCGCCACCCTCGAGCCGCTGCTCGATACCGCCGAAGGGAAGGCGGCCTATGCCACCTTGAAAACCCATCGCGAAGCCTACGTAGCAGCTTTCACCCAAGTGCAGGGGCTGATCAGGCAGGGCGCCCGCGAGCAAGGCCTGGCGCAACTGAAACAGCAGGTGATGCCGGCCGAGCTTGAAGTGTTCAAGAGCCTGGATGCGTTGATGGCCATGCAAGGGCGGCTGTTCGCCGAACGCCAGCAGGCGGCGCAAACCCTTTACGACGAGGCCCGGCGCACCATGCTCGGCTTGTTCGGGTTATGCCTGGCGCTGGTAGTGACCGCCGCAGTGCTCGTTACGCGCAGCGTCACGCGCCCGCTCGGTGGTGAGCCGGACGAGGTGGCGCGGGTGTTGAGCCATATCGCCCAGGGTGACCTGTCCATCGAGGTGCCGCTGGGCAACAGTGCCGACGGCAGCGTGATGCGCAACCTGCACCAGATGCAGCAAAGCCTTAACCAGATGGTCCGACAAATCGCCGCGTCGGTGGACGGCGTGGCCAGCTCGTCGGAGCAATTAAGCGCGGTCAGTAGCCAGACCAGCAGCAGCTTGCAGCTGCAGGGCCAGGAGATCGAACAGGCGGCCACGGCGGTGAATGAAATGACCGCCGCCGTGGACGAAGTGGCGCGCAATGCCGTGAGCACCAGCGAAGCCTCGCGCCTGTCGGAGCAGACCGCCCAGCGCGGGCGCGACCAGGTGCAGGAAACCGTGACCTCGATCAACACCCTGGCCAACGGCGTGGTGGAAACCTCGGAGCGTATCCAGCAGCTCGCCGGTCGCGTGCACGACATCAGTGGGGTGCTCGAAGTGATCCGCAGCATCGCCGACCAGACCAACCTGCTGGCCCTTAACGCCGCTATCGAAGCCGCGCGCGCCGGGGAGGCCGGCCGCGGGTTCGCCGTGGTTGCGGATGAGGTGCGCGCGCTGGCCCATCGCACCCAGGTGTCGACCCAAGAGATCGAGCAAATGATCGGCAATATCCGCCAGGACACCGAGCAGGCGGTGGCCGCCATGCACAGCAGCAGTGAGCGGGTGCAGACCACCTTGAGCGTGGCACGGCGCTCCGGTGAAGCGCTGGAGGAAATTACCCGGTCGATCTCGCAGATCAACGAGCGCAATTTGATGATCGCCAGCGCCACTGAAGAGCAGGCATTGGTCGCGCGGGAAGTTGACCGCAACCTGGTGGGGATTCGTACCTTGTCGCAGCAGGTGTTGCAGGGCGCGATCCACACCGAGACGGCCGGGCATGACTTGGCGGGAATGGCCGGGGCGTTGCATCAGACCGTGGCACGCTTCAAGGTCTGAGCAAAGTCGCCTGCACCGCCTGGGGGCGTGACCGTTTGTGCCATGGGCTGAAACGGTGCGCGCCATCGGTTGGCGATTAAACCTCAACTGCCTGAGCGGGGTGTTGACTGGCTGTCTTTGTGGGTGTCGCTGTCGGCAGGCTTGGCGGGTTTAGGCGGCTGCTTGTCGGTGTCCTGGGTTTTTTTGTCGCTGTCGGCAGGGCTTGTCGGGTAGGTGCCTGGCGGCAGGGCGGAACCGGCAGCGTTGTCGCCATTCAAGGCATTCGCCGTGGGTGCGGTGTTGTCGCCAAACGCGGCCAGGGCGGGGCCGCAGAGCAGGGCCGAGAGGCCGACGATAAGTACAATCCTGTGGGAAATTCTGGTCTTCATGACGCAATCCCCTTGCAGTGAACAAAGCTGGAACCCGGAAAATCCGGGCTCCAGTGTTGCTTCAATCAAGACTTCTTGCCGCCGCCGGAGCTGTGCGCCCCGCCTTTTTTACCGGCTTCGGAAGCCTTTGCACGGTCATTGGCAACGTTGCCGCCGGAGCCTTGACCGCCGCTTTTCTTCTGCATATCAGGCTTGGCTTTACCGCCTGCGCCTGGGGTGGTTTTTCCGCTGGTAGCCATTTTCAAAACCCTCATCAATGAGTGAGTGAATCAATGGTGTCGCCTAATTGGGAATCCACAATCGAAAGCAAAGTTTGAAAAACTTCGTCGGCATGCGACGAGTGGCCGTTACGCCGCGAGCGGCTTGGCGCTCAGGGACTTTTTATGCGCGGCTTTCATGGCTTCCATTTCAGCGCCCAGCTCTTCGAGAACGGCCTTGCCCAACAGCTTTCTGGCCTGAGGAAACATCTCGGTTTCTTCCTCTTCGATATGGTGTTCAAGGAGTTCCTTGACCACTTTTACGCGCCCGGAAAACTCGGTGGTGGAAGGCTCGGTCTGCTTGAGGTCGGGCAGCACCAGAGCGTCGACAGTGCGGTGCTCTTCCTTGGCTTCGTGGTACATGATGTCCTGCTCCTTGCCCCCGGCTTTGCGGAAGGCCGGGTAAAGAATCTCTTCTTCGAGCTTGGTGTGCAGGCTGATTTCCATCTCGAGTTTGGCCAGCAGTTCAGTGCGTTTCTTGACGCCGCGCTCGGTGGACTCGCTCAGTTGGGTCAGCAGCGCCTTGACGCGTTCGTGGTCAGCCTTGAGAAGGTCGATGGCATTCATGGTGAAACCTCACGGATAGCACTCGGGCGGGTCGAAATGCACGCCTCGTCCGGTAGGTATTGCATCAGTTGTACCAAGTTGAACGAATGAATAAATATGCTATTTATCAATGAGTTGGACAGTATTCGCAGCTATGGCTGTCGTGCAGCTTGCATGGTCGGGCGATTCGCGGGTTGCATTACGCCGCCCCTAGCTGCCGCTGACCTTCCAATGCTTGATGTCTTCGGCGAACACTACCTGCCTGACCTCATGGGCAATCCCGTAGGCCAGGGAGTCATGGGCGGCGATGACCTTTTCTTCGGCCGACAGGCACTTGAAAATGTCCAGTTGAGTGTCCGCCTGCCGGGTTTCCTGTTCATAGATGTTCACGTAGCGCGCCAGGTCGTTGTCCAGGCTCGACAGGTATTCGCGCAGGCGCTGGTGGTCCACCGAGCTTTGGTTGAAATACCAGTTCATCGGGTGGATCAGAAAGCGTGAATGCGGCGTGGTAATGCGTCGGTGGGCGGCGAGGAACATGATGATGCCCATGGATTCGACATTGCCCGCGTTGATCGCGCACAACGGCACCGGCAGCGACTTGAGGAAGGTGTAGAGGGTAAAGCCCAGGTTGGTGCTGCCGCCGGTGGTCGACAGGTTCAGCAGCAGCGAACTAGCGCCTTCGCCGATCGCATCCAGGCAGCAATCGCGAAAGCGCTCGGTGCTGCCCTGGTCGATCGGGCAATGAAAATGGATAACGTGCTCGGTCATCCTGAACCTCCACTGGGCAATGCAAGAGGGGTGTCAACGCTTGAGTTTAGAACGTGGTGCAGAGTGTGCTGCAAATCGGATGGAACCCTCGGGCCAGATGCTTGACCTAACGCATAGACCTCAGGAGGTGAACCATGGAAATAAACTATATCTGGATCGCATTGGCGGTGATTCTGCTGCTGTTGGAATTGTGGGCGATCAATACCGTATTGCGCAGCACCGGTGGCTGGGAGTCCAAGGGGTTGTGGCTGGTGATCCTGATTTTCGTGCCGTTGTTCGGGCTGATTGCGTGGGCCATGTTCGGGCCAAAACGGGAGATGCCGGACCAGCGTAAAACCTAAGAAGTATTCATAAAAAAGCAGGCGCCCACGGGCGCCTGCTTGCGTTAAGGCCGGGTCATCAACCCGCAACAGCGTTGGTAATCGCGTCATTGAAGGCCGGCAGATCGTCTGGTGTACGCGAGGTGATCAGCGTCCAGCCATTGGCCTTGCATTCCTTGACTTGCGCATCGACCCAGCCGGCGGCACCGGCGTTTTCCAGGTCGATGCGCACGCTTTTGTAGGAGGTCAGGGTCTTACCCTGGATCACGCCCGCATCGATCAGCGCCCAAGGCCCGTGGCAGATGGCGGCCACGGTTTTACCGGCCTTGACGAAGTCATTGATCAGCCGCAGCGCCGCCGCGTCCTGGCGCAGGGTGTCGGCGTTGACGGTGCCGCCGGGGATGACCAGGGCATCGAAATCGCTGCTCACGACGTCCGACAGTTGAATGTCGGATTCTACGGTTATGTCCTTTTCAGTGTCGCCGACAAAGGTCTGCGTCGTGCCGCCTGTGCTGGAGCCATGAGTCACCTGGGCGCCATGGGCACGCAACGCTTCCAGCGGTTTGACCAGTTCATCGCGCTCGATGCCGGTGTTGGAAGTGATGATCAGGATGCGTTTGCCGTTGAGTTTCGAACTCATGATTGAGTGTCTCCCGATGGGTGGATTGAAGAATTGATAGGGCAAATCGATATGAGGAGTGGAGCGAGTTGGGGTGGCAAAGGTTTAAATTAATTTGCGCTTTTTTCTCCAGCGGTGCGGCGTGGCAATTTCCTTGAACTATCAATAGTTGGCGGCCTCTGCTGAACAGGCGTCTGCATTTTTTGCAGGCCTTCAACTGCCAGGAGAATGCACCATGACCGACCACAAACCGGCCGACAAAACCCCAGACCCCATCAGCTCCGAACAGGCGCAAAAAGGCACCGACAAAGCCGCCAAGGGTGAGACTCTGGAGCGCCCGAATCCCAACACTGAAACCGTCGACAAAGTGCTCACTCCCACGTCGATCAAGGACACCGAGCGCCAGACCGACGCCATCAACGAACAGGCCGCCAAGGCCGAGCGCAAGCTGGGCCACTGAACATGGCCAGGGCGATTTCAGCGTCTGAATTGGGCATTGACCTCACGCCTGAAGATGACGCTGGCTTGTTCAAGTGGCTGGTCGCCAGTTTCCTGATGGGCAAGCGTATACAGGCGCCCATTGCGGCGCAGGCGTACAAGGTGATCGTCGAGGAGCAGGGCCGTGACACGCCGCGCAAGCTGCAGCATTGCACGTCCCACGAGTTGGTTTCGATGCTCGGGCGCGCGCATTACGTGCGCTACGACGAGTCCACTGCACAACGCCTGCTCGACCTCAGCGCCAAGCTCAACGCTGAGTACGGCGGCAAGATCACTCAGATGCGCGGTGCCAGCGAAGACCGTCAGGCGTTCGAAAAACGCCTGGCGGAATTCGACGGCATAGGGCCCAAGACCATTGAGATTTTCATGCGCGATGCGGCGAAGGTGCTGTCGCTATAGGCGCCTTCGTGAATCGGCAAGCTGCCTTAAATGTGGCGAGCGGGCTTGCCCGCGTTGGGCTGCGAAGCGGCCCCAAAACTGGCCATCGCGGTTTAGCTCGGTGTGCTGCGGTGGCAGAGGGGGGCGCTACGCACCCCAACGCGGGCAAGCCCGCTCGCCACAGAGGCCCGCGCTGCGCCTACTCCACCTCTACCCGTAGCACTTCCAGCCCTAACCGCTCATAGGCTTCGACGCGCCTTGTTGAATTTAGCAATCCTGTTGCAAGCTGCCTTAATGTGGCGAGCGGGCTTGCCCGCGTTGGGCTGCGAAGCGGCCCCAAAACTAGATATCGCGGTTTAGCTCGGTGTGCCGCTGTGGGAGGGCGGGGGCGCTACGCACCCCAACGCGGGCAAGCCCGCTCGCCACAAAGGCCCGCGCTGTGCCTACTCCACCTCTACCCGTAGCACTTCCAGCCCTAACCGCTCATAGGCTTCGACGCGGCTTGTTGAATTGAGCAATCCTGTTGCAAGCTGCCTTAATGTTGCAAGCTGCCTTAATGTGGCGAGCGGGCTTGCCCGCGTTGGGCTGCGAAGCGGCCCCAAAACTGGATATCGCGGTTTAGCTCGGTGTGCTGCGGTGGCAGAGGGGGGCGCTACGCACCCCAACGCGGGCAAGCCCGCTCGCCACCTTGCCACCTCGCCACAAAGGCCCGAGTTGCGCTTACTCCACCTCTACCTGTAGGACTTCCAGCCCTAGTCGTTCATAGGCTTCGACGCTGGGTGCATGCCACTCGGTGATCAGTGTGTGAATGCGGTTGCACGGCGCCACCACAAACGGCTCCACCGCGCCAAGCTTGTCCGCCATGGTTACTGCTACCACGTGGGACGCGCTGTCGAGCAAGGCTTGCTTGACCGCCACCTCATCAAAATGCAGCGAGCTCATGCCTACCTGCGGATGCAATGCGCACACGCCGGTGAACAACAGGTCGGCCTTGATGCTCTGGATCAGGCGCACGGCGTCGTGGCCGCTGGTGGAGAGTGTCGCGGGGTTGAGCTGGCCGCCGGCGAGGATCACTTTGACGTCGGGGTGATCGGCCAGGGCGATGGCAATCATTGGGGAGGGCGTGACCACCGTGAGGCGGATCGAGCGCGACAGTGACTGGGCAATCTGCAGCGTGGTGGAGCCGGAATCGAACAGCACAATCTGGCCATCCTCCACTCGCTCGGCCGCCAGTTGCGCAAGGCGGCGCTTGGCGTCACTGGTTTCGCCGACGCGGGTGAAAAAGTCTTTGCCGGTGTCCTTGGGCCGGGGCAGGGCACCGCCGTGCACGCGCTGTAAAAGTCCGGCTGCGGCAAGTTCGCCGAGGTCGCGGCGGATGGTGTCCTGGGACACCGCAAAGTGTTCCACCAGTTCTGCGGCAGTGACTTTGCCATCGCGTTCCAGCAGCAGCAAAATCTTCTGTTTGCGCAGCGAAGGCAGGTCGATAGCGTGATGAGTGGTATGCATGTTTGTGCGTTTATTTGCGGGTTTGTGCGAGGTTAGCCTTCCGTTGATGTAAACGCAATGGCTGGTTGCGCAGCCGATGGGCGGTTACTCTCTGTGCTCAGTTCAGGGAGAGGTGACCTAGATGTCGTTGATTACAACCATCGAAGATTTACGCAAGCTGGCGCAAAAACGTGTCCCACGGATGTTCTACGATTACGCCGATTCCGGCTCCTGGACTGAGAGCACTTACCGCGCCAACGAAAGCGATTTCGCGCACATCAAATTCCGCCAGCGGGTGGCGCGCAATATCGACGAGCGCTCCATTCGCGCGAGCATGATCGGCCAGGACATGGCCATGCCCGTCGCCCTGGCCCCCACCGGCCTGGCGGGTATGCAGCATGCGGATGGCGAGATTCTCACTGCGCGTGCCGCAGCGAAATTCGGCCTGCGCTATACCTTGTCGACCATGAGCATCTGCTCCCTGGAAGACATCGCTGAACACGTCGGCCAACCGTTCTGGTTCCAGCTGTATGTGATGCGCGACCGCGCCTTCATCGAGCAATTGATCGAGCGCGCCAAGGCTGCCGGCGTGGATGCCCTGGTACTGACCCTGGATCTGCAGATTCTTGGGCAGCGGCACAAGGACCTGATCAACGGCCTGTCAGCGCCGCCGCGGCTGACCCTGCCGAATATTCTCAACATGGCCACCAAGCCGCGCTGGGTGATGGGTATGCTCGGCACCAAACGCCATGGCTTCGGCAACATCGTCGGGCATGTGAAGGGCGTGGCGGACATGAGTTCGCTGTCGTCATGGACCGCCCAGCAGTTCGACCCGCGCTTGAGCTGGGACGATGTGGAGTGGATCAAAAAGTGCTGGGGCGGCAAGCTGATCATCAAGGGCATCCTCGATGTGGAGGACGCACGCCTGGCGGCGAATGCCGGTGCCGATGCATTGGTGGTGAGTAACCACGGCGGTCGTCAGCTGGATGGTGCACCGTCTAGCATTAGCCAGTTGCCGGCGATTGTGCAGGCGGTGGGCGAACGCATTGAAGTGTGGCTGGACGGCGGCATTCGTTCCGGCCAGGACGTGCTCAAGGCAATGGCACTAGGGGCAAAAGGCACCATGATCGGCCGGCCGCATTTGTATGGTCTGGGTGCAATGGGTGAACCCGGAGTGACCAAGGCGCTCGAGATCATCGCCAGAGAGTTGGACGTGTCGATGGCGCTGTGTGGCTATAACGATATACGCGATGTAAATCGCGAAATTTTGTTGCCCGGTACATTTCCCGAAAACCTTTACTGAGAAAAAAATCGTAAAAAAATAAAAAGAGTTGTCCACGGAAACCGTGGGTATCTCTGTGGATAACTTTGCAGGACCCCGGCGGGTATGGCGATTTGAGCCAAGGTTAATATTTGATCAATCGGCGGCGAGGGCCAGCATGGGCAGGGTTTGCGCTTGACAGGCAAGCGCGAACCCAGTGCCGAAAAGCAATTTATGAGTCGCCGTTGCGGCCTGTGGAGTGCGTCACAACCCGTGCCGGCATCTGTACTCGCATCAGGTTGTCCAGCGCCTGGCCATAATTGCGACCTGCCAGGCTCATGCTGTTGTTATGGGTCGCGCCGGGCACCAGCAGTAACCGTTTGGGCTCCCGTGCGGCTTCGAACAGCTGCTGGCTGAAACGCGGTGGTACGTACTGGTCGGCAAGCCCGTGAACCACCAGTAACGGCATATGCACGTCGGCAATCTTGTCGATGGAATCGAATTTCTGTGACAGCAACCAACGCACCGGCAACGAAGTATTGGCCACCGCCGTGGCCACATCCGCCAGGGACGTGAAGGTGGACTCGATCACCAGCCCGCGCACCGGCAGCGGCGTCTGCTTGCCCAGCTCGGCCGCCAGGTCAATGGCTACCGCGCCTCCCAGCGAGTGTCCGTAGATCAGGCGCTTGCTCGGGTCGGGTTGCAGGATCTGAAAGCGTTCCCAGGCAATACGCGCGTCTTCGTACACGGTGGTTTCCGACGGCAGATCGCCGTGGCTTTGGCCGAAACCACGGTAGTCGATGGCTAGCACCGAGTAGCCCAGCGCGTGCAATTGCTCGATGCGAAACAGCTGCCCGGTGAGGTTCCAGCGCACGCCATGCAGGTAGAGAATCGCCGGCGCGTCCTTTTTGTCTGCCGGGTACCACCAACCATGAATGTTCTGCCCCGATTTGAAACTGGCCGGCTTGAGTTCGAATTCCTGCACGGCTTTGGGCAAGCCGCTATACCAGCTGGCGGTGCCGGGCTCGATACGGAACACCAGCTCGCGCTCTTTGTGCTGCAGTACGGCGCAACCCACCGGCAGGCCGACTATCAGGAGCGCCATGCACAACATGGGAAACCAGCGCAGGCTCAGGCGAGACAGAAAACGTGAAGGCATGAAGGTTCCAGGTCAAAGGTGAAGCAGGGGTTTTACCAGATGGTCCGCGCAGACAGGAATTAATTCGACGGCCGCCCACGGCGATTGCTTGCAAAGTGTTACAGCATTGAACAACCCGTGCTCCGGTTGTTAGGGTGGGCAGCCAGACAGGAGAGCAAGCACATGGATTTCACAGGTAAAACCGCGATTGTCACCGGTGGTGCGCGTGGCTTGGGGCTCAGCTATGCACGGGCACTGGCCGTGGCGGGCGCCCGAGTGGTGATCAGCGATATCGGCGCCGACAGCGCCGGAGCCGGCAATGACGCCTCGGTGGTCGAGACGGCGGCCAAGGCGTTGCAGGCCGATGGACTGGCAGTGCTCGGGCACAGCGGTGACCTGTCCACGGATGAAGGCTGCCGGCAATTGATTGCGTATGCCATCGAGGCGTTCGGGCAGCTCGATATCCTGATTCACAATGCCGGTTGGGTCGGCTACCAGAACATTGAAGACCTTGATGCCGCCTTCCTGCAGCGCGCCATGGACATCAACCTGTACGCGCCGCTTTGGCTGTGCAAGCACGCCTGGCCGCACCTGCTGCGCTCAGCCGCGCCGCGCATCATCCTCACCACCTCCGACCGGGCCTTATACGCGCAGTATGAGCAAACCGGGCTGGTGGCCTATAGCGCCGGCAAGATGGCGCAACTGGGGATCATGAACGCGCTGAGTCATGAGGGCGCGCAGGCCGGAGTCCGGGTCAATGCCATTTCGCCAGTGGCCAAGACGCGCATGTGGGGCGTGACCGACGAACCGGACGAACTCAAGCCGGAGTGGGTGACACCGGGAGTGATGTTCCTCGCCAGTTCGCAGTGCGAGGACACGGGCTACATCCTGCGCGCCAGCAACGGCCAATTCACCGCAACGCGCTTCACCGAAAACCCCGGTGTGGATTACCCGCGCAATCTGGCACGAATCAAGGCACGCAACGCGCAAGAGGTCGCAGCGCAGTGGCCGCGCATCAAACAAGCGTGAACCCGATCATTACTTTGAGCACACGACCGACCATGGACAACAGCCCCGTTCGCATCACCGCCGAGCAAACCCTCTCGGACAACTGGTATCTGCTGAAAAAATACAGCTTCGACCTGCGCCGCCGCGACGGCAGTTGGCAAGCCCAGACCCGTGAGGTGTACGACCGCGGCAACGGCGCGACCATCCTGTTGTACAACCGTGAGCAGCGCACGGTGTTGCTGATTCGCCAGTTCCGCATGCCCACCTTCGTCAACGACTACCCCGGCTACCTGATCGAAGCAGCGGCCGGGTTGCTGGACAATGCCAGCCCCGAGGAGCGCATTCGCCTGGAGGCCGAGGAAGAAACCGGCTATCGCGTAGGGCACGTAGAGAAAATCTATGCGGCGTTCATGAGCCCAGGCTCGGTGACTGAGCGGATCCACTTCTTTATCGGCGAATACCAAGCGGGGGACCGCGTGGGCAACGGCGGCGGCCTGGAGTCAGAGGGCGAGGACATCGAGGTGCTTGAACTGGGCTTTGAGCAGGTAGTGGCGATGGTGCAGAGCGGAGAAATTGTGGATGGCAAGACCATCATGCTGGTCCAGCATTTGGAGTTGCGGATGTTGAAAGAGGGGTGGTGAAGCGTCAGCTTGTGATCGGTTACTTAACCTCGGGAAAAGCTGACCATTTAGGGCTGCGGATGCTAGCTTGTTCGCCGGGTTGGGCACGCGGACTCTGGAGAGCTTTGGGATTGTCGGCGGGAACATTTATACGCCTGCGGAGTACGCGGAGGTAGAAAGTGTTGCGCCGCGGATTTATCTGCTCCGCCGGATGATTATGGAGCTTTCGAAGCGGTGATTTTATCGGCGTGGCTGAGCTTGCGAGTGCGCTTTTTGTGGCGAGCGAGCTTGCTCGCGCCGGGCTGCGAAGCAGCCCCGCGAAAAAATTTTATTCAACTACTTAAATAAGCGCTCACAGAGCCTTCTGAAAATATGCATTCAGCCAATGCAGTGTTGGTGCACATTCGCAACTCTAGTTACTTCGGCGGGCAAACCCTAATGCTGGGGGATCTATTAATGAATCCAGAAACTTCATCTATATGTAACTGACCAAAGTGACGTTTTAGCAACTCTAAGACGATATTGTTTTTAAGATTATGGGTATAGAAAAACTGAGCTGCCGCGTGTGTTTCAGAATCGTAAAATCTACATAGCATCGCATTGCTTGTAGATTCCAAAAAATTACCGATTTTATCGGGTGTTATTCTCTTTTCAAAAGCGGTCATCCTGGTCCAAAGTTCGCTCATTTCAGTTTCGGTCTCGACCCTCTCAATTACCAACATTACGCCATGCGAGCCCTCTAAGGCGCGCCTATCTATTAAGCTAGACTTGCTTGGGAGTCTTTTTATTATCGAGTAAAGCTTGCTACTTTCATTTGCTCTAAAGATGTCTTCAGAATTTAAGCCATTGAGTATGTTTTTTTTGAAGAGATACTCCTCTGTTTTTGAATTGAAGCCAGTCCCCGCAATAGAGCGCCACTCCCTTATAGTGGACCACTCCTCTGGTAGTTGCTCCATGATCTCGCACCATGATTCCCATACATCACTGAAGGTATGATTTATTAAGGTCAAGGTGACGAATTTAGTGTCGTCGTTCGGACGTATACTTTCCCATGGCCTTACTCCAATCTCGCTTATATAGGCTGTACTCATTTCTTATCTCTTGAAGTAAGTGTGTGAGTCATCGCCAATATGTAAAGGGACCTTGATTTCATCCACGGTGCTTTTGGTATTGAAATGTGGTCCATGATTCCCCTCTTTGTGACCCAATGAATGCTCATAAATTTTGGTGTAATGGTTTTTTTTCAACATAAAAACGTACACGCGTCCCATGGTATGGCGATCCTGATCACGGATGGTCTCTCGGTAAACATCTATTGGCTGGGTATTTCGCGGTACGCCTCCAATTTTTTTGGCCATTCTAAAAGCGCCGTTTCGTGACAGCTTGCTGTCAAAGCCTTTAGGCGGCTCTACATCACCCTCATTGGCCTTGGCGTTTTCCGCCGGGTCTTCCGGACGATGCCCCGGCTTACATCCATCAATGCCTGGACACCGACTCAACCCCAGCGGATCCACCCACCCCGTAGGGTTGGGCACGTACTGGTACGCGTTAATCCCACCCGCGAGCTTCACCGGATCCGGCGTCAGGTAGCGACCAATATCTGGATTGTAGTAGCGATGGCGGTTGTAGTGCAGCCCGCTTTCCTGATCGAAGTATTGGCCCTGGAAACGCAGTGGGTTGTCGATTTTTCCGGCGTCCAGGCGGGCGATTTCGCCGTAGGCGCGGTAGTGGGCGGACCAGATGATTTCGCCGTCGGGAGTGGTGAGTTCCTGGGGGGTGCCGAGGTGGTCGAGTTGGTAGTGGTAGGGCTTGGTTTGTTTTGGGCCGAAGCCTTCCAACAGGGCTAGTGGCCGGAAGCTGTCGGGTTCGTAGATATAGCTGCGGTGGCGG
>Ga0247732_10000688_pt1 | contig 15018 bp, 12 predicted proteins | sample UWRJL163409C2_FD_180940 | JGI IMG/M metagenome (GOLD analysis project Ga0247732, IMG submission 180940) | Plant litter microbial communities from Arlington Agricultural Research Station in Wisconsin, United States - UWRJ-L163-409C-2 | ecosystem: Environmental > Terrestrial > Plant litter >...
TGCGGAGCCTGTCATTCCACATCTCGGTGTGGAACCTGCGCGTGATCAGCTCCTTCAACTCCTCATCCGACTTGAACCTGTTCTTGTACTGGAGTGCGCTCAGTTCAATGTCGAGAATCCGCGGCTTGTGCCCGCCGCATTCCGGCCGCTTGCAGAAGTAGTCGTAGTGCACCTTGAAACGCGGCGGCACCAGTATGGGGGTCTTGTCGACCTCACCGAAGAGGTCAGGCTGACTCATCACCGCCTTCATGTCTGCGATCTGTTCATCGGTCCACGGCCCATGGTCGACGAATCGCAAGGGCTTCAGCTGGCGAACTTCAACCAGTCCGAGAGACTGCGCGTTCAAGTCGGCCATGACTCCGTCCCGCAAGTCGCACATGGTCGGACCGATGAGCTTCTCGAGGATCGGGCCTCGAGCTTTCGCGGGGTAGGTCCGGAACTTGCCCTTCCGGTCTTGACGGCGCGCCAACGTCTCCCAGTTCGGACGGTGACTTTCAGGCCGGGCGTCTTTGGTGGACCGAGTGAGATCCACGTTGATGACTTCGAACTTGTGAAACTGTTGTGCACTATCGAGATGACGGAACGCTACAGGGTAGATGCGAACCCACGATCCGGTCCCATCCTCGTGCAGCCTGACTCCGGCTACGCACACCGTGTCGCCGTAGGTCTTAGACGGCTCCGGTGATGCCTTCACCGTGATCAGCACCCGCGCGCGTTCGCTCAGCATCACTGCCTCCCCCGACACGAGTGTAGGGACTGATACTTGCCGCGTTCGACTGGAACATCATCGACGACGCGACGGTCGAGATGCCCCCAGGCTGGCCGTCGACCGGCACAGCTACCTCAGCCGCAGGAACGCTAACGAGGTCATGCCCGGTTCCAACGACGAACACCACTGGCGCTGCAACAACAGTCACGTCATGCGGCGGAGCATGCCGCACGGGGCTAGTCAGGCATATGCGTGAAGTGCCCTTGGCCATGGGAGGGGACGGGCAACCGTGCTCATTCCGCCGGCGTTCGGCGATGAAGCGGGACGCCTTCGGAACCGGGCATGACTGAGAGGTGAGGCAGCGCACTGCCTCTGCTCCTAGTACCGTGGCGTCCCGAGCTCGCGTCGGACAGCCTCTCGAAGCGCGTCACGATCCCCGGCGAAGTCCTCGCCGTATACCAACCTGTCGAACTTGCAGGCCGCCTTAGCGAGCGGCGTTGCGGGCGCCGAGTTGCCTACGAAGCGGGGCCAAAGGTACTTGCCGAGCGCGATGACATCGTCAACGTCGTACCGGCAGCCTGTCGACAGGTTCTCGGCGTACCTCGGATGCGTCGCCACGAGCTCGCGGAATCCCATGTTCTCCCACCCCTCGGGCCGCTTGCCGGGATACGGCTCGAGCGGAGCAGTGCCTTGCACCAGCGCTTGGGCTCGCGCCGGCAAGGTATCGAATGCCAAAGGCACGTTGTTCACGCGTGCCAGGTGTAAGGGATAGAACACCGGTGAGAACTTTGCGTTGCGGAAACTGTGAGCGATGAGCTGACCGAGGTGGTCCACGCTGTGGTCGGGAGCACCCGCGATCATGTCGAGGAAGAACTCCGCCCGGCTGTAGGCGGTGTAGCCCTTCTCGCCTAGTCGCTCGAACGCACCCACCCCACTACCACCTGTACGTCGTCGATGCTCTCCCCTTCCTGTAGCGGAAGGACGTGCACGCGCTCGCTTGACGTATCCGAGTACGCCATCTGCGTTACCCGTTCCTTGAGGTTACGCAGCAGTTTGACGGGATAGTGCTCGGGAAGCTCTGCCAGCACTTCGTACACGCCGCCGAAGTCGTCGATACCGAACTCGCGCACCTCGAAGGTGTAGCCCGGGACTGTGATGCTCGAGGTTGAAAGGCCCTTCGCCCGGGCCGGACTCACCCGACCAACGAAGATGAGCCTCTTGTTGAAGGTGTCGAGCTGCTCTGCCGAGAGGCACGACACCAGCGTGGCTAGCAGATCGAGGATGTGAGGGTCACGAAGGCTGTAGCCGATGAACAGGACAGGGTGCTCGACGAAGAGCGTCATGATCTTCGCGATCAGGTACGGGTTCTTCTTCCTGTAGGCGACGTAATCGTCTCCTGTGAAGACAAGCGAGGTCGGCGAGGTGACAGATCCATGGATCTTGTAGATCTCGCCCACGTACTGGGGAGACGCGAAAAGAACATCTTGCTGACCTACAAAGACGCGGTAGTCCGAGAAAGCCTCTTCGAGAACTTCGTCGTAGTTGGTGGTGATGATGGCGTGCACCTTCGCGCGCCCCAACTTCGCGCGTTCGGCTGCTAGAGCATCGTCTTCGATGTAACTGAGAGAAGCAATATGCTTGGCGACCATCAGTTTGAGAGGGTCACCGCTACCGGGAAGCGGTAGCTCATTCGACTCTCGCATCTCTCGGAACTTCTCCGTCGTCCACCACTCTTGATGAAACTGTTTCGCGATAAGCGAAGCGACCGCAGGGAAGCGGTCCTCCTTCGGAATGTCCGACGGCAACTGGCCCGAGTAATAATCGAACGGTAGCTGGGTTAGGTCGGCCGAGTATCGGATCAGCCCATCCCAGTCGGGCGAACCGAGGTATCGCCGAGACAGCCCCGAGCCCACGAAGAGCACAGGTAGCGAGCCAGTTGCCCCTAGTAGTTCGGCAAGCTCGTCGAGACTGTCCATTCCCCCGTCAACCGTCATGAAGTGAACAGTAACGTGCACCGACGACGCGGCTGTGGTGGGCGGCCCGCAGGTTTGTCGATGCGCAGGCGCCGGGAGTCGCGCGCCTGCACTGCCTACCACCGGAAGGGTGCTGACGCACCCTCGAGTCGCCCTCCGACGCGCCCAGCTGGCGTCGAGCCTGGATCCGCCCCGACGTCAACGCTTCCCGAGCGATGGACAGCTCGCGGCCTGGGCGCCGAGGACAGCTTTCCCCGCGGCTGCGTCTCCTGGTGGAAATACAGCTGCACAGCGTCCTCGAGTTGCGTCCGTTCCCCGGACTTATGCGCCCGACCCCAGCAGGTTCGGCAGCCACGGCAGACGCCGGATATGGCCGCCGCTTCCCGCAGACCCAGTCGAGAGAGCTCGAAGCCGGGCGGCTCAAGTTCAGGACGCGGCGGTCGGCTTGGTACTCGCCGGTATCAAGTCCGGCAGGTTCACTCGTGCTGATCTGCTGGAAGGCACCGGGTGGGGACGCGAACGACTGTCCCGCCTGATGAACGGGAACGCGGAGGCGGGCCTCGACGACCTGATGCTTTTGCTCGATGCGGCGGGTATCCCCTGCCGGGGACCTAGGTCGAGACCTTTCATCGCGTGGCGAACCCGTGGCGCGAGCGACCGACGACCGGGGCGGCTTGCCTGATGATTCGCCGAGTGAACTCGGTGGTGCGGGAAGCCCACCGCGCCGCCTCTTCGTCAGCACGGGCACTACGCCGCGATCTCCCACAGGCTGAGGTAGGTGTCCAGGTAAGCCCTGATCGCTTCCTCAGTGGCACGTAGACCCCCGGACTCCGGCAGCACGACGGTTCCCCGCCGCGCGTCGATCACCGCGACGCGTTCCCCCGCGTACGCGACGCTCAGTAACTCTACGAGGACCGCACCCGCGCTCGCGGTGAGCGGTTCCCTCGCGGTGTGCACGTGGACGAACATGTCCGAGCCGTCCTGCAGCGTGAGCGCGAACTGCGGGTACACGGACACGAGGTGCGCACCGGCGGAGTCGTCGTAGTAGCGCCTGTGGCGAACGTTGCGTCCATCCGTTGCTCCCAGGCTCCGGAGTGCGGGGACGAGTCCCTCGGCGACGTCCTCGAAGGACGGGCGCTGCTGGGGGGTCGCGGCGGCGATCACACGGCTAACGTCTTCGCCGTGGAACCGTGCGCGCACGTGCCGGCGTATGGCGGCGAACAGGCGTCCGTAGAAGTAGGCGACTGGCGATGACCAGGCGCCTCCGGCAACAGAATCGAGCATTGCGGCGATGATGTGAGCGGCGAGCGGCGCTTAGTATCGAGCATGCTGGCCAGGGGCGGCCAGCGGCGCCGACGTTGCCTCGCCGGCACGTCTTTCGGGGGGAAGAGATGGCACTCAAACATCGAGTTGTGCAGCGGGTTCCTGTGCATCGCGGCGACACTCAGGTCACCTTCGACAAAGCGAGCGCCGCGCTCAGCGACTGGCTCGCTTCGCGTCGTGGTACCCCCGCACTTCCGCAGACTTTGGGGTCCGAACTCGTCCCGATTGGCGGTGACTACACCGCGTCCCATGAGCTGGCGGCCATCGATGGCTTCCAGGTGCAGCGTTGGCGTATCCGCATCGGTGACGCTCCTCACACCTACGACACCCGTGTCACCGTGGCACTCCATCCAGACCGGGAGGTCGGCTGGCTTCAGTACGACATTGAAGCCAGCCGAGATGATTCCGCGTTTACCGCCCCGAAGTTGACCTCGGTGCTCACAAGGCATCTTGAGAGCACCACTGCGGACTCGGTAGGACACTTCAGCGAGGGGCTGCGCGTCGTCCGGAGGGAGGGCGTCGGAGCGTTCCTCGATGAGGTTCTGAACAATCCGGAACGCACGGTAACCGCGTTCGTCACGGGTTCGCGATCTTGGACCGATTCCCAGGACCGCGCCTTCGAGCGTCGCTTCAGCGCGCTACACGGTGTTGCGACGTTCTGGCGGCTCGCCGACGACGCCATCGACGAGTTCAACTCGCTTGTGCAGACGGGGTATCAGGTCTACCCCGGCAGCGTCCACGTGTTCCAACCCAACCTCGACACCGAGGATCTGCTCGATGCGCGCAGACACTGGTGGTACTCCGCAGCCGAGGTCTCAGACACCTCGGAGAAGGGGTTCTGGATGCGGCTGCATACCCAGGCGATGCGGTCGGCACTACATCAACCCCTCCCGGCGGCGCTCCAGATCGTCAACGCCGAACTGACGAAAGCGCAGTCGAGCGCGCTTACCGATCTGTTCTCCGTCGAGTCTCAAGAACGCCGCCGCGACGCCATAGCTCGCCTGCGGAGCTCGAAAGATGCCGGCCAGGAGAGCCCCAGGGCGGTCCGAACCCAGATCGATCCGACTTCGGCGCCCGCTGCCGGCAGCAATACAGTCTCGCCCCCGGACAATCGTGCACACGATATTTCAGGCCCGGCTGTCCCTCCTACCGATATCGACTCCGTCCGCAGCTTGCTGGATGACGCCGAGGCGCTGTTCGGGCTAGGAGCCGATGGGCAGAGCGACCTCGGTGGGCGCCTGCAAGCAATCCTCTGGGCGGCGCTCGACCAGGCTGCTGGCGCCCTGCCATCGACGGAAGCGGCGCGCCGCGAGGTGGAGGAAGTCCTCCAGCACAGCGTCGACTTGCAGGCAGAAGTCGATGAGCTATCCACCCTCCTGGCATTGGCAGACGAGGCGTATGCCGAGGCTCAGGGGGATCTCCAGGCCCAGCGAGCACTGGCGGATCATCAGCGGCGACGCGCCGACCATGTCGCCAGCGAACTTGCGAAAGTGTCCTACGCCTCGGCGGAGGTCGAGTGGGATGTTCCCGCTGCGAACCCCGACGACCCGGTGAACCGCCACGCACCAACCACTGTGGACGAGTTCTTTGCTCAGCTCGAGGCGCTGCCGGCCGTCCATTTCACTGGGAATCGGAAGGCCGCGGAACGAATAGCGAGCGCCAAGCTGCGGTCTGTGATCCTCGCAGACGCGTGGACGTTCGCCTGCGAGCTCGAACTGTACGCGCGCCAGTGGCAGCAGGGCGTGCGTGGCCTGCGCAGGTACGCCGATGAGAAGTCCGCACGGATCACCCCCTCGTCTTTCGCCCACGACGAAAGCAACGACGTGAAGTCGAACCCGAAGTTCTCGACCCCGAGGACTCTCCCCGTCCCACTCAGCGTCGACTCATCCGCGAGTGTCTTCATGGGTGCGCACTTCCGTCTCAGCCAGGACAACGGGAAAGCGATGCGGATGCACGTGTACGACGCCGCGGACGTGAACGGCAAGATCTACATCGGATACATCGGTGAGCACCTGCCGAGCCGACTGACCACCTGAGACGTGCTAATGATCACCGAACCGCAACAGACAGGCGGAGTAAGAGCCGGACGCAGATGGGCGCGCCGCCGGCACGCGAAGGTCGTGTCCTACGCGCTCATCGCGATGGTCGTCATCTCAACGGTCGCCGGATGCACCTCGACGAGCGGATACCGCTCGGATCAGGTAGAAGAACCGCGCTGCGAGGATCTTCTCGCCGCAGCAGTCCAGTTCGAACGCGCCGGCGCCGGAGACATCGACAGCGTTCTTGAAGCGCTAACCGACTCGTGTTCCGACGAGTACGAAATCGCAGTCGGGTACATATCGAACTCCACCGACAGCGAGTTCCAGATCGAGTCCTGCCAAGAACTCATCGACTACGGAGTCCGACAAGAATCGGTAGAGCTGCTCGCACAGGACGGAACATGCAGATCCGACGCGCCCGAGATCCAAGAAGCCTCACTGTGGCCAGAGGGCGGCCTGGGGTGGGACCAAGCCGCGGCACACGCCGGCACGGTTCAACGCGTATGCGGCCCTCTCGCGAGCGCGCGGTCGACGGAGGACGGGACGTTCTTGAACGTCGGGCGGGACTATCCCTCGGCCGACCGATTTACTTTCATCTTCTGGGACATTTTCCTCGACCCCATCGAATCCGGAGCGACGGTGTGCGGAAGCGGAGACATTTACCTCTATGAGGGCGTTGCGCAGATGGAGATGTGGGACCCTACCGCACTTGAAATCTGGCGGTAGTGAGGCGACAACGTCGCGGACGCTGAACCTCTGGCTCGACGGCGTCTCTGCCGCCTGACTGGTCACTACACCGACGCGCTGGCCGCCCGTTATGTGAGCGCTGGCTCTCCGGGAAGGGCCCGCGGCGATTGATGTACAGGATTACCACCGGCCTCGTGGAGCCACGAAGACCCGCAACCGTCTCGCATATCGGACGCCGAACCTGAGCGGAGCGGAAAGAGCGTCCCCTACCGTCGATCTACGCGAGCGCGAGGCGCTCCGCGAGGCGCGGCAAGTCGGAGTCCGTCAGGACCACGAGCTCGATGCCGTGCTTCACTGCGAGCTCAGCCTTCCGCGCCATCTTGCAGGCGTACTCAGCATTTGACATCAGTCCGGCCGCCTCGACGAACCGGCCGTCCGCGAGCTTCCAGTCGGCACGCAGACCTGTCGGGTTCAGGTCGGGGTCATAGGGGTAGGGTGGCTCGATCTCATGCCAGACGCCGCGGGCGTATAGGTAGTCATCGACGTATCGCTCGAATAGCGAGCGGCACACGTGACCGTCCGCTGCAGTCGTGATGTGGCCGCGCGAGGAACGCCATCCGTCGCCGAGAACTCCCGCTTTCGAAAGCCACGTCGTCCAGCTCCGCTCGGTGCCGAGGGGCAAGACATGACGGAGAGTGAGAAGCACCGTTGGCGGAATCTGTGTCGTGAGAGCGAGTTCGTCGATCATGCTCGATGCGACAATCCCGCCGTGTCGCCGGGTTAGCTCCTGGATTGCTCCGACGGCGCCTGCTTCCAGCAGCTCGGACGCGTCGAAGTTGGGGCGGACCATGCCGCCTGTGGAGCACATCGGGCATGCCGAAGCTATCTTGAGCCTGTAGACGGCGCCGGCCATGAGCATCCCGGGTTCGTACGAGCGGCCGCAGATTGCGCACGCCTGAGTCACCGTCGAAAGCTCGACCAGATCCTCCATGTCCGGCATCGCGCGTCCCAGCAGGCCGACAACGGTTGCGAGCCGTACTTCTTCGTCGAGAGTGTGGCTGGCACGTATGAAAGCAGGCTTGTCGCTGCTGTATCCGACTAGCCACATTGCGTGCTGGGCCTCGCGGACGCCCTCGGTCGGTGCGATGTCATCCCACCACTCGAGGGCGTGCTGTCGCAGGTACAACGCGGCGAGCGTCGGTGCATGGGTCGGCGAGACGTCCCAAGCTCGCGACCACGACGCTTGCCATCCCTCGGGGAGCTCAATGTTCGGCGCCGCCGCGGTCAACTTGTCGAGGGCCTCGCGTTCAATGGCGCCCGCATTGAGCGAGAACCTCCCGAGGTACCGGGGTCCCTTGGCCCGTACCCAGCGGTTGTACACCGGCACCGAGAGGACGGCGTTGACCGCGGCCGCGACTGAGTCCGGTAACTTTCCGGCTGCGGCAGCGGTCAACGTTCGCGTAACGCGGCGGCCGACTCGATGCTGGGGGGTCTCGAAAGACGGGCCGTCAAGGTGGTCGTCGTGGTTCCAGCGAGACGGGTCCCACTCGAGGTTCTCGAGGAGCTTCGCCCGCTCCCCCTCCGGCACCGTCTGCATCGTGACTGCGCTTACCGCCAGCCCTGAATAGGAGAGAGACTTCGTCACGGCTTCGCCGAAAGACGAAGCGGTCGTGAGGAGGATGCCGGAGTTCAGGAAGTAGATGGCGAGGTTGATTCCTGGCCGACCCCATGTGAAGTCCGCGCTCGCAAGCAGAACTCGGCCCCAGCTTCCGACGGCTTCGAGTTGGATCCGCGGAATCGCCTCACCGTCGCTCGGCGCGTCAAGACCAGGGCGCGGTTCGTACCCGGACGACCGGAGGAAAATGTCGGCCTCTGCCCGCTCCTCTTCTCGGTCCACGAGCAGCACACTGTCGTCGAGAAGATACACGCCGGCACGACGGCCGCCTCGCTGCACGCCGAGTGATGGGACATCGGATCGGCGCTTGACGAGAGCGAGAGCGCCGTCGTGCACGGCGTCGGAGATGAATGGCGTGGTTGCGAGAGGCAGCAGCGCCCGAGCCTTTTTCTCGCGGGCTTGCCCCAACATGCTGCTTCCTGGAACTACACGCACCCGCGCAGGCTATCGGTATGCGGCGACGTCACGCGGCTGTGGCAAGCGCAACGTCGGACTGCGGGACCCGCCTTCGCCGCCGATGTCCGAAGCTCAGGTGCAGATCGAGCCAGCAGGAATCCGGGAGGCAGCGTGGCGCGCAGGTCGTTTGGAGGATTACCGCTGCGTTCGTACAGGATTGACCCCCGACCTGCCCTCAAAGGCCCCAGAATCACGCGGGAAAACAGGTTCTGCGTACAACCCGTCTTGCTTGAGTTCAGATTGAGGACGCGTTGAACGTGCGTCGATACCTGATCGCTGGGCGGCCTCAGGGCGGTCGCGACTCGTAGGGGTTGGTTCTCGCCGGGCTGAACCGGAATCTCAGGGCCCTCGGTCACCCCGAAAACCCGCGGATAGTTGCGGTCAGCTTCGGATGCCTGCCACGCGCGTTCTGGTTTACACCGTGGATGTCGTCGGTTCGATCCCGGCAGGGCCCACTTCGAGAAGACGCGGGCCGCGAGGCCTCCCCCGGCTCTCCAGCTTCCTGTTCTGCAGTCTTGGTCGAGGCTGTCGTGTGGGGTCAGCCGAGCCTTCGGCGCCGCGCTCTTCCCCTCGCGAAACCGGCGGCCATGACGACGACGATCACGACCGACATGACGGTGAGAAGCCCACCCAGACCCGCAACCGTGCGGCCCGGGGTTCCGTGGCCCTCGACGACAGCGGCGCTCGGTTCGGTAGCGCTGTAGATGACCGTGACGCTGGAACCGAAAGCGGGCTTCGCGTCGGGAGCCCAGTCGGCCCAGACCGAATGCACAGAAGCGTCGCCGGCGACGTACTCGACCCTGAAGTTGTGCGTGGAGGCCTCGGCACCGTCGTTCACCTCGACCACCGTCCCCGTCGTGCGCGAACCGCTCGCGACGAGCTCCCGGTCGGCGGCGTTCATCGACGACCCGATAACCAGCAACACGGGCCCGGCGAGGAGGATGACGGCGATCACGATCGTCTGGAACACCGGGTGGTACACGAAGCTCCGGGGCGCGTTGCCGGAGCTGGAGGGCGTCATCACGTGCCCATCTCAGCACAGGCTCAACGGCGGCGCTCCGTGGTCAGACGACTCGAAGCTCGTACGCGAGGATCACCGCGTGAACACGGTCTCGCACGTGGAGCTTTGCGAAGATGCGGTTGACATGCGTCTTCACCGTCGCGGGAGTCAGGTGCAGGTGAGCGCCGATCTCGGGGTTCGACAGACCCCGGGCGATCGCGAGGAAGACGTCCAGCTCGCGCGGCGTGAGACGGTCGAGGGGTTCGGGGTGACTCCCGTCCGCTGAGGTCAAGGTGCGTTGCGTGTAGTGGTGGATGAGGTGCGTGGTGATGCGCGGCTCGACGACTCCTTCGCCCGCGGCCACCGTGCGGACGGCCTCCGTGAGTTTTTCAGGCGTGCTGCTCTTGAGCAGGAATGCGCTGGCGCCCGCGTGGAGCCCGCCGAAGGCGTACTCGTCCACGTCGAAGGTGGTGAACACCATGACGCGGATCGCGGGGTGCGCGGTTGTGATGAGTCGCGTGGCTTCGATGCCCCCGATGCCGGGCATGCGCACGTCCATGAGGATGACGTCCGGGTTCAGCGTCTCCGCCATCGCCACGGCCGTTTCGCCGCTGTCGGCTTCGCCGACGACGTCGATGTCGTCCGCACTGTCGAGCACGAGGGCGGTGCCCATGCGCACGAGCGGCTGGTCGTCTACGACGAGAATGCGTATCGGAGTCGGGCTCATGAGGGATCGGTGCTGCTTTCGTCGGTGACGCGAAGGGTGGCGGCCGTGCGCCACCCGCCGGCCGGGAGTCGTTCGCTGGTACTCGTGCCGTCGTAGGCGGCGGCGCGTTCGGCAATGCCTTGCAACCCGCGGCCGCTGCCCTGACTCGGTGCCCCCGTCGCTGGCGCGTGACCGTCGTCGGTGACCGTGAGCGAGATCTCGGTGTGTTCGAACTCGAGTCGCACGTCGACGCGCGTGGCTCCGACGGCGTACCGCAGTGCATTCGTGAGAGCTTCTTGGGTGATGCGGTAGATCGTGGTAGCCAGGCTGGGATCGTCCGGGATCGGGTTTCCGGCGCGGATCAGATTCACGGGTAGCCCGGCAGATCGGAAGACGTCGACCAGCTCGTCGAGGGCCGGAAGATTGTGGCCGGAATGGTGGAGGGCTTCTGCGAGGTCTGCGTCGTTACTCCGCAGCACGTGAAGGATGCGCCTCATGTCGGTGAGCGCAGTCCTGCCGACGCCGCCCAGATTGCGCAGGGCGGCCGCGGCGCGTTCGGGGTGCTTCTCCCACCCGGTCGACGCACCGTCTGCGAGGGCGATCATGATCGAGATCGAGTGCGCGACGACGTCGTGCATCTCGGCGGTGATCCGATTGCGTTCTGAGACACGAGCGTTCTCCATCTGCTGGGCGACGAGTGCCGCGCGTGAGTGCTGCCGTTGCCGGCTGTTCTTCACCGCGAGTCCGAGCGATAGTGCGATGAGGGCGAACGGGTCGAGGATCCGCGGAGAGAACGCGTGCCCGTCGACCAGCAGGAGTCCCAGCGCGCTCACCGCTGGAAGGGAGACTCCGATCGCGTATCCGAGCGCCGCGCGGGGAAAGGAGCGTGTGGCGGCGACGCTGTAAAGAGCGAAGGCGAATGGGAAGCTCAGCGCACCGAGACCAGGTGACAACAGCGCTCCGACGGCACCGATCGACGCGATCGTGCAGAGAACGACGAAAGGAGCCCGGCGACGCCAAAGCAGGGGCGCGGAGGCGGCCATTGCCATGACGACGCCCGGCAGGAGCGGTCGCTGCTCGGACACCACCAGAGCGAACACCTGGAAGGCAGTGCTGGCGGCCACCATCAGCAGGTCGATGGTGAAGGGGTGTTCTGAGAACCAGCGCGCCACGACGCTCGCGCGTCGTCGACGCTCGGCGGCGTCGATCGCCGGAGGCGAGGGTTGGCTGGTCATCTGAGGTTCCTATCGACGGATCGATCTCCCTGTGTCGTCGGGGTGGCAGCCGGTCGTTCGGGACTGCCACCCCACTGATCACGCGTCGCGGCGTCGGAGAGCGATCGCCGCGGCGCTGAAGAGCACGACTGTCCAAGCCAACAGCACGAGATACCCTCCCCACGAACCCAGAGGGTCGGTGCCGAGGGGTGCCAAGAGAAGCGAGCCCGCCTCGATCGGGAAGAATCGGGTTATCTCGGTGCCGTACTGCGAGAACATCTGCGGGACCACCGGAACGATGACCAGGAAGACGATCGTCGTGAGCACCGACGCGACGACGTTCCTGATGAGCGAACCGACGGCGATGCCGATGATGCTCAGCGTGGCCAAGTAGAGGCCGGAACCGAGGACGAGGCGAACGGCGTCGGCAGGGTGCAGCGAGTAGGTGTATCCACCTCCGGCGAGGATCGCGGGTGCGATGGCGAACCCGATGCTCGAGCTGACCACACCGATCACGAACGACACCGCGGCGATGACCGTCGCCTTGGAGATCAATGCGGGGATCCGCTGGGGCACCGCGAGCAGTGTCGTTCTGATCTGACCAGACCGGTATTCGTTGGTCACCAGCAATGCGGCGAGAACGGCGAGGATGACACCGACGTATCCGGTCTTGTCCACGATCATCTCCGGGTAGGCGTCGTAGTCGGCTTGGGGCGAGCCACGGTCGCGGAACACGTACGCCCACGGCATGGCGGCCCCGTTCGCGATGAGCAACAACAGCGTGAATGCGGCGAGCGCGACGTTCGAGGTGAGTCCCGTGAACTTGATCCATTCGGAACGGATGGTTCCGAAGAGGTCGACGTTTCTTCCGGTGGGCCGGGCGGGCGCGAGGGGAGTCGTCATCATCTTCCTTTCTGAAGTCCTGATGTCATCGACCGGTCGAGGCGTACTCGACGGCGTCGCGGGTGAGGGCGTTGTAGGCGTCCTCGAGGGTCTGACGCAGCGGGGTCAGCTCTGTGAGGAGGATGTCGGCCTCCCTCGCGGCCAGGGCGATCTGCTCCGCGGTTAGTCCGTCGATCTCCAGCGTTCCCTTCTCCGAAGAGGTGATCGTGACTCCCGCGTTCGCGATCCGGTTGCTGAGCACGTCCGTGTCCGCGGTGCGCACGCGGACGCGCTGACCGCCCGCGGTCAGGGAGTCGATCGGCGAGTCCGCGATGATCTCGCCGCGTCCGATGATGATGACGTGATCCGCGATGAGCGCGAGCTCGCTGAGCAGGTGAGACGACAGGAAAACGGTGCGCCCCTCGGTCGCGAGATCGTCGAGGAGCGTTCGCACCCAGGTCACTCCTTCCGGATCGAGACCGTTGACGGGCTCGTCGAGGATCAACGTCGACGGGTCGCCGAGCAGCGCCGCGGCGATCCCGAGCCGTTGACCCATGCCCAGCGAGAATCCGCCCACCTTCTTCTTCGACACGGATGTCAGTCCGGTCGCATCGAGCACCGCGTCGACCCTCGACTTCGGAATGTGGTGCGTCGCAGCGATGGAGGTCAGGTAGTTCCACGCCGTGCGCGATCTGTGCGCAGCTTTCGCGTCCAGCAGCGCGCCCACTTTCTGCAGAGGCGCCCGATACGAGGCGTACTGCTGCCCGTCGATGATCGCCCGACCCGAGGTTGGGCGATCGAGGCCGACGATCGCGCGCATCGTGCTCGACTTCCCTGCTCCGTTCGGTCCGAGAAACCCCGTGACCTTTCCGGGCTGAACAGTGAACGATGCATTCCTCACGGCGTAGTGATCCCCGTACCGTTTGCTGAGATCCCGAACTTCGATCGTCATTGCGTCCCTCTCGTCTTCGTGTCGCCTGATGGCCTGTCTCCACGCTAGGAATCGTCGGATCCGTCGTCCGCTAGCCACGGGTTGATCTCTCCGCTCCCCGGGAGGACGAGCCTGCGCGCCGGTGAGCTAGAGCGCCCGGTGCGGTTCCTTCAGGACGTGACGCAACACCGGACCGGTCGCCGTCACTCCGAGCTGTACGAGCGCGACGCCCGCTGCGATGCACGAGACGACGGTCAGCATGAACAGCGGGGTGGTGAACATCGACACCCCGACGACGGGCGCGATCAGAATCGCTGCCGCCGACGACGGAAAGATCGCGGCGACAAGCAACGGGGAGGCGACGGCCGACCGGCGAGCGCGTTCCATGACCCGCACGGGCATGCCCAACCGGTCGAGGCTGACGTACAGGCCGCGACGTTCCAGTACGGATGCTGCCTGGGTGACGCCGACGGAGCATGCCACCAGCAGGTAGGACATGCCCGCCGCAACGATGACGACCGTGCGGATGTCAGCGAAGAACACCAGCTGTTCGGGCGCGATCGCCGTCGGTCCGTTCTGCACCATGTCCAAGAAACCGAGCACAGACCCGGCCGGCACGGCGACGAAGCTGGCCAGCCCCACCCCGGAGACCTGGCGCCACGCCGTCGTCGGAGACTCCAGCACACCACGGGCAGCGATCAGGTGCTCAGCCGTCCGGGCGCGAGCATGTCGTCTCCGCGCCACCCATCCGACCAGGAACGGCCCTACGAGGTTGAGGACCGCCATCACTGCGATCAAGACGACCACGATCCCCGCCGTGATCCCCACGGCCCCCCAGCTCGCGGACGCGAGCTGCAGCAGCGTGGCTCCCCCGGCGAGCACTATGGCGCCCCCTAGGAGCCGCGCCCCACGAACACGAGGGGCATCGGTCCGCATCCGCACAACGAGCGGCGACACGATCAATCGACGCAGACCCAGCGCTGCACTCACGGCGGCGACGGCCGTCAGCGCCAAGACCAGCAGCCCGAGCGTCCACAACGGCAGCCACACCTCATCGAGCAGAGGAACACGCCCCGCCACGGCAACCCAGACGAGTGTGGGGGCCGACGCGGTGTACACGAGGAGCCCGAGGATCGCGCCCGACGCGGCGACGAGCGTCGCTTCGATCACGGCGATCCCCCGCACCGACACCGATGACGCTCCGAGCAGACGAAGCACAGCCAGCCGATCCTCTCGGCGACGCGCGGAGAGTCGAGCAGCCGACGTCGCCAACGTCGCGGCCGGGACCACCAAGACGGCGAGCAGTGCGACCGCAAGGATCTTGTACTGCCCGAACCCGTTGTCGGGTGTCACCCAGAGCAGCCTCGCCAGCGCGGCGGTGAGGTAGGTCGCGGCTCCGATGATCGTGAAGGCGAACATCGGC
>Ga0247732_10000691_pt1 | contig 14952 bp, 19 predicted proteins | sample UWRJL163409C2_FD_180940 | JGI IMG/M metagenome (GOLD analysis project Ga0247732, IMG submission 180940) | Plant litter microbial communities from Arlington Agricultural Research Station in Wisconsin, United States - UWRJ-L163-409C-2 | ecosystem: Environmental > Terrestrial > Plant litter >...
TTCCTGTGCAGATAACTGCCGGCTGCTGGCTGCCTGCTCAAGGACGGCGTACTGATTTTCGGCTTGCCACAAATCTTTGCGCTGCTGGCTGATAACATCGTTAACGCTGGTATGCTGCTGCAGCACCTTAAGCTGTGCCTGCAGACTCAGTAAGTCCCCCTGCGCGCTGTCTTCTGCCCGGTCTCCCGCAGAAGTGGTGACCCGCTGTTTTTTGGGTTCCTGCCGTTTCTTTGCCTGCTCGACTTCTTTCTCACGCAGGGCAATGAGTTTTTGCGCATTCGCGATAGCGGTCGCATCACCCGAAAAGGCAATTTTCCGTGACTGTTCCCGCGCCTCTTTAAGTTTAGCTTCAGCACCTGCAACAGCATCCGTGGCCAGATATTCCTTATTTATCCACTCCACTGATTTTTGTGTTGCCAGGTTCCCGTCTATGGTGGCTTTTGTGAGGTCCCCCCTTAACTGCTTCGCCTGCTCAAGAACGCCAACAATGGGATCAATAGCGCCCCCCAATGCCACGCTTTGCTTGCCTAAATTTACCCCCGAATAATAGTTTCTGACTGCCTCTTCCGCATCCGTCCACGCATCAGGAATACCGAGAACCTTAAGCCGGTGCGCTTCGATCTGGGCATTGAGGTTGGTAAAATCAGATGAACCTTTGTATTCACTGACCTTGGCTTTGGCATCCAGATAGCTGAAGCCGACCGCAATCATTTTCTGCGTGGCTTCGTCAGCACCATCTTTTGTGGTGATGAAGAGATCGGCAACGCTTTTAATCGACGCGCCAGAAGAATCGGCAATAGCCCGGATATTTTGCGCCAGCTTTTCCGCTGCACTACCACTTAAACCCAAGGACTCCTGAATAATCTTGCTGGCTTCGGCAATCTCCTGACGGCTTTTATAAACCGCCAGGCCCAGGCTGCCAAAAACGACAGCAGCGACGCCGATAGCCGCATTGAGCGGCGTAATGTATGTCAGCAGTATTTTGGCAACGTTCCCGACCCCGCCAAACGAATCTTTAATCTGGCCGCCCTGCTGAAGGAGGATCAGCCAGGGGCTTTGCCCGCCGGCCAGCTGGGTGGCAATATCGGTGAACTGAGCAGGCAACATCCGCATTGCCGCTTTATATTGCCCGATGGAAATACCCGCACGCTGTGCCGCAAGCTCCTGTTTAGAGAATGCCTGCTGAACCTGCGTCCCGGCTTTCGTCGAGTCCGCCCCTAAGCCGGTAAATTGCTTGCGGACATAACTGACCTGTTCATTAAATTTTGCGGCATCAACATCGAGGCTGACGACCAAATCACCCACTGGCTGGGCCATAGCGGACTCCTCCTGACAGACCTTCTGCGATAGCCATTAACTGTTCATCATCGGGATCCGGCTGCTCTTCCACGACGTGAGGTTTTAGCAGACTGAAATGACCCACGTTAAGATCGTTTTCCCCGCATACCAGCGACAAAATATTGAGGTTCAGCGCGGCGAAATGTGCATCAAGCAGCGCATCTTCGAAGTAATGGGACTCGTAAAATCGGTGCCACTCCTCCAGATCGCTGGAGGACATATCAGAAAGCATGGCGCGCCAGTCAGGCCGCCTGAACTCACGCGCCAGCTTCATGACAAAATCCTTTTCACGGGTTAGCGCTTTTCCGCTGTTTCCCCTGCGCTGTCGGTGTCTTCAGACTCAGGAACTTCCTGTTCGGTTGTCTGCAAATTTGCCATCATGCCCGACAGCACTTTGACCTGGGTATCCGCTTTCCCGATGGCCTCGACCGGCCATGTGCTCATCACTTGTTGCTGAAGTTCGCGGATATCCGGCTTCGGCGACTCGCTGTGCCACAGGGACATGGCGACTACCATCGCACCCGCCCGGATATTCAGTTCAACCAGTGCGGCTGACAGGATTTGTTCGTCAGGCTCATCGTTGGGCAACGCTTTTTCCTGCGCGGCCAGATAATGCAACAGTTCGACGCGCTGCAGCGCCGACAACTCGTACAGCGTGGCGTTTACCCCGTTGAACTCAAACAGTTCTGATTTTAAAAACATGCTCGCTCCGTTATGCCGCCGTGACGGTCAGTGTGCAGATAGCCACTTTCTGGCCGTCATTGGTCATCACGATGAGTTGCGTCGTGCCCGCTTTAAGGCCCTTCGCCGTGACGGTATTACCCGATACCGTCAGCGTAGCGACGGTCGGATCGGCAGCCGCAACATTAAACGCGCCGTTTGTCGCGCCGTCCGGAAGCACCGCCACAGTGATCACCGCATTTTGTCCAACCACCACGCTGGTGGTTGACGGCGTGACGGTAACGCCGGTCACGGGTACCGCGGCGGCCTGATTGCTCTCGGCCAGCGCCGGTTTGCCCGTATTGGTGATTTTCACCGTCCGGGTGATCACCTCTTTTACCGGCACCGCTTTGCCCAGGCTGCTGATCCAGCCACGGAAGACATCAACAGCGGTGTTGGGATACCGAATTTTGTACCCGCGCACCGCGCCATCGTAAAACCAGTTAACCAGATCCTGCTGCCCGCTCTCGCCAGGCTTCCAGGCCAGTGTAAACGACGTGTCCCCGGAAGATTTGGCCCCCTGCGCCGTGCCGTTCCAGTCGGCGTCGGCGTCATCGAGGTACGTGTCGTCGTAGGATTCCGCCGTCATTTCTCCCGGCGTCAGTTCCTTGATTTTCGCCAGCCGGGTCCAGTCCTGATCCGATAGCGGATTGGCGTAGGGATCACCGCTGCCGGTGTAAATCCAGAGTGTGGTGCCCGCGCCTTTGGTCGGTTCGAGTTGTGTGGTCATAAATTCCTCACATTAAGTAAGTCAGGGTGTAACGCAGGTCAGCGGAACCCCACGTCGACATTTCATCATCGCGCTGATAGTCATAGCCTTCGGGCGTGATGTTTTCGATAAGGTCTGAAAGCGCCGGAATGTCACCCACAACGGGGTAAATGTTTTGTTCCATCCACAGGTCGAGATCGGTATCAGGACTCACCGCCTTGAGAAATACCTCCACGTGAAGCGTCGCCCGCCACTCATCTTCATCAAGGGTTTCCCCCGTAGGTTCAGCACCGGACAGGTAGACGGCAACGGCGGGCAGGTCTTCAGCGGTCAGAAAACTCGGGCGGCCGTCATACCAGGTGACGGAAGGGTCGGTCACCGAAAGTTTCAGCGCATCCAGCACGGCTTTACGGATTTTGGGGTGCTTTATCATCGTTTAATGATCAGCCTCAGTTGATTTTTCAGGGCGGAAGCCATTTCCTTCGGCATATCGCTTTGCATCAGACGGTGAGTTTCTGCGGTATACGCTTCCGTAAGTGGGGTGGTTAACGGTATCTTCACAACCTCAATCGGGTACCTGCTTTTCCCGGAACGCTGGAGCACATGCCACCGGCCGTTAGCCAGTTGCTGAATAAACGCATTCCGAAAGGTAAAGCGGCCTATTTTGAGTACGCTGCCCTGCCCGCGTAGGTTGCCCTGACGGCGTGAAACACGCATTTGCGCCGCGCCCAGCTTGATGGCCGGCAAATTACCCCGGTTGATTTTTAACGTGGCAACCGGCCGGTTTATCGTGGCCTTTTTCAGTTTTGCACGCTGCATGACCAGCTTTTTCGGCACCTTTGTTTCCTTCGACACCGTGCTGCTGCTGCGACTGATGGCCCGCCCCGCCACCCGGTTAACCGCCTGCGCCGAGGCGCGGGGAACGGCCGTCGAACTGATACTGTTCATATTGGCGATGGCCTGTTCCAGCCCTTTGATGGCCATATTTCCGCCCCTTACTCCAGCCAGATTTGTGGCTTCCCGTTAAACATCTGATGACGGGTGACAATGTAACTTTCCCCCTGATAAACCACCTGATCGTTACGGTGCGGCCGGTAATCGGGAGAAAAAACCACAACAGACAGGCCATCGCCGCTAACCGGCCCCATCTCGGGCAGAAAATGGCTTTCAACACCGGTGAACACGGTGCCATTAATCACCACCTCCCGCCCAAACCGCGCGGTCGTTACCGCATCCATCCGCGCGGCCAACGCATCAAAGGCGTTAGCCATTGATTTTCACTTCAACGACGGTGCTGCCCGCAGCGGCAGCTTCCCAGGCAATGCCAGCGGCCACGGCATCCGCAGACGCCAGCTGGATTTCACCGTCCGCGATATACACTTTTGTGCCGGCGGGGATCGCATCGACTGAGACTTTCGGCAGCAGGAATACCCCTTCAGCCATGCCCGTACCGGTTTCATTCGGGGCAATATCCACCAGAGAGACAACCAGCAGGGAACCCAGTACCACGGGGTCGCCGCTCTCGATCACGGCAGCGCCGGTGTTGGTAATGGAAATCGTCTGACCTTCCTGTACAAAATTCTTAGCCATTGAAAAACTCCAGACGCCCCGGAAGGGGGCGAATTTTAGGTATAAAAAAAGCCCTTACGGGCATTCGGGCAACGCGGGAGGAGGATTACTGGCCGGAGGATTTCACCAGACCGCGGTAATCGAGCGGCGCAACACCGGCATCAATGCGCACTTTCGTCGCAATACCGTCAGAACTGAACCCCTCCTGCTGATCGATGTAAGGCAGCTCGACACCGTTGAGATAAGCCACCTCGATGGTGTCCATACCCTGTGCAGCGGCCAGGTACCAGGACTTGGCACTGTTATCGTCCAGACGCGGTTCACCGATCACCGTCGCAAAGTTCTGGATCGGGTTGATGATACCGGCGTTAACGTCGGCGCCTTTCACGCTGGCAGATTTGATGGTCTGGTTTGCCACGGTTTCGAGGGCGGTTGGCACCAGCAGGAACGCCGGGCGGATATTCAGGGTGCGGCCGGTGGTTGGCTCTTTCTGAACGCGCATCAGCTGGCGACCCGCATCCAGATTCGTGACGTCAATGGCACCGGTTGCCAGGTTTTTATGATCGCTGCTGAACAACGCCTTACCGTCTGACAATTTCGGGTTGCCGGTCAGCACGGCATACACCAGATCGCCGATGGTGGCTTTCGCGGCGCGGCCCATTTTCATCGGCACGTCGGTCAGCTGGTTCAGATCGTCGTTGATGATGGCCTGACGGGTAATGGAGAAAATTTCACCGTAGGTGGCCAGCGCAATGGTCTCGCTGTTATCGGTGGTCGTGACGTATTTGTATTCCGCCCCTTCGCGTACCTTACGCAGCGACGGGAAGCCGCCCAGCCCGACGCGGTGCGCCGTTTTAAAGTCAGAGAGCTGCCCTTTCTTCGTCCAGGCTTCAAAGGTCTCCTGTGACTCTTCCCAGCCTTGCAGCAGAGATTTGTTCGCCACATCCAGCAGAATATTGCCAAAATCAGAGGTGGTGTGCGTCATCGCCAGCCCCACCATCTGCATCGGGTTATAAGCCGCAACGCCGACGCCGCGCTCGGTCAGCGACATGCGCGCATATTCGCGCAGGGTCATGCCGTTATACACGTTGTCATTCTGCCGGTCTTCGTAGCCTGCGCGCGCCATCAGCGCCTGGCGGATACCGTCGCCGGTGAAATTCCCGTTGCCGGCATGAATGTGCGCATTGCCACCGTTTTTATTCGACGGGCTGGCATCTTTCCCCAGCATCACCAGCAGCTTGTCCTTGGCCTGATCGACCGTGCAGTCGATATCTTCAATGCATGACGCCTGTAATTCCTGATGGCGGCCGCCAAACATCGCGAACAGGTCTTTGATCCCCGTGACGCGCTGTTTCTGCGCGGCAATGACCTGATTTCGGATGGTGTTTTCATCCAGCGCTGCGGGGCCAGGAACAACAGGCGCAACAGGTGGATTCTGCGGTTCCGGCTGATTCTGAGTCGTCGCTTTCGGCTTGGTGATCATGTTTTTCAGTGCGTTTGGCATAGCGTCGAATTCCTCGATACGTTTTGAATTAATGCGGGCCATTGCCTGCACCGCGGTAGAAATCTGGTCAGCAAAACCGTGCTCAAGGCACTCCTGCGCGGTCATCCACGTTTCCTCACCCAGCATCAGGGCAAGTTCGTCAGGGGTTTTGCCCGTTTTTTTGGCATAGGACGGGATCAGCACGGCCTCGACCTTGTCCAGCAGATCGGCATAGTCGCGCATGTCGTTGGCATCGCCACCGGTGATCCCCCAGGGCTTGTGAATCATCATCATGGCGTTTTCAGGCATGATGATGGGATTGCCCACCATGGCAATCACCGAGGCCATTGAGGCGGCAAGACCGTCGATATACACGGTTTTGCTCGCCGTATGGCTGTTAAGCAGGTTGTAAATGGCAATGCCGTCAAAGACATCGCCGCCCGGCGAGTGGATATGCAGATTGATATGGTCCAGATCGCCCAGCGCTTTCATGCTGCTGGCGAACTGGCGGGCGGTCACGCCCCAGTAACCAATCTCGTCATAAATATAAATGTCAGCAGTCTTGTCGCCGCTGGCCTTCATGCGGAACCAGCTTTTGTCCCCTGCGGAGGCTTTGGGTGACACACCCAGTTTATTTCTTCGATTCTTTCGCACTGGCTTCCCCTTTATCGTTTGCCGGGTCCGTGTCGAAGACCAGACCTAACGTTTTGTTTTCGTCGACTTCCGCCTTGCGGCGGCGTTTTACATCGCCCGGATTCGCGCCGCGCGCCCTGACCCAGTCCCCTTCCGTTGCAGCACCGCCGCGTAACAGCACGCGCCAGGAGTTGGCCTCTTTCATCGGGTCAATCCACGGCATCACCGGCCCGCTGTAGACCGCATTAAACAACGTCGACATGTCCACATCGGGCGGAACGTCAATCACGCCCGCGGTGATCGCCATCTGCAACCAGCTGCGGTACATCGGTCGGGTCACGGCCGCAATAAATGCATCCTGAAGAATGCCGTAGCCTTCAAAGGACTCCACCAGCTCCTGACGCTGAGAACTGTAAGTGCCGTTGTAGTTACGGGAGATGCTGGAAAAGCTGCTGCGGCTGCCGGCGGCCACCGCCCTGAGCTGCCCGTTGCGGAACGTCTCAAGGTTAGGATTCGGCCGGTCCGATTTAATCATTCCGATTTCTTCGCCGGGCTCCAGTTCATCAAAGACCATCCCGGGCTCGATGTTGAGTTCGCGGAGGTCTTTGTCATTACCACCGGTACTTTCGTAGGATTGCCCGTCGCCTTTTTTCACGTACATGCCCAGCGCTGCGGCAATACGGGCGGCCGTCAGTTCAGAATCTTCATACTCTTTCAGCGCGCTCAGGCGGATCAGGATGCCGGACAGCAGGCTGTTTCCCCGGACCTGATGAAGACGGCGCATGAATTTGAGGTGCATCATGCCGTCTGCAGCGATTTCCTTGGTGTTGCCCAGTGCAACGCCTGATGTCACCAGATTTTTGTAGACGACATACTTTGTCGGGCATCCCCAGTTGTTGAGATAGATCCCCTGACAAATCCCCTTCCCGGTATCGTTCATCTCCAGCGGTATGTAGTCCGGCTCCAGCGCTTCGACCCAGAAAGGGATGTTAGCCGTCGGGGTGAGTCCGGGTGCGGAACCCCGTACCATCTGGCCGAAAACCTCACCGTCGCGTAGCCAGGTTCTTGCCATCAGCCGCTCAAGAACGGGGCGGGTAAACTGCCCTGTCACTTCGGGGGAAACAGACCACTCCGCCCAGGCTGCCCGGATCTGTTTAGAGAGTTCATCGGCCACCAGCCCCGTTTTCAGGATGGGCTGGGGGTCAACCACAATTCCGCGCGCGCCGACAATGCGCTCTTCGAGTTTGTCCAGCAGGCCAATCACCAGATCGTGATTATTGTCCAGCCAGCGCGCCTGCTCCCTGATCGACCGGCCAGCAAACTGCGTTAGCTGGTTTGCGTTGCGGTTTTCCCGCTTCGCCCGGTGCGTGCGCGTCGGTAATGCTGCCTCGTAGGCATTGATTGCCACACGGGACCGCAACCGGGAGGCTTTCCAGCCCGGTGAAATCAGGCCAATGGCATCATCAATCAGGCTCATCGCGGGAACCTCGCCAACCGGTACTGCGGTCGCCCGCGCTGCGCCGCCAGCAACGTGCTTAACCGGCGCTCCCAGGCTTTCCGCCCCTTCTGAATTTCACTGAGGTTCTCCATCGTCATGGACTGCCCGTTAAAGGTGATGGATTTCCCCAGCAGAACGGCGCGTTCAGCGGTCATATACTGCTGGATCATGTCTTCAATATCGGCCTGATTCATACCCAGCCTCCTGATGTCGATGGCGCCCAGGCAGAGGGTTTTTCCTCTTTCCTAGCGCGGGTTGTTTTCGGTTTTAGATGATTACTGCGGGGTTTCGGTACGGGTGAATCAGAAGGTGCAAGCGGAGCGGACTGTTCAACGGGGAGCGCCCAGCCAGGCGGTTTTTCCCAGTTTATCCGCTCGTACCCGCGCAAAATCACCAACGCATGGGCGTATACCATCAGGTCAAAGGCTTCGTTCGCCCCTTTCCCTGGCTTCGTCCATTTGCCATCAGCGCCCCTTTCTTCATAGGTCAGTTCGTCATAGAACCACTCCCCCAGCCAGTCAGGAAAGTGAACGTAGTTAGCCCCCGGCGTATCGCGCTGAAGCGCGTTACTGATCCGGTCTTTGAGCATATTGGTCTGCAGCAGGTAGAGCGGCACGTCGCCGCGGGCCTCCGCCCGCCGGTTAGGACGGTCAGTATTGTCCGGCAGTGACTTGGTGATCAGCTTGCTTCGGGTCGTGCTGTCGCCTTTGAAGAGATAAACGCGCTTGTGAACGCCATCGCGGCGACATTGTCGCCAGAACTCATAGGCATTACCGGTCACCCCGTCTTCACCGCCGGAATCGACGGCCATTGCCAGCACGGGCAGGGAACACCCGGGTTGCTGTTGAGTGGCCACTCCTTATCCAGCACGTCGGTGCGAAGCAGGTTCCAATCTTCCAGATAGCCTGCGGGGTCAACTGGCAGACTTTCGCCGTTCTGCCCCGTGCGCATCGACTGTTTGATGTTGTACCGGTCGACAATCCACCGCTCACCGTGCGCGCCATAACCAATCACCTGCACCACAAAGCGCCGGTTGCGCCCGCCCTGCACATCAACGGTCGCCACCAGAAAACGCACGCCGTCGGGTACCGTACGCTTGGTCACCACGGTGGCGCGCGCCATGAGCGTTTCGGATTTCCGCTGCTCGACGCTGGACTGTGGAATATAAGGCAGCCCCCAGTCAGTGTTGATCACCGCTTTGAGGGTTTCTTCACTGCCGTTGGCCTCATAATCCTGCTGGGCAGAAAGCAGCTTATAAACCAGTTGGGACAGGGTTTGATATGCCGCTGCGGGGCCTTCCATCCAGAAAGAAGCAATGCGGGAACGTCTCGCGGTACCCGTAATCACACTATGACGGTCAATCTTCTCACCGTCGCGCAGCCAGACACCTTTCTGATTAAGAGCGCGCTTCTGGTCTGCTGTGACTTTTCCGCGGCAATGTGGGCATTCAATGAATGCCGCCTCGCTGGCAATCACCGGATCGACAATATTCTGATAGCCCTGCACCACATCTTTCGATGGCTGAAAATATTCGCCGCAGTGCGGGCACGGCCAATACCAACGGCGACGGTCGCCTCGGTTATATAAAGAAAGAATGCCTGTTGTGGGGGGCGCCTCATGCAGGGAACTCCGCCGCCATTTTGTGTCAGTGACTTCACGGCCTGGCGAACTCTCCACCAACGTCATACCGGATGACATAAATGTCGTAGTACGTTTTGAGGCCAGCGTGAACCCGTCCCCCTCACCATCAATATCATCCGGCCAACGGTCATAATCAGTTAGTGCAACAAATCGGTAGTCAGAGGATGACATGATGTTGATCGAGGGCCAGCCGATTTTAAGGTAGTTGCCCGCTCTGAAGGTCTTATCGTGGACGTTATTATCGTTTGTGCGCGGACTCATGCGACTGGCCACCTCCTTGCTGACGCGAAAGGTTCTATCCAGCCTCTTTTTTGAATGCTCCCTCGCCTTTTCTTCCGTCATCTGTATCAACAGGAAGTCTGCTGGATCACAGACAATGGCATACACTATCCACCCATCAATAAGACCAATCGTTTTACCGGTTCGCGCGGGGCCAACAAACACCACTGCGTCATAATCCCTAGAAGCGAGACAATTCATCGGCTCTATAATGTAGGGTGTGAGCGTTGCATCCCACGGTAAGGAACTCCCGGCTCCCATGGGCACTCGCATAAACTTGGAGACCGCCTCCGCCACGGGCATTCGTCTTGGTGGCTTCAGTAATGTAGCCACATCACGGCGCAGTGCACTTGCTGACGCATAGCCGTTAATTAACATTTTCACCGTCCTCAACTGCCGCAACTTCTTCTGCCAACACTTCACGCATTTCATCAATGACTGTCTGCGCTTCGGCTATTTGTTCTGGACGCCAGCCACGGTCGCGCTCCAATTTATCCGGCCAGGTATCGAGCACCTGAGAGATAGCCTTTACCAACAATGCCATCTCACGGTGTGCCTCAGATGCGGGAAGCAACTGTTTGAGCGACTCCTCTAACTTGATGCGCTCGTTTTCAGACTGGTACCAATCCTTACGATCCTTCGGCCCCATTTTGTTGGGGTTCTGAAGTTCATCAGGATCGTCAGGTTCATTCGTGCCGAAGAGAATTGGCCCCACGTCTTTAAGGGCGTAAACAGGGTTGCCTTTCACCGTGCCGGCGATTGGTGTATTAGCATCGAGCAGCCGCTTTCTTACCGTTCCACGGTTCAACCCAAAAGCCTCAGCAATCTTCGCTACGCTCCAGTTGTAGGCGTCCCCCAGATTGCTGATATTGGACATTGACACCTCACGCTGTCAGGTGAAGTCACGATTTATTTCGTTAACTCAGAGGGTTATAAACTGGTCAGATGACAGGGGAATTGAACTTTTGTCACCTGAATTTCATTTTTTATTATATATAACAAGGAGATAATAGACGTGCTGCTGACAGCATAGAAATACGAAAACTAGCCGTTTTCCGCGAGTCCGCCGCCCCGTGGCAAGGCCCCCTATTGGGAGTACCTTTCTTTGCTAACTATTTCATTTGAAACTATATTCTAGATGGCTAGATTCCCTTCTGAGTCACAATTCAACTCGAATTGCATACAGGCGCATACGGGATGCCATCGATAGTGACCTGCATAAATGCTCCAATAAAAAAGCCACCAGCAAATCTGCTGATGACTATCTGAGACTGAAAAAAGTCTTTCGACCTACCTCAAGTTTCTTTAAGTTTTTAAAGTAAATTACCATTTTGTGCTCTATTGTTAGATGACAATGCCAATAGAGTAGAAAAGATGGAATGGAAAGTGGTGGATGGAATCTTTCTAACGCCTGATAACCTGCAAATATTGAAAGTTACGGCCGAGGGGGATTTAAAGTTCTTGATATGGATTAAGTCTAACTTTGACGTCCCCCTAAACTGCATGCTTACGCCAGTCATCGACGGATATATAGCCAACCATGACAAGGGCCATTTTGTAGCGATTCAGAAAGCAGTGCCATACAGCCTGAGCGAGTGGGAGATTGTAAAAATGGCACAACATTCATCCCATTCAGTTCATATTGATGGGGTTACCTCAGACCATTAAGGTGTACTTTGTTTGGCTAAATACTCGATGTAGCCTTGAAGATACTCTATTACTTCGTTGTCTTTGCTAATGCTTGCTCTGAGATCGAGAACAGTCTGTCCACCTGCAGGAGTGAGGTCGATTTGTACTGCATCGCCCAAGCTGCTGGTGCCGGAAGTGCCGTTCCCGATGAGTTTGCAGGTAGCAAGGTTTGCTGCGGCGATTCGCACCCGGCGAGTACCAGCAGCGACATCAGCGCGCAACTTTTCATTCTTAGTCTGCTCATCTGCCATTTCCTTCGTGTGTTTCGCATCCAGCGCCGCCAACGCAATCTGTGCCGCTTCTGTACGCTTCTTCTGGTTGGTCAGGTCAATCACTGCCTGAACGCTTTGTCTCTTCAGCTCTGCGGTGTGGGCTCCATTAAGTTTGGAAACGTCAGCATCCCAGCGTATTCCCTCAATCCACCAGGTAAGGGCAGCGCCAGCGAAGAAGGCCAGCACAATCAATAAATTGTTATTCATCCAACCCCCAGCACGTCAGTTCGCTTTCCTGATCACGTCGTTGCACCTGACCGAAGCAATTATTCGCACGTATATTGCAATCCTTGCCACCGTCCCTCACCCAGCGTTTTATCTCCGAGCAGGCACCGCGTTTATCACCAGTATTAAGTTTGCGGTAGAACGTCGAAGTAAAGCATTTCGCCGGACCGATGTTGTAAGGGCAAAATGAAGCGATTCCGGCAATTTGTGGCTGCGTCAGCGGGACGGTGACGTTTCCCTTTACCCAGGCAATCGCCTTATCTGACTCCAGCTTATTTACCTGGGCGCATTTCGCTGCTGTCAGCTTCATTCCCTTGTAAACAAGACGGTCATCAACACGGGTTGCGCCGCGGCAAATAGTCCACAGGCCCATACCATCTTGATAAGCAGTCAGGTGATTACCTTCCTTTTCATCAAGAAACTGGCCTAGGATTGCTGAAGCACTTGCACCAGAAATAATCAGAGCAATTACAGCTTTGCTGAGTTTGCTTTTGATACCAGGCTGAGTTGCCATCATTCACCTCTGAGTGCTTTGCGGCGGTCTTCTTTGATTTTGAAATAAAGGTTTGTCAGGTATGTGAGGAGCGCAACAGCTATACCTGCCAGCACACCTATAGCGTTCCACTGATCCGGACTAAATGCATTCAACAGGCCGTTCAGGACGCTACCGGCAGAGGCTCCGTACGCAATGCCTGTAGTCAATTTGTCCATTCTCATAATCTCCCCCTCCGGTTGTCCGGTTGGGTGCGTAGTAGTGAGGGGTTTAGCGGCTCAGTCCGTTTGCGAAAGGATGAGTGGTTAGCTGATTGACTGGCCGCCAAAACGAGAAAAGGCCACCAAATTGGCAGCCTCAAAAACGCAAAAACCCGCACATTGGCGGGTTCAAATAACTTCTGTAATTAAAGATGTAATGCCTGCCCCACCCGGCGCTTATCTCCGGCACTCATAATGGCTTAGCTCTTGAAGGGGCGAATTCATCATCTCAGATTAATCCTGATGACATTTAACAATATTTGCGAATTTAACCATTTTTAGACCAATAAAATACAACATTGTGATCCAGCCCCAGGAATCAGCGACCGTGGTGATACCTGCTCGGACATTAATAAACCTTTATCGCTGCGAGTGTCCTCACAACCGAATTTAGGGTATAAAAAAGGCTGCGAATCGGCAGCTTCTAGAAAGTGTTTTATAGTGACGGCACTACTCAATAAGGACATGTATATGAAAAATAAAATCTTCGTTGTATTAATGCTCACCGGCATGCTCACCAGTTTTTCAGGACTTGCGGAACTCTTGCAGTGCAGTATCAACGTCGGCAATCTCTCCGATTGCCAGCCATATCCATCAACGAAAAATGCCCCTCTACTCAGAAGCGATGGAAAGGTTTCTTTATGCGAGATTAATAGCGGACAGGTTGGCTCATGCTCATCAAATTATGACGGTGAAATAGTCATCAAGAGAGGTAGTGGTTACTCTGAATGCAATGTTGAGTATGGCGAACTGAAAGGCTGCACTCCTCCTGTTTATTCTGGCTCAGCGATTATTGATACTAGCCAGGAATAAGGGTAAAGCTTTTCGGTAAGGGCATTAACCCCTTTGACTGGCCGGAAATGTCCCAGCTTACCAAGCCGATGCTCTTACCTGATGTGCAGAAACGAAAAAGCCCCGCATTTTTGCAGGGCTCTCAAAGCTTTTCTAGGTGCTCATCTACTGAAACGCCTATGATTTAGATAAATTACGCCAAGTTTGGACAAAATATCAGAAGTGGCCGCCGCCGACCGCGCATAATCTTCAAACGCCATTTTTGCCATAATGCGTAGGCATTCAGCCATGCGCCTCCCTGCGACTTTGCCGATATGCTTCGGTGCGTGCTGTTTGGCGTACTGCGTCAGCATGCCGACCGCTATCGTTCTATCCTGCTGGCTGAAACCGGCTCAGACATTGATAAACCCCTTATCGCTGTTGGTGTCCTCACAACCGAATTGAGGGCATAAAAAAGGCCGCCCGTAGGCAGCCCGTTAGAATATTCATTTTGACTATTTAACAATGCCGAACAGTTTTGCCCACTCTTCTATCTGGGATCGATATATGAATTGGACAGACTGCAGGGAGTAACCGCCCTCACCTTCTACAATTTGTGCAAGGCAAGGGAATTCTTTGGGTGCCTGACGCAGAATTTCTCTTTCAAGCTCGTCAGGTTCGAAAACCGAAGGAAACTCCTCATCCAAATGAAGGTAGCCTTTTACTATCCATTCTCTGTATTCAAATTCGTTATTCAGTAGCTTCATGCCAATGGTCTCATGTGATGTTTTACATAAGATAGCAGGCATCCAGCAAACGAACGATGGTGATGATTATCTTTTACGCCCTCTTGTGATTTACTTAAGCAAAACTCAAGCGTACATTTTATTTTACAGGTATACCAAGAGGTCTCCTAAAGGAGAGATTTCCTTCATTTTATTGAATATACATTGTTTTAAATAGGATGAGCCTATGGATATTAAGACAGTTCTGGAGAATTTGAGCTGCTCAGCTTGCCGATGCGAATTTTTCATATACCCAAAAAACTTTAATGTCGAAACAAACTTCGCTGAGGTTAGTTGCGCATCTTGCGGCTATGAAGTTACCAAAAGCGAACTTCTCGAGCTATTGCAAACTGGTGAATTTAAACAGCCGAAGAAACTGATCACATCCATGCTGTAGTAGTGGGCTTTCTCATCCACACAGAGTGAAAGGCAAATTTGACTGTTGCAGTGCCGGGTGCCTTGACCTGCTCCCCGTTGATTAATACACCACGATGTTAGTAATGTCTTCATAAGCCACATGAGGACATCCCCATGAAGAAGCGTTTTTCCGACGAACAGATCATCAGTATCCTCCGCGAGGCTGAAGC
>Ga0247732_10000692_pt1 | contig 14926 bp, 14 predicted proteins | sample UWRJL163409C2_FD_180940 | JGI IMG/M metagenome (GOLD analysis project Ga0247732, IMG submission 180940) | Plant litter microbial communities from Arlington Agricultural Research Station in Wisconsin, United States - UWRJ-L163-409C-2 | ecosystem: Environmental > Terrestrial > Plant litter >...
CGCGAACAACTCGACCGCATCCACCAGAAGATCCCGCTCGGGAAGCTCGCGGGCGAGCTGTCGCCGGTGCAGCAGACGATGGTCGCGTTCGCGCGGGCGCTCGCCACCGACGCTCGGGTGCTGATCCTCGACGAGCCGACCGCCTCTCTCACCGACACCGAGATCTCGGAGCTGTTCACGGTGCTGCGCGGGCTCCGCGACGAGGGAGTGGCGATCGTCTACGTCTCGCACCGCCTGGAGGAGGTCTTCGAGCTCTGCGACCGCCTGACGATCATGCGCAACGGCGAGACCATCGTGACGAAGGATGTCGCCGACTCGCACATCGACGAGGTGATCTCCAACATGGTCGGTCGCCCCGGCGGCGACCTGTATCCGGAGCGCACCGCGGTCGGCAGCGATGTCGCCCTGCGCGTGGAGAACCTCCAGGGACGCCGGGTGAAGGACGTCTCGTTCGTGGCGCACCGCGGTGAGGTGCTCGGCATCGGCGGACTCGCCGGGGCCGGCCGCAGCGAGCTGCTGCGTATCCTCGCCGGGGCGCAGAAGCGCGCGGGAGGCACGGTCACGGTGGGCGACCACGAGCTCGGGCACTCCGCGAGCGTCGGGCGCGCGCTGGATGCCGGGATCGCGCTCGTCCCGGAGGAGCGGCGCACCCAGGGCGTGATCCTCGGGAGCACCATCCGCGACAACATCGCGGTGGCGAATATCCCCGGGGTCAGCTCCTTCGGCATGGTGTCGGGGGCGAAGATCTCCGACATCGTCACGCGGGGGATGTCCGACCTGCAGATCAAGGCGCGCAGCTCCCGGCAGCCCGTGGGGGAGCTCTCGGGCGGAAACCAGCAGAAGGTCGTTCTCGCCAAGATGCTGGCGCGCAACCCGCAGGTGCTCCTGCTCGACGAGCCCACCCGCGGCATCGACGTCGGCACGAAGGCGGAGATCTACCGCCTCATCCGGCAGCTGGTCGCCGGGGGTACCACCGTGATCGCCGTGAGCTCCGAGCTTCCCGAGCTCATCGGGATGTGCGATCGCATCATCATCATGCACGAGGGCCGGATCTCCGGCGACGTGCCCGCCGACGGGGCGGACGAGGAAGTCCTCCTGTCGTACTGCTACGGAAAGGCCCACTCATGACCACCACGCAGAACCCCGGGATCGAGGACGCCTCCCGCACCCGGGCCGTACCCCGCCGCTCGGTGGGTCAGACCCTCCTGTCGAGCGGCACGGTGCTGGCGCTCGTGGTGCTGGTCGTCTTCTTCTTCGCGATGCGACCCGACGTCTTCCTCACCTTCACGAACGTGCGGAACATCCTCTACCAGGTGGCGATCCTCGCCATCATCGCCGGGGCGCAGTCGCTCGTGATGGTCGTCGGCGACTTCGACCTGTCGGTGGCGGCGACCTCCGCGCTGGCGGGGGCGGTGGCCGCATCCCTCATGCTCGGCGGGATGCCGGTGGTGCTGGCGATCCTCATCGCCCTCGCCGTCGGACTCCTGATCGGCATCGCGAACGGCCTGCTCGTGGCGTACCTCAACCTCTCGGCGTTCGTCGCGACCTTGGCGACGCTCACGTCGGTCACGGGCCTCGCCTACCTCGTCACCGAGGGCACCACGCTGTTCAACCTTCCGCCGGAGTTCAACGCGCTCGGGCAGGGGCGGTTCCTCGAGATCCCGCTGCCGGTCTTCTTCGCGATCGCGATCCTGCTCATCCTCTGGTTCGTCCTCAAGTACACGACCCTCGGGCGGCGGTGGTACGCGACCGGCGGCAACGTGGAGGTCTCACGCCTCTCCGGCGTCAATGTGCGCCGTGCGCGTCTGCTCGCCTTCGCCTTCGCCGGGCTGGTCTCGGCCGTCGGCGGCATCCTGCTCGCGGCGCGCCTCGGCAGTGCGAGCGCGGTGCAGGGCGAGGACAACCTCCTCTTCTCGGTGGCCGCGGTCTTCCTCGGCATGACCGTGATCCGCTCCGGCGCCGCGAACATCGTCGGCACCGTCGTCGGTGTCGCGATCATCGGCGTGATGAGCAACGGCCTCAACATCCTCGGCGTCAACGCCTACGTGCAGCAGGTCGTCACCGGCCTCATCATCATCGCCGCCGTCACGCTGTCCTCGTTCAAGAGCCGAGAGAGATAGACGCAGAAACTCACCCGAAAGAACCGGGCGCCACCCCTGCCCGGGCACCACACAGCACAAGCGCAACGACACAAAGGAGTATGAAGTGCGTATACGAATCAAGGCCATCGCGGCCGCAGCCGCCGTCGCGGCTCTCGCCCTCACGGGATGCTCGACCGGCGGTGCCGGTGGCGGAGGCGACGACGACACCTTCAAGGTCATCGCCTTCACGTCGGGCAACCAGACACCCGTCGGTGCCTGGTGGGTGAAAGCCGTGCAGGAGAAGGCCGACGAGCTCGGCTGGGATCTCACGATGATCCAGGGAGACTTCGACTTCCAGAAGATGAACCCCGCCGTCGAGAGCGCCATCGGGCAGGGCGCCGACGCCATCTTCAACGGCTACACCGACTACGCCTCGATCAGCTCGATCATCACCGCGGCGAAGGACGCGAACATCCCGATGTTCGCGATGGACGCCGGCACCGAGGCCACAGACGGCTTCGCGTTGAACATCACCGCCGACCAGCAGGGGATCGTCGACCAGACCGTCGACGAGATCGACACGACCCTCGGCGGTCTCGAGGGCAAGAACATCATGGTGATCGGCCACGACCCGCACCCCGGCATCCGACTGCGCGCCGGCCTCGCGGCCGAGGCGTTCGAGGCGGCCGGTGCGAACATCGCTGGCGGCTCCATCCAGAAGGTCACCTCCCCCGCGACCGGACGCACCGAGGCGCTCGCCCTGGTGACCGACTACCTCCAGGCGAACCCCGGCGGGCTCGACGCGGTCTGGGTCGGATGGGACGACGCCGCTCTCGGTGCCGCGCAGGCGCTGAACGAGGCCGGGTCGGATGCGGTGGTCACCGGCGTCGACGCGACCAGCGAGGCGATCGCCGCCATCGAATCCGGCGGGACGTTCCTCGCGACGGTCGAGCAGCCCTGGCCGAGCATCCTCGACACGGTCATCGAGGCGATGGTCGCCTACCAGGAGAGCGGAACGATGCCGTCGAGCAACTTCGACGCCGTCGCGACGACGCTCGTCGACAAGGCGAACGCGTCGACGATCACCCCGTCCGACAAGCTCTGATCCATCCTCCGCGGGGGCGGGCGTCCTCGCCCGCCCCCGCACCTCTCTCTCCTGCATCCCCCCGGGCGCGTGCTCGCGCGCCCCGTCGAAAGGAATCCCCATGCGCTTGGAAGGCAAAGTCGCCATCATCACCGGCGGTGCCAGCGGCATCGGCCGGGCGACCGTCGAGAAGTTCGTCCGAGAGGGCGCGAAGGTGCTCATCGCCGACATCTCGCTCGAGAGGGCGCAGCAGGCGGTGGATGAGATCACGGCCGCGGGCTTCGACGGCGCCACCGCGGCGTGCCGGGTCGACGTCTCGGTGTTCGCCGAGGTCGAGGCCATGGTGGCGAAGGCGGTCGAGATCTTCGGCACGCTCGACGTCATCTTCAACAACGCCGGGATCGCCGGCGGCAAGCCCCTGCTCGACCACGACCCCGCCGTCGACTACGAGCCGATGATCCGCATCGACCAGGACGGCGTCTACTACGGCATCCTCGCCGCGGGTCGGCAGTTCCGCGATCAGGGCACACCCGGGGTCATCATCAGCACGTCGTCGATCTACGGCGAGCAGGCCGCCGAGCTGTCGTTCACGTACAGCGCCGCGAAGGCCGCGGTGATCTCGTTCACGCGGTCGGCTGCGTACGAGCTCGCGCAGTACGGCATCCGCGCCGTGGCGATCACCCCGGGACGCGTGGGCACCGCGATCATCAACCAGTTCAGCGACGAGCTCAAAGAGACGTTCGCGAGCGAGCAGTTGCGCAACAAGATGACCCAGCCGTCCGAGATCGCCGACGTGGTGGCCTTCCTCGCCTCTGACGAGGCCAACGTCATCAACGGCACGGTCGTGCACGTCGACGACGGCTACTCCGTCTTCAAGCAGCGGCTCGACCTGCCCACCTTCTAGCGATGAATCCCGACCTCGAGCTCGACCTCGACCTCGCCTGCCACATCAACGTCCTCGTGCCCGACGTCGAGCCGCGTGCACTCGGTGCCGCGCTCGGCACCCTGGCCGAGCTCGGCTACCGCCGCGCGGTGCTCCCACCCCTCGACCCGGAGACGACGGATGCTGCGGAGCTGAGAGCGCTCTTCTCGGAGAGCGGCCTCGCACCGATCACCATCGCGGGTCAGGCGCCGGGAGCCGACGTCTCCTCCGACGATCCCGATGAGGCGGCGGCCGGTGTTGCGATGCTGCGCGCAGCCGTCGATCTCACCGTCGCCCTGGGGGGCGATCAGATGAACGGCGTGCCCTACGGGCTGTTCTCCCATCCCACGGCGCCGGTGCCGGAACGTCGTCGGGACCGCTCGGCCCGCGCCGTGGGGCGGGTCGCCGACTACGCCCACGATCGCGGTGTGTCGATGACCTTCGAGGTGCTCAACCGGTACGAGACGTCGATGGTCAACACCGCCGAGCAGGCGATGGACTTCGTCGAGCGCACCGCGTCCGATCACCTCCGGATCCACCTCGACACCTTCCATATGGCGGTCGAGGAGGCCGACCTCGGAGCCGCCATCCGGCTCGCGCTGCCCAAGCTCGCCTACCTCGAACTGGGTCAGTCCGGCCGGGGTCTCCTCGGCGGCGGCGCGGTCGACCTCCCCGGGGTCGTCGGCCGCGCCATCGACGACGGGTACACCGGTCGCTGGGGCGTCGAGGCGTTCTCGCGGCGCGGGCTCATCGAACCCGTGGCCGACGCACTGGCGATCTGGCGGTCGCCGTTCGATGATGGCAGGGTGCTCGCCGAAGACGCTCTGCGAGTGATCCGCCGCGGCTGGTCGACGAGCGTCGCCGGCCGACGTGCTCAGCGCCTCTCCCGCGGCGCGACCGTCTGAGCGCACCACCCGATCGAAGACGAAGGGAATGACGATGTCCACCATCACGGAGGCCGACAACCGCCTCATCGACGAGACCGCGACCGAGGGGAGGATCTACCTCGACGGCGCCTGGGTGCCGGGCGGCGGCGGCACCGCAGCATCCGTCGCCCCTGCCACGGGCGAGACGATCGCCACCGTCGGGCTGGCCTCGCCCGACGACGTCGCGCGGGCCGCCGAGTCGGCCGCCCGCGCGCAGAAGGAGTGGGCCGCGACCCCGCATCCCGTGCGCGCTGCGGTGCTGCGCCGCGCCGGGCAGCTGTGGGAGCAGCACGCCGACGAGATCATGGGGTGGAACATCCGCGAGGTGGGGGCGATCCCGCCGCTCGCCGGCTTCGCCCTGCACGTGACCGCGGAGGAGTGCTACGAGGCGTCGGCGCTCCCGTCGGCGCCGCTCGGGTCGATCCTCTCGAGCGCCGAGCCGCGCCTGTCGCTCGCCCAGCGCGTTCCGGTCGGCGTCGTCGCGGTGATCTCGCCGTTCAACGTGCCGCTCATCCTCGGCATCCGCGCCGTCGCGCCGGCCCTGGCCCTCGGCAATGCGGTGCTGCTCAAGCCCGACCCGCGCACGATCATGACCGGCGGCGTGGCGATGGTGCGCATCTTCGAGGAGGCGGGTCTGCCCGCAGGACTCCTCCAGCTCGTGCCGGGCGGCGCCGACGTCGGCGAGGCGCTGGTCACCGATCCCCGCGTGCGGGTCATCGCGTTCACCGGCTCGACCCGTGCGGGCCGCATCGTCGGCGAGCTCGCCGGTCGTCACCTCAAGCGCGCGCACCTCGAGCTGGGCGGCAACTCCGCCTTCCTCGTGCGCGCCGATGCCGACGTCGACCAGGCGGTGAACCTCGCCACGTGGGGCGCGTTCCTGCACCAGGGCCAGATCTGCATGACCGTCGGGCGCCACATCGTGCACGAGTCCCTCTTCGACGAGTACGTGGCCAAGCTCGCGGCGAAGGCCGACTCGATGGTCGTCGGAGACCCGGCCGCCGGACAGGTGCACCTCGGCCCCCTCATCGACGAGGTGCAGCGCGACCGCGTGCACACGCTGGTGCAGGACGCCGTGGCGCAGGGCGCGACCCTCGCCGCCGGCGGAACCTACGAGGGGCTCTTCTACCGCCCGACCGTGCTCGCGAACACCCCGCGCGACGCCGCCGCGTACTGCGACGAGGTCTTCGGGCCCGTGGCGTCGGTCGTGTCGTTCTCGACCGACGACGAGGCGGTGGCGCTGGCCTCCGAGACCGATTACGGGCTCTCGCTCGGCATCGTCAGTCGCGACACCGCGGCGGCCCTCGAGCTCGCCCAGCGCATCCCGACCGGGATCGTGCACATCAACGACCAGACCGTCAACGACGAGGCCAACGCCCCGTTCGGCGGGGTCGGGGCATCGGGCACCGGCTCGCGCCACGGCGGGGCCGAGGCGAACATCGACGCGTTCACCGAGACCCGGTGGATTACGATGCGCCGCGAGCCCGGCCAGTACCCGCTCTGACGCCCAGCGCGCCGCGCTGCTCGAGAGTGCCCGTTTCCGCCGAACCGCCCTGCTTTTCCGGGGCATCTCGGCGGAAACGGGCACCCTCGCCGCGGAGTGCGCCGTCGCGTCAGGCCCGGTCGAGCACGAACCGGTCGCGGCCGACCGCGGCGCCCACGGCGACCTGGGCGACGGGCACGGCCAGCAGCACGAGGAGCGACAGCATCCACTGTCCGTCGATCCCGTGGAGGGCGCCGAAGACCGGCGGGCCGAGGGCGGCGAACAGGTAGCCGACCGACTGCGACATGCCTGACAGGGCCGAAGAGGCGACCGAGTCGCGGGCGCGCTCCGCCATGAGCGTCAGCGACATGTTCAGCGAGGCCCCCGCGCCGAGGCCCGCGCAGAGCGCCCAGACGGTGAGGGCGCCGGGGGCCACGAGCAGCCCGAAGACGCCGATGATGCTCCCCACGGGGAGCACCGCGGGAATCCAGCGGCGAGCCCGACCCCGCAGCAGCAGGGGAACCGTGAGCGAGCCGACGATGGTCATGATCTGGAAGATCATCGTGTCGAAGCCGGCGGTCACCGCCGACCGTCCCTGCGAGACGGCGAACGGGGCGAGCCAGGTCACCAGCATGTAGAAGTACGCGGACTGCAGCGCCATGTAGCCCGCCACGAGCCAGGCGACCGGGTCGCGCCAGATCCCCGTGCCGCGGAGCTTCGTGCCGACACTCGCCCGCGGAGCGCGGGCCGGGGCCACGTACCCGTCGCGTCGGCGGGCCTGCGCCATCGCCCACATCCACAGGGCGATCGCGATCGGGAGCAGCGCCGCGGTGCTCGCGAGCGCCACCCGCCACCCGTCCGCCCCGCCGCCCGCAGCGATCGAGATCGGTACGACGACTCCCGAGGCGATCGCTCCGAAGCCGCCGAGCAACGCCGTGTACAGCCCCATCATGAGCGGCACGCGGGTGCCGAAATCGCGCTTGATCACCGCGGGCATGAGCACGTTCGCCACAGCGAGGGCCGCACCGATGAAGATCGTGCCGAGCCAGAGATTCGCACCGGCCCCCGGCCACGACCGCCACGCGGTTCCCACGCCGAGCGCGATGAGCGAGATCAGTACGACCCGCGACATGCCGAAGCGCGACGAGAGGGCATGGGCCGCCGGCGAGACGAGTCCCCAGGTCACCAACGGCACCGAGGCCAGCGCGCCGAGGGCGGCCGTGCTCGTGCCCTGGTCGGCGGCGATCTGGTCGAGGAGCGGCCCCACGCCGGTGATCGTGGTGCGCATGTTCGCCGCGATCACGCACACCGCGCAGACGAGGAGAGCGACGCCCGGGCCGCGTCGGGGGGAGGGTGAGGTCACGATCGTCGGACTCTACTCCGGCGCGGAGCGGATGCTGCGCGCGACCGGGTCGTCGTCACACGAGCCGCGTCTCGAGCGGCCAGCCGGTGTACGCCTCGGCGAGGTAGGTGCGACCGGCCTCCGACTCGACCACCGAGCGCAGCTCGCCGAGCTGCCGGCGGTGGTCGAACTCGCTCGCGTCGGGGGTGGAGTGCAGCATCGTCGTCATCCACCACGAGAAGTGCTGCGCCTTCCAGATGCGACGCAGCGCCACCTCCTGGTAGGCGTCGAGGGGTCGTTCGTCATCGTCGTCCAGAAGAGCGACGAGAGCCGTGTGCAGCAGCACGACGTCGGCGACGGCGAGGTTCATGCCCTTCGCTCCCGTGGGCGGCACGGTGTGCGCGGCGTCCCCCACCAGGGCGACCCGGCCGTGCCGGAGCTCGGGCGCGACGAAGCTGCGGAAACGCAGCACGTCGCGTTGGAAGATGTGTCCTTCCTGCAGCTCGGTGCCGGGCACCCGCAGGCGCAGGGCCTCCCAGATCTGCTCCTCGGTGAGGGCGTCGGGGTCGGCGTCGGGGTCGCACTGGAAGTACATGCGCTGCACGGTGGCGCTGCGCTGGCTGATGAGGGCGAACCCGTCGGGGGAGTTGCTGTAGATCAGTTCGTCCGAGCTGGGCGGCGCCTCGCAGAGGATGCCGAACCACGCGAAGGGGTACTCGCGGAAGAGGTCCCCTCGCGTCCCTCCGGTCACCGCCGACCTCACGACCGATCGCGACCCGTCGGAGCCGACGACGAAGTCGGCTTCGATCTCGAACGGCCGGCCCGCAGCATCCGTGCCGATCACGCGCGGGCGGGTCGTTCCCGCGTCGTCCACGCGGTCGACGGTCGCTTCGAGCCGGAGATCCTGCCCTGCCGCGAGGCGCGCGGCGACGAGGTCGCGCAGCACCTCGTGCTGAGGGTAGAGCCAGACGCTGCGTCCGACGAGTGCGGGGAAGTCGATGCGGTGCCCCTCGCCGGCGAAGCGCAGCTCGATGCCGTCGTGACGGTTGCCGTCGGTCAGCACCCGCGTCGAGGCCCCCGTCTCGACGAGGAGGTCGACCGTGCCCTGCTCGAGGATGCCCGCCCGGATCGTGTTCTCGATCTCCTCGCGTGAGCGCCGGTCGAGCACGATCGACTCGATGCCGGAGGCGGCGAGCAGGTGCGAGAGCAGCAGGCCGGCGGGGCCCGCCCCCACGATCGCGACACGCGTGCGCTCGACTGTGGTCATGGCGTCTCCTTCGACGTGCGTGCGGGGGCTGCACGGATGCTGCCGACCACTCTGCCGCGCGGGCTCGGCTCTCGCCGCCCGCCATTCCCACTCGGTGGGAATCGCCCCGCCGCAGCCGGCGGAGGAGATCTCACGAGCGGAGGACGCTGGAGTCGCCGATCATCCTCCGCCCGTGTCATCTCCTCCCCTCGCTACCCGACGAGTAGCGTCGTGGGGGGAGGCGAGAGTGAGCGACGGGGTGATGCAGCGGGCGATGGGGCTGCTGCGCGCCTTCACCGAGGACGACCCGCAGCTCACCGCGAGCGAGCTCGCCGCGCGGTCGGGGCTCGCCCTGTCGACGGTGCACCGCCTCATCGCGATGATGCTCGCCGAGGGGATGCTGGCGCGCACCACGGGTCACCGGTACGCCGTCGGCGCACGGCTGTGGGAGATCGGCGAGCTGTCGCCCCTCGCGGCCCAGCTGCGCGAGACGGCGCTTCCTCACATGGTGCGGCTGTACGAGGCGACCGGCGAGAACGTGCACCTCGCGGTGCTCGACGACCCCACCCCTGCCGCAGCATCCGCGATCTTCGTCGGGCGCATCACCGGGCGCTCCTCGGTGCCGACCATCAGCCGCAGCGGCGGGAGGCACCCGCTGCACGCGACCGGGGTCGGCAAGGCGCTGCTCGCCACGCGCGACGACGTCTGGCTCGACGACTACCTCTCCGCCCCGCTCGAACTCGAGACCCGGCTCTCGATCACCGACCCCGAGCGACTCCGGGCCGACATCGAACGCGCGCGGAGCCGGGGCTACGCGACGACCCGTGAGGAGATGACGCTCGGCAACTTCTCGGTCGCCGCCGCCCTGGGCACGCTTCCGGGGCTTCCCCCGGCGGCCATCGGCATCGTGGCGCACCTGGGGGAGGCGCTCGACGAACGCAGGCTCGCGCCGCTGGTGATGCAGACCGCGAAGGACCTCACCCGCGCCGTGCGGCATCCGGATTCCCACTGAGTGGGAACGAGGATGCTGCGCCCGCCATCCCCGGTGCGACTCTGTAGACACCCCACTCGAATGGACCGTCGAAGGAGACCCCATGACCGCTTTGGAGAACGCGGCGGACGCCGACCCGCGCGGCGAGGAAGCGTTCGGCTCGAGCGTCGTGCTCGAGCAGACGGCGGCCGCGCCCGAGTCGCTCCTGGCGTCGCCCGACATGCCGACGCAGCGTGAGATCACCGCCGAGATCGGCGACCTGCACCGTGCCGCCGCCGAGCGCGAGCAGGCCGGCGAGACCCTGCCCCGCACGCTGATCGACTTCTCGCCCTATCGCTCCAGCGTGCTGCGGCACCCGACGAAGAACCCGCGCCTGGTCGACCCCGAGACGATCGAGCTCTTCTCGCCCGCCTACGGCCAGCGCGACGTCGCCGCGATCGAGTCCGACCTCACCCTGCAGCACACCGGCGAGCCGCAGGGCGAGCGCATCACGGTGACCGGCCGAGTCGTCGACAGCTGGGGCCGCCCCGTCGCGAACCAGCTCATCGAGGTGTGGCAGGCCAACGCCGCGGGACGCTACATCCACCAGCGCGATCAGCACCCCGCCCCCCTCGACCCGAACTTCACGGGCGCGGGACGCATGATCACCGACGACAACGGCGAGTACTTCTTCACCACGATCAAGCCGGGGCCCTACCCCTGGAAGAACCACGTCAACGCCTGGCGCCCCGCCCACATCCACTTCTCGCTGTTCGGCACGGGGTTCACCCAGCGCATCATCACGCAGATGTACTTCCCGGGCGACCCGCTGTTCGCCCTCGATCCCATCTACAACACGATCGCCCGGCAGAGCGATCGCGACCGACTGATCTCGACCTACGACCACGACCTGACGGTGCCCGAGTTCTCGATGGGCTACCGCTGGGACATCGTGGTCGACGGTCCGGATGCGACGTGGTTCGAGCCCGAGGGAGAGCACTGACATGAGCGAGACCACCGAGACCCGTCGTCAGCGCGTGGCGGCACGCGGCGACGCGCCGCTCCAGCCGACCGCCGGGCAGACGATCGGCCCCTTCTTCGCGTTCGGGCTGCAGTATCCGAAGATGCACGAGGTCGTCTTCCCGCACTCCCCGGGCGCGATCGTCGTCGGCGGCATCCTCCGCGACGGCGCGGGGGCGCCCATCCCCGACGCCTGCATCGAGATCTGGGGCGCCGACAGCGACGGCACCGTCTCGCGCGGGCGCGGGTCGCGCCGCCGCGACGACCACACCTTCACCGGATTCGGCCGCGCGTTCACGACCGACGAGGGCCGGTTCGAGTTCTGGACCCGCAACCCCGGTTCGGTCGACGGCAAGGCGCCGTTCTTCGCCGTCGTGGTCTTCGCTCGCGGACTCCCCGACAAGCTCCACACGCGCATCTACCTCCCGGAGGACGTCGACGCGCTCGCCGCGGACGCCCTGCTGGCCTCCCTCGACGCCGACGAGCGCGCTACGCTCATCGCGACCCGCACGCCCGAGGGTCACCTCCAGCACGACATCCGGCTGCAGGGCGAGAAGGAGACCGTCTTCCTTGCCTTCTGACCCGCATCCTCTCGACGTCGGACTGCTCTCGCCCGTCAGCGCGGGGCACGATGCGGCGGTCTCGGATGCTGCGGTGCTCGACGCCCTCGTCGCGGCCGAGGTCGCGCTCGTCCGTGCCCTCGCGTCGGTGGGAGCAGCTCCCGCCGAGGTCGCCGGCAGCGTCTCGGCGGCGCTCGGATGGACCGGGGTCGGAGAGGGCTGCCGGGGCCACGGCCTCGATGCCGCCGACCTCGCTGTGGCCGCCGTCGCCGCGGGCAACCCCGTGGTCGCCCTGGTGGGGATGCTGAGGCAGCGTGTCCCCGAGGCGGCGCGGCCGTGGGTGCACCGGGGGGCGACGAGCCAGGACATCCTCGACAACGCCCTGGTGCTCCTCGCCCGCTCGGCGGCCGATCGGGTGCGTGACGACCTCGACCGCGTCGAGACGGCGCTCATCGCTCTCGCCGCGGCGAATCGCGACGTCGTCGCGGCCGCCCGCACCCTCACCCAGCACGCCGTGCCGACGACCGTCGGCGCGCGCGCCGCGGGGTGGGCGCGCAGCATCCGTCGTGCCATCGTGCGGCTCGACGCGGCGCGCGCAGAACTGCCCGTGCAGCTCGGGGGCGCCGCGGGCACCCTGGCGGCGTTCGTCGCCGACCTCGGCGCCGAACGGGCCGCGGAGCTTCCGGCCGCCTACGCGGCCGAACTGGGCCTGCGACCCACCGACGCCCCGTGGCACACCGAACGCTGGCCCGTCACCGAACTCGGCGATGCCCTCGTGCAGGCGATCGACGCGGTGGGCGTCTTCGCCACCGACGTCGCCACCCTCACCCGCACCGAGATCGGCGAGCTCTCCGAGGCCGCCGGCGGCGGATCGTCGGCGATGCCCCAGAAGGCGAACCCCGTCTCCTCGGTGCTGATCCGCTCGGCCGCCCTCCGCGCGCCGCAGCTGGGGGCCACCCTGCATCTCGCCGCGGCGCTCGCCGTCGACGAGCGACCCGACGGCGCCTGGCACGCCGAGTGGCCGACCCTGCGCGAACTCCTCCGCCTCGCGCTCGGGGCCTCCGCGCACGCGGCATCGCTCGCCACCGGGCTGACGGTCGACCGCGAGGCCGTCGCGCGCAACCTCGCGCTCACCGACGGGCTGCTCGTCAGCGAGCGCCTCGGCATCGTGCTCGTCCCCCTGATCGGGCGAGAGCGCTTCACGACGCTGATCCGGCAGGCCGCCGACACGGATCTCGCCGACCTCGTGCGCGCGCTCCCCGAGGCGTCCGGGCTCGACGTCGACGACCTCCTCGACCCCGCCCGATACACGGGCTTCGCCACGACGTTCGTCGACCGCCTCGGCGAAGGAGAGAACCGATGACCGTTCCCGTGCTGGCCCACACCGCCCCGGTCGGCCCCGCCGATGCGCCCCTGCTGCTGCTCGGACCGTCGCTCGGCACCTCGACCATCCTGTGGGAGCGCGTCGTCCCGACCCTCGCGCGTTCCCACCGCGTCGTGGCGTGGGACCTCCCCGGCCACGGGGCGTCACCCGCGTCGACGACGCCCTTCACCGTCGCCGACCTCGCCGACGCGGTCGCAGACCTTGCGCGCGACCTGTCGGACGCACCCGTCCGCTACGCCGGTGTCTCGCTGGGCGGCGCCACCGGTCTGGAGCTGACCCTCCGTCATCCCGACCTCGTCGAGGTGACCGCCGCGGTCGCCTCGGGCGCGCTCCTCGGCGATCCCGACTCCTGGCACGCCCGCGCAGCCCAGGTGAGGGCGCAGTCGACCTCGGCGCTGATCACCGCATCGGCCGGCCGGTGGTTCGCGCCCGACTCCCTCGCCCGCGAGCCCGAGCTCACGGGACGCCTGCTCCACGCCCTGCAGGACGCCGACGACGACAGCTACGCCGCCTGCTGCGAGGCCCTCGCCGCGTACGACGTGCGCGGCCGCCTGGGCGAGATCGCCTCTCCCGTGCTGGCGCTGTGGGGCGAGTTCGACCAGGTCGCCCCCGAGGCGAAGGCCGACGAGATCGCACGGGGCGTGCGCCGCGGGCGCAGCATCCGCATCTCCGATGCCGCGCACCTGCCGCCTGCCGAGCAGCCCGCCGCGGTCGCGACCGCGCTCGACGACTTCTTCCGCCGCATCGATGAGGAGGCCGCATGACGACCCCGGATCACGGATCGACCGACGCCGAACGGCACGCGCAGGGCATGCGCGTGCGCCGGGAGGTGCTCTCCGACGCGCACGTCGACCGCGCCGTCGAGCGCACGACCGCGTTCACCGCCGATTTCCAGGACCTCATCACCCGGTACGCCTGGGGTGACATCTGGTCGCGCCCCGCGCTCGATCGCCGGTCGCGGTCGATCGCGGTGCTGACGGCGCTCATCGCGCTGGGTCACCACGAGGAGCTCGCGATGCACCTGCGCGCGGCCCTCCGCAACGGACTCACGACCGCGGAGATCTCCGAGGTCATCCTGCAATCGGCGATCTACTGCGGCGTGCCCGCCGCCAACACCGCCTTCCGCATCGCCTCCGAGGTCTTCGCGGAGGGGGACGCATGATCGACAAGCAGGTTCCGGATGCTGCGGCCGCGGTCGCGGGGATCCCCGACGGCGCGACGGTCATGATCGGCGGCTTCGGCCGTGCCGGGCAGCCCGTCGAGCTCATCGACGCGCTCATCGCGTCGGGGGCGCGGGAGCTCACGATCGTCAACAACAACGCCGGCAACGGCGACACCGGGCTCGCGGCTCTCCTGGCCGCCGGGCAGGTGCGCAAGATCGTGTGCTCGTTCCCGCGCCAGTCGGATTCGTGGGTCTTCGACAGGCTCTACCGCGCCGGCGAGATCGAGCTCGAACTCGTCCCGCAGGGCAACCTCGCCGAGCGCATCCGCGCGGCAGGCGCCGGCATCGGCGCGTTCTTCTCGCCCACCGGTGTCGGCACGCTCCTGGCCGAGGGCAAGGAGGAGCGCGAGATCGACGGGCGTCGGTACGTCCTGGAGTACCCGATCCGCGCCGATTACTCCCTGATATCGGCCTACCGGGCCGATCGATGGGGCAACCTCGTCTACCGCGAGACCGCGCGCAACTTCGGCCCGATCATGGCGACGGCCGCGACTACGACCATCGTGCAGGTCGACGAGGTCGTCGACCTCGGCGGCCTCGATCCCGAGACGGTCGTCACGCCCGGCATCTTCGTCGACCGCGTCGTCGCGGTGGGCGAGCGCCCGTGGCTGCGCGACGGCGTCTTCGTCGGAGGCGTCGACCTCGAGGGCTCGCCCCTCGCCGCATCCGCCGAGGAGGCGTCATGACCA
>Ga0247732_10000694_pt1 | contig 14915 bp, 22 predicted proteins | sample UWRJL163409C2_FD_180940 | JGI IMG/M metagenome (GOLD analysis project Ga0247732, IMG submission 180940) | Plant litter microbial communities from Arlington Agricultural Research Station in Wisconsin, United States - UWRJ-L163-409C-2 | ecosystem: Environmental > Terrestrial > Plant litter >...
GGTTCGCGCCTCGGCCGAGCCGAGAACCGCCTCACCGAGCAGGTTGAGGTTCAGGCGCGAGCCGTCGGCGCGCAGCTTCTCGATCGCCGGACCGAGCTTGGAGGGGGTCGCGTCGACCACCAGGTGTCCGACCATCTGCCGCAGAACCTTGCGCGCCGCGGGAACGACCACTCCGGGAACGACCTCGCCGAAGACCCCTCCGGCCGCGACCGCGCTGCGCAGGTACCAGGGCAGGAAGGCGGGCACCCGGCTGCCGAGGGCCTGCAGGTTCTTGGCGGCGACCGCCAGGTCTTCGGGGCGGGCCACGCCGTCAACGAAGCCCACCGTGAAGGCGAGGCCGTCGGGATCTTCGAGAACCCCCGCGAGGCGCTCGGCCGACGGGTCGGGCGCCACGTCTTTCGATTCGTCGAGCCAGCGGCGCACGAGGGCGATAGCCGGTGCCGCGAGATCGACGGGGGTGAGGCTCGGGTCGGCCTCGAATTCGGGCGAGTTCGGGTTCGCAGAGGTCACCCTTCGAGGATATGGCGTGGGTGCCCTCAACGCCCGGAGGCGGAGCGCACCCCGCAACTATGCTCGACGCATGAGCACTGCAGCCGTTCCCGATTCGGCCGACATCGTGATCGTGGGCGGGGGCCACAACGGCCTCGTCGCGGCCGCCTATCTCGCCAAGGCCGGGCTGTCGGTCATCGTGCTCGAACGCCTCGATCACACGGGCGGGGCCGCCGTCTCGGCGCAGGCGTTCGCGGGCCACGACGCCCGACTCTCGCGCTACTCCTACCTCGTGAGCCTGCTGCCTCAGCGCATCATCGACGACCTCGGGCTCGACCTCACGCTGCTGCGCCGCCGCTACTCCTCCTACACTCCCCTGCCCGGCACGTCGACGGGCCTGCTCATCGACACCGGCGACTCCGGGGCCACGGCATCGTCGTTCGCCGCGATCGGGGCCGAACCGGATGCGCAGGGTCTCGCGCGGTTCCAGGGCCGCGCGGCGCGGCTCGCCGAGACACTGTGGCCGAGCCTCACCGAACCGCTGATGACGCGGTCGGAGGCCCGCGCTCTGGTCGGCGACGACGACGCCTGGAACGCGTTCATCGAGCATCCTCTCGCCGGAGCCATCGAGGCCGACGTCGAGAACGACCTCGTGCGGGGTGTGCTGCTGACCGATGGGCTCATCGGAACGTTCGCCCGAGCATCCGACGACGACCTCGCGCAGAACCGCTGTTTTCTGTACCACGTGATCGGCGGCGGAACCGGGGACTGGGATGTGCCCGTCGGCGGCATGGGTGCTGTGAGCGGTGCGCTCTGGCATGCGGCCACGGAGGCCGGTGCCACCATCGTGACGGGTGCGGAGGTCACCGCGATCGACCCCGACGGCACCGTGTTGTTCACTCTCGACGGGTCGGAGCGGGTCGCGCACGCCGGCCAGGTGCTGTCGAACGTCGCCCCCTGGGTGCTCGACCGCCTGCTCGGCGAGGCCGGCGCCGAGGGCGCGACCGTTCACCCCAAGCCGGAGGGCGCCCAGGTGAAGGTGAACCTGCTGCTCTCGCGCCTGCCGAAGCTGCTCGACGACAGCGTGTCGCCCGAGGCCGCCTTCGGGGGCACGTTCCACATCCACGAGGGCTACGTCGAGCTCGACCGCGCCGTGGATGCGTCCGAGGCGGGCGCGATCCCGTCGCCGCTGCCCGCCGAGATCTATTGCCACTCGCTCACCGACCCGTCGATCCTGTCGCCCGAGCTGCAGGCATCCGGCGCCCAGACCCTCACCGTGTTCGGCCTGCATGTGCCCTCTCGCCTGATCACCGCGGAGAACAACGACGAGATGCGCGAGCGCCTTCAGGCGGCGGTCATCGAGTCTCTGAACAGCGTGCTCGCCGAGCCGATCGAGGGATGCCTGCTGCTCGATTCAGAGGGACGGCCCTGCATCGAGACCAAGACAACACTCGACATCGAACGCGCGCTCGGCATGCCGGGCGGCAACATCTTTCACGGACCGCTGTCGTGGCCGTTCGTCGATGACGGTGTGGCGCTCGAGAGTCCGGCCGAGCGCTGGGGCGTCGCGACCGGTCACGACCGCATTCTGCTCTGCGGTTCGGGCGCCCGCCGAGGTGGTGCCGTGAGCGGCCTCGGCGGGCACAACGCTGCGATGGCCGTTCTCGAGCGTCGTTCGCAGGCGCCCGTCAGTAGCTGATCGTTACTCATTACTCTTGACTCTCACTGAGTCATTCTGGCTACGATGGCTCAATGATTGACGGGGGCTTCGACGACATCGAGAATCCGTTCGACGTCGATTCGGGGCTGATGCGGCACTGGCTGCCCGGCACCGCCACCATCGTCTCGGTCGACCGCACCGGCGAGTGGGTCGACCGCAACGAGTTCTTCGACGTGGCGCTCGAGATCGATCTCGACGGGGTCGAGGTCTACGAGCTCCACCAGCGCCAGCTGATTCCCGAGAAGGCGCAGTTCGAGTGGCAGCCGGGAATCGAGGTCGACGTGCTGGTGAACCCGGCCGACCACTCGAAGGCTGTGCTGAGGTAGTTCGCCGGCCTCGCGTTGCCGATCAGTGCGCGCGGTGATCTTGGATCGTCATGCGCGGACCGTGCCTCGGCTTGGCGAAGCCGCTGGCGAGAATGAGCCGCACGACGCGCTGGCGGTGTCCGCGCCACGGTTCGAGCAGCTCGAGCATGCCGTCGTCGTCGACCGGCGAGCCCGTGAGCGCGTAGCCCACATGCGCCGCGAGGTGATAATCCCCCACGCTCACCGCGTCGGGGTCGGCGTGGCTGCGCTGTGTCGTCTCGGCCGCCGTCCACCGGCCGATGCCCGGCAGTGTCTGCAGCCGTGTCGCCGCCGTCTCCGCATCCACCGTCGCCGCACGCTCGAGCGCCGTGGCCAGCTGGCATGCCGACACCACGGTGCGGCTGCGGCGCGGATCGACGCCGGCACGATGCCACTGCCACGAGGGAACGCCGCGCCACGTCTCTGCGCTGGGCGCGACGTGCATGCCCGCGGGCGCAGGGCCCGGAGCGACCTCGCCGTAGATGCGGATGAGCCGGTACCAGGCCCGATGAGCCTCGAGCGTCGTGACCTTCTGCTCGATGATCGCGGGCACGAGCGCCTCCATGATGAGACCCGAGCGACTGAGACGCATGCCCGGATTGCGGCGGCGCACCTCGGCGAGCGCGGGATGAGTGTGCAGGGTCAGCCCCGACCAGTCGTCGTCGGCACCGAGCAGAGCGGGCACGCGATCGATCGCCCAGTGCGCGCCCGGCCCCCAGGCTCGTGCCTCGATGCCGTGCCTGCGCTGGCGCATCAGCAGCGTGGCAGCCCCCTCGGGCGTGCGAACCGTACGCCAGAAGCCCTCCGGCGTCGAGCGGCAGGTCGGGTCTCCCGTGCCCCGGGAGTGCACGCCCATCGTTCGCGCGACGTCGACCTCGTGCGCCGGCGCATAGACGGTGATCACAGCGGCCTCGTCGGCGACGTCATCGGCGACGGTGTCGACAGTGGTGCGGGGCGCTTCGAGAGTCATGGTGACGGCAGGCTAACCCGAGGTTCGGACATTCATCGCATCGACGCGTGACGATCTCCGGTCACGGCGCGTTCACCGCCCCGTCACCGCGACCTGCGAGGGTGCACCCATGCAGACGTCAACGGCGATCCTCACCGCATTCGACTCCCCCTACGCCCTCTCGGTCTTCACCGATCGGCTCGCTCGATACCGGCGTATGCCAGTGGATGCCCAGGGCTTCATCGTGTCGATTCCCATCGCGGGGCGCGCGCTGGTGAGGCAGGAGGGCCGGTCGCTCACCGTCAGCGTGGTCGCAGCCGACGAGAGAACACTCGCCGCGTCGATGGCGGCCGTCGTTCACGAGCTGCAGGAGGGCTTCGGCCGCTCCGACTTCAGGCGCAGCATCTCGGTGCGCTGGCAGCGCCGCGACGTGGTGCCGACGGCGCTGCGCTGACTCAGAGCCCGGTGCGGGGCGTCTCAGTCGTCGAGTTCGGCCTCGAGCTGCTCCGGGGTGAGGTGCTCACCCGGAGTCGGACGACGGAACGGGATGTCCTTCGTGGACTCGTGCTGCTGCAGCGTGCCCTCGTCGTCGGCATCGCTGCCGGGGAGAGTGTCCGGGCCGTCGACCGGCCCGTCGTGCAGATCGAGATCCTCATCTCGGTCTGCGGGATGGCGCTCGATCTGGGGTTCGAATGGCTCTGACATCGACATGCCGTTCAGGGTGCGCCGCCGAGGTTAACGGCTGCTGAGATTCTCGCCTTCGGGTTGTTCATCCCGATTTAACCGTCGGGGCGTACCGTCGCCCGCGATCGCCGAACGAACCGCTTCCCGATCACCAGGAGTGCCCGATTCGAAGGGACGAAAACGTGGATGTTCTCATCACCGTTCTGCTCGTCGTGACCATTGCCCTCGTGTTCGACTTCACGAACGGCTTCCACGACACGGCCAACGCCATGGCGACCTCGGTCGCGACCGGCGCGCTCAAACCGAAGGTCGCGGTCACCATCTCGGCCGTGCTCAACCTGGTCGGCGCCTTCCTCTCGACCGAGGTGGCGAAGACCATCTCGCAGGGCATCATCAAGGAGGGCGACGGGGGCGTGCAGATCACACCCACGATGATCTTCGCCGGGCTCGTCGGCGCCGTGCTGTGGAACCTCGGCACCTGGTACCTCGGTCTTCCGTCGAGCTCGACCCACGCGCTCTTCGGAGGCCTCATCGGAGCGGCGATCATCGGTGCCGGCTTCGGATCGGTCGACTTCGGCGTCGTGCTCTCGAAGGTCGTGCTGCCCGCGCTCTTCTCTCCGCTCGTGGCCGGCCTCGTCGCGCTGGTGGCGACCTACGCCGCCTACCGCATCACCAAACAGGCCCGCTCACGAGGCGCGGATGCCGGCTTCCGGCACGGCCAGACGATCTCGGCCTCCCTCGTCTCGCTCGCCCACGGCACCAACGACGCGCAGAAGACCATGGGCGTCATCACGCTCACGCTCATCGCGGCCGGCTACCAGGGGTCGGGAACGGGCCCGCAGTTCTGGGTCGTCGCATCCTGCGGTCTGGCCATCGCGCTCGGCACCTATCTCGGCGGCTGGCGCATCATGCGCACGGTCGGCAAGCGCATCACCGACGTGCAGCCAGCCCAGGGCTTCGCCGCAGAGACCAGCTCGGCCGCCACCATCCTCATCTCGTCACACCTCGGATTCGCCCTGTCGACCACGCAGGTCACCTCCGGCGCCGTCGTCGGCTCGGGCCTCGGCAAGAAGCTCGCGACCGTGCACTGGGGAGTCGTCGGACGCATCGCCATGGCCTGGGTGTTCACCCTGCCGGCCGCCGCGCTGGTCGGCGGGCTCGCCGCCTGGATCGCGAGCACCAGCACCGTGGGACTCATCGTCGTGGCCGTGCTCGCCCTCGCCGGCGGACTGGCCTTCGTGTTCCTCGCGCGCCGGCATCCCGTCACCCACGACAACGTCAACGACGTCGACTCGGAATCGCGTGAGCCCGAGGCCGCATCGACCGGAAAGGCCTGATCATGATCGACTCCACCGCCACCGCCCTCGTCGCGGCCGCCGAGGGCTCGGAGAAGTTCCTCGGCGTCGACTGGGCCGCGTTCGGCATCGTCTTCGTCGTGGCCTTCGGGGCCGCCGTCGCGATCGTCGTGTTCTTCGCCCTGGGACTGCGCCTGCTGGCCGTCGGCTCCGACGACGACACGGGGGCCGATGGATCGATCGTGTCGACCGCCAGGGGCTCACGGCCACTCGGCGCCACCGTCGGTGCGTTCGCCTGCCTCGCGGTCTGCGTCGCGGCAGTGCTCTACGGGCTGTACCTGATCATTCCGCAGTTCCACTGATCCGCTCAGCCCCACCGATAATGGAGGGGTGGAACCGGATGCGCGCTGCCCCTGCGGCTCCGGCCTGAGCTACGGCGAGTGCTGTCGCCCGATACACCTCGGCATCTCCCCCGCACCGACGGCCGAGCGGCTCATGCGGTCGCGGTTCTCGGCGTTCGCGGTGGGCGACCCGGCGTACCTGCTCCGGTCGTGGCATCCGGATACCCGCCCGGAGACGCTCGAGCTCGACGCCGACACGCGCTGGCTGTGGCTCGAGATCGTGCGCACCGAACGCGGCGCGGAACGCGACTCCGACGGTGTCGTCGAGTTCCGCGCGAAGTACCGGGTGGATGCCCCGGGGGGCCGATCGTCGGGCGTTCAGCACGAGATCAGCACCTTCACGCGCGTCGACGGAGCCTGGGTCTACGTCGACGGCGCGGCCTGACCGGGCGGCTACCTGCGCTTGGCCAGGGCCACCACAAGCGCGACGATAGCGGCGCCCGCGAGCGCGGCGATGGTCACGAACCGCGTCGGGTTGTCCTCGTAGGCCGAACGGATGCGGCTGCTGCTCTCATCAGCGAAGTCCCGGGCCGACGAGACGACATCATCGGCCGTCTTCTCGACCTTCCGGCCGATGTCTTCGGCCGCGTCTGACGCTGTGCCGACGGCATCCTTGGCCGCGTCGGACGCCCGGTCGACGGTCTTCTTGACGTCGCCGTTCACGCCGGCCTTGTCAGCCAGGTCGTGCGCGGTGTCTGCAGCCTTGTCGATGACATCATCGGCTGTGTGCTTCGGGGATTTCTCGGTCATGATGTGCGTTCCTTGTGTGGTGGGGCGGGAGGTGACGAGCGCAGTTACTTGGAGATCTTCTTCACGGCCTTCTTGGCCGCCTTCTGCGTCTTCTTCTGGGCGCGGGCGCGGGCCTTCTTCACGGCGGGATCGTTCCAGAAGGCCTTCGCCGTCTCGCTGATCTCCTTGTAGCGGCCGTGGCCGGCCTTGGCTCCGACGACGTAGGCGGTTGTGCCGACGGCGATCACGACGAGCCACACGAGGGGTTTGGGCATGTTCTTCTTCTTTCTCAAGGGCAACTGCAGGCGGGTGGTCTTGGTGACCCGGGCTCGGAAGCCGCCGCTGATCTGAATCAGGGCGGGCAGCTCGCGGCCGAGCAGCTCGTCGAGCGCGTGGAGCTTCGATTCGACGATCGCGGCCGCGTCTTTCGGCGAGACGCCGCGTCGGCAGGTGACGGACACCTTCAGCACGGGGGTGCGGCGCACCTTGTACGTCGAGACGTGGGAGCCGACGAACTCGGAGTGTGCGTCGAGCGCGTCTTTCAGGGCGTGCTCGGCGACCGACGACTCGATCACGGTCGACCCGTGCTCGCTCGTGGGGTCGGTCAGCGCGATCCCGGTGTGGCCGCGCCCCTGCCGTGAGATGAACACGATCAGAACGATGATGGCGATCACGAGCAGCGCGACGACAGCGATGAGAATCCAGCTCACTCCGATGCCGGCGAGCTGAGTCTGCTCGAGCCAGCTCGCCACCTGGTCGGTGACCTGCCCGCTCGTGTCCTTCCAGGCATCCCGAACGAGCGGAACGAGCACGGCGGCGGCCGCGGCCGCACCGACGACGAGCAGAAGCAGTCCGCAGACGAAGATCAGCAGCCTGTTGGCTGCACGATTGGTGCTGTTCATGCGCCTACCTTCGCTTTCTCTGCGATCTGAACCCGTGCCCGAACGGTGGGGCGCAGGCCGTATGCGTCGAGCTGGGCCGTCACGGCCTCGGCCACGTCGTCGCGATTGGCCGGGATTCCGGATGTGGGGGTGAGGTCGACCACGGCGCGGCGGTGCGAGACCGACACGGTGGTGTTGTCGGGGTCGACGTTGCCCGCGTACGACGCGTGCCGGGCCAGGGCGGATGCGATGACCTCGTTGTCGACGACGGTCGCCGCACGCTCGGTGTCGATCACATGACGGGCGCGGCGGCCGGGCGAGAGCGACAGGATGATCAGCACGAGACCGATCACCGCCGCGACGATGCCGGCGGCCGCGACGATCGCGGCCGGCTGCTCGGCGACTCCCAGGGCCGACACGAACATGTCGGATGGCGCGACCAGCAGGGCGGGAAGCCCGAGAAGGGCGATCACGACCTCGGTGCCCACCCAGGCGAACACGATGATCAGCACGACCGCGAGAACGATCGCGAGCAGCGAGCGCGGCGAGTGGGTCTCGCGCCGACTGATCCGCGCGTAGAGAGCCTTGTTGTCGGAACTCATTTCACTCTCTCCTCTGGCTGGATGGTGACGCCGGAGACCTTCACGGTGACGCGGGCGATCTGAGACCCGGTGAGCGCGCTCACCCGATCGCGGATCGTCGTCTGCGCCTGACCGGCCCTGTCGAGGATCGTTCCGCCCGATCGTGCGACGACCGAGTTGTCGGTGCTCACTCGATCGAGCGACACGATGCGGATGGGAGTGGTCACGACCAGGGCCAGCGCACCCGTGTGGTCGGCGAGTTCGACGCCCACGCGCGCGGCGTCGACCCCGAGGGCGTCGGCGGTGACCGCCGACACGACCTTGTTCAGGGCCTTCGACGTGACACGGGTGCGACCGCGCTGTGCCGCTCCGGTCTCGGTCGTCGAGGCGATGCTCATGACGAGGAGCGCTTGCCGCGGAACGCGTCGACAAGACTGGTCACGTCGAGCTTGCCCTCGATGACGCGGCCGATGAGGGCACCGATGGCCATGGCGATGGCGACGAAGAAGAACGCCCAGAATCCGAGCACGATCCAGGTGAGCGCGAGGACCGCGCCGATGAGGATACCCGTGCGGGTTGCCGAGGGGGTCACTGGACTCGCGCCTCTGCTGCGTCGTCCTTGTTGTTGTCGTCGGAGGGCAGGTGCACGTCGTTGACGGTCACGTTGACCTCGGTGACCTCGAGTCCGACGATGGTCTCGACGGCGCGGATCACGTTGTCGCGAACGCCGTCGGCCACGTCCTGCAGGGGCGCGGGGTACTCGGCGACGATGGTGACGTCGACGGCGACCTGCTTCTCGCCGACCTCGACGTTGATGCCCTGGCTCTGGTCCGCACCGGCGACGGCCTCGCGGATGGCGCCGAACGCGCGGGCCGCTCCGCCTCCGAGGGCGAAGACGCCGCGGGATTCGCGGGCGGCGATGCCGGCGACCTTGGCGACGACTCCATCGTTGATGGTGGTCTTGCCGAGCGTGGTCGACACGGGCAGGGCGGTCGCCGCGGCGGCGGGAGTGGCGGGTGTGGGCGTGGTGGCCATGATTATCTCCTTGGTATGAGTGCCCGGATCCTCCGGGGCTTGGTGCTGCTTCATGGATAGGTCGTGTGCTGCGGCCGGTTCGTCACGAAAGAATCTGAAAATCTTTTGGACGACCTGTCAGCAGCCGGTGACTCGATCGGTCAGGGCAGCAGTTGCTGCAGCCTGCCGACCCAGTCGACGATCGTCGGGATCGCCTCGCCGGCCTCTGCTGCGGCCGCTCCGGCGCCCGCAGCCAGCGGGTACACCGACACGATGAGCGCGGCGATGACGGCGGCGACGGCGCAGATCCAGGCGAGCGGGCCGCGACGGATGCGCAGGATGAGCGCCAGGAGTCCGGCAGCCAGCGCGTAGCCGCCGATGACGGCGACGGTCATGCTCGCGACGGGGAAGTCGACGAACGGGGCCGCCGCGGCGGCGGAGGCGACGAGCCCCGCCACCGGCACGAGCACGACCGCCGCGACGATGATCGTCGTGATGATTCCCGTGCCGAGCGCGAACCACACACTCCGCGGGCGGTGTCTCATCGTTCTGTCTCAGGCGGTTCGGGCACGACCTCGAGACCTGTGGCCGAGTTCGCCGTGCGCATGAGCGCGTCGACCCAGGCGCGATTGAGCGCCGGGTGCCTCTTGCCCGAGAAGGTGAATGCGAGTGGAATCGCGGGGTGCAGCCACATCATGTGGTGGCCGCGGTCGTTCTCCCACGAGAGGGCGAAGCTCTCGCCCCGTCGGAGTTTGGCCAGCACGACCACGCGCACGTGGTTGAGCGGCCTGTCGTCGAGGATCATTTCGACCCCCGAGTTGCCGTAGATGATTTTTCCCATCAGGGTCCTGTCGGTGATTCGGATGCTTCGACCCCGGCCTCGTAGACAGAGGCCGGGGTCGAAGAGGGTGAGGTGCGATCAGTGCTTGAAGGCGTCCTTGACGTTCTCGCCGGCCTTCTTGGCGTCGGCCTTGGCCTGGTCGGCCTTGCCCTCCGCGACCTTGCTGTCGTCGTTGGTGAGGTTTCCGAGTGCTTCCTTCGCCTTGCCCTTGAGGTCTTCGGCGGCGTTCTGGATCTTGTCTGCTGCGCTCATGATGTCGTTCCTGTTCTTCTCGGGTTCTCCCGGTTCGCGGGGTGCGGCCGGCGGGAGTCGCGCACGCTCGCATGTCGACGCCGAAACCGACGACATCGACTCGTGTCAAGACTTCGATGAAGAAATCCGTGTGTGCGACTCTTACCCGTAGGACGCATGTCGACGCCCGATCGTCACGCCCCAGGTGTGCGAAAAAGCTGAGAAATGGCTGCATGCCGAACCCGCTCGGGGGAGATCGACTCGAGCCTGATGCAGAGGAACACCCGCATGGCCGATTCCCCCGCGACCGCGCTCGCCGTCGAGATCGAGAAGGTCCTCCGAGACGTCGACGGCGTCACCGCCATCTATTCGAGTGCTCCCATCGTCGAGGTCGTCGTCGATGGGGTCGGCGCAGCCGTCGTTCCCGCGCCCGCAGTGCCGGCCCCGCTGATCAGTGTCGAGGCGGGCGAGCAGGGCACGACCGTCACCGCGGTCATCGGCGTCGACGAACATGCACCCGCCCACCAGACGGGTCGCGCAGCCCACGACCACATCGTCGACCTGCTCTCCCGCACGAGGGTGCAGGCCAGCGTCACGGTGCGCATCGCGATGATCTCGAGCTGAGCCCGTACCGGAGACTGTTGTACGGTTGCGTTGATCGAGGAGGATCTATGAGCGCCTTTCATCCGGATCTCGCCGTCGGCCGCTTCATTCCGCGGTTCTCGTTCGGGCCGCGAGTGGTGTCGGTGATGAGCCGTGTTCCGCAGCGAACACCGCCGACGCCCGAGGACATGCTGATCGACGAGATCACGGTGCCCGGCGCTCCCGGCGGCCCTGACGTCTCGCTGCGGGTGTATCGACCGAGAACGCTCACCGGGTCGGCACCCGCGCTGTTCTGGATTCACGGCGGCGGCTTCCTTCAGGGCGACCCCGTTCAAGACGAGCGCTCCAGCATCGACTTCGCCCGCACGCTGGGGATCACGGTGGTGGGCCTGCGTTATCGGCTCGGCCCCGAGCATCCGTCGCCTGCCGCGATCGAGGATGCCTACGCCGGCCTGAGCTGGCTGGCCGAGCATGCGGTCGAGCGCGGCGTCGACCCCGAGCGCATCGCCATCGGAGGCGCAAGCGCGGGCGGCGGACTCGCCGCGGCACTCGCCCTTTATGCGCATGACAGGGGCGAGATCACTCCCGCCTTCCAGCTGTTGGTGTACCCCATGCTCGACGACCGCACGGTTCTGCGCGACGATCTCGACACCCGCAACGTGCGCATCTGGAGCCCGGGCAGCAACCGCTACGGCTGGTCGTCGTACCTCGGCACCGCCCCAGGCGGTCCCGGCATCTCGCCCTACGCGGCACCCGCCCGGCGCGACGATCTCTCCGGCCTGCCGCCCGCGTGGATCGGGGTGGGGTCGCTCGACCTCTTCCTCGAGGAGGATCTCGAATACGCGCGCAGGCTGCGCGAGGCCGGCGTGCCTTGCGAGAGCACCGTCGTGAAGGGCGCGTTCCACGGCTTCGACGTGCTGTTCACGGAGAAGCCCGTCTCGCGACGGTTCTGGCGGGCACAGGCCGCCGCGCTTCGGGGTGCGCTGTTCCCAGCCCCTTAGGAGGCTGGGCTTTCGCGGGCATGCCACCCTTGTAGAGATGATTCGAACAGCAGGCAATCCCACCGAGCTCGGCGGGCTCGCCGGTTTCGCGCTCACCCTGATGGAAGCCATCGGCGAGTGGGGTGTGGGGCTCTTCACCTTGATCGAGACCGTCTTCCCTCCCATTCCGAGCGAGGTCATCCTGCCGCTCGCGGGCTTTCTCGCCCAGCGTGGCGAGCTGAGCCTCGTGCTCGTCGTCATCACCAGCACTCTGGGCGCCTACGTGGGTTCGCTCGTTCTCTACTGGCTCGGCGCCAAGCTCGGCATGGACAGGGCGATCGCGGGGCTGTCGAAACTGCCGCTCGTCGACAAGGAGGACTTCGAGAAGGCCGCGTCGTGGTTCTCGCGGCACGGCAAATCGGCCGTGTTCTTCGGCCGGTTCATTCCGGGCGTGCGCAGCCTCATCTCGCTTCCCGCCGGCGCCGAACGCATGAACCTGGTGAGCTTCAGCATCTTCACCATCGCGGGCAGCGCCATCTGGAACGGCCTCCTGATCGGCCTCGGCGCAGCCCTCGGAACGCAGTACGAGCTCATCGAGAAGTACAGCGACTACCTCAACTACATCGTCTACGCTGCGATCGCCGGTGTGGTCGTATGGCTCGTGGTGCGCCGCATCCGCCGTCACCGCGCGACCGCCTGAACGCATCCGCGCCGGTTCGGCGCATCCGCTACCGGTCGACGCGGCGCCGATGCACCCGGCAGGAGCGGATAGCGGAGGTCGGGTACTCTGGGGCACCATGCTGACCCTCGACGACGTGTGGCCCCTGTTCTCTCTGCGGCTCCGCACGCCCCGGCTCGAGCTGCGGCTGATGCGCGACGACGATCTTCCGGCCGTCGTCGAGGCCGTTCTGGCGGGCATCCACCCGGCCGATCGCATGCCGTTCGATTCGCCGTGGACCGACGCCGAGCCCGAGCAGCTCGCCCGCGACTTCGCGAAGTACCACTGGCACCTGCGCACCACCGTGCAGCCGGGCACGTGGACCCTCGACTTCGTCGTTCTGCACGAGGGCCGCGTGATCGGCATGCAAGACGTGCGCGCCGAGAACCTCGCTCGAACGAAGGCCATTTCGTCGGGGTCGTGGCTCACCCGGGCGGCCCAGGGCAAGAGATTCGGAACCGAGATGCGGGCCGCCATCCTGCTGTTCGCCTTCGACCATCTCGGCGTCGAGGTCGCCGAGTCGAGCGCGGCCACCTGGAACGCGTCATCGCTCGGGGTCTCGCGCCGCCTGGGCTACGTCGACGCGGGAGTCACCGTGGTCGAACCGCGCCCGGGAGAACCGAACACGATGCAGAAGCTGCGTCTCGACCGCGAGAACTTCCCCCGCCCCGAGTGGCCCCTCGAGGTGCACGGCGTGGCCGCCGCCCGCGCCGAACTGCTCAAGGGCTGAGCATCCGCGCCCTCCCGGCGCATCCGCTGCCGGACGACCGGGCGCAGAAAAGCCGGGCGGGCGCGGATACGGCGGGCCAGCTGCTCAGGTGAGGTTCGAGCCCGGCTTCGGCGGCTTGTGCATGTCGAGCGCGGACTCCTCCGCGTCGATGAACGCCAGGGTCGTCTTCACCGCGCGCTCCTGATAGCGGCCCTCCGCCCGGGCGTCGAGCACCGCCTGCCGCTCGGCCTGCACCATCAGCCGGCGCAGCCTGTTGTACGACGCCGGGCGCGTCTCGCGGTCTCCCTCGGGCGGGTTCTCGAGCGCCTCGGCGAGAAAACGGGCGTTCGTGCGCAGGCGTTCGACGACTCCGGGCTCGACTCCGTCGAGCTCCTGCTGCTCGAGCAGGTCGAGCCCCGCGGTCTGCGCCTCGACCATGAGCCGCTGCGTCTCTCCGCGCTCCTGCTCGACGTCGGGCGGAGGGAGGCGCAGTCGGCGGATGAGCCAGGGCAGACCCAGCCCCTCGACCAGCGTGCCCGCCACCACGACGAACGCGAGGAACTGCAGGAACTCCCTGTTCGGGGTCTCCTCCGGAAGCAGGAACACGGCCGCCAGCGTGACCACACCCCGGATGCCCGCGAACGACACCGCGATCCCGGTGCGCCAGCTCCACCCGCGACCCCGCAACCACTGGGGGCCGAACCGGTAGACCGAGGTGGTGATGAGCATCCAGACCACCCGCGACACGAGAAGCGCGAGCAGGATGATGGCCGAGATGCCCACCGTGGGCCAGAATCCCGGGCCCGAGTCGACGACGCCGTCGAAGATCTCGGCCAAGGCGAGGCCCATGAGCAGGAAGACCGCGTTCTCGAGCAGGAACTGGATGGTGCGCCAGTTGATCGACTCTGCGATGCGCGCCTCGGCCGTCTGGATGACCGGCGAGCGGTAGCCGAGGAACAGTCCGGCCACGACGACGGCCAGCACACCGGAACCGTGGAACAGCTGCGCCGGGATGAACGCGAGATACGGCGTGACCAACGACAGACTCGTGTCGAGCACGGGGGCGCGCAACTGCTGTCGGATCTTCGCGAGCACCCATCCCACGCCCAGCCCGACGGCGACGCCGACGACCACGGCGATCACGAAGTCGGCCGCCACCATCCACGGGTTGATGATGCTGACCATGGCGAGCACCGCCGCGTTGAGGGCGACGAGGGCGGTGGCATCGTTCAGCAGGCTCTCGCCCTCGAGCACGGTCACGAGTCGCCGAGGCAGACCGAGGCGGCCGGCCACGGCGGTCACGGCCACGGCATCGGTCGGCGCGACCACGGCGCCGAACGCGAACGCGGCGGCCAGCGTGATCGCGGGAATGATGAGCCACGCGGTGAAGCCGACGACCACCACGGTGAAGGCGACGAGACCGACAGACAGAAGCAGGATGCCGTCGCGCCGGGCGCGCACATCGACGAACGACGTGCGGATGGCCGCCGCGAACAGCAGCGGTGGCAGCAACCCGTAGAGGATGAGGTCGGGCTCGATCTCGAGATGCGGCACGCCGGGCACGAACGAGGCCACAGCGCCGACGAGCACCAGCGACACGGGAGCCGACCAGCCGATGCGCTTCGTCAGCCCGCTGACGGCGACGGTGACCACCACGAACGACACGATCCAGATGATCGTGACAACGGAGTCCTCCACGGTGCCGCCCTCCCCTTGATGTCCGTTCCCTGAGCCTGTCGAAGGGAA
>Ga0247732_10000695_pt1 | contig 14890 bp, 13 predicted proteins | sample UWRJL163409C2_FD_180940 | JGI IMG/M metagenome (GOLD analysis project Ga0247732, IMG submission 180940) | Plant litter microbial communities from Arlington Agricultural Research Station in Wisconsin, United States - UWRJ-L163-409C-2 | ecosystem: Environmental > Terrestrial > Plant litter >...
TTCCTCCTCGGTGACGGCGCAGGCGCCGCCATCGTCGGGCCCAGCGACACACCGGGCATTTCCAAAACGGTTTGGGGTTCGGACGGGTCGAAATGGGATGCCGTCGGGATGGATTCCACCTGGGAGCAGTACCGGGACGGCGAAGGCGCCGTCGACTGGCCCACACTGCGCCAGGAAGGCCAGACCGTCTTCCGCTGGGCCGTGTGGGAGATGGCGAAGATGGCCCAGAAGGCTCTGGATGCTGCCGGCGTCACCGCCGACCAACTCGCCGCCTTCATCCCCCACCAGGCGAACATGCGCATCATCGACGAGTTCGCCAAGCAGCTTGGCCTGCCGGAGACCGTGATGGTCGCCCGCGACATTGAAACGACCGGAAACACCTCCGCGGCGTCCATCCCCCTCGCCACCCACCGGCTGCTCGAAGAGCATCCGGAACTCAGCGGAGGCCTCGCACTTCAGATCGGCTTTGGTGCCGGCCTCGTGTTTGGCGCACAGGTAGTCGTTCTCCCCTAATAAGCTATTCAACGGTCATACGACACCCTCAAGGAGATATCACAATGGCATTGTCCACGGAAGAAGTCCTCGCTGGACTGGCAGAACTCATCAACGATGAGACCGGAATCGCAACCGACACGGTGGAGCTGGACAAGTCCTTCACCGACGATCTCGACATCGACTCCATTTCGATGATGACGATTGTCGTCAACGCTGAAGAGAAGTTCGACGTGAAGATCCCGGACGAAGAGGTCAAGAACCTCAAGACCGTGGGTGACGCAGTCCGCTTCATCACCGCAGCACAGGGCTAGCACCAGCATCCGCGGCGGCCGGCCTCTCTTTTCAGGGCCGGTCCGTCCGCGAGTGTTCCGGGATTCTAAGGAAGACGTTGATATGACCAAAAAAATCGTTGTCACCGGTATCGGTGCCACCACTCCGCTTGGCGGAACCGCACCTGAATCCTGGAAAGCACTCCTCGCTGGAGAATCCGGGATCTCCACAATCGACCAGGACTGGGTCGACAAGTACGACCTGCCCGTGAAGTTCGCCGGCCAGGCCAAGGTCCAGGGCCCCGATGTGCTCGAGCGGGTCGAATGGAAACGCCTCGACCCCTCCGCCCAGTTCGCCCTCATCTCAGCTCGCGAAGCCTGGGCAGACGCCGGATCCCCCGACACCGACCCGATCAGGATCGGTGTGGACTACTCCACCGGCATCGGCGGCCTCTGGACCCTGCTCGACGCCTGGGACACCCTGAAAGAAAAGGGTCCTCGCCGCGTTCTCCCCATGACCATCCCGATGCTGATGCCCAACGCGGCCGCCGCGGCAATCAGCATGTCCATCCCGTCCCGCGCCTTCGCCCGCACTGACGTGTCCGCCTGTGCTTCAAGCACCGAGGCCATCGTCAACGCCTACGACCACCTGCAGCAGGGGCTGGCTGACATCGTTATCGCCGGCGGAACCGAAGCGGTCATCCACCCGATGCCGATTGCGTCGTTCGCCGCAATGCAGGCGCTGTCCCGCCGTAACGATGACCCGGCACGCGCCTCCCGGCCGTACGACGTCGACCGTGACGGTTTTGTTCTTGGTGAGGGCGCAGCGACAATCGTCCTCGAGACGGAAGAACACGCTCTCGCCCGCGGCGCAAGGATCTACGCCGAGTTGGCTGGCGGATCGGTGACGAGTGATTCGTACCACATCACCGCACCGGACCCCGAGGGCAGCGCCGCCGCGCGCGCCATGCTCGCCGCACTGGAGCAGGCGGGGGCTGTGCCGTCAGATGTCTCCCACATCAACGCCCACGCCACCAGCACCCCGGTTGGCGACATCGCCGAGTACAAAGCACTCCTGCGGGTCTTCGGCGACCACCTGCCGAACATTCCGGTCTCGGCGACCAAAGCGTCCACCGGGCACCTTCTCGGCGGCACAGGGGCCCTTGAGGCGATCTTCACGATCCTCGCCCTGCACGAGCGCACCGCACCGCCGACGATCAACCTCGACAACCAGGACCCGGCGATCCCGCTCGATGTGGTGACGTCCCCCCGTGCACTCGGAGATGGTGACCTTTTGGCGCTCAGCAACTCCTTCGGCTTCGGCGGGCACAATGCCGTCGCCGCGTTCCGCAGCTACAAGTAACGTCCAACCGTGGCGACGGTTGCGCCCGTCACACAACAATGAGGCCTGAACAAGTTCGACCAACGGTATTCCGCTGTTCGGACCTGATCAGGCCTCATTGGCGTTGATGCCGGCGATGCCGCCCGTTCAGCCGACCTTGTGCAGCCACACCACCTGGTTGCTGTCGCTGGCGTAACGGAAAACGTCGAGTTCGTCGTCCCACGCCTGCCCGAGGGCAAGCCGAAGCTCCCGGTGCAGTTCGAGCGAGTTCGAGCCGGCCATCTCCATTGCGTAGCGAATACGGTCCTCAGGGATCACAACGTTGCCGGCGGAGTCCGTCTGGGCAAAAAAGATCCCGAGATCCGGGGTATGCATCCACCGTCCACCATCGGTTCCCGCCCCGGGGTCTTCCGTCACCTCGTATCGCAGGTGCTCCCAGCCGCGCAGGGCGGAGGCAATGCGGGCACCGGAGCCTTGTGCGCCCTCCCAGTAGAACTCGGTCCGCTGGGACCCCTTCAGAACGGGCTGCTCGGTCCAGGAGAAATTTACGGCTCGGTCGAGAGCGCGACCTGCCGCCCACTCAACATGTGGGCACAGCGCGCGTGGTGCGGAGTGCACATAGAGCACTCCACGAGCATTTGGTGCGGCCACGATATCTCCATTCGGTAGGTTCGACTTCCCCATCGACCTGTTGAGTGGATTACCTGGCTTGGATTGAATTATGTCGGACGAACCTGCGAAAAGACAAGACGAAGCCAAACCTGATGCGGTTGGTTCTTTAGACTCGACGGGTACTCTTTCCCGTCCAGCCATTGGAGGCTCATGAAGATCGCCCTCGTCAGCGACTTCTTCCTCGACTTCGTGGGGGGCGCACAGAGCTCGATCCACGAACAGAAAGCGGCCCTCGAGGATGCCGGTCACCAGGTTCTCCTCGTCGCAGCGGCGCGACTGAACTGGGCGACACCCCTGCGGGCAACAGCCGACGGCTTACGCATTAGACCCTGGTTCACCGCGAGCGGCTTCGAGTTTCCGATCATTCGCTCTCGCCCCCGGTTGGTCGGCGCCCTGCGCGACTACTTCGAACATAATGGGGTCGAAATCGTCCACGTCCAGACCGAGTTTGGACTTGCCCACGCCGCCACCACCGCGGCACGGGAACTGGGCATCCCTGTTGTGCACACCGTTCACACTTTTTATTGGCAGACCGCCGGTTGGTGGCAGTCACCCCTTGCACCACTCCTCAGACGAAGCCTCGAGGCAGTGACCGGCCAACGACTGCCCCGCCAGCGACTGAGCGCCCGCGCCTCCGACAACCTGTTGCGCAACCTCACCCTCAACATGGCCCTTCGGGTCGACGCGGTGATCTCACCGTCGGCACACCAGGCACGTGACCTGCGGGACGCCGGTGTCAGCATTCCCATCAGCACCATCCCCAATCCCATCGCCCGGCACACACGCCAGCCGCTGCCCCTCACCGTGGAATCGGCTTCCCGTCCCCGGTTGCTTTGGGTTGCGCGCTGTGTCACGGAGAAGCGCCCCCTGGTATTCGCTGCAGCCGCCATTGAGGCTCTCGAGCGCACCGGGGACGCATTCGAGGTCGATTTCGTTGGCGACGGCAGCGAACTGGCAGCCCTGCGCCAACTCACCGACAGGAACCCGCACATCCACGTGCATGGGATGCTGCCGCACGTTGCCGTCCTCGACCTGATCGACGCGTCGAGCGTGGTCGCACTGACGTCCGTGGACTTCGACAACCAGCCCATGACAATCGCCGAGGCTGTCAGCCGGTATCGCGGGGTGCTTTACTGCGACCCCAAGCTCAGTGAGGGCCTCCAACGCTCAGGCTACCAAGCGGCGTCCGTCGATAGTCGGGGGCTGGCCGACGCCATCGTGCATCTCGTCTCGTCACCGGAGCCCCTGGTCGCCCTGTCGGCGGGGGCGCAACTGGACAGTGAGGTCTTCTCCGCGCGGGCCTACGTCTCGAGCGTTGTCGGGGTCTATTCAGCCCTGCAACCCGCCCACGCCCCCGTGTCATAATGGCGTCACTGCGCCAGATCGAACCGGATACCTGCTCCGGCGCTGTCATCACGACACGCTGGGAGCCTGCGCTAGAGCGTGGTGGCGGTCCATACACTCGGTAAATACCTACGTGGAAATGACTTGGATCGGGGGCGATACGGTGTCCGTGCGCCAGTCGCTGCTTGCCATCCTTCAACTCGGTCCCTGTTACGGTTACCAGCTCGGTGCAGAGTTCACCCGCCGAAGCGGCGCTTCCGTGCCCCTCAATGCTGGCCAGATCTACAACACGCTCGATCGTCTCGAGCGTGACGCGCTGGTTACCAAACGGGAACCGGATGCCGACGGCCAGGTCTTTTACGAGATCACGGCCGCCGGACGGCGTGATGTCGCGGATTGGTTTGGCAGCTCAGAATCCCGGCCCGACTCCCAGCGTGACGATATGCCCTCGAAGATCGCTTTGGCCGTGACCCTGCCCGGGCTGGACGTGGATGCGGTGATTGCGGCGCAGCGCGCCGCCACCGCCGGCGCGCTGGCCGAACACAAATCGGCTCTTCGGCAGGCTGGGCGGCCGCGGTCGGCCGAACAGCTGGCCACCATCGTCATGATCGAGTCTCGAATTCTCGCGACGGAAGCCGACCTGGTGTGGCTGGATTCCGTCGTCGCTTACCTGCGGGATGCGTCCGGCAGCGGCGACCTCGTTCCGCTGCCGCTGCGCAGCGACCTGCCGAGGCGGGGTCGACCGGCCAAATCGGTGGAGCCGGACGCAATCGGATAAGCAGCCGCGTCCTCACGCCGGGTTCGCGCTATTTTGCGTCCGCGTAACTGTCCACTATCGCCACCGTCACCGGAAAGTCGATGGGCATAGCTCCAAAGAGCAGTCGCCCGGCGTCTACGGCTGCTGCCCGAACTTCGAGGGCGACCCGCTCGGCGAGATGTGCCGGGGCATGGACAACCACTTCGTCGTGGAGGAAGAACACCAGGTGGGGTCTTTCGACGAGGCCTCCTGTTTCCATCGCCCAGAGCCGATTGCGCAGTCCCGCCATCCAACACAGTGCCCATTCCGCCGCTGTTCCCTGGACGATGAAGTTTCGGGTGAAGCGGCCCCAGCTTCGAGACTGGCTGAGCGCGCGCTTTTGGTCGACCTCGGACGCGGCAACCCCGTACGCCTCCCCCTGCGTTTGCTGCCAGTCCGCTCCGGGAACGGGTGAGCTTCGACCCAGCCGCGTCGAGACGACTTCACCCCGCTCGCCTGCCCGCGCGGCGGACTCGACAAGCGCCAGGGCTTGAGGGAACGCGCGGGACAGTCGCGGCAACAGTCGCCCACTTTCGCCTGAGGTCGCACCGTACATGGCGCCGAGCATGGCAAGTTTTGCTTCCGCACGCGTTGCGACGGCACCGCTGGCGACGATCCCCTCATACAGGTCCCCGCGGCCCGCTTCCGCCATCCGGGAATCCCCGGCCATACCCGCGAGGATGCGCGGCTCCAGCTGGGCGGCGTCCGCGACGATAAATTTCCAGCCGGGATCCGGAACCACGGCACCCCTGACCTGTTTGGGAAGCTGCAGCGCACCGCCGCCACTGGTCGCCCAGCGGCCAGTGACGACGCCACCGGGTACATAGTCAGGGCGGAAGCGACCGTCGTGCACCCAGCTGTCGAGCCAGAACCACCCGTTCGCCGACAGGAGGCGGGAGAGTTTTTTGTATTCCAGGAGCGGCGGAATGGCCGGGTGGTCGATCTCTTTGAGATGCCAGGACCTGGTGGAGGTGACCATCATTCCGGTGCGGCGCAGTGCCCTTAACAGGTCGGACGGAGAGTCTGGATTCAGCTCGGGAGCATCAAGGCGGTCGCGTAGCTCGCGAAGGATTGCCTCAAGCTTCGCGGGACGCTCCCCGGTCCTCGGCCGCTCGCCGAGCAGCTGGACCAAAAGCGCGTTGTGACGTTCAACGCTCCACGGCAATCCGGCAAAGCGCATCTCGGCAGCGATGAGTGCCCCGGCCGATTCAGCGGCCAGTAGCAGCCCGAGTGGGCCTGATGCACCAGCGCCGGAAATAGCTGCGCGCTGGAGCCGGAATTCGCTCACCGGGTCCGCGAATTCTGTGTCGCCTCCATCGTCGTCGAGATCGAATAGGGCACTCGGCCCATCAGGCGTGGAAAATGCCGTTGCAGCGTGGTCCCAGCTAGTGGGCTCGGATCGGGCCAGTTCAGACTGCGAACTCAGCGCGGAGCGACGCAGGATGGTGTGCGCCAGTCGAAGATCGACGCAGCGTTCAACCCGCACCCCCGCGGCGAGCAGCGCCGGATACCACCGCGCAGTGTCATCCCAGACCCAACGGGCACCGTCGCGTTCGAAGCGTTCAACAGTGACGGCCAACTCCGCTCGACCCACAATCACACTGCCGGGTAAGGCTGCGCCGTCATCGGAAAGCGGGATGAGAGCAACCCCGGCGGGGTCAGAGCGGAGAACTACGTGCACTGTCCTAGTCTGTCGCGTTCCACCGACCTCGATGCGCGTTCCCGGGATGCGCCGCCTCGTCCCAGCACAAGCAGAGACTCTATGGATGCTCCTACACGAACGGTTCTGCAGTCTCCATCAGACGGGATCTGATCATAAAGCGGACACCCTCGGGTGCCTCGACAGAGAACCCACTGCCGCGCCCTTTGACCACATCCACGGTCAGGTGGGTGTGGCTCCAGTACTGGAACTGTTCGCGTGACATCCAGAAGTCGATTGGTTGGGGCGAGTCTGTGCCGATGTCGAACTGTCCGAGCAATACATCGTTGTCGGAGGTGAGAAAGTCCCCCGCCGGGTAACACATTGGGGAACTCCCGTCGCAGCAGCCTCCGGATTGGTGGAACATCAGGGGTCCGTATTGATCCCACAACTTCCTGAGCAGGACCACGCTGGAGTCGGCCAGTGCGACCCGGGAGTGACTTTCTCCGGGGATGGTCACGGTTGCGTTTACTGCTGCTGTCTCGATCATGGCTGCCTCCATTGGCTACCGGTATTCGTGTTTTCCAATGTACCCGGCGGTGGTCGAAAAAACCGGGGCGGACCGGTGGACAGTCCACCCCGGTTTTTACGCGACCGGACCGGATGGTCCGCCCACTACTGCCTTTTAGAAGTAGCCGAGCGCATTTTCGGAATATGACACCAGGAGGTTCTTCGTCTGCTGGTAGTGGTCGAGTGCCAGCTTGTTGTTCTCCCGGCCAATACCTGAACTCTTGTATCCACCGAACGCTGCACCCGCAGGGTAGGCGTGGTAGTTGTTCACCCACACCCGCCCGGCCTGAATGTCACGTCCGGCACGGTAGGCAACATTGCCGTTGCGCGACCAGACGCCGGCGCCGAGCCCGTACAGGGTGTCGTTCGCGATCGATATCGCGTCGTTGTAGTCGCTGAAGCTGGTGACGGCAACCACCGGCCCGAAGATCTCTTCCTGGAACAGCCGCATGGAGTTGTTCCCCTCGAAGATGGTGGGAGCGACATAGTACCCGTCGGTCAGGTCGCCCCCGAGGTCCACTCGCTCACCGCCGAGGCTTAGCTTGGCGCCTTCCTGCTTCCCGATATCGATGTAGCTGAGGATCTTTTCGAGTTGGTCATTGGATGCCTGGGCCCCGACCTGTGTGTCGGTATCAAGGGGGTTTCCCTGGATAGCCTTGCGGGCTCGTTCGATCCCATCGGCGAGGAAAGATTCATAGATGGGCTTCTGGATCAACGCCCGGCTGGGGCAGGTGCAAACTTCACCCTGGTTGAAGGCGAACAGCGTGAAGCCTTCCAAGGCCTTGTCGTAGAAGGCATCCTTCGTGTCGGCAACGTCCGAGAAGAACAGGTTCGGACTTTTGCCGCCAAGCTCCACCGTCGACGGGATGATGTTGGCACTCGCGTACTGAAGGATCAACCGACCGGTCGTGGTTTCGCCGGTGAACGCAATCTTTCGGATCCGCGGGCTTGAGGCGAGCGGTTTTCCGGCCTCGACGCCGAAACCGTTGACGATGTTGACAACTCCGGGCGGGAGGATGTCGGCCAGCAGTTCAATCAGGACGAGGATGGATACCGGTGTCTGCTCGGCCGGCTTCAGCACGATGGTATTACCGGCAGCGAGGGCGGGCGCCAGCTTCCAGGTCGCCATCAGGATGGGGAAGTTCCAGGGGATGATCTGTCCGACGACCCCGAGCGGTTCGTGGAAGTGGTAAGCGACCATGTCGCCATCCAATTCGGCGTGATTCCCATCTTGTGAGCGGATCGCCGCGGCAAAGTAACGGAAGTGATCGGCCGCAAGGGGGATATCGGCGTTGAGTGGCTCGCGGACCGGTTTGCCGTTGTCCCAGGTCTCCGCAACCGAGAGCATCTCGAGGTTCGCATCGATCCGATCAGCGATGCGGTTGAGAACGGCGGCCCGTTCGGTGGGCGACGTCTTGCCCCAGGAGGGGAACGCTTTGTGGGCAGCATCCAGTGCTGCGTCGATGTCCTCGGCGGTACCGCGGGCGACTTCGGCAAAGGGTTTACCGGTGACGGGTGAGATGTCTTCGAAGTACTGTCCTTTGACGGGCGCGACCCACTCGCCTCCGATCCAGTGTTCGTACCGCGGCTTGAAGGTGACTTTGGAACCCGGGGTCCCGGGTACTGCGTAGACGGTCATGTTCTGTCTGGTCCTCTGACGTCGTTGTCGAAGTGGGTCCGAATCAGGATCCGCTTTCCACCGTACGCTCCGAGGGGTTGCGCGAAGGTTGCAGGGTGTTGCGCTCAGTTGCGTCGGCGAGTTTCCTCGTCGATGCGTTCAATCCGCGCCACCACGGCGGCCCTCTTCGGAGACCGCGCTGGCAGCAGGTGCAGCGCAGCGCGCCACACCTCGGTGTCGTAGGCGGCGTCGTCGGTGCGGGCGTATTCCAGCAACGTGTCTGCTGATCCGGCGGTCAGCAGCGCATCCCGCAGTCGCAGCCGGACGTCGTCACCGATGGCTCGGATTCCGGGAGACGACGATCCGGGAAGCAGTGCCCCGGTGTACGCGGCCAGGGCAACCCGGTGGGCTCCCCGATCGAGGAACGCGAGCACTCGGTGGGCATCGAGTTCCAGCGGATGCTGCAGACGATAGGGCTGTGCGTCGATGCCGAGGCCACTGTCCACGCGCTGCAGGATGCGGCGCAGCCGAACGATCTCCGCGCGCAGCGTGACGGTGGCGTCGTGGCGCCCGTAGAGCAGCTCGGAGAGCCGGGTCGCCGACAATCCGTCACGGTGCCAACTGAGGAGAGTCAGGATTTCGGCATGCCGTCTGCTGACGGCAGCGCTTCCGCTTCCCGACTCCAACTGGCCGGAATCCCGGCCCAACACACTGAGCAGCCAGCCGTCCTCGGCCCGAGGAACAATTGCGGGAGGCGAGGCAGGAGGTGTGCGAACGCTGCCGGAAGGCGCCTGGGCGGCCGCAGTTTCGCGATGCGCAAGCATTCCGGCGGCGGAGGGTCGACCGGCCTGGGAGCGGTCGTCAAGCCGGCGAATGCGCAGTTCCGCCTCCACCGCGGCGACGGCGGCTTCGATCAGCGGCAGGGTTGCCGGTGCCGCCGCGTCGTCTCCCCCGGTGATGTCGATGACGCCAAGGACTAGGCCGGAATCAGGGTCATGAACGGGAACGGCCGTGCAACTCCAGGGATGCACGATCCGGCTGAAATGCTCAGCACCGCGGACCTGGATGCCGTGGTCCAGTGCGAGAGCCGTCCCGGGGGCGCTTGTCCCTACTGCCGCCTCCGACCAGTCTGCGCCCTCGACAAATAGCATCTCTTCTGCCTTGCGTCGCAGGGCACGATCTCCGTCGATCCACAACAAACGGCCCGCTTGGTCGCCAACGGCGACGATGAGGCCGGTGTCGAAAGTGTGCCGGATCAGCAGTTGGTGGATAGTGGGCAACACGAGCGAGAGGGGGTGTGCGGCGCGGTAGTCGCGCAGGTCGTCCTCGGCCAGGTCGATTGCCGCAAAGAGGATGTCAGGATTCAGACGAAGTTGCAGCGACCGTTGCCACGACTCCTGGACAACAGCCCGCACACCCAGCAGCGGTGATTCATTGAATCGCGAGTCGATGGCGGCCTCATGCGCGAGGGCAACATGTCGACGAATGGCAGCCGGATCGCTTGGGATGGGGGTCGTTGTCCACGAGCGCACCACTGAAGGCTCCGATCACCGTTGGTCGTAAGTGAAACCAGCATAGTCGGCGGCGGGCAGAGGGTGCCCGGAGCACGGGCAACGCTCAGTGGAGAAGTGATCCGTCTTTTTTCAACGCGTTCTTTTCGCCTGCTTCGATGGGCACTGTGAACCGGTTCTGCAGGGGTGGCAACGGGCAGTTGAAGTTGTAGCTGAAAGCGCACGGGGGCAGAATCGCACGGTTGAAGTCGAGCGTAATTGTGCCGTCGGCGTTCGGCGCCACGAAGAGGAAACGTCCGACGCTGTAGCTGCTGTCGCCGTTGGTAGAGTCGGCGAAAACCAGTTGGAGAGCGTTTCCGGACTTGAATGCGGCGAGGCTGTAGTGGATTCCGTCCTTTTCGAAGGTGATCTCTCCGGGGACCACTAACTCTCGAGTAGCACCGTTGTCCTTGAGATGTTCGAATCCGACTGTTTGGCCCCCGGGAACTTCGGTGAAGAGGGCTGTCACCACCCATTCCGGGTTGTGCTCGAACGCGTCGATTCTTCCGAACTCCAGAATGCCTTCGGATTGGGCGTCCCACACGCGCAGTGCGTAGCTGCCTTGCTCGCTGGCGATCACGAAACCTGTAACGGTATCGCTGAAGACGATGGAGCTGGGATTGTCGTCATCCTGCCCGCGGACAATTGCGCTCCCGTCCACCAGGTGACCGTCGACGACGATATTGTCGGATGCCGTAGAGGTCAGTCTGAGACCGGACTGGCCAGCGTCCCGCGGGGCCCAGATCCCGGGCACACCGTAGATAGTCTGCTCGGAGTCGACCCACTGGGTGTTCACAAGTGCGAGATTGCCCTGGGCACTGGTTACGGCGGCGTTCCTGCGGGCGTGCAATTTTTTCAGCAGTTGCTGGCCTGTGGTGTTCGGTGTGACAGACATTGGTCCCATTCTTTTCACGTCGATCACTCCAACACCCGCAGGGCTACCGATATTTCCTCGTCGCATCGACACCCCACAGAGGGAGCGACTGCGAAAGCTTCGGTGCCACATGATTACTGTGCTGGCGATCAGAACCTGATCGCGAATCTGTGCGGGATCAATGGCCGGCGCATGACGAATGAGGCGAAGCGGGATCGATTCTCCGAGTGCCGAAGTGGCGGGCGGCTTCTCCCCCGCTGGCTGATGTTGCCCCGCCGTGAGGCGGAACGGTTGACGAGCGCCGCTTCGACCTTTATTCCCGGAGGACGAGGCAGCAGACACGATCCGGAAAATGAAGCAGTTTCCGTAGAGCTGAGTGAAACAGCGATGTGGGATGCCAGCGTCTCCGTACCGAGTCGCCAGCATCCCACATCACGCTTTTTAGGAGTTATTGTGCCGATCGCGAGCACTGCGATCGGTGTCAACGCCGGGCTCGTCCAGCGCGATTTCCTCGCTACGGACCTGTTCGGTAACCGTTTCGTCCTCCGTGACGGTGTCCGTCGCGAGCCGCACCCGTTCGACTGGAACGGTTTCCTTGTCGACCACCACACGTTCCTCGGACAGGATGACCTCATGTTCTTCGTCACTGATGTCCGGTCCCGAAGTAGCATCCCCGCGGTTCGCCTCCGTTACCGGCTCACGCTCAATTCGCACTTCTTCACGGGCCAGGGGCACGGTCACGCTTTCGTCGTTGGTCACGACGTACTTGCGCAGCCGGGCACGTCCGGTCTCGACGCGCTCGGTACCAACATCCAGACGCTCTTCAGAGCGAGTCATTGCGTCGTCAGTCGTTGGTCCCGACGTGTCGTGGCCTACCACACCATCGCCATTGTTCCTGTCGGTGGCGTCTGTGTCGGCTCGGTCGAACCCCGAACGCTCGGTGGCCCGAGGCTCGTCGTCGACACGCCCGGTCGTTGCGGGCTCAGCACCGAAAGATGCCGATGTCGTACCATCGCTGACTTCGCCGGTGCGGTAGTCAGACCCGGCGTTCGCGGCGTCCAAGTCGCTGTCGTTGGTGGTACGCCGATCAGTCCCGTCATAGTCAGAACTGGTTTTGGTGTCCGATGCTGCGGCTGACGTATCCGACCGGGAGTAGTACTCGTACAGGCGATCCTCTTCCTCGGGACTGAGCGAACCGTCGTTGTCGACTCGCGGGGCATCCTTGACGAAGGCTTTCTCGAAGCCCGTCCGGACACGATCGCCATCGAGGGTGACGTCGTCGAGGGGAATGAACGATTCGGATGTGCCAAATAGTCCCGTTCGAACAGTGATCCAACTGGGCTGGCCTGTCTCGTCATCAACGTAGACCTGCCCTACTGTTCCGATCTTCTCGCCACTCGCGCTCTCAACCGTTGCGCCAGTGAGATTGGAAATGCTGTCTGTGTCGATCATCAATTGCTCCTTTGCCCGAAAAACGACCCTGGTGGTACCAGGACTCGACGGCAGGGAATAACGCTTCAACGATGGTCCAGCTGTACCGACCGGTTTCGAGATCAGCCAACGGCGTATGCGGACGAACCGCTCATCATCCGGCGGCACACAGTGTGCTCGCCTCGGCGTCCTTCCGTCTGTTGCCACCAACCAGCAAATTTCACTGGAACCCATCGTTCAAGGGGTTGCGTAGTCTGAGCGGTCTCGAGCGGGTGCTTCCTGATAGAAGCCGATCGTTTTCACTTCCAAGGTCCACCCGATCTCGACGAGTGCGCTCGCACATCGACAAAAGCAATCCACGAAGTTGGCAAACGCCGCGGAAGCGAAGCGAAGACGCGTGCGAATCCCCTCACGGTTCCTGCCTCACGGTTCCTGCCTCGCGGTCGAAGCGTGAGGACGAAGGTGTCGGGACGATGCCAGGCGGCGGACGTTGGAAACCAACGTCGGCCGCCCGACAACGCGGAGAGCAGCACGATCCGTCAAAACCGACGGGTCGAATCTACTTGCACGAGACGTTGGTCAGGCCCTCATCAGCATTGCTGTCCTTGCAGGTGACAGTGTTCCCGAGGGAAGACGAGCCCGCAATCTGGACTTCGTGCCCTGGGACGTCTCCCGTGATGTTGTTGCCGGTGAAGGTGTTGTTGCGACCCCAGCCGGCATATACGTCGTGTACCTGGAATGCGTCTAGCCGAGCGCTTGTGCCGGTGTTGCCGGAGACGACGTAATTGTTGCCCTTGACGTCTACCCAGGAATCAGCGTTGTTCGCGCCTGAGTGTCCGGCGTTGTCGAAAGTGTTGTTGAGCAACTTTCCGCCGGTCGTGCCTTCCTTCACGTCAATGCCCTCGGCCGCGGTGTCTCGCAGCGTATTATTCTGCACTACCACGTTGTCAGATTTGTCTGCCTTGGACGAGGAGCCCATGACGTCTCCCCAATTCGTGTTTGCAGTTCCGACGTAGATACCTTCACCCGCGCCGGGCTTGACGAGCCCCGTGTCGTGGACCACGGAGTCTCGGACGGTCACATTCTTACTGTCGGTCCGAACGTGAATGCCTTCCATACCAATGCTCCCGACGTCAACGCCGGTGATGACGGAATTACTGGAAGTGTCGAGGACGATTCCCTTCTGCGCAGACGACACGGTAAAGCCCTTCAGGACGAGAAAGTCCCCGGTGCCGTGTAGTGCATAGCCTGAGCTATTCGAGCCCGTTGTAAGGATTGCGTTCCGCGACCCTGTCAATGTGATCGGTGAACCAGACTTACCGGACGCTGCTAGTTCGAATTTTCCCTTGTAAAGGCCGTCCCGCAACTGGATTGTCTGTCCCGCCGTCGCAGATGCGAGGGCCGCATCCAGCTCACTTGCGGTAGACACCACAGTGGTCTTGGTCGGAGCTGCATGGGCGGGGGCGGAATTGACGACGGAGAAGAGTGCCGCCAGGGCAAGTGTTCCCGCGGTAGTAACTGCGAACGCCGTTCCCCGAGCGCGCGATGATGTTGAACTAAGCATTGTGATCCCCCCGAATCATTGAGGCCTGCGTTGCTAGCAGTAACAACCTCAGCGAAGACAGTAAGAAATCTGATTTATAAATTCAAGCGACATCAGTCGATTTTCAGGAATGACAAGACCTTGAGATCAATCATTTGATGTGTTTTTCAACACCTGTCCTATAGGAAATGTCGACGATGGGAGTCAAACCGACCCAATGATCGGGAGTTTCTCGACGTATGTCGATCAGAAAGATTTCTCGTTTACGAACTGAGCCAAACCCGCCGGATACAAAAAACCATTACTCATTTTCTTTCCAGGGAAATATTGTGCGGAGCCTGAGTGCGTCTCACGCAGGGGCAGTTGGACAATCGCTCCCCCTCAACAGCACCGGGCACTCGTGCCATGACCTATCGAGGCAGGCGCAGATACTCGGGCAGGGAGACAAAGACAATCATCAAGATCCATTGGACCGATGGTGAGCAAATCTACTTCGAGGCGACAGACTGTGACGTCGTCCGAATCGGCCGCGAATCAGGACTCGGATAAGAGTCGGAGACACTGTCGGCACGGGCCCGACCCGCTATCGCCAAGCACGAGGGCTGCCAATGAGCGGCCCAACACCAGCGTGTCTCATCCCTAATCCTGCGCGCTCTTCGGCCTGCAGCGCGCAACGAGATCCTCCGCCACGACGGGTCTACAACCGCGGGCGCTGGAGTGCGTGTTGACATGGTTCTGCTTCGCTGC
>Ga0247732_10000697_pt1 | contig 14873 bp, 10 predicted proteins | sample UWRJL163409C2_FD_180940 | JGI IMG/M metagenome (GOLD analysis project Ga0247732, IMG submission 180940) | Plant litter microbial communities from Arlington Agricultural Research Station in Wisconsin, United States - UWRJ-L163-409C-2 | ecosystem: Environmental > Terrestrial > Plant litter >...
GCCATCGCCACGATCCTGGCCGACAACATCGCTGCAGACCCGAGGCTCGCCTCGCAGCTGGCCATGTGGGGTCGCCGCGTCGTCGGAGACACCCTCCTCGTCGCGCGGTCCGCGATCCACCACACCGACAATCGCAACTCCGACGAGCAGCGCATCGAACCGGTCTTCACCGAGGTCATCGCCTCGCACACCCGCCGCATGGACGGGCTCGGGCTCACCGCCTGACGAGCAGCTCGCGCACGGCCTCGAGGCCGTTCCACAGTTCGACGTGACTCGTCGAGAGCGGCGACAGGCCCAACCGCATGCCCTGCGGCGCGCGGAAGTCGGGGATGACACCGCGACGCCACAGCTCGGCGGTCATCTCTCTGAACGCCGGATGCTCGATGGTCACGTGGCTGCCCCGACTGCCCGGCAGGCGCGGGGTCGCGACCTCGACGCCCCAGGATGCGGGCCAGTCGTCGACGACCTCGATGGCGAATCCGGTGAGCGTCTCGGATTTACGGCGGATGGCGTGCATGCCCACCTCGTCGATGAGGTCGACCATGTCGCGGAGGGCCTGCATGCCGACGATGGAGGGCGTTCCGCTCAGGAATCTCCGCATGCCCGGCGCGGGGGAGTAGCCGGGGCCCATATCGAAGGGGGCGGCGTGGCCCATCCAACCCTGGATCGGTTGCACCAGGCTCTCCTGCAGCTCGCGTCGCACATAGACGAACGCGGGAGATCCCGGGCCGCCGTTGAGGTACTTGTACGTGCAGCCCACGGCGATGTCGGCACCCCACTCGTCGAGATCCATCGGCACGCTCGCGACCGAGTGGCAGACATCCCACAGCACGAGCGCACCCGCCGCGTGCGCGAGGCGCGTCAGGGTCGGAACATCCGCGAGGAAGCCCGAACGATAGGCGACATGCGAGAGCAGCACGAGAGCGGTGTCGTCACTGATCACGGCCTCGAGCTCGGGCGCCGTGACGCCACCGCGGGTGTCGGACTCGATCCAGCGAACGACGAGGCCGCGCTCAGCCGCTATGGCCTCGACGAGGTAGCGGTCCGTCGGAAAATTGTCGGTATCGACGACGATCTCGCGGCGACCGGGCCGGGCGTCGACGGCGGCGCGGATGAGTTTGTACAGCAGCACGGTCGTCGAGTCGCCGACCGCCACCTGACCGGGTGCCGCACCGAGGGTGGCGGCTCCGATCCGATCGCCCAGAAGGAGGGGCAGGTCGAACCACTCCTCGTCCCAGCCTCTGATGAGGCGGGCGCCCCAGGCATCGGGCACGAACTCGGCGAGACGTGTCGCGCTGGCCCGGAGCGGGCGTCCCAGCGAGTTGCCGTCGAGATAGGCGACGATGCCGGGGTCGTCCGAACCGACGAAGAGGTCGCGCCTCGACCGGAGGGGGTCGTGCGCATCGAGCTCCTCGGCCTGGGCGAGGGATGCCATGGTCGCTAGTTCGTGGCGGTCGACGAGCGAAGCGCGACGAAACGCGCGATGTCGGCACGCTCGCGGTAGATGCCGATCACCGGATCGGCGATACCGACCACCGCGGCGGTCACGACGAGGCTGATCACCCAGATCCAGCCGCCGTCCCACGGAAGGCCGGCCCAGGTGAGGCCCACCCAGACCACGGCGGCGACCGCCGCTCCGATGGCGGGCACGAGGGCGACGCCATGGTTCTCACGGTGAGCGAGGCTGTACCTGGCGATGAGGCCGAGGATCGCGCCGCCCAGGGTGATGAAGAGCAGTTCCATGGGTTAGAGCACGAAGCCGACGCGTCGTGCCTCTTCAGCGCCGATCTCGACGTAGCTGAGAGTGGCAGCAGGAACGAGGTAGACGGTTCCCTTGCTGTCGGTGAGCGACAGGTGGCCCGACGCGCCGGAGAGGACGTCGGCGACGGCCTTCTCGATGTCGGCCGGCGACTGGCTCGACTCGAAGCTGATTTCGCGGGGGGAGTGTGCAATGCCGATTCGAATATCCACCAGGACTACCTTTCACAAATGCTGCGGCCCGCTCTGGGGCCATGCGTCCAGATTAGGACAGAATCCCGGGCGGGCACGCCGTTCGGCGCCGCCTGCCACTCGCCGAGAGCGAACAGTGCGCACGCGCGATGACGCGAGTGTCGGCGGCACGCGTTAGCTTTGCTGTCGTGGAAATTGATCGGCCCGAGAGCCTCGACCCCGGCCAGTCGAGCGTGCTCTCTCTCGGCGATTCGGTCAGTTGCGCGGTCATCGGAGCGCCGGGCACGGGCAAGACCACCGCCCTCGTCGAATTGCTGTGCGACCGCGTGCACAACCGCGGGTTCTCGCCCGACGAGGTCTTGGTGATCACGCCGACGCGGGCCTCGGCGACCGCCCTTCGCGACCGACTGGCGTTGCGCATGGGCGTTCCGTCGAACGGGCCGCTCGCCCGCACGGCGAACTCCATAGCGTTCCAGATCGTGCGAGGCGTGGCCGCCGTCCGCGGCCAGGAGCCGCCCGTTCTGCTCACCGGCGCCGAACAAGATCAGATCATCTCAGAGCTGCTCGCAGGAGACATCGCCGACGCGACGGGCCCTGCGTGGCCCGACCATCTCTCAGACGAGGTGCGCCGCCTCCGAGGTTTCCGCACCGAGTTGCGCGACCTCATGATGCGCGCGGTCGAGACGGGCACGGCGCCGGAGCGGCTGGCGGAGCTCGCTGTCACGGCCGGGCGCCCGGAATGGGCGGCGGCCGCGCGATTCATCGAGGGCTACGACCGAGTGAAGGGCAGCTATCGCGATCGAAGCTTCGACTCGGCAGAACTCGCCCGCGAGGCCGCCGTGCTGCTTCGAGAGGGCGAATCGGCGCCCGACGAGCTCGAGGCCGCCGTCGGCTCGCTCGCGAGGCTCAGGCTCCTCGTGCTCGACGATGCGCAGGAGTCGACGCTGGCCACCCTCACCCTCGTTCGGGAGTTCGCCCGGCGTGGTGTCTCGGTCATCGCCTTCGGCGATCCCGACATCAGCACGGCAACGTTCCGCGGGGCCCATCCCGACACCCTCGGCCGGCTCGACGACTATCTCCGGGTTCCCACGCAGGCGCCGATCGTGCTCGATGTCGTGCATCGTCATGGCCCTGCCCTTCGGTCGCTGGTCGCCGACGTCACGGCGAGAATCGGCACGGCTCGAGCGGGCAGTCAGCGACGTGCCCTGGCCGCCGGCGCTCCGGCCCACTCTCGTGCACGGCCGGGCGTGTCCACCGTGCTGGCCACGAGCCCCTCAGACGAGATCGGAGTCATCGCGCGCAGGCTCCGCGAGGCGCACGTGTTCGAGAACATCGCATGGGACGACATGGCCGTCATCGTTCGCAGCGGAGCGCAGATAGCACCTCTCGAACGTGGCCTCGCGTCTTTCGACGTGCCGACACGGGTCTCACGGGCCCGGGTCGCGCTTCGCGACGAACCCGTCGTTCGCGCCTTCACCTCGATTCTCGAAGTCGCCCTGGGGCGTCGCGAGCTCACGGGCGAACTCGCCGAGACGCTGCTGCTCAGCCCCCTCTCCGGGGCCGACGCCGTGCTGCTTCGCCGGCTCAAACGGGCGCTGAGGCAACTCGAGTTCTCCTCCGGCGGGCAGCGCACGGGCTCCGAGCTCCTTGTCGACGCTCTGCAGATGCCCCTCGTCCTCGCGCGCATCGAGCCGAGGGTCGCGCGCAAAGCGCGCATGCTCGCCACGATGCTCGCAGAGACGCGCGAGGCGGTGTCGACCGAGGCGAGCGTCGAAGAGCTGCTGTGGCAGATCTGGCAGACGAGCAAACTGGCCGAGCCCTGGCGTGAGCAGTCGCTCGGCACCGGCCTGGTGGCCGACGAGGTCGGACACGACCTCGACGCCGTGGTCTCGCTGTTCTCCTCGGCCAAGAGATTCGTCGAGCGCTCGCCCGAGGCGCCCGCCACCGTCTTCCTCGAACAGCTGCTCGACGTCGACGTTCCCGAAGACACGCTGGCAAGGGGAGCGACAGGCCGTGCGGTCACGGTGACCTCTCCGGCCGGAGCGATCGGAACGCAGTTCGTTCTCGTCGTCGTCGCCGGTGTGCAGGAGAACGTCTGGCCCAATCTGCGTATTCGTGGAACCCTGCTGGGTGCAGATGCCCTCGAGGGAGCCCGTCGCGGTGAGACGTCTCCGGTGTCCGATCCGCGCACAGCGGTGCTCCACGACGAGCTGCGCATGTTCGCGCAGGCGGTCTCCCGGTCGTCGACCGAGCTTCTCGTCACCGCGGTCGACGACGACGACCTCACCCCCTCGCCCCTGTTCCGGCTGCTGCCCGAGCCCATTCCGGGAGCCGTGTCGCGAACCCCGCTGTCGCTGCGCGGACTCGTCGGCGTGCTCAGAAGAACGGTGTCGGCACGTGGCGATTCCCAGGCGGCGTCCGCCCTCGCGACACTCGCACGCGAGGGCGTTCCCGGTGCTCACCCCGCCGAGTGGTACGGCCTGGCCGGCCTCAGTTCGACGCAGCCTCTCGTCGATCTCAGCGATGAGCTCGCTCGAGTGACGGTATCGCCGTCGCGCATGGAGTCGTTCGAGACCTGCCCGTTGAACTGGCTCATAGACCACCTCGGCGGCGGGTCGTCGAACACGTCCTCCCAGGTAGGCACACTGATTCACGAGGCCATGGAAACGACGACCACCTCGCCCGACCTCGACAGCAGTGAGGAGTCGCTCTTCGAGCTGGTCGAGTCGCGCTGGCGCGAACTGTACTTCGAATCATCCTGGCTCAGCGAGATCAAACGCAGGGAGGCGAGACAGCTCGTCGCCCGACTCTCGAGTTACCTCTCCGACTTCGACCGCAGCAGGGGCGCCCTCCTCGGGGCCGAGTCGGGCTTCGAACTCGAGGTCGATCGCGCGCTTCTGCGGGGAACGATCGACCGGGTCGAGCTCTATCCCGACGGCTCGGTCGTCATCGTCGACCTGAAGACCGGCAAACGGGCGTACACGGCCGGCGAGATCGGCGAGAACGCGCAGCTCGGGGCCTACCAGCTCGCCTTCGACGCGGGCCTGATCGCGGGCGTTCCCGACGATTCGACACCCGGGGGCGCCCGTCTGCTGATCGTCTCCAAGGCGAGCAGGGGCAAGAACTACGTCGATCACACCCAGGCTCCGCGCTCCGAGTCGGAGCTCGAGGCGTTCCGGCAGCGCATCATGGTCGACGCTGCGGGCATGGCCGGCGCCCACGTCGACGCCAAGATCGGTTCGCACTGCCTCGACCCGTGGTCGCACGGGGCCTGCCGAATTCACGTGATCCGGGCGGTGAGCGCATGATCGGCGCCTTCGAACTCGCGGATGCGCTCGGCATGCCGAGGCCGACAGACGAGCAGCGGGCGGTCATCGAGGCCCCGCTCGTTCCGTCGCTCGTCATCGCCGGGGCCGGAAGCGGCAAGACGGCCACGATGGCGAACCGGGTGGTGTGGCTGCTCGCGAACGGACTGGTGCAGGTCAACGAGGTTCTCGGCCTCACCTTCACGCGCAAGGCTGCAGGCGAACTCGATGCCCGCATCTCCGGACACATCGATGCGCTTCGGCGTGCCGGGCTCCTTCCGGCCTCGGCCGCCCGCGAGACAGGGCTCGACGGCGCCGCCGACTCGCGCGACCTGTTCGACCGACCGACCGTCTCCACCTACAACTCGTTCGGCAATTCGATCTTCCGCGACAACGCACTCCTCGTGGGCAGGGAGCCGGAATCCGTACTGCTCGGCGAGAACGCGGCCTGGGGGCTTGCCCGCCGCGTGCTGCTGGCCGAGGGCGACGACAGGCTCGTGGCGCTCGCGAAGAGCCTCGATCAGCTGGTCGACGCCGTGCTGACCCTCAGCTCCGAACTCAGCGAGAACGTGGTCGATTCCGCCGGCGTGGCCGGGCTGGCCGAACAGTTCGGCTACCTCGTCGATCTGCCCTACACAGACGGCAAGGCGAAGTCGTCGCCCTACGCGTCGGTGGCCGCCGCGGTCGAGCCGATCAGCGCGCTTCCGCTTCTGGTCGATCTGGCGGGCGCCTACGCCCGACAGAAGCAGGCGAAGGGACTCGTCGAGTTCTCCGATCAGGTCGCTCTCGCGCTCGAGATCTGCATGCGCCATCCGCAGGTGATCGAGCAGTACCGCTCCCGGTTCGCGGTGGTGCTGCTCGACGAGTATCAAGACACGTCGGTCGTGCAGACACGGCTGCTCGCCAGCCTCTTCGGGGGCCACGGCGTCATGGCCGTGGGCGATCCCCATCAGTCCATCTACGGGTGGCGTGGCGCCAGCGCGAGCAACCTCGGCTGGTTCGGCAAGGATTTCGGATCGGGCGCCGTTCCCACCTATTCTCTGTCCACGAGCTGGCGCAACTCCCGGGCCGTGCTCGACGCGGCCAACACCCTCGTCGAGCCTCTTCGGGCCGAATCCCCGGTCGACGTGCACCGCCTCGAACCGAGACCCCAGGCTCCGGCAGGCGCCGTCGAATACCGTTTCCTCGAGACGCGCGACGAAGAGGCCGATGCGGTCGCCGACTGGCTGGCGCTCAGGTTCGCCGAGCATGCGTCAGCGCATCCCGACGGCACGGTCGAACCGCTGTCGGCGGCCATGCTGTTCCGCGTTCGAAGCCACATGGACTTCTTCGCTGCCGCTCTCGATCGGCGGGGCATCCCTTTTCACATTCTGGGCGTCGGCGGCCTCCTGAGTGCTCCGGAGGTCGTCGATGTCATCAGCGCGCTCCGGGCCACGCACGACCCGTCCGCGGGATCGTCGCTCATCAGGCTGCTGTCGGGTGCCCGCTGGAACATCGGAGTGCGCGACCTCAAGGCTCTCGCCGAGCTCGCCGGCTGGCTGGCCACGCGAGATTCGTTCAGCAGGCCCGTGTCGCCCGACGTCACGCGAAGCATGCGCGAGTCGGTGGCACCCGACGACTCCGCGTCGATCGTCGATGCGCTCGACTTCGTCGCCGAGCATGACTCCTCGCATCCGCAGCTCGAGCGCTTCTCCGAGAACGGGCTCGAACGGCTGAGGCACGCCGGTCGCACGCTGGCCACGTTCCGTTCGCGCGGAAACCTGCCCCTCCTCGACTTCGTGCGATTCGTCGAACAGCAGCTCCTGCTCGATGTCGAACTCGCCGCCAACGAGCGGGTGAATTCGAGGGGTGGCAGTTCGCGGGGAGCACTCGATGCCCTGCATGACGAGATCGCGTCGTTCCTCGCGGGCGACGACGACGGAACCCTCGGCAGCTTCCTCGCCTGGCTCGACCGGGCCGAGAAGCGCGACGACCTGAGCCCCCGCACCGACGAACCGGAGCCCGGAACGGTCCAGCTGTTGACGATCCACGGCTCGAAGGGGCTGGAATGGGACGTCGTGGCTGTTCCGCGCCTGGTCGCCGACGAGATCCCGGCCCAGAGCAAAGAGGGAAAGGGGTGGTTGCGCTTCGGAGTACTGCCGTACGAGTTCCGTGGCGATGCCTCGTCTCTTCCCTCGCTCGACTGGCGCGGTCTCGGTTCTCAGCAGGCGTTCGACAGCGCCGTCAAGACGTTCCAGGCAGAACTGGCGGCGAAGCATCTCGCCGAGGAACGCCGTCTCATCTACGTGGCCGTCACCCGCGCCCGCACCTCCCTGCTGCTCACGGGCTCGTTCTGGGCCACCCAGTCGAAGCCCCGCCGTGCCTCGACATTCCTGACCGAACTCGCGCGGGCCGACGTGATCGGCGACCTGCCCGAATTCTCGACTCATGAGGCCAATCCCCTCGACACCGACGGGGTGACCGAGCGCTGGCCGCTCGACCCCTTGGGAGCACGCCGGGGCCGCGTCGAACAGGCCGCAGACCTCGTGAGTTCGCGCATCCAGAGCCCCCAGCCGCTCTCGGCGGGTCGCTGGCAGCGCGATCTCGATCTGCTGCTCGCGGAGCGCGATCGCGAGGCCGAGGCGGCCGGCGTGGCCCCGGTTCCCGACCGCATCGCGGCCTCCCGGTTCAAGGACTACGTGACCGACCCCCAGGCGGTCGCCCGGGCGCTTCGTCGCCCGATGCCGGAGCGGCCGTTCCGACAGACGAGGCTGGGCACGCGTTTTCACGCGTGGGTGGAACACCGCTACGGCATGGCGGGCGGCGCCGAACTCATCGATTCAACGACCGACGAGAGCGACTCCGCCACCGACGAGCTGCCCCTCGAGCAGTCCCGGCTCGAAGCGCTGCAGGCGACGTTCGAGGCGTCGCCGTGGGCGAACAAGCGGCCTCTCGAGGTCGAACTCGAGATCCATCTCGTTCTCGGCAGGCAGGTGGTGGTCTGCAAGATCGACGCCATCTTCACCGACGGCGACCGGTTCCAGGTCGTCGACTGGAAGACCGGCAAGGCGCCGACCACGCCAGACGACCTCGAGGTCAAACAGCTGCAGCTGGCCCTCTACCGTCTGGCCTACGCCCAGTGGAAGGGCATCGATCCGCAGCTGATCGACGCCGTCTTCTACTTCGTGGCCGACGACACGGTCATCGCGCCGGAGCGGCTGTTCTCCGAGCAGGAGCTGCTCGAACTCTGGCCGTTCTAGCGGCTTGAGGCCGTTCTAGTCTTCGGAGATACCGCTCACCCGGGAGCTGTCGCGCGATGACGACGGGTCTGTTCGAGGGGTGCGGCGCAGCATCTCCTCGACCTCCTCGACGGCCATGATCTGCCCGGTATCGGTCGACAGCGGGTTGAGCAGGTCGGACTCCACGCTGACAGACAGACCGGCGAGCATGGTCTTGGCGTCGGCGACGATCGTCTCGTCGTGCTTCTCAGTGCCGTGCAGCAGCCACTTGGCGATCTCGAGCTCGGCGTAGAGCCGCGCCCTCTTACGCAGCTGGCGGTCGACGGGAGTGCTGCGGCCGAGGTTGTAGGAGCCGAAGACCCGGGTCGCCAGCTGCTCGCTCGGCGCGGAGCTGAGCCAGAACAGGTCGGCCGCGGGATCGCCGACCTGCAGCTGGGACCAGCCCAGAACACCCGTCACCCGGTCTCCGGCGATGAGGAACGACTCGGGATTCAGCGACCCGTGAACGACTGTGGGCTGGAACTGCCAGAGCGCGCTGTCCTCCAGCGCCGTCGACCACCGGGCCAGCAGGTCGGAGGGAACGGCGCCCGTGGCGGCTGCCCTGTCTTTCGTGATGCGCGCAACGCGTGCTGCGTCGGCGGCGGTCTGCACGGTGAGGCCGGAGTCGGTGACCAGCGAGGTCGGCAGAGAATGAATGGATGCGATGGCGCGGCCGATCGATTCCGCCACGGGGTCGGCGGCGTCGAGTTCTGCCAATACGGCGGGGTCACCCGGGATGTAGCCGTAGACGATGGCCCGGGTGTTCGCCACCGGGGTCTGGCCCTCGATCTCGGGCACGGCGAACGGCAGACGGCCGCGGAATCCCGCGGTGAGGGCGTTCAGCGCGACCAGGTCGCGCGACTGCTCGGTCTCGGCGTCTTGGGAGGTGGGCACGCGCACGATGAGCTCGCTGCGGTCGCGCAGCGTGACGACGGCGGAGTCGTACCGACCGCCCGTTCCTGTTCCGATCGGCCTGGTCGACACGATGTCCGCCCCGGGAACGGCCGCGGTCGAGAGCGCGGCTAGAGTGAAGTGGGATCTGGCCATACCAACAGGGTAGGGCTGGCGTCTTCTTAGCGGGGTGTTCGCCACGCACGATTGGTTCACATGTCTTCGACCTTCTTCTCGCACCTGCCTCTGTCCCGGCAGGAGATCGACCGCGACCACGAGGCGCGGGCGCGTCCGCAGCTCTTCGACGAGCTCTGGGCGGATCCTGCGACCCGTCTGCTGCCCCTGTGGAGGGGGAGAGCGCTCGCCTCGCACGACTTCAGTTCTCGCCCGGGCCTGGCGCTCCTCTCCACCGATCAGGTTGCGGACTTCGATCTCCGTGTCTATCTCGGCATCTCGCTGTCGACATCGTCTCCCGAGCCGGCCGGAACACGCATCGTGCTGGTCGTCGTCGACGACGACGAAGCCGAGCGGCTCGAACCCGACGAGGCTCGCTGGCTCAACCTGCGCGACGTGGCGACCGTTCTGAGCGACCGCGATGCCGGCGCGTTCGTCGAGGCGCTGGCCATCTCCGGATGGCACGCCTCGCACAGCCACTCACCTCGGAGCGGGGCCGAGACCGTCGTCGAGAAGGGCGGCTGGGTTCGGCGCGACCCCGACCTCGGCGTCGAACTCTTTCCCCGCACGGACGCGGCGGTCATCGTCGGCATCGTCGACGCCGAGGACAGGATCCTCCTCGGCTCGAATGCCATGTGGAAGCAGAACCGCTATTCACTGCTCGCCGGCTTCGTCGAGCCGGGGGAGTCGTTCGAGGCGGCCGCCCAACGCGAGGTCTTCGAGGAGTCGGGCGTGCGCATCCTCACGCCCGAATACCTCGGCTCGCAGCCGTGGCCGTTCCCCGCGTCGCTGATGGTGGGGTTCTACGCCCGGGTAGATCCGGCATTCGCCGATGACGCGCTGCGGCCCGACGGCGAGGAGATCCTCGATCTGCGCTGGTTCACCCGCGCAGAGATCGCCGATCCGGCGACGGGCGTGGCGCTCCCCGGCCCGTCATCGATCGCCCATGCGATCCTGGAGCACTGGTACGGGGGCCCGCTTCCCGCAGAGGCGCTCGCCTGGTGACCGCCGGTTCAGTCGCCGACGGCGTGCAATCGGAGAGCATCCTCGCCGCGCTCGACGACGATCAGCAGATCGCGGCGCGAGCGCTCATCGGGCCGGTCTGCATCCTGGCCGGGGCAGGCACCGGAAAGACCAGGGCGATCACGCATCGCATCGCCTACGGTGTCGCGACGGGCGTCTATTCGCCCAATCGCGTGATGGCACTCACCTTCACCGCCCGATCCGCCGCCGAGCTCCGCACACGCCTGCGCCCTCTCGGCGCAGGAGGAGTCTCGGCTCGCACGTTCCACGCCGCCGCCCTGTCGCAGCTGAACTACTTCTGGCCGACGGTCGTCGGAGGCGACATGCCGCGCGTGCTCGAGGGCAAGGCACGCCTGCTCGGTCAGGCTGCCGAGACCCTTCGGCTCAAGGTCGACACCGCCACCCTTCGAGACCTCGCCGCCGAGATCGAGTGGCGCAAAGTGTCAAGCATGGGGCTGGATGCCTACGAACTGGCCCTGCGCACGTCGCGTTCCCTTCCGGGCAGTCTGTCTGTCGACCAGGTGCTCTCCCTGCACCAGAAATACGAGGACATCAAAGACGAGCGTCGCCAGCTCGACTTCGAGGACGTGCTGCTCGCCACAGCCGGCATGATCGAGCAGGAACCCGCCGTGGCGATGCAGGTGCACGAGCAGTACAGGTTCTTCGTCGTCGACGAGTATCAGGACGTCTCGCCGTTGCAGCATCATCTGCTGTCGCTCTGGGTCGGCGGGCGCAGCGACCTCTGCGTCGTCGGAGATGCCAGCCAGACCATCTACTCCTTCGCCGGGGCCCGATCCGACTACCTGCTCTCCTTCGCCGGGGAGTACGACAACGCCACGACGGTGCGGCTGGAGCAGAACTATCGGAGCACGCCCGCGATCGTCGATGTCGCCAACCGCCTGATGAAGGGGCGCGCCGGCGCCCTGTCGCTGCACGCCCTCGGAGAGGAAGGCGTCAGCCCCGAGATCACCGCGTACCCGTCCGATGTGGCCGAGGCGCGGGGCATAGCCGCGCGCATCTCCCGGCTCATCGAGGAGGGCACCAGGGCCGAGGACATCGCCGTGCTCTACAGGGTGAACGTTCAGGCCGCCGCGCTCGAGACCGCCTTGGCCGACGCGGGGGTCAGCTACCAGATCCGCGGATCGAAGAGGTTCTTCGATCTTCCGGAGATCAAACAGGCCGTGATGTCGCTCCGCGCGGCCTCGGTGTCGATCACGGGGGAGCCGCTGTTCAAGTCGGTCAGCGACGTTCTGCGATCGCTCGGCTGGAGCCAGGACGCGCCGGAGGCGCGGGGTGCCGTGCGCGACAAGTGGGAGGCCCTCAACGCCCTGATGGCGCTCGCCGAGAGCCAGCCGCCATCGACGACCTTCCGCCAGTTCACCGACGAGCTCATGGAACGACAGGGATCGGGTCACGAACCCACCATCCAGGCGGTGACGCTGGCGACCCTGCACTCCGCCAAGGGTCTCGAGTGGCCGGTCGTGTTCCTCGCGGGCCTGTCGGAGGGCCTCGTACCCATCAGCTACGCGTCCACCTTCGACCAGATCGACGAGGAGAGACGACTGCTCTACGTCGGAATCACCCGGGCGCGCCGCCTGCTGCACCTGTCGTATTCGGAATCGGGAATGGGTCGGTCGCAGCAGCGGGTGCCGTCTCGTTTTCTGCAGGAGGCACTCCCCGGCACGCGCAATCGGGATGCGGGCTGAAGGTCCTCTCGGAGACCTCGCCCGTGGCGCCGTCGACGATGCGGGCACGGGCACTCAGCCGGTGCCGACGAGCCCGAGGAGCGTCGATGGCGAACCGGTCGAGCACGGCCCGAGCCACCAGAGGTGCGACCGTCGACACGGTGAGCGGGTCCTCCGTGTGGGCTCCTCGAGCGAGCAGCTGACCAAGCAGGGCCGGCCAGTGCGGCTCGGAATCGATGCGTGCCCGGTCGAGGCAGTGCAGGCACGGGCCGGACCCGGGCTCGACGAGGGGGCCGACCCTCACCTCGGAGTCGCCGAACACCACCGCGAGATGCGGGATGTCGCGTCGGAGCCAGGCGCCGGATGCCCGAGGATCGGTGCTGAACGTCGACACGATGATCGCCAGATCGGCCGGGTCGGCCTCATCGACCAGGCGGGCGCCGAGGCCCGCCAGCACGGTTCGGATCGCGTCGGCCCCGACCACGGAACCGGCGACCACCACGCCGATGTTCTCGAGCCGTCGCCCCTGCGCGTGGCTGCGCCTGAGAGCCGGAGCGACCCGCGCCAGCAGATCCGCGACGACATCGGGCGTCGCTCCCACGGTCTCGCCGACCATGTCGAGCCCCGTCTTGCTGATTCCCTTGCGCAACACGGCGATGAGATGCTCCTCGGCCAGCGTCACGTCGATGAGGGTGACGATCGGGCGATCCGCACCGATCTGCATGCTCGTCGGCGTGCGCCAGAGAACGGGGTAGCGAGGATCGATCTGCAGTGCCATGCAGAGATGATGCCGGATCGCCCGCGGGCGCCGTCTCAGTTATGCACAGGGCGCGGCAGGCTACTCGCCTTCGCCCCGGAGCAGGTCTTCGAGAGCCTGATCCATCTCGTCGGGCGCGGGCGCGCCGGCCTGAAGCCGAGCGACCAGTGCAGCGGGGTCGTCGATGTCCTCCGGAGTCGGCACGAGGTCGGGGTGAGACCAGAGCTCATCGCGCACATCTGATCCGACGGCGTCGGTGACGGCCTGCCACATCGCCGCGGCTTCGCGCAGACGGCGAGGACGCAGTTCGAGCCCGATGAGCGTCGAGAACGCACTCTCGGCGGGGCCTCCCGTGGCCCGTCGACGGCGCACCGTCTCGGCGACGGCGTCTCGCGAGGGCAGCCGCGTGGTCGCCTGGGCGGTGACGACATCGACCCAGCCCTCGATCAGGGCGAGCATGGTCTCGAGTCGGGTGAGGGCATGCTGCTGCGTCTCGGTCTTCGGCGGGATGAGGGCGCCCGACACGACCGCCTGACGGAGCTCCTCGGGGTTCGACGGATCGAAGCCCTCGGCCAGCTCCTCGAGGCGCTCGGTGTCGATGCGTATGCCGCGCGCGAACTCGGTGATCGACGTGATGAGGTGCAGCCGCAGCCACTTCGCGTGGCGGAACAGTCGGGCGTGCGCGAGTTCGCGCACGGCCAGGTAGAGCTGCACCTGGTCGAGGGGAATATCGAGGCCGTCGCTGAACGACGCGATGTTCTGGGGGAGCAGTGCCGCCGTCTGGTCTTGGAAGAGCGGGATGCCGACATCGCCGCCCGAGACGACCTCGGTCGAGAGCTGGCCCACCACCTGGCCGAGCTGCACGGCGAAGAGTGCTCCGCCGAGATTGCGCATGAGCTTGGACGCGCCGGCCAGCATGCCGGCCATCTCTTCTGGCGCCTGGTCTTTGAGAACCGCCGTGAGGGCATCCGCGATGCTCAGGGCCACGGGCTCGGCCAGCTGGCTCCACACGGGCATCGTGGCCGTCGTCCACTGCTGGCGGGTCAGGTAGGCGGGAGTCGAGGCCAGCTCGGTGACACTCGTGACCTCGTCGAGCCAGAGCGCGGCGATGCGCAGGGCCCCGTCGAGTTCGGTGCGCTGCGCGTCGGTGACGCTCAACGACGACTGTCCGGCGAATTCGTTCGCCTGCTTCGTGGCGACCTTCCAGTCGATGCCGTCGCCCGTGGTGCTCATCGCGTTCTGCAGCTGCTGCATGAGCTGCTGCACCGCGGCCGGGTCGGACGGAAGGCCCGCCGCCGAGGCAAGCTTGGCCGGGTCCATCTCGGAATTGCCCTCGAGGAAGCTCCGCAGCATGTCGCGGAAGTCGTCCTCCGGCTCCTTGGATGTGTCGTCGCTCATTTCGGGAAACCTCTTTCGCCCGGCAGTCGGCGAGGATCCGGTGTGCTCCATGCCCGCTGTCAGAATTGATCTCTACGCTAGCCCGTGGCCGATCGGTCTGGCTGGGATTTCCCATAGGCTGGGGCCTTCGGCCGTGCGCCCGTGGCGAACAGTGCCCACCCGCATCCGACCCCATCTTTTCTTTGCCCTAGGAGACACGTGAGCCTGTTCGGTCCTGATGACGCGGATCGCGTCGGCTCGCCGTTCGTACTGCGCTCTCCCGAGGAGATCGCCGCGGAGCGCCGCACGGCCCGCCGCCGCACAACGGGATGGACCGTGCTCGTCGTGGCGCTGGTTCTGGGCCTCGTCATGAGTTTTCTCCCCACTCCCTATGTCATCGAGCAGCCCGGGCCTGTTTTCGACACGCTTGGCTCGCAGGAGGTCGACGGCACCG
>Ga0247732_10000699_pt1 | contig 14859 bp, 16 predicted proteins | sample UWRJL163409C2_FD_180940 | JGI IMG/M metagenome (GOLD analysis project Ga0247732, IMG submission 180940) | Plant litter microbial communities from Arlington Agricultural Research Station in Wisconsin, United States - UWRJ-L163-409C-2 | ecosystem: Environmental > Terrestrial > Plant litter >...
GGCTTCGATTACGCGTGGACTTGGTAATCGAAGCCGCTCTGGACAGAGTGCGAGAGATCGGGACCTTGGAGGCGCCAGTGGGAGAGCTTCCGGTGCGACCTTGGGTGTTGGGCCCTGTCCGATCTTTTGCCAGCCGTACTTGAGGCGATAGCCGAGAGACTTTCCCTCCAAGTTTGCCAATGGAAGAAGCTGGCAGTGGTTTGACGACTTTGCTCCTGCGAACTGCAGAAGCTGGCACGGGTGATCGAGCACGACGGGGAAGGATAGGAGTAGTAGTGCGACGACGAGGAGCTGGCGCTTTCGTCGGCGTACGCGCCGTACGACGAGGGAAAGCAACAGTACGCCGAGCAGGAGAGCGAACAGGGAATTTTTTAGGGGTACGCTTCCCAGGAGCTGAAGGAGTCCTGCGTACAGCAGGGCGAGCGACTGCCGGGCGAGCTTTGGCAGCTCGAGGAGCAGCTGGACGCCGACGCGTTGGCGCCTTTACCGGCGGGCTCGTAGCTGCCCGTCGAGCAGGAAGTGGTTCCCGTCGCTCGATATCAACGGTTTCATCCTTCCTCCTGACCAACGGAATCGGGGAACCAGCCACCGAAATCACAATCGTCGAAATGAGGATCGTGTTGAAAACCTGAGCGAGCGTCCAGCGCATAGTGAGTTGAGAGTGAGCGAGAGGGGAACCAGTCCACGAGTTTTCTTGGTGCTTTCTCCATCTTTTTAAGCTGGTCAGATCCTGGTCGCAAACCAAAATACTTCTCGGAAAATATGAGGAGAATCGTTTCAGGTGAGCGTGGGCCATGCGCAAAGTGCAATTAATCAGAGCCGTTCATCGTTACTCGCGTGCACGATGGCAGTTTACAGGAGACCATAATTAACATTGCCACGCTTTGGCTCTGTCAACGTTTCTCACAAGTGGCCGATGTCGATGATCGCGAGGCAAACTAGAGCATGCCCACCGGGGAAGAATCTCGATTTTACAAAACGACAGACGCTCTTCTCTAATTCTTGTATTGCTCTGGGTGTCCAACGTTTTATAAATTTTACGAGCCAGTCGACATAAATCCCTGATCACAGCGGATTTTCTGCCATTCGACTTTGGATCCGAACTAGTACTACGATATAATTGAATCTTTCTTTAGATCCCTCCTCATGCAATTTACCATCGCTTCAACGAGACCACACGATTCCTCAAGGCCTCATGGACGGCAGGAACCGTATTTTCATGTCTATAAACATTCTGATTCAAGGTCCGGCCTGTGCTTACAATCACAAGTCAATCGTGGGCTATGAAAAGTGCGCACAATTTTCACGAATCTCTGTCCATTATTCAACTACTTGGAAATCTATGTACCTACGTACGAAACACGGTTATCAAGAAGGAAGGCAATAAATCAACGATATAAAATACTACAAACACAAAGTCACGACCAAAGGGACACACAAAGTACAGTTTATGACAGGGGCAGCGAATTCCCCCTTTCTCGCCTTTCACATGCAACGACCAGGTCGACCACACGATCCCTCGCATCCTCGGTATCGTCCCCATCTTCAAACACGCGGCTTCCCAGCACCTTGCGCAAAAGATGCAGCGTCTGATCCCTCTTCTCTCCAAGGGGAGAGCGAGGTCCAGGACTGGGTGGTGGGCTGAGTAGGGTACTCCTCGACATTGATGCCTCCTCCCTACGAATATCATTCAACAAGCGACGGTAGAGCACGAGTGCTGTTAACAAGGCTCGAATCTCGCTCTCCAAGCCACCCAGGCCCTCAAGATCAGAGAGCAGGTCGACTTCATCACACTCCATGCCCATACGTCCCTTCCAAACCCGCTCGAACATCTTGCCAAGCTCCTCCGTTCTTCCGCCAACTTCCTTCGATACATCAATAGTCCGCCTCCACTCAACATCGACATCGTCCTCCTCGTCTGCGCTCGTGTTCAACTCTTTCTCGGTAAGGTCATCGTCATCTTGGTCCCCACCCTCTGCGTTCCCGACGACACGCACAAAGAGAGACGAAAGGTGGTCTCGAATCCGCTCCTTGACGAGAACGGATGCCAAAACGGAAATAGGGTTGGTGTGGAGGTCGTGCTCAACGACTTCTTGTTGGTTGGCGATTTCATTTAAGCGCTCGGCGGCTTCGGACAACGACAGGGTATCGAGGACCAGCTTTTCGCTAGTGGTGACGGGGTATTTGAGTCCCAAACCACTGCGCTTGGCGTATTCCTGAGCAGTCGAGAAAATAGCATGAGCTTTTCTCCGAGCGAGGCCACGGAAAAGGATGTTCGGGGTGTCCCACAGAGCCAGGGCGGTGGTGGTGAGATCTCGGATCGAAGGATTCCTCTTAGCCGAGGTGGATCGATAGATCCGCAGTCTATCCATAAACGACAACGACGAAGCACTCCCTGAAGATGCGATGAGTATCGCCTCTTCGACAAAAATCGAAACGACATACCATCCAAAACACATTCCTCAGCCAATCTTTTCCAGTCCGCTGTCTCCCTTGATGAACTCCGGCGAGACGAGGCGTTCGTGGGAGACCGACGTCCTCGACTAGAGGTTTTTGCAAAGAACTGGAGGCCAAACCAGCTACCCAAGAAACTGACAAGGACCAAACATGAGACCAGGATATGGAGCATCTGCACATATTCCCTCCATGCCCATGAGGCCGGCGGCGACGGCGACGCCGCGGGCGCTACGAACTGCGACACAATCTCCGGTGCATAGGCGAGCGGTGGAACGGAATTCAAGACCACTCCAGCGTGTGACTTGTGACCAGAACCGGAATACGACGAGGTCAAAGGGGAGTTGAAGAATGAGAACAGGGCGAAGACAGCGAGAAGATATTGCTGGGGTTGCGATTGTTGCTGAATCCAGCTTTCTGGGGATGACGAGGAAGAGAAGGTGCCATCTTGCATGACTGAGTCCAGTGGAAGGTCTTGCGATGATGCGCCAGAAACCGGTGCGAGGGTGACAGCGGGAGGTAAGACTTTCCTCGGTCTCCCGCGTTTCCTCTTCTCCGGAGCAGCACCGCCAGACTGATCAACGCCGCCTGTTAGCATCACAACAGGCGACACAGTCGGTTTCTTCTTCTCCATCGTCTTCTTGGTCGCGCCAGAGTTCGACGACTTTGCACGCTTGCGTTTCTTGCCAACTTCGTCGTCATCTTCCCCATCTTCGTCTTCACTGTCTTCATCGTCGCCCTCCTCGTCTTCGCCTTCGACTTCGTCCTTTTCCTCGCCACCAAACTTGGATCTCCATTCCTTTTCCCACTCCCGGACAAGTGCCGCTCCACCAACAAGGCTGGAAACCAGCGCCTTCAAACCGGCCTGTTCCGCCTTCAGTCTCTGTTCTCTCCTCTTCAACACACGGATATACTCCACAGCCTTGCCTAGCACATTGGCCTTGGAGCACTTGCGAGCAACCTTCACACCATCGACGAATCCTCTCTCATCGATGACATCCACGATGGTCCCATCCTCGTTGTCAACGATTCCGATACCAGTTCCCTTCATGACAACACCACCCTTAAGGTTCTTCTTGATTTTCTTGCCATTTCCTCCATCTCGGTCTTCCAAAACACGCAGCGCTGGAACAGCCATCCTCAAGCTTTGGATGCGTGCATTGAGATTGGTACGGTAGCGCCTCTCGATGGTTGTATGACTTGTCTTGGGACGAGGTTGGGCAGCATTGCTTGCCGTTGGGGTAGAAGCCCCTGAAGCGTCGCCACTCGACCCAACATTGGGGTTGACTGTCAACTTGAACGGAGCCGCGGAGGTGGGAGGTGGGGTGGACGGGGGAGGGGTGGATGCTGCTGACGATGTGGCGGAAGATGAAGCTGATTTCGGAGAGCTATTATGGCGTGGAAGCCGTGGAATAGGCAATTTGGCCGCGAGGGGGTTGCCTTGACAAAAGAGATAATACGTCAGTATTGGACGATACAAGTACACCGTCGGCAAAATTCACATACCGTTTTGCACCAAGTTGGGGTTCAGACCAAACTTTGACATGGCTGAGCTGCTTGGGATTGCCGTCATCACTCCAGCTGACTCGCGAACCCGTTGCGCAAGTTCGGCGACGGGGTCGATCACAGCTGGTCCAGAGGCACTGGCTGGCTCGTCTTTGATTTGCCCGCTGTCACTTGTATAGCCGTTCGCTGGGCTAGGAAGAGATTCCGGAACTGGCGAAAGCGATGCACCGGACGAAGAGGAGGAAGAGGTAACGCTGAGCCGACGTTCCTTGACGAAAACGTGCGGGGAAGCCGATAGCGGGTTGAGTGCCATTTCCGACGATGCTTGCAATACAGATTGGAACGTAAAAGGGTATTGTCCGCTCAGGAGATCTGACGAGATTCCTGCACCCATTGAATCGTCGTAGGTGAACCCAAGGCCCGAAAGCCCAAACTTGAGCGCGTCGTACTGCAGCGCATTGGGGTCGAGGGTCATGGAGGGGTTAAAGTCCATGTCCATGGTATTGAAGTCGGGAAAGTCGAGGACGTCCAGGTAGGGTTTCACGTTTGGTGACTGCTCGATGCCATTTGTCGCCCACAGGTTGAATTTGGACCAGTCTTGCGAACTGCTGGCGTCGCTGCTTGACTCGTCCGCGGAGGCATCGCTACTTTGCGCCGCGTTGTGTAGAATGAGGTTGAGAGGATCGGAGGGATCGAGCCCGAGGTCGCTGGACATTTTTTCGTCCAGGCGAGGGGTCGTGGTATGAAGAAAAGGTGCAAGCTCGAACGAGTTGCAAAGAATCGGACCACTCATTTAATGACATAAACACACGTGAGCCGAAATGCCGAATCCGATGCACAGCCTGGTCAAGTTGAGCAAGCCATCGTAGCACAATGGTAGTGCGTTGCTTTCCTAAGGCAAAGGTTGTGGGTTCGAGTCCCATCGCTGGTTGGCTCCTTTTTTCTTTGTTTTTGGTCCGCATCTTAGTTTGAGGTACCGTGACAAATTAAATAACAACTTCTACTGATGTTTACAACAAAGTCCAATGCCCAAGCTATGTTCTACATAAATAATAAAATAGATAAATGCTGAGTGTTCATGCGAAAATGCCCAGATGATCCCCATAGATGTACAGCTTTCCCCGACGAAACAGCAACTTTGAGTGTGGCTGAGACGCCCATGGCTCAGAGTCACTTTTCAATATTTAATAACCGCGACGCATCGCTTCATCTGATAACGCAAGGGTCGTCAGTCAAGGGTCAATTATTGAGGCGCAGCCGAAACGAACGACTCACAAATTTCTGCCTTGAGTGCTGCATAGTACTCACGCCGCATCACCATCGGGGGCTCGTTTGCTTTCAGATGGTCCATGTGGATGACTTTGGGCTTTCCCACGCTGACGCGACTCTCCCCCTTTATTGGGTCTACGGGGAGACCGTAGCGCGAGGCTTCTCGTGTCGGTGTGCCGTCGGGGTGGTTATGGGACATGGGAGTGACATAAACGAAACCTTGGTTGTCGGGCTGAGAGAGGACGACTACAGGATGATATCCAATGTGGCCCTACCAAGTAAATGTCAGTATATTCTGTCAATAATAAGAACGTGAAGGTACTTACCACACCCTCCGGTCGAGGAATAAAGTTTTTGGGTTTGGCCTTCATGACACTTCCTTCAACAATATAATAGGCCATGGAAAGGGAGTATATATGGCTGGGATGTGGTCGATGTGTAGACTGCCCCGGTACTAGGCGGTGCCACTAGAGACTTTCGAGTGGGATGAGATCAGTGCAGAAAAGCCCTTTGTTCATCGATTTAAATACAGCCAAGGGAGACTCAGGATAGTCCTGAAACTTCAACTTCTTGGACAGTCAAATTACATCATTCTCCTGCATCGCAGGGAGACCGTCGGTGGGGAGAGGCACTCGGACGAGTATAATCTCGATACTTGGAATCATCATCCTGAAGCAACGACTGTTTACTCCGCTACGAGATAGGAAAACGATCAAACGATTGCATCAGCAGACCGCTAATCTCACCCATTTTGAGGACAAGGGACACTTTTCATGTCGGAAGCCGGACAGGCGGAGAGATGTCGCCCGCATTTGGCATGTTTGAGCAACATTTGATACCCGATCCGACCAGCATGGCCTTCGATGAAGTGTTTGAATCTTAAATCTGACATACATGGCAAGAAATCGTGAATTCGGCAGTGGGAACTTGACTATACCAGGTAATTCTGAACATAGGGTTGTACTGTTATTGATACACCGACGAAACGTGTTCTCAATGCATGCGACCCTGAAAACGGAAGCCTCGGAGTCTGAGCATTGTCGACCCTCCCCAAGGTCTTCCGCGTTGAGTCAGTACCTGTCATTCACTCCGGCCACCAATGTAAAGGTTCTACCGCCCCGATGTGAGCTCAAGTTAAAGATACTTTGTGGGGAAAACCCCAAATTTGTGGCGACGATCCCTTGCACATGGAGCAGTAACGTCGAGTTCGAGAAGACCGCTGTGTATTATCCTCAGCGGCGCAGAGAAGCGCATCAAAGTTTAGAGCCTTCAGTTCGAAGGAACATAATCCGCCGGCGGCGGACCAGGACCCACCTGCCAATGTCGAAGAAGAGGCGGCACGATGCAGAACTCGGTGCGCTTTGTGTCGGTCGATTTCATCTACCGCCATCAATTCCGATTGAGCGCCATACTTACGACCCGACCCACAGCACTAGTCCTATCTGCAAACTTCAATTGTCCCCCGAATTCGCATGCCGATAGACGTGTAGATTGAAGCACAGTTCTGTAGCAGCCGTGAGATGCCTACTTGATGCAAGTCATGATGCATGCTGTGATGCCATTGTTTTCAGTATCACGCTCTTTCCTAGTTTCGACCATATACGGTTTTTGATGGACTCGACGGGTCCGGATTTCGGGCAGATGACTCTGCCGCTGTCTAATGTCGAACTCTTTTTTTGCTCTTCGATAAAGCAAGGACTAGAAGCATGAGGTCGATCTGGCTCACAATCGAAATACTGGCGAGGCATCAATGTCCTGGTCAAAGCCAGTGCATGGCCCCTTATGGTAAAATCTACGATTATTTATGCCAACCCCAAGGTTTGAGAATTATTTCCAGTCTTGGCCAGGGTTGCATTTCACTGAGTCAATTACTGATTACAATCATCAAACGTGAACTCATGTATCCACACGAAAAACCCCCCGAGAAAGCCACTGATCAATTTTCGGCGGTGCAGTATGTATGGGCTTGAATAGCTTGTTGAGCTCTGCGGACTGCACCCGTTAAACCGTTTGATACTGACATAGACGTCTTCAAATTTCTCTTGGACCTAGGAGAGCGCATAGGCTCTACGCGTCGCATATGACTCGGAGCGCCTTACGTCTGACAACGAACCTTTACTTGAGTTTCCTGCGTACTTGTACTATTCGTAACCACGCCAATAAGATCTACAGAGCCAATCCCTTTTGAGTTCCTTAGCTTGCTCCGGGTATGTCAATGGTTCCTGAGGGAGTCGATAAGCCTAATGACACAATGAGGCTCTGAACCAAGTCAAGGCTTAACAAAAATCCGCAACCCTTCGTTCAGTTCACCCTCGAGCACAAATATCTTAGACAGTCGAGCTACTACCGACAGGGCATTCTCATGGACAGTGGGAGTGCCAGACATGAGAGCGGTGGGAAACATCTAACTATGTCTCGCTAATTTCTTTACGGCGATACGACATCCGCACTGCCATGCTTTCGTTACCCCAATCAAACACCTTGATATCAGGGGAGGGAGCAAGAAGGGGATAGTAGATATGCCTCGGATCCCAACACAGGTTCGACGCAGGGCAGCATTCCCTCTCAATCGTCTGTAAGTCTGCTGACTGCTCAACTCCTCCTTTGCCACCCTTCGTGAATCCATCTGACTGCTTTGGACTGAAATTCGACAGCTCGAGAAAAAAGGGTTTCCTGGATGCAGAAGAGTAGTTTCAGTTGCAATTGCCTGCGCCATAGCTTTTTGGTGAAGAGTAGTATCTCACGTTCTCACAGCTACCCGAACCGTAGTCAACCAGTTCTCCAACTTCGATAACCCTCCGTCCCCGACGTTTCGTCAGACAGACCACACCAGCCGGTCATGCAGCGTCAAATAGCCATATATTGCTTCAGCGCGCACCTCTTTGACGACCAATTATCTAGATATTAATCATAAACAGGATCATAGCCAACCTTCGCAAAAAGATCGTGGAAGGGTGTTTTCATTCTATCACCACACACCCGTTCCGCAGTAATAGCCACGGGCGTGCTGGAATAAAGTAAATCCTTCTCAGAAAGGCATGCCTCGATGAACTCTTGCACTGGCGCGTTGATCCTGATACAAAACGTCAGCGCAGCTAGAGTGAGTACTAGTAGACGTGTGACGAACTGCGACGCTGAGAGAAGACATCCATAGTGGGAGCCGTCTGCTACCAGCAGAGAAGTAGGCACCCCCGCAGCTTCAAGCTCCTCTTGCAGTGCTTGGCATCCCTCCAAAGGGTAAACGATGTCGGCGTTGAAGTAGATGATGAGAACGGGGCATTGGATCTTGTCGATCAAAGAATGTGTGAGAGCGATAGGGTAGCCATAGTGCTCTAAAGCTGCGTACCTTTGCCATCTCCTGAACGGTAACCCGCTGTCGACACTGCACAGATTCTACTGACAGCCGATAGACGTCGTCGAGGAGCCGAGGAGTCATGCTGTTAAGCCATTGTTGCAGCGAAACGTCAGTCACTCTGGGATCCTGTCAGCTATTGCTATTATGAAATGCAGGCCAAAAGGTACCGACGCTTTCGCCAGTAGAGAATCTGACATGTTGAAGGTAAATTGTTTGGCTCCCGCAATGACTTCGTTGATTATCTCTTGATTAATGACGACAGTATTGCTTCGGCCGCTCTTTGAGGGAACAAACTTGAAAGAGGCTTTCCAGCATTGAAACATTTCTAGCCTAGCTTGAATGACTGATTCGTCCTAAAGCAATAAATTGAGAAACAACTCAACAGAGCGGATGGATATGGACGGGGAGATATTCAACTGACATCATTCCTGGTTCCAGGAGAGCAAAGCGTAATTGACAAGACGCGATGAGGATACTTCGAGGCGAGCTCTAGTGAAGTGTCGCAAGTGGCCGACAATGCGAAAATGTGACATGATGCAATTCTGAGGGCGTCCTAACAGAAAGTTTGGTTGGATCGATCATGCAGGCGAATTGCTTAAACGCACCATAAAGTAGTGAATGTCCTCCACGATATTGATAGGACCACTCTTGAGGGATCCCGTGGTCAGACCATGCGCCCGCATATCAAACGCTACAAGATTGAATTGTCTCAGACCTGGGTCTGCCCATTGAGCTAGTAAACGTTTCAGTGCAACTCGGGAAGCAAGTCGGAACGCGGAAGACATACATTCAAATATCTGCGAAGCCATTCCAGATGAATGCAAAAAGAGAATAGTGGGAATCCCAAAAAGTATTTCTTCTGCGCTATGAGATTTGGGCGTGGAGATGTAGTAGGAAACCTTGATGTGTCCTGATGGTGGGTACAAGTCAACGTATGGCATGTTTTGTGGCAGCGATGAAGGATGGTGACTAGTCGGAGCGAGTTCGTCTTGGTGTAAGCACTGCGCTAGAGAAGGACGAGGAAAGGAAGAGTGTTCAAAAAATGCTTTAGTTTGGTCATTTATGTGACGTGCCAAAGTAAAGGAATCCATCCCTGCAGCTTTGAAGCCTACCTGAAGCTTCTAGACAGCAGATGCATCCCCCCAAACCTTAACTTTGAGCAGAAAGGAGGCCGACCTCCTAAGTTCTCGGTCGAAAGGATGAACTTAAGGAGTCGAGAGCGGAGAGCATATACGCTTAACCTGAACTGTTTGAGCCCTCCTGCAGGGTGTCGCGTAGAAAGGTGTCGCTACGCAGAGCCTGTCGCATTGCAATGTCGGCTGGTCGTGGTCGTGAAAAGCGTTTCAAGCTCAAGCTTCAAGGCGGGTTCAAAATTGGCCCGATAGCCGATGACGTAATCAATGGAGAGCACGACGGGCCAGCGGCTCTCGATGGTTATCGCAAGCTTATCGTCTAGATGCCCTACTGGAGGGGCATCTCTCACTTTTTCGTGCGGAACAGCTCAATTATTATCACAGGCCGATTAAGCTGTCAGGCAAAAGGAAGTAACCGAGCAACGAACCGGCACAACAATTAATGTTAAGCTTCTATTCCTTCGCTATGAGCCTCGTAAATACAGGATCCATCACAGAATAATGATCTTCAGGATCATAACCAACACTCAGAAAAAGATTGTAGAACGCAGTTTTCATTCTGCCGCTGCGCATCCGTTCCGCCGTCAGCACCACAGGGGAAGTCGTGGACTGTGTCGCTTTTCCCCTGGGATGGCAAGACTGAACAAATCTTTGCACTTTGCCATTGATTCTAGTCGGAATTTTAGCTCGCGGGAAGACAGACAATAGAAAGTGTGACGGACTCAGATGCAGAGAGAAGACAACCATAGTGAGATCCATCTGCGACCATCAATGAAGCAGATACACCCGCTCCTGTAAGTTCTTCCAGTAGCTCCTGGGAGCCATCCACAGGGTAAATAATATCACCATTGAAGTAGATTAGGAGAACCGGTGATTGTATCTTCAATCCAACGAAGGGTGAGACACTATGATCAACCGTTTAGCTATGAAGGTGCTTACCTTCGCCATCTCGTGCAAAGTAATCCGTCGTCGGTATTGTACTAGTTCCACCAATACCCGATAACTGGCATTGAGAGTCTCGGAGGTTACCCCGGCGATCCATTGTGCCACGGTGATGTCGGTTACTCTAAACTGCAGTCAGCGATGACCAGTATATAAAGCCGCACGACACCTACGCTTTAGCCAGCGGGGAATCGGACATGTTGAAGGTGAACTGTTTGACTCCTGCGATGGCTTCGTTGATAGTTTCCTGATCGATAACAACCGTACTGCCTTGGCCATTCTTGGATGGAAGAAATGCGAAGGCATCTTTCCATCTTCGAAAGACCTCTACCCTCGCCTCAATGACATCGTCCTCCTGAGAAAAAAAAAAGAAGTCAGATAAATGACTGTGAGCGGTTCTGATGACGCAGTGGCTCGACATACATCTTGCTTGGGAGATGGGGAGCAAAGTGTCAAGGACAGGACGCGCTGAGGATACTTCGATGCCAATTCTAAGGCAGTTTCACACGTAATGGCCAGAGCAAAAAGATGGCACGACGCAATACCAAGAGCACCCTAAGAGAAATAGTCATTCAACTTGAAGATAAAGTAAGTCAGTCGACAACAAGCTCACCATAAAGTGATGAACATCCTCCATTACGTCAATAGGGCCACTGTTGAGGCGTCCCAAGGTCAGCCCATGAGCTCGCATATCGAGCGCTATTAAGTTGAACTCTCTCAGAGCTGGGTCGGACCACTGGGCTAGTGCGTGGATCAGCAGATTTGACATACGGAAGAGGGTCTACGTACATTCAAATATGTACGAAGACATTCCAGTTGGATGCAAAAAGAGAACTGTGGGGAGCCCAGGAACGATCTCATCTGCGTTATGAGACTCAGGTGTGGAGATGTAGTAAAATGCCTTGATAGCTCCCGACGGAGGATGCAAGTCGACGTATGGCATGATTTGCGGGTAAGGCCCAGTTTGCCACTCGCTGGGACTTTTAAGGAGGCTCTATCTCCTAGATCAAACTTTACGTTCAACCAGGGTTCCCATATCCCTAGTTTGAGGAATCATTCACCCACCGCGCATGAGGCTGGTCGCCAGACCTGCATCGGCAATGTCCGAGACGCCCCACAGCATGGTACGGCTTGCCACCAGCCTCTGTGCTCGGTACGTAGCTCTGAAACCAAAAGCAATAGTTCATACTTGCTTTGAAGCTATGTGGGAATTTCCAATTAGCTTTCATGCCTGGCTTACCTTCTGTAACCTACCGCTACAACTTTATGTTGGATATGCGGCGGTGAAGTGTCAACCCTACATTCCGACTTCAGTACTCATCATTCGTCATGCAGTCCACGAAAGCCCACAATTGTTGGTTTTATTCAATCACCTGTCGGGTCGTAGCCAACCTTCTTCAAAATGAGGTTTTCGTCTTGACTTCTCGGATCCGCTCCGCAGATACCACCATAGGGTTTCTGTAAAACTTTATTTTCGAGAGGCTAGACCGTTGGTCCTGAGAGGAGACTTCAGAACGCGTCCACAAGGCACACAGAAAGAAGATGGGACCGACTCGGACGCGGAATCAGCGGCTCCATATTGAGAACCCTACACTACCAACAAAATCGTGGTAAGGTCGTCTAGGAGGTTTTGAGCACCATCCACAGGACAAAAAAGGGCTCCGTTGAAGTACGTGATGAAGGCGGGCGACCGAATCTTATTGTCAAGAAGTCAGCATAATAGAAATAGTTGATAAATACGGAAACCAACCTTGCCCATTTCATCCACAGAAATGTGACGTCGAACTTCAGCCCATTCAACACGCATCCTGAGCGTCTTCCAGAGATTCTGGAGTGGGGTCATGCGGTCATTGAATATACGTCCTGCCGGGGCAAAGGAGAACATAGTGTCATCGATAGAACACGGAAAGGATGTTTTGCCGATAGCTCCAATGCAGTCTCGCAAAAAGATGACACGACCTGATCTTTAGTGCATTCTATAGAAGGGTAAGTGCAGGAACATACTATAACCCCAGCGGCGTACCGTAAAATGTAGAACGTCTTCCGTGAAGGCGATTGGTCCGTTGCCCAGGTGTCCAATAGTGTGATCATGTACTCATATGCCAAGCGAAAGCAGGTTGAATCGGCGGTTGAATTGGCGCATAGTTGGGTCGGACCACTGTGCTAACTGGTTATTACAATGATGAGTTAGGGTGAAACGAGGGCCATTGTACCTTCATAGAATTGCGACGCGACTGCCGTTGGATGAACTGAAGGGCGGGAAAGTCTGAAAGCAGAGCGTCTGCGTTATGAGACTTGGGCTTTGCTATGTAGTAGAAAACGTTAAAGATCCCGAAAGTTGGTGAAATTTAACATACAGAATGTCGGTTTAAGCGTCAAGGTTTGCGGGATGGTGAGGAGCTGAAGACGAAGCAGCGGTGCGAAGGTTGGTGGTCGAGAAAGGATATCAATGCGTTGATGAATGTTTCTTCCAGAATATGAAAATCACACACCTCGATCAGATTTGGCTGTGCGATCTGGAATCCCGCCCGAGTCGTGTAAAAGTCTGCATCGCATGAGCGCTCTGCTCGACCCCGCTGCGACTAACGAGGGATGGCGGATTGGACAGAGAATCGCCCACAAGGACATCGAATCCACGCAACGTGCTTCCAGGAGGTAACACCTCCATCAATAATCCACACGTTGGGCATGTCAGCGGTGAAAACGGAGGTACATATTGAATTGTTGACTATCTGGTGATCATTGAAAGACCCTGGGTCTGACCGTGATGAGCCCCTAAGTTCCTGATCGAAACCTTTTCGGACCCAGGAACCAAGAGGACGTTTATGTCGCCTTGCTGCGTGGAGAGAAAGTCGTTAGGCAGAGCATTTCGCATTGTACTGTCGACTATGGTCGTGAACAGACTAAGCCTGATGATGTAATCAACTGATCCCTGCGAATCGTGCCAGTGACTCGACGTTGAAGTTCGTCGTCTACAAACGCTCCTATAGATACATATTCTATACAATCGTCTCGCTATGCTGCGGAAGGGAAATGGGCTTGAGTCACCCGATTCGTCAGACAGCGGCAAAACAGCATCCTGCAACTCATGCAAGGACTTAAAACCATTTTATTTCAGTCATCCTCCGGATCGTAGCCAACCTTGGCCAAGATATCGTAGAATGGGGTTTTCATCTTTTCGTCTCGGATCCGTTCCGCAGACACCACCATAGGGGCTCTAATCAACTCTTGGCCCGGATAGCAAGATCGTAGTATGAACTCGTACACAGGTCTATTGATTCTAGTAGGAGGTTTTAGAACAGTGTAGCAAGAGCACAGAGGAGAAAATGGGACTGACTCAGATGCAGCATCGACAGTCCCATACTGAGGACCTTCTGCTAGCAATAGAGTGGCTGACACGCCTGCGCCGAGGAGTTCTTCCAAGATTTCTTGCGCATCGGCAAAAGGATAAACAATATCCGCATTGAAGTATATGATGAGAACGGGCGACCGAATCTTGATGCCGGATGAACATCAGAGTAGTATATAAATGTTAATCAGAAGAGCTCACCCGTTGCATTTCATCGACAGAAATGCGGCATCGTAACTCAAACCATTCAACAAGCATTCTATACGCGTCCTCCAGAATTTCGGGTGTTATTTGATGCAACCATTGATCCACTGTAAGGTCACTTATTCTGGACCTTTCTCAACACTCAACGCAGAACAAGGTAGTTCGCCACATACGCTTTGACGAGCGGAGAGCTCGACATATTAAAAATGAGTTGCTTGACACCTGCAAGGCACACGTTGATGGTGTCCTGATCGATAACGGTAATAAATCCACGGTCATTGTTCGCAGGTTGGAAGGAAAAGGAGTCATGCCATGCTTGAAACAGCTCTCGCCTAGATTCGTATACCATTTCAGTCTAAATGTCGAGCGAAAGATCGTCAGCTTTTGAAAATGATTTTGAAGACAAAAAAAGGGCGAACTTGGAACGTACGTCCTGTCTCGGCAATGGAGAGCACAGTGTCATTGACAGAACACGGTCGGGGTATTTTGATGATAGTTCCAGTGCAGTATCGCAAGTCATTGACATCGCAAAAAGATGGCAAGACGTGATCTCCAGTGCGTCCTGCGGCGGGTTAAAGACAAGGATATGCCGAACCCTCATATGCATACCAATAAATATCGAACATCCTCCGCGATGTCGATTGGTC
>Ga0247732_10000700_pt1 | contig 14854 bp, 12 predicted proteins | sample UWRJL163409C2_FD_180940 | JGI IMG/M metagenome (GOLD analysis project Ga0247732, IMG submission 180940) | Plant litter microbial communities from Arlington Agricultural Research Station in Wisconsin, United States - UWRJ-L163-409C-2 | ecosystem: Environmental > Terrestrial > Plant litter >...
GGCGACCACACCGAGCTCGCGCTCGCAATCGCCTACGACACCGTGCAGGCGGCGGTGGCGACGGCCGCGGTGAGCGGGGTGTTGGTGGTGACGAGCGCGGAGGCATCCGTGACCTTCGACGAGACGGATGCCCTGGTGCTGGTCGAGGAGGAGCCCGATGGGCTCGCCGCGGCCATTGCCCTCGGGGTGGAGACAGCGGAGGCGATGGCTGCGGCCGGGCGCGGTATCGCCGTGCTGCTCGGCGACCTGCCCGCGCTGACATCGGTCGAGCTGGACGCCGCCCTGGTCGCCGCCGCGGCACACGACCGTGCGATGGTGACGGATGCCGCGGGCACCGGAACGACGCTGATCACCGCGGCCGACGGTGCGAGTCACGCTCCCGCCTTCGGTCTCGGGTCGGCGGAGGCGCACCGTGCCGCCGGTTATGTGGAGCTGGATATCGCGCACGACTCCGGCCTGCGTCGCGACGTCGACACCCGGGAGGAACTGCACGCGCTGGTCGGGCGGCTCGGGCCGCGAACGGCACCACTGGTCGAGTAGCGCCAGCGCTCAGCGGGCGGTCTGCGCGACCTCCAGGGGCAGCAGCGTGAGCGACTTGCCGGTCGACGCGTAGCCGGTCGCGGCGTGCGCCCGGGCGACGGTGCGGCGCTCGTCGGTCGGCTCACCGTAGGTCGTGGTGCGCTGATACGCCTCCCGCCCGATCGCCGCGGTGAGCGCCTCCAGCTCGTCGACGGTCTTCTCCGACCCGTTGTCGGCGCCGGCCATGCGGCTGATCGTCTCCTCCATCAGGGTGCCGCCCACGTCATCCGCCCCGCCCTGCAGCATGAGCTGCGTGCCCTCGGTGCCGAGCTTCACCCAGGACGTCTGAATGTGATCGACGCGCCCGTGCAGCATGAGCCGGGCGACCGCGTGTACGGCGCGATTCTCCTGCGGCGTGGGCCCGGGGCGGGCGACGCCGGCGAGATATACCGGAGACGACATATGAACGAAGGGCAGCAGCACGAATTCGGTGAAACCGCCGGTCTCGTCCTGGATGCGTGACAGTGTGCGGAGATGCCCGACCCAGTGCGATGGGTTGTCGACGTGGCCGTACATCATGGTCGACGACGACCGGATGCCGAGCGAGTGCGCGGTCGAGACGATGCCGATCCACGCAGCTGCGGGGAGCTTGCCCTTGGTGAGCACCCAGCGCACCTCGTCATCGAGAATCTCCGCGGCCGTGCCCGGGATCGTGTCGAGCCCTGCCTCCTTGGCGGCGGTGAGGAAATCGCGATAGGAGAGCCCAGTGCGACTCGCGCCGTTGACGATCTCCATCGGGCTGAACGCGTGCAGGTGGATTCCCGGCTGCCGCTCCTTCACCTGGCGGGCGAGGTCGAAGTACGCCGTGCCGGGCAGATCGGGGTGGATGCCGCCCTGCATGCAGATCTCGGTCGCGCCGATCTTCCAGGCCTCGTCGACCCGGTCGCCGACCTGTTTCATCGACAGGGTGAACGCGTCGGCGTCGGTGCGGCGCTGCGCGAACGCGCAGAACCGGCAGCCCGTGTAACAGACGTTGGTGAAGTTGATGTTGCGGTTGACGACGTATCCCACGCGATCGCCGACGACGTCGTGACGGATGCGGTCGGCCAGACCCGCGAGAGCATCGAGGTCGCCTCCTTCCGCGCCCAACAGCGCGAGGTACTCGGCGTCGGAGAGTCCGGCGGGATTGCTCTCCGCCTTCGCCAGAGCCGCGGCGACGGCGGGATCACCCGAGTGACCGGCGACGCGGCGGGTGTCTCCGACGGTCTCGCGCAGCTCTGACCAGTCGCCGTAGACGTCGTCGAAGTCACTGCGCCGGTCATCCGTCCGCCCGACGGTGTCGATCTCGGTGTGCAAATTGACCCGACCGGAGCCCAGCCACTCGGGGTCGGGCTCCTGCCAGGGGAGGCCGACCGGAAGCGCGCCCTCGATCGCGAGTCCGCGCTCGTCGGCCAGCGCCCGCACATGCGGCAGCAGCCGCGGGTCGAGCCAGGGCTCCTCGGCGCGCACGTAGTGCGGGTGCACGGTGAGGCGCTCGTGCAGGGTGTAGCCGGCGAGAGCGGTGAGACGGGCGAGTTCATCGATGTTCGGCCACGGGCGCTCCGGGTTGACGTGATCGGGCGTGAGCGGGCTGACACCGCCCCAGTCGTCGATGCCCGCGCGCACCAGCATCCCGAGCTCGGTCTCGTCGGTGAGGTTCGGTGGTGCTTGCAGGCGGAGCCCCGGGCCGAGAACGACCCGGGAGACGGCGACGGCGGCGATGTACTCCTCGAGCGGGAGGTCGTCGCGGCGCATCATCGCGGTCGACATCTTCGAGCGGAAGTTCTGGATGATCACCTCCTGGATGTGCCCATGGCGGCGGGCGGCGGCGCGGATGGCGAACATCCCGTCCACCCGCTCGGCGTAGGTCTCGCCGATGCCGAGCAGCAGCCCGGTGGTGAACGGCACGTTGCTGCGGCCCGCGTCTTCGATGACGCGTAGACGGATGTCGGGGTCTTTATCCGGGGACCCGAAGTGCGCCTGCCCCTTCTGCTCGAACAGCCGGCGTGAGGTCGTCTCGAGCATCATGCCCATCGACGGGGAGACCGGTTTGAGCCGCTGGATCTCCTCCCAGGTCATCACGCCCGGGTTCATGTGCACGAGCAGGCCGGTCTCCTCCATGATGCGGATCGCCATCGCGCGCAGGTACTGCAGCGTGGAGTCGTACCCATTGGCATCGAGCCACTCGGCCGCCTCCGGCCACCGTTCCTCCGGGCGATCGCCGAGGGTGAACAGCACCTCCTTGCAGCCGAGTGCGGCACCCTGCTTCGCCACCTCGATGATCTCGTCGGGAGACATGAACATCTCCTTGCCGGCACGCCTCAGCTGAGCGGGGGTCTTGACGAAGGCGCAGTAGTGGCACCGGTCCTGGCAGAGGTGGGTCACCGGGATGAAGACCTTGCGCGAGTAGGTGATCACGCCGGGTCGGCCGGTGCGCTCGAGGCCCGCGTCGCGAACGCGCGAGGCGACGACGAGCAGACGGTCGAGGTCGGCACCGCGGGCGTGCAGCAGGATCTCGGCCTCGGTGGCGTCGATGGTCAGGCCGGTCTCCGCGCGCTTCAGCGCCCGCGATACCGCGGAGGCGGTGGGGATGAACGGTCCGGTGGTTTCGGGCACATCGTTTTTCGGCATGGCAGCACTCTCGGTGAAGGAGACGAGCCGCCCATAGCCGGGCGTGGAACCGGATTCGAATTCAGCCTAGACCCGCGGTGTTTCGGTGGGGTTACCGCGCGAGGGCCAGCGCGTCCGCTGCCAGTTGGGCGCTCGTGTCGGCGTCGCGCATCCACAGCGGGGCGGCGGCGGCCCGGATGCCCAGTGCCTCGATGTCGGGGAGGGACGCGGCATCCGTCTCGTCGACCAGCCAGGCGTCGAGGAGCCCGCCGTCTCGCCGGGCGCCGTAGTGCTCGGCCACCGCGAAGGCAGAGGTCTCGACCCCGATCGCGGTGAGGCAGGCATCCGCCATGCCCCGCACGACCGTGCCTGCGATGATCGGCGAGACGCCGACGACGGGCGCGGATGTCTGAGCCAACGCCTCACGGATACCCGGGATGCCCAGCACTGTGCCGACCGACACGACCGGGTTCGAGGGCGCGACCAGCACGACATCTGCGTCGGCGATCGACTCGAGCACGCCCGGGGCCGGAGTGGCGGCGGCGACGTTCTGCTGCACGAAGGCCTGCGCCGTCAGTTTCGCGCGGTGTTTGGTCCACCACTCCTGGAAGTGCATGGTGCCCTCGTTGGTGACCACGTGCGTCTCGACCTCGTCGTCGGTCGCGGGGATGAGCTCCACGCCCAGTGGCCACCGCCCGGTGATGAGGCGGGTCGCCTCGCTCAGTGGCAGGCCGGAGCGCAGGTAGTGACTTCGCGTGATGTGCGTGCCGAGGTCGAGATCGCCGAGGGTGAACCACGGCCAGCCGACGCCGTAAGCACGCAGCTCGGCGCTGACCCGCTCGGTCTCGCCGATGCGACCCCAACCACGCACTTCGTCGTTCTCGCCGGCGAGTGTGTACATGACCGAGTCGAGGTCGGGCGCGATACGCAGGCCAGTGAGCCACATGTCGTCGCCGGTGTTGACGATGGCGGTGACTTCGGCGCCGTGGAGGTGGGAACCGGGTAGGGCGCGCTGAACGTGCTCGCGCAGGCCGCGGGTGAAACGGGCGCCGCCGACGCCGCCGGAGATGACAGTGACTTTCACCCGGTCAACGCTAACGCGCGTTCGGCCGGCTACTCAGCCGGAACGGCGGCGAGGGCGGCGGATGCTCCCAGCTCGAGCAACCCGGTGTCGGTGGCGACCGCGACGAAGGTGAACCCGAGCGACGTGAGCACCGCTCCCCGTGCGGGCTCTCCGCCGAAGGCTCCCGCCGCGATGCCGGCCCCGGCGGCCGCAGCCAGGATGCGACGGAGCGGTGCGGAGGGGGAATCATCCGCGATCATCTCGTCGACCTGGAGGCCGAGCGCGATCGAGAGGTCGAACGGGCCGACGAAGAGTCCGTCGACGCCGGGGACGGCCGCGATCGCCTCCACCTGCTCGAGCGCGGCAGCGGTCTCGATCATCACCCAGACCCGTACGGTCTCGTTAGCGGCGGGGGGTGCGGGCGGCAGGCGATCGGGTGCGCCGAGGTTCGGACCCCAGCTGCGCACGCCCGCCGGGGGATACCGGGACGCCGCAGCGGCAGATCGTGCCTGTTCGACCGTCTCCACCAGTGGCACGATCACTCCGGCCGCTCCGGCGTCGAGGGCACGCCCGATCAGCCCCGCGTCGAGGGCGCGCACGCGCACGTAGATGGGAACCGATTCGTGCCGGCGATGGGTGAGCACGGCATCCGTTCGGGCGTCGTCGAACCGGCCGTGCTGCTGGTCGATGCAGAGCCAGTCGAACCCGAGCCCGGTGAGGTGCGCCGCGACGAGGGGTTGCCCCGCCACCGCCCAGGCTCCACGGTGCACTGTCATTGCTCTCCTCTGGTCGTACTCGGGTCGTTGCCTCGTGTGGTGCGATCACAGTGATGATGCCACCCAGACTTGTCGAATGAAAAGTATTATGGACTTTCTGCCTTAAGTAACATCGAGTTCACACGGCGTTACCTGACGGAATCGTTTCCCCGTAATGATGAGTCGACAGTCAGTCGCCGAGAAGAGGACGCAGTGCCGCACCCCACGGGCGCCTTCGCGCCGAGAGCCTCGGGCATTCGGGAGATCCTCGACCTGGTGCTCACCTCGTCGATGGACATCGATCGGCTCGAGATCGGTGAACCCGGGTTCGCCGCACCACCCCATGTCGCCGAAGCCGCGGCGGTCGCGGCGCGTGGCGACGTGCGCTATACCCAGAGTTCCGGAACGCTCGCCCTGCGCAGCGCCCTCGTCGAATCGCTCGCGTCGCGCTACGGGGCCGAGATCGACCCCGGATGCGTGGTGGTGAGCCAAGGCGGATCCCAGGGCATCGCGGCGGTGTTCGAGGCGCTGGTGCAGCCCGGTGACCAGGTGCTGCTGCCCGATCCGGCGTGGCCGAACTACGAGTCGATGACACGCATCCGCGGCGGAGAGCCCGTGCGCTATCCGCTGCATCCTGACCGCGGATTCGTGCCGGATCCCGACGAGGTGCTGGCCCTGATCGGCCCGAGCACTCGCATCGTCGTGCTCAACTCGCCCGGCAATCCCACCGGCGCCGTGCTGCCGCGCGCGGTGGTGCGCCGCATCGTCGAGGGCGCGGCGGAGCGCGGAGTGATGGTGGTCTCCGACGAGGTCTACGACGAGATCGTGTTCGAGGGGGAGCCGGCCGGAGCGCGCGAGTTCGGCGACAATGTCGTCTCGGTGTTCAGCTTCTCGAAGACCTACGCGATGACGGGGTGGCGGGTGGGCTACCTGGTGATGCCGGCCTGGCTGGCCACTCTCGTCGGGCACATCCAAGAGGCGCTGATCTCCTGTGTCTCCTCGGTCAATCAGGCCGCTGCACTCGCCGCGCTGACCGGGCCGCAGGATGCCGTCGCGAGCATGCGCGCGGCCTATCGGGAGCGTAGAGACCTGGCCCTCGCCCTGCTGTCCGGTGCGGGGATCCGCCCGCTGCGACCGTCCGGCGCGTTCTACCTGATGGTGCCGCTGGCACCGGGCGTCAGTTCTCGCGATGCGGCTCTCGAGCTGGTCGGGCGCGGGGTGTCGTTCGCGCCGGGGAGTGCGTTCGGCAGCGTCGCATCCGATCAGTTGCGGATGTCGCTGGCCAGCGGTCCTGCGACCATCGAGCGTGGACTCGGCCGATTTCTCGAGTGGTATGACGAGAGCGATGGCGGCCGGCTGGCGGCCCGCCCACTCACTACACTGACCGAGCATCACCGCCCGCGCTGAGCGTCCGGAAACAGGAGAGACGATGGCCAAGAGAAGTCACACCGCCGTTCTGGCCGGAGCCATCGAGCGTCCGCAGGACCGCGCCACGATCGACGAGGTCGACATGGCACTGCTGCAGGAGCTGGCACGGGACTCCCGGCAGTCGCAGCGCGCACTCGCCCGCCAAATCAACATGTCGGCGCCCGCGGTCGCCGAACGGATCGCGCGGCTCGAGCGCAGTGGCGTGATCCGTCAGTACTCGATCGACATCGACTGGGATCGGCTCGGCCTCGATGTGGTCGTCTTCATGCCGATCACGCTCGAGTCCGGCGGCGACATCGAACCGACGCTGGCGGCGTTCCGCGAGATCCCGGAGCTCGAGGAACTGACGGTCGTGGCGGGGCGGTACGACCTTCTCGCCCGCTTCCGACTCGGCGATCAGCGCCAGCTTCGCGAGCTGCTGCTCGACCGGGTCTGGCAGATCCCGAACGTGGCGCGCATCGAGACGATGCTCGGCCTCGGCAACCTGATCACCGAGGACTACGCGGCACGGATGCTCGCGCCGCGCGAATCGGAAGTCGATGCCGACGTTGATGGTGATCCCGGCGCCGGCGCCAACCGCGGCGATGCCGACGCCTGAGCGCGCAATGACTTGCAATTGAGTCGAAAAGTGCCGCATCTGCCATTCAGTTACACGTTCGAAACACAATTGAACCTTCCATGTGACTTTTATGCGGTTATATGGCGTCATGGATTCGAAGGCTCAGTCAGACACTCGCCCGTTGCTCAACGGTGAGGCGACCGACCTCTGGGCGATCCAGCTCGACCTGTACCAGGGATTCCTCAGCGGAGACCGTGCCCGGGTCGATCGGCACATCAGCCGCGACGGTACGATGTGGGATTCCGCCCACGAACCCCTCATCCATGGCCTGACCGGTCTGAACGAGGTTCGAGCCGCCCGCCCGACCGGCGCAGGCGCACCACAGGTGGACGACCTCGATGCCACGGAACCCGTGATCGACATCTGGGGCGACACCGCGCTGACCCGCCATCTGCTCACGGTCACGTTCGCCGACCCGGGCGTGCCCGCAGAGCGCGTGCGCGTCACCGGCGTGTGGCGCAGGGTCGACGGCGAATGGCTGAACGTGCACAACCACGAAGACGTCCTGCCCTGATCGCTCGCCCCCGGCCGATACCAGGGGTGTGAGAAGGAGAGGATCGGCTCCGGCCGACCACCGCACCACCCGAGAAGCACCAGCACCTCCAGCACTCGTTCCAACAGCACGCACGTTCCCTTCACCTCATCCCATGAAAGGACCACCATGAGAAATCGTGCACGTGGTACCGCCCTCCTCGCGGGCGCAGTCGGAGCAGCCCTTCTGCTCAGTGCCTGCAGCGGGGCAGCAGCACCCGAGAAGTCGTCCGGCGGAACGCTCGTCATCGACAAGTCCTTCGACCTCAAGACCGCAGACCCGGCCCGCAACTTCGAGACCGCGGGCAACATCCTCGGCCGCGCCGTCTACGACACCCTGCTCACCTTCAAGAACGGCGACAGTGCCACGCCGATCGCGATGCTCGCCACCAAGTGGGAGGGCAACGCCGACGCGACCAAGTACACCTTCACGCTGCGGAAGGACGCCAAGTTCTCCAACGGCGACGCTCTGACCGCGGATGACGTGGTCTTCTCGCTCAACCGGGTCACCAACATCAAGGGCAACGGTTCGTTCCTCATGGACGGCCTCACCGTGAAGAAGGTCGACGACACGACGGTGGAGATCGAGTCGGAGAAGTCGAACACCGCCATCCCGGCCATCGTCACCAGCCCGACCCTCGGCATCCTCGACTCCACGCTGGTCAAGAAGAACGGCGGAACCGATGCGGTCGGCGCCGACGAGAGCGACACGGCGGAGAAGTTCCTCAACAAGACCTCGGCGGGCAGCGGTCCGTACGCGCTGAAGACCTTCAACACGACGACGGAGACCGTCATCGTGCCGAACAAGTACTACTGGGGTGACAAGCCCAAGTACGACAAGGTCGTGCTGCGCAACGCCACCGCGGCGACGCAGAATCAGGACATCACCTCGGGCACTGCGCAGGTGGCGCTCGACCTCGGGTCCGATCAGATCGCCTCGCTCAAGGGCAACAGTTCGGTGGAGATCACGACGGCACCCTCGCCCACGCTGTTCTTCCTGTTCTCCAACGCGAACCCGGCCGTCTCGACGATCACGTCCGACCCGAAGTTCCGCGAGGCGGTCACCTACGGGCTGGACTACAAGTCCCTACTCGATCTCGCCGGTGACGGCGCGGTGCGTGCGGCCGGAGTCATCCCGAACTCATTCCTCGGAGCCCTCAAAGAGAGCGACGCGGTCGTCCGCGACGTCTCCAAGGCGAAGGCCGCCGTCGCGGCCCTCGGATCAGCGCCGACGGTGAAGCTCGAGTACCCCAGCGACATCACCGTCTCCGGTCTCGACTTCGGTCCGATCGCCGAACGCATCCAGGCCAACCTCAAGGAGGTGGGCATCACGGTCACGCTGGTTCCCTCGCCGGTGAGCACCGCCCTGGACAGCTACCGCGCCGGCACCGAGGAGATGGGGCTCTGGCTCTGGAACCCGGACTTCCCGGACCCCTCGGACTACCTCGTGTTCGGGCCGGGTGCCACGGTCGGCCTGCGCGCCGGGTGGGCCGCGGGCGCGGACTCCGCGGTCGAAGACCTCGCGGCGAAGGCGTCGACCACCGTCGACAATGATGCGCGCGGCGCCCTGTACGAGGACTTCCAGAAAGACCTCACCAAGGCCGGTGTCTTCAACCCGCTGTTCCAGCCCTCGGCCTCGATCGTCTCGTCCAGTACGGTCGGCAAGGTGATCTACAGCCCGGTCTACGGTCTGGACATCCCCGCTATCAAGTAGTCCGAACATCCTCCCGGGCGGCCGTCTCTCACGGTCGCCCGGGAGTGCACCACCACCCGGATCCACCCCACGGAGGACAGCATGCTCTGGCGATTCCTGCTGAAGCGGATCGGTGCCGCACTGCTGCTCGGCATCGGCGTGATCATCGTCACCTTCGCGCTCACTTCGGTACTGCCCGGTGATCCCGCCACCGCCCAGCTCGGCGACCGTGCCTCCGCAGACCCCGAGATCGTCGCCGCGTACAAGAAGGCACACGGGCTCGATCAGCCCCTCTATGTGCAGTTCGGACTGTATGTCGTCAACCTGCTTCGCGGTGACCTCGGCCAGTCGTTGCAGAGCCATCGTTCCGTGGCGACGGACCTCGCGCAGTTCGGCCCGGCATCCGCTGAACTCGCCATCGCCGCGACCCTGCTCGCCATCGTCTTCGGAATCGGTTGTGGAATCGTGGCGGCGCTGCGCGCCAACCGGCCGGTCGACCAGGCGCTGCGCCTGTTCAGCCTCGGCGGGGTCAGCATCCCGATCTTCTGGCTGTCGCTCGTGGCGATGTTCCTGTTCTCCACCCAGCTGCGCATCTTCCCGTCCTCGGGCCGGCTGAACCCGGGGGACACCCCGCCACCCACCGTGACCGGCCTGTACACCGTGGATGCCGTGCTGGCCGGGCAATGGACCACCTTCGGGGTTGCGCTCTCCCACCTCATCCTTCCGGCGGTGGTTCTCTCGGCCCCGATGATCGGGCTGCTGTTGCGGTTCACCCGGTCGTCGATTCTCGAGGTGCTCGGAAATGACTACGTGCGCTCGGCCTACGCCAAGGGGCTGTCGCCGCGCACCATCATCGGCAAGCACGTGCTGCGTGCGGCGCTGGTGCCGATCATCACCGTGCTCGGCACCGCATTCGCCTCCCTGCTCGCAGGCACCGTGCTCGTGGAGCAGATCTTCGCCTGGCCCGGCATCGGGCAGTACGCGTTCCGCAGCGCCACCAATCTCGATCTGCCGGCGATCGTCGGCGTCACCCTGTTCGTCGCGGCGGTGTTCATCGTCGTCAACCTCATCGTCGACGTGCTCTACGGCTTCGTCGATCCCCGGATCCGCACATCGTGAAAGGAGGGACATCGTGAGCAGCCCCATCGTCGCCGACCCCATGCTCGTGCCGGACGACCCATCGGCGACGCCGCGTCGCCAGCGCAATCGTTGGAGCATCCGCGTGCGCGTGCCGCGGGCCTGGCGGCGTCCGCTCGCCTACGTCGGCGTGGCGATCATCGGCATCTGGGCGCTCGTGGCGATCTTCGCGCCGATCATCGCCCCCTTCGATCCGCTGGCACAGAGTTCCCCGCGCTTCCTCGCGCCGTCTGGCGCGCACCTTTTCGGAACGGATGCCGTCGGCCGCGACGTTCTCTCCCGGGTCATCTATGGCGCCAGAATCAGCCTGCCGATCGCCGTCGTGCTGGTCGCCCTGTCCCTCCTGGTCGGCGGCACGATCGGGGCGATCGCCGGCTACGTGGGCGGTGTCGTCGACAGCGTGCTGATGCGCATCGTCGACCTGTTCTTCGCTTTTCCGAGCATCATCCTGGCGATGGCCGTCTCCGCTGCCCTCGGGCCGTCGCTGCTCAACGCGGTGTTCGCGATCGTCGCCGTGTCATGGCCGTCCTACGCCCGGGTGATGCGGTCGCTCGTGCTCACGCTGCGGGGAAGCAATTTCCTCGCCGCCTCCCGGCTGCTCGGTATCTCCTCCGGGCGGGCGCTGTGGCGCGAGATCGTGCCGAACGTGGCCGGTCCGATGCTGGTGCTCTCGACCCTCGAGCTCGGCAGCGCGGTGCTGCTGCTCTCCGGGCTGTCGTTCCTCGGCCTCGGTGCGATCCCGCCGACGCCCGAGTGGGGCGCCATGGTCTCCGACGGAGCGCGCGTCTTCTACTACTGGTGGATCGCGGTTTTCCCCGGCCTCGCGATCTTCTCCGTCGTGATCGCCTTCAACTTCCTCGGCGACGTGCTGCGCGACGGGCTCGACCCGCGCTCCTCGCAGTCCCTCGCCACGACGGATCGGTGAGCCATGAGCCTCCTCGAAATCGATGACCTGCGCATCTCCCTGCCGACCGATGGCGCACCGCGTGTGCTGGTCGACGGCGTCTCCCTACGGGTGAACGAGGGCGAATTCGTCGGCCTCGCCGGTGAGAGCGGGAGCGGCAAGACCGTCACCGCGCTCGCCGCACTCGGCTTCCTGCCGAGCGGGTCCACCGCCACCGGCGTGGTGCGGCTCGACGGCGCCGACGTGCTCAGCATGTCGCCGCGGCAACTGCGCGGCGTGCGCGGCCAGACCGTCGCCATGGTCTTCCAAGACCCGATGACCTCTCTGCACCCGATGCTGTCGATCGAGACGCAGCTCACCGAGCAGTTGCGGGCGCACCAGTCCATCAGCAAGCGGGCAGCCAAGGACCGCGCCGTGCAGCTGCTCGAACTGGTGCGCATTCCGAACGCCCGGCACGCGCTCACCGCGTACCCGCATCACTTCTCCGGGGGTATGCGACAGCGCATCGCCATCGCGAGCGCCCTCGCCTGCGACCCGCGGCTGCTCATCGCGGACGAGATCACCACCGCCCTCGACGTCACCGTGCAGGCGGGAATCCTCGAACTGCTGCACCAGATCCGGCGCGATACCGGAATGGCCGTCGTCTTCATCACCCACGATCTGGGCGTCATGAACGTCACCGCCGACTCCCTCTACGTGATGTACAGCGGCAGGGTGGTCGAGCACGGCGTCACCCGCGAGGTGCTCGCCGCCCCGCGGCATCCGTACACCCGCGCGCTGATCGATGCCCTCCCGGACGCCCACAATCTGGGCGAGCCGCTGGTTGCCATCCCCGGCGATGCGGCGACCGCCGAGAACCGGCCGAGCGGCTGCGCCTTCCATCCGCGCTGCGCCTTCGCGGTGGATGCCTGCCGCATCGAGGTGCCTGCGCTGCGCACCGTCGCCGCAGAGCGCGAGCTCGCCTGCCACGTCGACCCCTTCGACCCGGCCGACCGGGTGACCCTTCTCGTCGAGACTGGAGCATGACCGTGCCATTGCTGGATGTGCAGGATGCCGTTGTCGACTACCACGTGCCCGGACGCGCGACCGTGCACGCCGTCGCCGGCGTCTCGATCAGCGTCGGGGCCGGCGAGATCGTCGGTCTGGTGGGGGAGTCCGGCTGTGGCAAGTCCACCCTCGGGCGCGCGATCGTCGGTCTGCAGAAGCTGAGCTCCGGCACCGTGTCGCTCGACGGACATCCGGTCGCCCCGGTCGGTCGCGGCGCGCGCCCGGTGCGGGATCGCGGACTGCAAATGGTCTTCCAAGACCCGTATTCCTCGCTCAACCCACGACGCCGCATCGGCAAGCAGATCGCCGACGGACTGAGTGCGTCCACCGATCCGCGCCCGGTCGGCGAGCAGGTCGCCGAACTGCTCGAGTCGGTCGGCCTGTCCGCGAACGTCGCCTCGCGCTTCCCGCACGAGTTCTCCGGCGGTCAGCGGCAGCGCATCGCGATCGCCAGGGCGCTCGCGCCGAACCCGTCGGTGATCGTCGCCGACGAGCCGGTCTCCGCCCTCGACGCGTCCACTCGCGCGCAGGTCACCAACCTGCTCACCAGCCTCGCGGCCGAGCGCGGCATGGGGCTGCTGTTCATCTCGCACGACCTCTCCGGCGTGCGGCACATGGCCGACCGGGTCGCGGTGATGTACCTCGGGCGCATCGTCGAGAACTCGCCGACCGAGCCGCTCTGGGGCGATCCGCTGCATCCGTACTCCGAGGCGCTGATCAAGGCGATCCCGAAGCTGGGGATGGATGCCGCCGCTCCCGTCGCCCCGAGTGGCGAGGTGCCCGACCCCGCCAACCCACCCACCGGCTGCCGCTTCCACCCGCGTTGCCCGTACGCGATGGACCGCTGCATCACCGACGATCCCGCGCTCGTGCACATCGAGAGCACCGCGGAGGGCTCGCGCGACGCTGCGTGCTGGCTGCAGCCCGAGGACGGTCCGGCCCGTCGCCTGGTGGAGTTCAGCGTGGTCGGTCGCCCGTGACCGTCAGCCTCCGCCTCAACAACGACGTCGAGTCATCCGCTCTGCTCGATCTGGCGCGCGCCGCGGAGGCGGCCGGTTTCGACCAGCTCTGGGTCTCGAACGACCTGATGATCCGGTCTGCGCCGGTGCTGCTCGGCGCGCTCGCCACCGCCACCTCGCGTATCGAGCTGGGCATCGGCATCGCCAACCCGTACACCACACACCCGGCCGAGATCGCGATGATGGCCGCCACCATGCAGGAGCTCTCCGGAGGCCGTTTCCGGCTCGGACTCGCGGCGGGCGCCGCCGAATTCCTCGGCTGGGTGGGAATCCCCCAGCCGACGCCACTCACGACGACGCGGGAAGCGTTCCGGGCGATCAAGGCTCTGCTCGAGGGCGGTCGCCCGGTCGACATCGCCGGGGCGGGGAGCGGGTGGGCCGAGGAGGCGTACCTGCGCGTGCCGCCCGTGCCCACGCCGATCTCGATCGGTGCGATGAGCCCCAAGATGGTGGCCTTCGCCGCCCAGGAGGCCGACGGCGTGCTGGCCCTGCTCTTTCCGCCCGAGCACTTCACCGAGGTGCGCGATCAGGTCGGGGCCGCAGCGGCGGCGGTAGGTCGCGACCTGTCCGACTTCGATCTGCCCGCCTGCGTCTGGCTCTCCGTCGACGAGGATCAGGCGGTCGCAGACCGTGCGCTCGCACACAAGCTCGCCTATTACGGCTCGGCGTTCTCGCCCTACCTGTTGGCGCGCGCGGGGCTCTCCCGCGATGATTTCGCCGGCATCGACGCCTCGCTGCGGGCCGGTGACACCGAGGGTGCCGCCGATCAGGTCACTCCTGCCATGCTGCGACTCGGAATCTCGGGAAACCCGGATGCCGTGGTCGCCCGCTGCCTGTCCCTGCTCGAATCCGGGGTCGAACATCTGTCGTTCGGCCCCCCGCTCGGTGCCGACCCCGTCACCGCCGTAGAACTGATCGGCGACGCGGTGTTGCCGCGACTCACCGGTGTGCAACTGACTGGAGTGACAGCATGACGACCGTCTCAGAACAGGTCGCCGACCTCGGCACCCGCGTGTGGGCCTGGCGAGACGAGACGAGCTTCCGCTCGGCCGACGACATCCCGCGCATCGCCCACGACCCGCTCTGGCTGCCCCGCATCGATGCGGAGTCGATGGCCGCGCGGCGCGCCGCGATCGCCGAATTCACCGCGGAGTGGCAGGCACTCGAGGTCTCGGCGGAGCCGGTGCCCGTGCAGGTCGATTACCGCCTCATCGGCTCCACCCTCGCCCGTGCGAAGTGGGACGTCGAGGTGCTGCGCTCGTGGGAACGCGACGCCAACTTCCTGCTCAGCCAGATCCTCGGGCCGTACGTGGATCTGCTCCTCCCGCTCCCGCCCTTCGACGAGCGTCGCGTGCTCGGCCTCATCGCCGCGCTCGACGCCGTGCCGAGTCAGGTCGCGATCGCGCAGGCGAACCTCGTCGGCACCGGTGTGGCCGATCTCGCGGGCGCGGCAGTCTCGATGCTGGGGGGCATCGAGCAGCGGCTGGCGG
>Ga0247732_10000702_pt1 | contig 14833 bp, 12 predicted proteins | sample UWRJL163409C2_FD_180940 | JGI IMG/M metagenome (GOLD analysis project Ga0247732, IMG submission 180940) | Plant litter microbial communities from Arlington Agricultural Research Station in Wisconsin, United States - UWRJ-L163-409C-2 | ecosystem: Environmental > Terrestrial > Plant litter >...
CCTACAGCAGCTGGGTCACCGGCTCGATGGATCTCACCACCGGCGACCCCGACGGCGCCTTCTACGCCGTAACCGGCTCAGGAGACGTGCACACCCTGCGCGGCGGCATCGGCGTGGCCAACGGCCTCGAGTGGTCGCTCGACGGAACTCGCATCTACTTCACCGACACCAGCGTCTCGACCGTGTACACAGCCCGCTACAGCGAGGCGGGCGACATCACCGATGTCGAGCCGTTGCTCACCGACGGCCCGCACGATGGCCTCACGATCGACCTCGACGGCTGCCTGTGGAGCGCGTTCTACGGGGAGGGTCGCGTGGCCCGCTACTCCCCCAGCGGAGAGCGGATGCTGGAGCTCGAGCTCCCCGCCCCCAACGTCACCTCGGTCGCCTTCGGCGGTGCCGACCTGCGCACGCTGTTCGTGGCGAGCGCCCGCGAGAATCTGACCGAGGAGCAGCTGGTGGCGCATCCGCTCTCCGGCTCGGTCTTTGCGGTCGCGACGGAGACGAGGGGCAGGCAGTCGCGCACATTCAGGGCGTGAGCTCCTCGATCGTGATCGCCGCAGTGATCAAGGCGAGGTGGCTGAGTCCCTGCGGAAGGTTGCCGAGAAAACTGTCGTCGACAGGGTCGATCATCTCCGAGTAGAGCCCGACGTCGTTGCCGAGCGCCACCAGATCGTTCATGAGCTCTGTCGCCTCCTCGTGGCGCCCGACACAGGCCAGCGCCGACGCCATCCAGAACGAGCAGGCCACGAACGCCCCCTCCTCGTGGTCGGCGCCCGTGTATCGGTAGAGCAACGGACCGCGGCCGAGCTCGCTGCGCAGGGCATCGATGGTGGTCGACATCCGCTCTCCTCGATCGAAGCCGCTGGGGGCGTGCAGCAGTACCGAGGTGTCGAGCCGTTCGGTGCCGGGCCACGCGCCCCAGGCCTGGCGCTTCTCCGACCAGCAGTGCTTGTCGATCCAGTCGCGGATCGCGTCGCGCTCCGCCTTCCAGCGCTCGGCGTTACCTGGAATCTGCCCCAGCTCGCAGAGCACGACCGCACTGTCGAGAGCCATCCAGCAGCCCATCTTCGACGACGTGTAGTGCCGGTGCTGTTCGAGCTCCCACATGCCCGAATCGCGTTGACGCCAGGCATCGCTCGCCCGATCGGCGATGGACGCCAAGAGCCGTCCCGTCTCGGCGTCGAGCAGGTTGCCCGCCTCGACGTAGCGGCGCATGGTCACGAACAGGTCGCCGTAGATTCCCAACTGCAGCTGCGACTTTGCGGGGTTGCCGATCACCACCGGTCCGATTCCGCGCCACCCGGGAGCGTCCATCGGCTCGACCGCCGGCGGGGTGCCCCCGTCGAGCGTGTAGAAGATGTGCAGCTCGGGCCCGTGCTCTTTGATGGTGGTGAGCAGCCAGGAGACCGCGGCGTGCGTCTCCTCCCTCAACCCGAATCGGATGAGGGCGCTCACCGTGTAGGCCAGGTCGCGCACCCAGGCATAGCGGTAGTCCCAGTTCTTGCCACCGCGCACCGACTCGGGGAGGGATGTCGTGGCCGCCGCAGCGATCGACCCGGTCGGGCTGTAGATGAGCAGCTTCAATGCCAGCGCGCTGCGCTGCACCGCGTCGGCCCACGGCCCGTCGTAACTGAACTCGTTCGACCACGCCTGCCAGTTCTCGATGGTGCGATCGATCGTGCGGTCGGTGCTGGCGGCATCGGGCAGGTGTAGTGGCTCGTCGGCGGTGCCGGCGACGATGAGCAGGTGTCGCGACTCGGCCGCGGTCGTGAACGCCCCCTGCAGCCCGCGTGGGCCACCACCGCGCGGACCATGATGCGTGCCCGTCACCGCGATGGTGACGCCGTCGATGCGAATGACCTTGCCATGGGTGGTCTCTTCCACCCACGGGCTCGAGCGGCCGAACCGGGTTCCGGGGGCAACCCGCCAACGGAAATGCACAGAGCCCTCGACGCCGTCGACGCGGCGAGCCAACTCCAGCCACGGCAGGCGACCGGCGACACCGGTGACGAGGGCGTCGGTCATCCGCGCCGTGCCGTTCGCGGTGGTGAAGGTGGTCTCGAGCACGTTGCTGCCCGGAAGGTAGCGGCGGGTGACCGTGAACGGCTCGCTCGGGGCGAGCTCGATGGCGCCGCCGTCCTCGCCGTCGAGCAGCCGCGCGAACACCGGGATCGAGCCGAGCGACGGCACCGGCAACCAGTCGATCGCGCCATCGAGAGCGACGAGGGCGACAGTGCGCCCGTCGCCGATCGCGCCGTAGGAGCGCAGGTCGACATAGCCATCGGTGCGCTCGGATGCGACGCTCTCAGGCGCGACGCGCTCAGGCAACGACGCCCCCATGCAGGAATCGCGCGTAGCCCCCAGGGGTGCGCCCCTCGGAGCGCCCCGAGGTCTGCACCTCACACCCGTCTGTGGCGAGGGCGGCACCCACGATGCGACCGACGAGGTCGTTGTCTTCGTGCTCGGCGAGTGCGGCGAATCCGCCCGCCGCGAGATACGTGCTCGCCCGCACCCCGAGGTTGGCGCCGTGCACGTGACCGTTGGGCCGACCGCGCCGGTGGGTGCGGCGCCAGAGTGCGACCTGCTCGGTGCTGAGATCGGCGAAGTCCGGGCGCACGGTGCCGACCATGAGGTCGAAGCCCTCCGCGGCGATGGCGAGCTGCTCGGTGAGCCAGTTGCGGGGAACCACGCTGTCGGCGTCGGTGTTGGCGATCCAGACCCGCTCCGGGGGCCCGGCCACCAGCTCGAGCGCGTGGGCGATGCCCGCCGCGCGCGCGGCCCCGACGTTGGCCGCGTCCAGCTCGATCACGTGCACGCCCGCAACGGCCCTGGCCAGAACCGCGGTCAGGTCGCCGCAGCTGTCGGCGACCAGCACGATCGGGATGTCTCGAGCTGCGGCATCCCGAGCAGCCAACACCGAGTGCAGACAGCGCTCGACCAGCTCCCCCTCGTCGCGCGCCGGGATCACGACCACCAGCTCGGTCATACCAGTCCCGTCCGCTCGGCGACAGAACGGCCGTCGCGACTGACGACGTCGAGCAGGAAGTCGGCCTCGACGTGGTGCACCAGGTTCGTCAGCCCCCGCGCCGCCATCGCATCGTGCACCGCATCGCCCGACATCGGGTAGTCGCCCACCGGATGCCGCCAGTGGCAGAGCAGCACCGTCCCGTCGGGCGCGAGGGCCGTTTCGATCCGATCCACCAGTTGCTCGAGGCCGTCGGGTGCGAGGTAGTAGCCCACCTCGCTGAGCACGATGAGGTCGAACGGTCCGTCGGGCAGGGCGGCGCCGGCATCTGCCCGCTCGACGGTCACGTGCGGTTGGTCGGCCAGTCGCGCCCGAGCCCGGTCGACCGCGGTCTGCGAGATGTCGATCGAGAGCAGGCTGTCGCAGCGCGGCGCGAGCTCGGCGGTGAGCACGCCGATCGATCCGCCGATCTCGAGCGCCCGGGTGTAACTCGGTGCGGGCAACGCGGCCACGGTGAGCGCGCGCTTGCGCTGCTCGTACCAGCGATCGGTGAAGCCCCACGGGTCGTCGTGGCGTGCATACAGGTCGTCGAAGTAGTCCATCGGCAGGGCGTCGGCGGTCACGAAGATCTCCAGGGGTCGGCGGAAGTGCTCGAGGAAGTCGCGGCGCAGCACCGGGTCGGGCCCGGTGGTCTGCGAGACGAAGGCGGCGAGGGCGCGCGGCTTGCGGCCGTCGCGCGGCAGGGTGAGGGCGGCGAACCGCTCCCAGGGGATGGCGGGGTCGTCGGGAGTGCCCCAGTGCCACATCCAGATCGGATACTCGATGACGCGCAGGCCGTCGGCGACCTCGGCCACCACCTCGCCGACCACGCGGTGATCGCGGTGACCGTCGCCTCGCCAGGGCGCCACGACGAGGGTGCGTTCGCGTGGCAGGTCGGAGAGCAGCCGACCCAGGGCGGCCGTCAGGTCGTCGCGGTGCTCGCGCGTCTGACCGTCGGCGAAGCCGAGTTCACGGATCATGGCGCGCGGCGCGAGCGAGCCGACCGCGGCGCGCAGCTCTCGGGAACGTTCTGTCGCCTCGCCGGCGTCGGCGCCATCCGTCACCAGCACGACCTGCACGGCGAGGCCCCGGCGGTTCGCCTCGGCCAGCAGGCCGCCGGCGCCGAGTGTCTCGTCGTCCGGGTGTGCGGCGATGACGACCACCCGCACCACGTCATCGAGGTCGAGCGCGGGCAACCGGGCAAGGCGCGGGTCTGCACCCCAGACTTCGGCCGGGGTGCCGGCGAAGGCGCTGTCGAAGGTCACCACGGTGGCAGCTCCGATCGCAGCAGTGTCTCGCCCAGCGAGGCCTCGTCTCGCTCGGCGTGATGTTGGCGCACGTAGAGCTGCAGGTCTGCCACGCGCTTGGCGTGGGCGGCGTCGAGGGCGAGCGGGGCGGGTCCGAGTGCGCGCCCCGAACGCACGATGGTCTCCTCGACGGCTCGGGCGACCGTGGCGCGCACCCGCTTGGTGAGCAGCCGACCGCGGGCACCGGATGCCTCGCCCGCATCCACGAGCGCTGCGGCCTCGGCGAGCGCCCGCCGACCGGACTCGAGCACCTCGTCGATCGCACCGAGGTGCATGAGCGCAAACGGTTTCTCCGCGGATGCCGCCGCCCACACGGAGCGGGCCAACCCCACCGCGCCACCGAACCAGCACGCAGCGACGGCGATGCCGCCCCAGGAGAAGCCGGGGCGCTCGAGATACCAGCCGGGATCGCCGATGGGGGTTGCCGTGACGTCGTCGAACCGCACCGGCCCGCTCGGGATCTCGGTGAGACCGCGCGCCTGCCAGGCGCCGTCCTGCACCTCGACGCCTTTCCCGCGCAGCGCCACCGCGAACAGAGCCCTGCGGTCGTCGTCGAGGCTCGCAGAGATCAGCGCGAGATCGAGCGACCCGGCAAGCGAGCACCATTGCTTCGTGCCATTCACGCTCCACAGGCTGCCGTCCTCACGGGCGCGCAGCGGCTCGCCACCCTCCGCCGCGTAGACGCCCCACATTCCGTCGCCGGCGAGCTCTGCATGCCCGGCCTGGGCGAGGATCGCCGTCGCGTCGAGGTGCGGCTCCATCGCGCGGGCCGCGCCGAGGTCGATGGCCGCGGCGGTGGCGAGCGCCTCCCAGAGCTGACGAGTCTCGCCCGTGCCCGGCACGGCGTCCACGGTGCGCGCCCAGGCCAGGGCGGAGGTTGCGTCGGTGACCGGGTGGTCCAGCAGTGATGTGACGAGGGCACCCGGATGCTGCGGGCGCTCGCCGAGCAGGCTGACGGGCATCCGCGACCATTCCACTCCCAGCATGGGTCGCACGGTACGCGCCGCGAGCGGTTGCCCCAGGGGGTTGACGCGACGGACAAACGCCCCGCAGAGGTGCGCCCCCTAGGGTGCAGTATGAGTAAAACCGATTCCGCGCCAGAGCTTCTGCTTCTCGGCGTGCTGGCCACCTCGCGCAAACCCGACGAGCGCCGCCTGCCCATTCACCCGGCGCACCTCGAGCGGATCGACGCCGACCTGCGGGCGAACATGGTTCTCGAGCGCGGCTACGGAATGCGCTTCGGGATCGCAGACGCAGAGCTCGAGCCGCTCGTCGGCGCGATGGCCGACCGCGACGAGATCATCGCACGCGCCGATGTCGTGCTGCTGCCGAAGCCTCAGCCCTCCGACCTCGACGACCTGCGCGACGGCCAGGTGCTCTGGGGTTGGCCGCACTGCGTGCAGGATCGGGAGATCACGCAGCTCGCCATCGACAAGAGCCTCACCCTGATCGCCTGGGAGGCGATGAACCACTGGCAGGCCGACGGCGGATTCGGGCTGCATGTCTTCCACAAGAACAACGAGCTTGCCGGGTACTGCTCGGTGCTGCACGCCCTGCAGCTGTGCGGGTCGACGGGCGACTACGGCCGCCGCCTCAGCGCTGTGGTGATCGGGTTCGGTGCCACCGCCCGGGGTGCCGTCACCGCGCTGAACGCCCACGGCATCCACGATGTGCGGGCGCTGACCAACCGGGGGATCGCGGCGGTCGGCTCGCCCATCCCCTCGGTCGACATCATCCAGTTCGAGCACAGCGACGAGGAGCCGTTCGAGAGCACCGTCAACACGGAGGACGGCCCGGTGAGTCTGGCACCGTACCTGGCCGAGAACGACATCGTCGTGAACTGCACGCTGCAGGATCCGAACGCGCCCCTCACCTACCTGACGCTCGACGACCTCGATCAGTTCCGGCCCGGAAGCCTGATCGTCGACGTGTCGATCGACGAGGGGATGGGATTCAGCTGGGCACGCCCGACCTCGTTCGCCGACCCGATGTTCACCGTCGGCGACTCCACCAACTACTACGCCGTCGATCACAGCCCATCGTTGCTCTGGAACTCCACCACCTGGGAGATCAGCGAGGCGCTGCTGCCCTTCCTCCGCACGGTGATGGAGGGGCCGTCGTCGTGGGCCGAATCGGAGACGATCGACCGCGCGATCGAGATCCAGGATGGCCGGGTGCGCAACGACGCGATCCTCACCTTCCAGGGGCGATCGAGCGAGTACCCGTACCCGACGAACCCCTGAGGTCGTCAGGTACGACACCGTCAGTCGTTGGTGTCCAGGTCGTTGCTGACCACGTCGCCGCTCCCGGCGTCGAGACGGACGCTGTGGCGCTGGTTCGAGGAGTCGACGACGTCGCCTTCCCAGACCACCGCACCCTGGTGATCGTCGAGCCCGAGCTCGATCACAGTGCCGGCAATGGTCGCCGTCATCAACTCCGATGCCTTCGACACCCCGATCCTCGCGGCGGCGAGGAATGCCGTGTTCTCCGCCAGGTCTCCGGCGTCAGAGGTCTTCGGGGTAGGCCCCGCAACGACCGACGAACCATCGGCGCTCACGTGCACCTCCTGCTCGCTTCCGTCGGCGGCGACGACCAGCACCTCCCAGGAGGTGCCACCCGCGTCCTGCTCGATGGAGAGCACGGTGCCGGAGCCGGCGGCATCGCTCGCCGTCTTCGCCGCGGTGGCGAGCGCGGCGGGGCTGGTCGAGCCGTCGGATGCAGAGGCGGAGGTCGACGGCACTGCGGTGGGGGCGGATGCTGTACACCCGCTGAGCACGAGCCCTGCGACGAGCGGAACGGTGGCGAAGGCTGCGAGCCGGCGAACGGTGAGGGTCTTCGAGTTCTGAGTCATGACCACAGTCTCCGCAGCGAGTGCTGAAGCAGACCTGAAGCGATTGGAATCAGGAATCGGCCGGGAGGTGCACGGTGAAACGCGCCCCTCCGGTCGGGGCGGTGGCTACCTCGACCGTGCCTCCGTGGGCAGCGACGGCCGCGGCGACGATGGCGAGGCCGAGACCCGAGCCGCCCGCATCCCGCGCACGCCCCTCGTCGAGCCGCACGAAGCGCTCGAACACCGACTCGCGATCGGCTGGAGAGATCCCCACGCCGTCGTCATCGACCGAGAACTCCACCCGATCGCCCCGCGTGACCACGGTGAGGGTCACCCGGGCGCGGGCATGCCGTGCGGCGTTATCTGCGAGGTTGCGCACGGCGCGACCAAGAAGCGCCCGATCACCCCGTACCCGCGCCGGGCCGACCCCGCTCGTGTCGACCTCGACCGTGCCGGCAGCGCGCACACGGGATGCCGCCTCCAGCACGAGGTCGTCGAGATCGACGTCGTCGCCGCGCTCGGCACCGCGCTCGTCGAGCCGCGTCAGCAACAGCAGGGAGTCCACCAACTGCTGCAGCCGATCGCCCTCGGCGATCACGACGTCAGAGAGCTCGGCGAGCTCGATGGCCTCCGGGTGCGCCCGGGCCAGCTCGGCATGCTGCCGCATGGTCGCCAGCGGCGATCGTAGCTCGTGCGAGGCATCGGAGACGAACCGCTGCTGTCGGGTCTGTGCACGTTCGAGGCGGCCGAGCATCCGGTTCATGGTCGTCGCGAGTCGGCCGATCTCGTCACGACTGCCCGGCTCCTGCACGCGGCTGCCCAGGCGAGACGACTGGATCTCGTCGACCTCCCGGCGCATGCGATCGACGGGGCGCAGCGCGCGGCCGACCACGAACCAGGTGACCACGCCCATGACCGCGGCCACCAAAGGCACCCCGGCGACCAACAGCCACGACACGGTCGAGGTCGCCTCGTCGGTGTCGTCGAGCGGCGCCCCGACGATGATCGTGCCCTCGCGATCGCCCGGCAGCTCAACCTCGTCCGAGACGACCAGCCAGTGCTCGCCGTCTCGCTTCACTTCCGCCCGGTCGGCGGTGGGCAGGGGCGCGGAGCCCGTGTCGTCTCCCGACGCCAACACGGTCCCGGCGTCATCGAGCACCTGCACGAGCACGTCGTCGACATCAGCGACGGCGGGCGCCCCGGCGAGCTCTACTCGAGCAGACAGCGTGTCGAGACTCTGCTCGGCGGTCGAGACTACGCCATCGACGAGCGTCGATCGCAGAATTCCGACGAAGACGAGGGACCCGAGCACGAGGGCCAGAACGAAGACGACGACCGCGCCGAACGTTGCACGCGCGCGGATCGACGGCGTCCGTCGTGCCGCGGGCTCAGTCATCGGCGGCGAATCGGTAGCCGGCCCCGCGCACGGTCTCGATCGAGGCACGGCCGAAGGGCCGGTCCACCTTCTGCCGCAGATGCCCGACGTAGACCTCGACGATGTTCGGGTCACCGTCGAAGTCGTCATCCCAGACGTTGCCGATCACATCGCGCTTGGAGAGCACCTGCCCGGCGTGCCGAACCAGGTACTCGAGCACGGCGAACTCCCGGGAGGTGAGGTCGACGAGGGCCTCGCCCCGCCACACTCTGCGCTGCGCGGGATCGAGCCGCAGATCGCCGACCGCGATCACGTTCGGGCGCTCCGTGCCACCGCGGCGCACGAGGGCGCGGATGCGGGCGACCAGCACTGCAAACGAGAACGGCTTGGTCACGTAGTCGTCGGCGCCCGTGGTGAAGGCTTCGACCTGGTCCCATTCGCCGTCCTTCGCGGTGAGCATGATCACCGGCGTCCAGATCTGCTCGGCACGCAGCGTTTCGCAGACCTTCCAGCCGCTCATTCCGGGCATCATCAGATCGAGGATGATCGCGTCGTAGCGGTTCTCACGCGCGAACCAGAGCCCGTCGATACCGTTGTGCGCCACGTCGACGGCCATACCCTCGGCAACCAGTCCCCGGCGCACGCCATCGGCCAGACGGACCTCGTCGTCGACCACCAGGATGCGCATCGCCCCAGCTTGGCCCACGAACACTGAAGCGGCACTGAAATGGGCACATCGGCATCCGGGAAAAGGAAAATGCCCCGAGAATTCGGGGCATTTTCGAAGTGCGGAGCCGGTGGGATTTGAACCCACGGAGGAGTATAAACCCCTCTCCACCTTAGCAGGGTGGTGCACTAGGCCGAACTATGCGACAGCTCCAAGCAACGCCTACCAGCATAGCAATACTCGGCCGGAGTGCTCACCCGCCCGCATCGCGGGGCCTGTTTACCCCCTAAGAGGGGCACACCGGCGCCTTGTTTGTGATGAATGCACACACATATAGTGGGCGCAGCGCTAGAACTGGAACGTACCCGAACGTTCCCGTTGACCCCCCATGCGCTCCGCATCCAAGGCAGTCATCCCCATGGCCTTCAACTTTCTCGTACCCGAATCCGCGGAATCCGTCCGCCCTCGAGTGTCCTCCGTCCGCTGCGCGCTCTCGCCCCGACAGCCGACCCTGCCATGAGCTCCCGGCCGATCTGCGCCGTGCGCGGGTCGGCCGGTGAATAGGTCTCAGCAGTGGTTATTTCGGGTCACTGATTGAGATAGAGAGCCGCCTCGCCACTGGGTATGCTGGGGCGGCTCTCGCCTGGTCGACCGCTAGTTGTTGACCTTCGAACAGGTGTAGTCGGCGGCCGTCTGGCCCAGCACACCGCTCAGCGGCGCCGCATTCGTCGGTGGTGTGGAGCTGGACGGTGGCGTGGAAGCGCCGGTCGACGGCGGCGTGACGGGCGGAGTCGTCGTGCCTGTCTGGCCGGTCGGAGCGCTCGGGTCGGCCACCGAGCCGCGGCCCGTACCGGAGTCGAGCGTGAAGGGCTCGTCCGCCTTGAGCTTGGCGAACAACGCCGTCGCCGGGGCGGTCAGCGGAGCGACCTTTCCGGAGTAGACGCCACCGACGCCCGTCGTGCTCGGGTACTGCACGAACGTGATGTGGTCGAGCGGGATGCCCTTCAGCACGAGAGCCATCGACACCATCGTGTTGAGGTTCTTGAGGTTGTCGGAGAGCGTCATGTTCTGCGTCGCGGCCTGCGCGATGCCGTACAGCTTGCCGAAGTTGGTGAGCGTGTCGTTGCTCTTCACCGTGCGCACCAGCGATGACAGGTAGACCTGCTGCGAGCTGATGCGGCCGAGGTCGCTGCCGTCGCCGACGCCGTGCCGGCTGCGCAGGAAGGCGAGCGCGTCTGCACCCTGCAGCGTGTAGGTGCCGGCGGACGGGAGGTCGATGCCGGTGTACGGGTCGCGCAACGGACCGTTGACGCAGACGGGCACGCCGCCGACGGCATCCGACATCTGGATGACGCCCTGGAAGGTGATGAGGGCGGCGAAGGGGATCTCGAGCCCGGTCAGCTTCTGCACGGTGAGCACCGTGCAGGGCAGTCCGCCGTAGGCGAGCGTGTTGTTGATGGGCATGGCGGACATCGCCGAGTAGTTGCCCTTGCCGTCCTCGCGCGGGCAGGACGGAATCGGCACCACCATGTCGCGCGGGATGCTCACCGCGACGGCGTTGGTCTGGTCTTCGGAGATGTGCACGAGCATGGTCACGTCGTTGAGCACGCCGTCATCCTTGCCGAACTGGGCGCCCTGACCTTCCCGGGTGTCGCTGCCCACGATCAGCACGTTGAAGCCGCCGTCGAAGGCACCGAGGTCGGGCGGAGGGCCCTGGGTCTCGCCCACCAGGTGCACGGTCTTGATGTTGTTCTGCAGCTGGCCGAGCGTGATCGCCGCGACGGATGCCCCGCTCACCAGCAGCACGGCCAGTGCTGCGGCCACGAACTTCACGATGGTCACCGCGGCGTGGGACTTCGGCAGCCGTCCGTGACGCGCGAGCACGGGGAGCGCGGTGGTGCCAGCGCGGGGCCGGAGTTCAGACACGGTGAGGTCGCTTTCGTGGGGGCGGGGTGGCGGGCGGCCAAGCAGTGAGTGTAACCGTTCTACCCCCGCCGGTCGGGCAGGCGCCGGGCTCGGTCGCGGGTCACATTTTCTGCGAAGGGCCATCGGCGGCTCTAGATTAGGCGTACTCGACGTCGGTTCCAGCCCCGAGGAAAGCGACCCTTCCATGACGACAGCGACTCCTGTTCAGCAGACCGAGGGCGATCGTCCGCCCCGGTTTCCGCGGCTGCGCGCTGTGCTGCACCAGCGTCGCGGATTCAGTGACAACGAGAAGACCGCGGCCGCGCTGCTCCTCCTCGCGACCGTCGCCGCGCTCGTCTGGGCGAACTGGCCGGTCGGTGACTCCTACGACGAGTTCTGGCATTCGACCATCTCGCTGCGCATCAGCGGGGTGGCACTCGATCTCGACTTCCGCTCGCTCGTGAACGAGGGGCTGATGACGCTGTTCTTCTTCGTCGTCGGCCTCGAGGTCAAACGGGAGTTCACGCTCGGCGAACTGAGCATCCGTTCGCGCGCGGTGGTGCCGGTCGTCGCCGCCGTCGCCGGCCTCGCCGTGCCCGCGATCATCTTCCTCGCCATCAACCACAGCGGCGGAAGCACCCACGCCTGGGGAGTGGTGATCTCGAGCGACACCGCATTCCTGCTCGGCGCGCTCGCGATCGTCGGGCCGCGCCTACCCGGACACCTGCGTATCTTCCTGCTGGCGCTGGCCGTCGTCGACGACATCGGCGCACTCGCGGTGATCGCTCTGTTCTATACGGAGCAGGTGCACATCGTTCCGCTCATCGTCGCGGCTCTCGGCCTTGTGGTGGTCTGGGCGCTGCGCTATCTGCGCGTCGGCCAGGGCCCCGCCTACGTGGTGATGTCGGTGGTGGTCTGGCTCGCTCTGTACGCCTCCGGGGTGCAGCCCACCCTCGGCGGGGTGGCCATCGCGCTGCTCATTCCCGTCTACTCCCCCAAGCGTATGGAGGTCGAGCGGGCCGCAGAGCTGAGCCGCGCCTACCGGCAGTCGCCGAATCCGGCGTACGCCCAGGCCGCGGTGCGCGGTCTGCTCGGCTCGGTCTCGGTGAACGAGCGGCTCGGCGTGCTCTATTCGCCGTACACGAGCTTTCTCATCCTGCCGATCTTCGCCCTGGCGAATGCGGGCGTGCAGCTCGACGGTGCCACACTCGCGGCGGCCGTGCGGTCGCCCCTCACCTGGGGCATCATCGCCGGTCTGGTCATCGGCAAGCTGGTCGGCATCGCCGGGTCGACGGCAGCGATGAAGGCATTGCACCTCGGCAGCCTCGCCCCCGGGCTCACCTTCGCCCGGTTGGCCGGCGGCGCGGCGCTCTCGGGCATCGGATTCACCATCTCCCTGTTCATCATCGACCTCGCCATCAGCGACCGACAACTGCAAGACGAGGCACGGGTCGGCGTCCTCGCCGCCTCGCTCATCGCGCTCATACTCGGTTGGGCCATCTTCCGCATCGCCGACCGCCTGCAGCCGCCGTCGCAGATGAGCCAGGTGCTGGCCCGGCCGGTCGATCCTGCTCGCGATCACATCAAGGGTCCAACGGATGCCCCGCTCGTGCTGGTCGAATACGGCGACTTCGAGTGCCCGTTCTGCCTGCGTGCCACCGGGTCCATCGACGAGGTGCGAGCCCACTTCGGCGACGACCTGCAGTACATCTGGCGACACCTGCCGCTGACCACCGTGCACCAGCACGCTCTGCTCGCGGCCCGCGCCAGCGAGGCTGCTGCCCTGCAGGGCAAGTTCTTCGAGTTCGCCCCGATCATGTTCGCCCATCAGGATTCGCTCGAACTCGACGACCTGCTCGAGTATGCGGCGAGCCTCGGCCTCGACTGCGACCGCTTCGAGAGGGACATGCGCTCTGCCGCTGTGGCCAATCGCGTGCGGGACGACCAGATCGACGCCGACCTGATGGACGTGCACTCCACACCGACCTTCTTCATCGGTGGCCGCCGTCATCACGGTCCCTACGACGCGGTCACGCTCATCCGCGAACTCGATGCCTCCCGACCGGCAGTGTTCGAAGCAGCGGTCGAGGCGGACGATCCCCCGGACCGCGCCGAGTAGCGGGAGCGCTCAGCGCGCGACGATCTCGGCGGCGTTGTCGTCGATCCAGCCCATCAGCGGCAACAGGTGCTCGTTGAGCGCACGGCCGCGGTCGGTGAGAGCGTACTCGACGCGCGGTGGAATCTCGGGGTACGCCGTGCGCAGCACGATCCCGTCTTTCTCCAGGGTGCGCAGCGTCTGAGCGAGCATCTTCTCGCTGATGCCCTCCACGACCCGGCGGAGTTCGCCCCAGCGATGCGTGCCGTCGGCCAGCGCGAGCAGCACCAGCACACCCCACTTGCTCGTCACGTGATCGAGCACGGTGCGGCTGGGACACGCCGCGGGCAGCACGCCGTCAGTGAATCCGGGCCGGTACGCGGCGTCGGGCGGGCGGATCGGCGAAAGACTGACGGACACGTAAGCAGCTTACCGAAAAGTGCGTACTGCAGATTGGGAAGTAATGGGTCGACGCCGAGGTTCCGACCGGAGTCCACATCGAAAGGAACCACCCATGTCTCTCATCGTCACCGGCGCGTCCGGCCAGCTCGGCAGCCTCGTCGTCGAGTCCCTGCTCGAACGCGGTGTCGCTCCCGAACAGATCGTCGCCACCGGTCGGCGCCTCGACGCCCTCGCGCGGTTCGCCACCCGCGGTGTGCGCACCGCCGAACTCGACTACGCCCGCCCCGAGACCATCGACGCCGTGCTTTCCGGCGGCGACACCGTGCTGCTCGTCTCCGGCTCTGAGGTTGGAGAGCGCGCGATCCAACACCAGAACGTGATCGACGCTGCCGTTCGTGCCGGCATCGCCCGCCTGGTCTACACGAGCGCTACCGATGCGACCACCTCAGACCTCGTGGTCGCCCCGGAGCACAAGGTCACCGAAGAGGCGATCATCGCGTCAGGTCTTCCCGCGACGGTGCTGCGCAACGGTTGGTACAGCGAGAACTATGCGCAGACCGTGGCGCAGGCCGCCGAATCCGGCTTCTTCATCGGCAGCGTGGGCGCCGGCCGCGTCGCCAGCGCCTCACGCAAGGACTACGCGGATGCCGCGGCCGTCGCGCTGACCAGGCCCGATCTCGAGGGGCAGACTCTCGAACTCTCGGGCGACACCGCATGGGACTACGCCGAGCTCGCCGCGGCCATCGCCGCCGTCGCCGAGCGCGACGTCGAGTACCGCGACCTCAGCCCCGAAGCCCACGCCGAGGCCCTGCGCGGTTTCGGCCTCGACGAGGGCACGATCGGTTTCGTCGTGGCCCTGGACGGCAACATCCGCGACGGCCTGCTGAGCGCGACCCCGGGTGAGCTGTCCCGGCTCATCGGACGCCCGACCACCCCGCTCATCGACGGGCTGCGCGCCCTCTAGGCAGCGCGGGTCTGCGCGATCCTCGCCTCGCCTCGCCTCGCCTCGCCTCCGTGCAGGGTAGCTCTGCGTGCAGGGTAGCTCTGCGTGCGAAATGAAGGAAACGTCGGGCACTCCGCCTGATCTGACGGGACCGAGGCGGGCCGCGACGGCCTCGGTTCCTTCATTTCGCGCAAGCGCCGTGCTCGCGTCCGGCTCGTTGTACCGGGGCTCCTGCAGTACAGGGGCTGCTGCAGAACGGAGGGCAGTGGAGACGGGGCGGCGGGGGTAGGGGCGGCGGCAGG
>Ga0247732_10000705_pt1 | contig 14808 bp, 13 predicted proteins | sample UWRJL163409C2_FD_180940 | JGI IMG/M metagenome (GOLD analysis project Ga0247732, IMG submission 180940) | Plant litter microbial communities from Arlington Agricultural Research Station in Wisconsin, United States - UWRJ-L163-409C-2 | ecosystem: Environmental > Terrestrial > Plant litter >...
GTTCACCGTGCTCACCCTCGGTCTCATCGGGTGCTGGCAGGTCTTCGACCAGATCTACACCGGAACGCAGGGCGGACCGGGCAAGACCACGGTCACTCCGGCGTACCTCAGCTACGAGTCGGCCTTCCTCTCGCAGGAATGGGGACGAGGAGCCGCGATCGCCTTCGTGCTCTTCGTGATCATCGTGTTCTTCACGATCCTGCAGCGATGGGTGCTCCGCGACCGCCCCGTCTCGCGCCGCCGTGCGCGCCAGTACGAGGTGCACAGCGCGCCGCGCCGGAAGGAGGCCGCACGATGAGCGGCACGACCCCCGCCCAGACGACGGTGCTCGTCGAGCAGAAGGAGAGGCCCCGGCCCGCTCGCGCACCGAAGCGCCGCGTGCACCTGCCCCGCAAGGTGCTCGCCTGGCAGCTGGTGCTCTACGCGGTGCTCATCGTGCTGGCCCTCGTCTACATCACGCCGTTCCTGGTGCAGGTGGCGACCGGTTTCAAGACCAACGCCGACGCGACCGCCGACCCGCTCTCCCTCATCCCGAACCCCTTCACCGTCGCCGCGTACGAGCGCCTGTTCGGGTCGTCGGACTTCCCGGTGTGGTTCATGAACTCGGCGATCGTCACGATCTTCGTCACGGCCGGCCGCGTGTTCTTCGCCTCCCTCGCCGGGTACGCCCTGGCACGGCTGACGTTCCGCGGGCGCGGATTGATCTTCGCGGCTCTGATCGCCGTGATGGCCGTCCCGACCGTGGTGCTGCTCATTCCGAAGTTCCTCGTGATCAACCAGCTCGGCATCTACGACTCGTACGCGGGCATGATCCTGCCGCTGCTCGTGGACGCTGCGGGCGTGTTCATCATGAAGAACTTCTTCGACTCGATCCCCCCGTCGGTCGAGGAGCAGGCGCGCATCGACGGAGCCGGCACCTTCCGCGTGTTCTGGTCGGTGGTGCTCCCCATGGCCCGGCCGGCGCTCATCACCATCGTGATCCTGTCGTTCCAGGGGTCGTGGAACGAGCTGAGCCACTTCATCGTGTCCACCCAGTCGCCCGCGCTCACGACTCTGACCAAGGGCGTGGCGTCCCTCGCCAGCGGTCAGCTCAGTCAGGGCAACGAATATCCGATCAAGCTCGCGGCGGCCGCGATCATGACCATCCCCGTCGCGGTGATGTTCTTCATCTTCCAGCGCCGCATCATGAACTCCAGCGAAGGAGCCGTCAAGGAATGACGCATCCCATCACCGACATCGACAACCGCGCCGAGGCTCCGCCGAGGCCGCTGCAGCCGCTGCTCAGCGACGCGATCATCGCGCTGCGCGCCCCCACCCAGGTCTGGTCGGGGCGCGGCGGCGACATCGGCGACGCGGCCATCGACGGCGTCTACCACGGCGACGTGCGGCACCTCCGCTCCCTCTCGCTGGCGTGCGAGGGGTCGACGATCGAGTGGATCTCGGTCGCACCCGACGGTCCCTCGCGCGTCGTCTTCGGCGGGCTCCTGCGGGGTCTCGACGACCCCACCCCCGACCCGAAGGTGCGCATCCTCCGCGAGCGCCGTGTGGAGGCCGGCCGCATCACCGAGACGTGGACCCTCCGCTCGCAGATCGCCGAGGCACGGGTGACCGACCTCGAGCTGCGTCTCACCCCCGACTTCGCGCTGCTGCACGAGGTCAAGTCGGGCATCGACCGCCCCCGCGAGACCCGCGTGGAGACGGCGGATGCGGCGGCCACCGTCACCGGCGGATCCCCCTCGTTCACTCTCTCCGCCCCCGGCGCCCGCGTCAGCCAGGACGACGGCGAGGTCCTGGCGACATGGCACCTCGACCTCGAGCCGCGCGGGAGCGTGCGCGTCGAGTGGTCGATCGATCTCGCCGATCCCGCTCTCGTCGTGCAGACGGCGGCATCGGCGGCACCGTGGAACGCCGCATCCGTCGTCGCCTCCTCCCCCGACCCCCGCCTTGCACGATGGCTCGAGACCGCGCTCGGCGACCTCGAGGCCCTGCGGCTCGCCCTCCCCGGGGCGCCTGACGACGAGTTCTACGCGGCCGGTGCGCCGTGGTTCTTTACGCTCTTCGGCCGCGACTCGATCTGGGCGGCACGCCTCGCCCTCCCCCTCGACGTACGGCTGGCCGCCTCCACCCTGCGGGTGCTCGCCCGCCTGCAGGGAGAGCACGACGACCCGGCGACCGCGCAGGAGCCGGGCAAGATCCTGCACGAGCTGCGCGGATCGGCCCTCGAGATCCCCGGCGAGGGGATCGTGCTCCCCCCGCTGTACTACGGCAGCGTCGACTCGACGCCGCTGTGGATCTGCCTCCTCGCCGACGCCTGGCGCGCGGGCATGCCCGACGACGAGGTGCGCGATCTGCTGCCCGCTCTCCGCGGGGCTCTGACGTGGTTGCGCGAGTCGGGAGACAGCGACGGCGACGGCTTCCTCGACTACATCGACCGCCTCGGCACCGGCCTGGCCAACCAGGGCTGGAAGGACTCGGGCGATTCGATCCAGTGGCGCGACGGCCGTCTGGCCGAGGGGCCGATCGCCCTCTGCGAGGTGCAGGGCTACGCCTACGAGGCCGCCCTGGCCGGCGCCGACCTGCTCGACGCGTTCGGCGACGACACCGACGACACCGCGGGGCTGCGCACATGGGCGGCCGACCTGAAGGCCCGGTTCGCCGAGGCCTACTGGGTCGAGACGCCCGAGGGCCGCTACCCCGCGATCGCGCTGGATAACGCGAAGAACCCCGTCGACACGCTCACGAGCAACATCGGGCACCTGCTCGGCACCGGCATCCTCGACGCCGACGACGAGCGCCGCGTCGCCGATCTGCTCCTCGGGCCGTCCGTCTCGAGCGGCTTCGGCATCCGCACCATGTCGACCGGCGCGGCCGGGTACTGGCCGCTGTCGTACCACGGCGGCAGCGTCTGGGTGCACGACACCGCGATCGCCGTGCACGGGATGCTGCGCGCGGGCCTCGGCGACCAGGCCCGCACCGTCGTCGACGGACTGCTCAACGCCGCCGAGGGCTTCGCCTACCGCGTACCCGAGCTGCACTCCGGCGACCCGTCGACCGAGACCACCGTGCCGACGCCGTACCCCGCCGCCTGCCGCCCGCAGGCCTGGTCGGCGGCGGCCGCCGTGACCTGCCTCCAGGCGCTGAAGCGCTGATCGCCCGAATCGGGCGAATCGGTCGAGGTCGGTGCTCTTGCGCGATCAAGGGCACCGACCTCTGCCGATTTCACCGCATTCGCGAGGCGGCCCGTCAGTCGACTCTGACGACCGGGGCGCCGGTCAGGCTCACGAGTTCGTCGAACGTGAGCGGGAAGACGGTGTGCGGCGTGCCGCCCGCCGCCCACAGCTGCGGATACTCCGCCAGCGCCTCGTCGACGACGGTGCGGATCGGTGCGGGGTGGCCGGTCGGCGCGACGCCGCCGATGGCCTGACCCGTGGCCTCGCGCACCTGATCGGCGCCGGCCCGGGTGATGCGGGCGAGGCCGAGACGTTCCGCGAGAGCGGCCGTGTCGACCCGGTGGGCGCCGCTGGTCATCACGAGCAGGGGTTCGCCGTCACCGAGGAAGACCAGGCTGTTCGCGATGGCCCCGACCTCGACGCCCAGAGCCGCGGCGGCCAGGGCGGCGGTCGACGCCGCATCGGGCAGCACACGGATCTCACCCGTGATGCCCGCCTCGCGAAGGCGGGCGGCGACCAGCTGACTGCGGGCGGGGAGCGCATCGGTCATCCCCTCAGCCTAGAGCGGCGCGGGGCGCGGACGAGAGACGGATGCTGCGCCGTCAGCGCGCGCCGACCCCGCCCTCCACCGCGACGATGCGGTGGTCGCGGTCGTGGGTGAGCTCGGTGCGGAGGAACAGATCGTCGACGGGCAGGTGCAGGTGGAAGCGCGCGTACGCGGCGACGCGCAGCTCACCACTGCCGGCCGTCAGCTCGAGCACGTGTCCGCCGGCGAGGCGGTCGTCGGCGAGGAAGTGGAGGTGGAGCCCAGCCACCGCGATCCCCTGGTATATCGCCGGTGCCCAGAACCCGACGAGGGTGCCGCGGCGCTCGACCAGGTCGGTCTCGACCTGCGTGCGGGTGACCTCGTCGAGCGGCGGCAGCGGGTGGTGCTGGCGGGGCGTCGCCCGGATGCGCACGCGCGCCAGCACCCCGTCGAAGCGCACCGCGTGAAAGAGGTTGCGGCTCACCAGACGGTCTTCGACCGCGGCGGTGAAGCCGGCCAGGTCGAGGCCGGCGACGTCGCTCGCCTCGGTCTGGGCGAGAGGGGCGATGTCGACGAACGGAAGGGTGGCGGAGTCCGCCATGCGCGCCGGCGGACCGTCGACGGTGCACTCGAACGCCTCCCCGTCGACGACCACGACCTCGCCGCCGAGGCGGTCGCAGCATCCGACCCCGAAGTCTCCGTGCTCGAGCGCGAACCCGACGGTCATGCCCGACTCGTACGTGCCCGCAAGGAGGGCGTCGAGCACGGCGAACTGGGTCACGGCATCGGTCGAGAGCGTCGTCACGGATGCGACGCTACCGCTCCTCCCTGCGCAACGGGCGGAGGAAACCTCACGACGGGAGGACGATCCGGCGCCCGAGCGCCCTCCGCCCGTGAGATCTCCTCCGCCGGTAACACGGCCCGGACATGCGAGAAGGCCCCCGGCGAACCGGGGGCCTTCTGCCGTTCTGGTGGACCTGAGGGGAATTGAACCCCTGACCTCCTCGATGCGAACGAGGCGCGCTACCAACTGCGCTACAGGCCCGAGAACTCACCAACATTATCACGGTGAAAACGCCCGGACGTGCCACGGGCGACCCGCTACTGGCCTGAGGCGCGGCGCTCCAGCAGGTGGCGCACGTGCTCTTCGATCTCGGCGTCGTCGACGTAGCCCATGCGGCTGAACTCCGACTGACGCGCGACGCGCGCGGTGTCGATCGACGGCGGCGCCTGCTTCTCGGCGAGCTCCCGCATGGCCTCCTCGCGGGCGGCGGCGCGAAGGGCGTCGCGCGCGGCCTGCTCGTCGAGCACGGCGGCGGCACGCGAGCCCGCCGACGACACGAGCGGACGCGGCAGATCGCGCGGCGTCCAGGCCGAGACGCGGGCCACCTCGAGCGAGACGTCCTGCACGGGGCCGGCGACCCGGGCGACGGGTGCAACGGCCGGGCGCGCGACCGAACGAGCGGCGACGCGAGACAGACGGTGGAGCGTGAGCACGCAGAGCGCGGTCACGGCGACGCCGGTCCACAGGACAGCGACGGATGCGGCGACCACGGCCTGCCAGATCCCGACGCCGGTGACGGCGAGGGCCACGAGGGCGACGATAGTAGTCGTCAGCCGGAAGCCCCGGCGAGCGCGGGCGCGGCGTGCTTCCGGCAGCGCACGGGAGGCGGCCTGCCGGGCGCGTGCTTCGGCCTGACGCGCACGGGCCTCTTCGCGGGCGATCGCGAGTTCGGCCTTCGCGGCTTCGCGCTCGGCGGCGCCCTGTTCGCGTTCGACGTCGAGACGTGCGCGGGCGATGGCGAGTTCGGCGTGCGCGCGCTCCTCCTGAGCGCGGCGGGCGAGCTTCTGCTGAGCGAGCGCGGTGCGCGCGGTGAGCTCGAGGCGCACCTCCTGCGGCGTCTCGCTCGTTTCGGCGAGCACGCGGATCGCCTGGTTCAGGCGCACTGCGTTCCGCTCGGCGGACGTGTACTGATGACGGCTGTGCCAGGACGGCAAGAGATACACCAGCCAGAGCGCGACCGCGACGAAGACGATCACGCCGCCGCCCAACACCTGTCCACCCATGCGCACCACGGTATGCGACGGCATCCGTCACGCCCCGCAACGCGCCGCCGTGTCGCGGGGCGGATGCTGCGGATTCGCCGTGCGTCAGAGCGCGGCGAGCTTCGGCAGCACCTCGTCGGAGATGCGCTCGACCTGCCCGACGGGGTCGGGGTCGGCCGGGTTGCGCCCCAGCACGACCATCGTCACCCCGAGATCGGACAGCTTCTCCATGTCGCGGAGGAAGTCGTCGGAGAACGGGTCTCGGGAGCCGGAGATCACGGTCTTCTCGATCGCGTCGTAGTCGGTTCCGAGGCGGTCGCAGTGACCGCGCAGCACGTCGAGGAGACGGGCGACCTCGGCCGGATCGGCGGTCGTGAGGTTGAGGATCTGCGCGTACTGCGCCACCATCCGCAACGTCTTCTTCTCGCCCTTGCCGCCGATCATGATGGGCGGGTGCGGGCGCTGGATCGACGGCGGGCTGTTGAGGGTCTCGTCGAGCTGGAAGTGCGTTCCCCGGTAGGGACCGTCGTCGTCGCTCCACATCTGGAGAGCGATCTGCAGCGCCTCCTCGAGACGCTCGAAGCGCTCGGAGATCGCCGGGTAGGGAACGCCGAGGCCGCGGTGCTCGCGGTCGTACCAGGCGGCACCGATGCCGAGCATGGCGCGCCCGCTGCTGAGCACGTCGAGGGTCGTCACGATCTTCGCCAGGAGCGCCGGGTAGCGGTAGGTCACGCCCGCCACGAGGGGTCCGAGCCGGATCGACGAGGTCTGCCCGGCGAGGAAGCCGAGCGTCGTGAACGCCTCGAGCATCGGCTCCGTCGCGGGCGCCGCGGCCTCCATCTGGAACCAGTGGTCCATGACGGTGAATTGGGCGAACCCGCCCTCTTCAGCGGTGCGCGCGGTCTCGGCGAGCACGGCCGGAAGCGACAGCGGTGCGCCGGGGACGGTGAAGTTCCAGAAGTGGAAGCCTGCCTGCATAGCGTCAGGCTAAGCCCGTTGCGACCGGGCGAGGGCCGAGTTCACCGATCGGTCACGTGTGGAGTCGGTCGGCCGGAGGGATCGTCGCGGCGTCCTGCGGAGCGCGCCCTGCGGCCCACCGGTCGAGCACGCCCTCGGGCACCTCTTCGCGCACCAACGCGAAGGCGTAGTGATCGCGCCAGTCGCCGTTGATGTGGATGTACCGCCGGCGAAGGCCCTCGTAACGGAAGCCCAGCTTCTCGACCACGCGCAGGCTCGCGTGGTTCTCGGGCCGGATGCAGATCTCCATGCGATGCAGGCGCAGCTCGGTGAAGCAGAGGTCGGTGGCCAGGGCGACCGACGTCGGGGTGATGTTCTTCCCCGCGAATCGCTCGCTGACCCAGTACCCGATGGTCGCCGACGAGAGCGACCCTCGGGCGATGCCCCAGACGTTGAGCTGCCCGGCGATCTGACCGTCGTACTCCATGACGAGGGGCACGCCGAGTCCGTCACGGTGCTGCTGCAGAAGGCGACGCACGCCGAGGCGCATGTCGAACGAGACGGGTCCGTCAGGACTCGTGGCCTCCCACTGCCGCAGCCACGAGCGGTTGGACAGCAGCTCGTTCTGCAGGGTGCGCGCGTCGCGCGCGCGAACGAGACGCACGCCGATGGGGCCGTGCTGCCGCGGAACGGACAGGTCCATCCCACTCCCTCGAACGAGCGGTCAGAGCGTGGCCGCGAACTCCTTGAACCAGGGACGCAGCTGGGGTCCGAGATCTTCGCGATCCGACGCCAGCTGCACGATGGCCTTGATGTAGTCCACTCTATCTCCGGTGTCGTACCGGCGACCGCGGAAGATCACGCCGTACACGCCGCCGCCGTCGCCGCCACCCGTCGCGAGCTCTTCGAGCGCGTCGGTGAGCTGGATCTCGCCGCCCTTGCCGGGTTCGGTGCGCTCGAGGATGCGGAAGACGTCGGGGCCGAGCACGTACCGGCCGATGATGGCGAGGTTCGAGGGAGCGTCTTCCTTCGACGGCTTCTCGACGAGCTGCGTGACCTTCACGACGTCGTCTTCGTCGGTCGCCTCGACCGCTGCCACACCATAGAGGTGGATGTGCTCGGGGTCGACCTCCATCAGAGCGATGACGGTGGCGGTGCGCTTGTCGTACTCCTCGAGCATCTTCGTCAGCAGCGGGTCGCGCTCGTCGATGAGGTCGTCGCCGAGCAGCACGGCGAACGGGTGGTCGCCGACGTGGCCCTCGGCGCGCAGCACGGCGTGGCCCAGACCCTTCGGCTCGCCCTGGCGCACCATGTGGATGTCGGCGAGCTCCGACGAGTGCTCCACCTTGGCGAGCTTGTCGAGGTCGCCCTTCTGGCGCAGCTTCTCCTCGAGCTCGGGCATCGCGTCGAAGTGGTTCGCGATGTTGTTCTTGTTGCGCCCGAGGATGATGAGCACGTCGGTGATGCCGGCCTTGACCGACTCCTCCACCACGTACTGGATGGCGGGCTTGTCGACGACCGGCAGCATCTCCTTCGGCATCGCCTTGGTGGCGGGAAGGAATCGCGTACCGAGTCCGGCGGCAGGGATGACGGCCTTGAATGGCTTGTGCGGCATGCGAACAGATTAGCGGGATCGCATGGCGGGCATGTTAACGGAACGCGCCCGTACAATCGTCTCCATGCCCGACCGCATCGAACAGGCCAAGCGCGCGTTGCGCGCCGACCTCCGCGAGCGGCGGCAGAATCGCTCCGAATCGGCCCGCGCCGACGCGGCTCTCGGGGTGCAGGCGCAGCTCGACGCCCTCATCGAACGACTGGGCGCGACGTCGCTGTCGTGCTTCCTCTCCACGACGACCGAGCCCGGCACCCACGAGTTCGTCGAAGCCGCGGTCGCCCGGGGCCTTCGCGTGCTGCTGCCGATCTCGCGTGACGACGGCCTCCTCGACTGGGTCGTGGCCACCCCGGGCGGTGCGATCGCGGAAGGCCTCTTCGGACTCCCCGAACCCGTCGGCGAGGTGCTCGGCCCGATCGCGGTGAACGACGTCGACCTGCTGGTCATCCCAGCTGCCGCGGTCGACCAGGGCGGCATGCGCCTGGGATGGGGCCGCGGCTACTTCGACAAGACGATCGGCTCGATGGAGCGCTGCCCGCCCGTGTACGCGGTCGTCTTCGACTCGGAATACGTCGACGACGTGCCGCGCGACGTGCACGACCAGCCCGTCTCCGGCATCGTCACCCCCACGCAGACCATCACCTTCGCCTCCGCGAACCGCTGACCCTCCCCGAGGAGCCCCCATGCCCACCTATGCCTATGCCTGCAAGTCGTGCGGACACCGCTTCGACACCGTGCAGTCGTTCTCGGAAGCGTCGCTCACCGAGTGCCCCGAGTGCGGCGGCGAGCTGCGCAAGCAGTACGGCTCCATCGGCGTGACCTTCAACGGCTCCGGCTTCTACCGCACCGATTCGCGTTCCGGCGAGGGCAAGAAGGCGGATGCGTCGTCGACGGCCACGAGCGGATCGGCCCCCGCCGCCGCGTCGTCGACGTCATCGTCGTCGGGAAAGACAGAATCGAAGGCATCCGCAGCCCCGTCGGGTTCCTGACCCGGCACCGGCGCACGAGACTGAGGAGCACAGCGTGATCAAGGGATTCAAGGAGTTCATCCTCCGCGGCAACGTCATCGACCTCGCGGTGGCCGTCGTCATCGGTGCGGCCTTCACCGCGGTGGTCAACTCCATCGTGGCGAGCATCATCAACCCGCTGATCGAGATCTTCTGGAAGCCCGCCGAGGACGGCACCGTCGGCATCCCCGTTCAGGGCTTCTACGGCGAGGTGGTCTTCCCCGTCGGAGATCTGCTGAACGCCGTCATCGCCTTCTTCGCGGTGGCCCTCGTCGTGTACTTCGTGTTCGTCCACCCGATGAACCTGATGAAGCAGCGCGCCGCCGCGAAGGCGGGGATCGACAAGGAGCCGCAGGAATCGCAGCTCCCCACCGAGCAGGAGATCCTCGTGCAGATCCGCGATCTGCTTCAGCAGCAGCAGAGCGGTACCACGCCGAAGCCGTAAGCGCCCGCCTGTCAGACCACCGTCCCCTCGCACTCAGTAGTGCGGGGGGACGTCCTGTCTCAGCCGGGCGTCGTTCGGGCCCGACTCCCCCGCCGGCGCGGCGGGCGCAGCATCCTGCACGTCATCCGCCGGCACCGGCTCGGGCGATGTTCCCGGGGCGGGGGTCAGGCGCGCGCGGCGCGCACCGGGCACGCGTTCGACGCGCTGTCGATCACTCGATGACATCGATCGGCTGCGTGCTCGACTCGGCCGTCGGGCCGTCGACCTTCACGCCGAGAAGACCGGCGATCCGCGCCGCGACCGTCGCCGGGTCGCTGTACAGATCGAACGAGTGCACCCGCACGTAGTGCCAGCCGAGGCGGCGCAGAATCTGCGGGCGCAGCCGCAGCGATTCACGCAGCGAATCGCCCACCGTCTCGGGATCGCTCTCGGCCACGACCGCCTTGCCACCGTGCTGGGCGACGAGCGGCAGCAGACCGCGGTAGTGCACGTCGACCGCGATTCCGAGGCGGCGCAGCTCGCGAGCGAGGGCCAGCGTGAGCGGATCCGCGAGGTCTTCGAGGCGCGACTCACGGCCGCGCGCGGCCAGGTTGCCGAGGATGCCCATGAGGGTCGCGGCGCCGTGCTCGAGTCGTCCGTCGTCGAAGGAGGACGGACGGATCGACGAGACGATCACCATCGAGCGGCGCGCTCGCGTCATGCCGACCGTGAGCAGGCGCTCTCCGTCGGGCGTCGAGAGGTCGCCGAAGTCGCTGAGCACCCGGCCGTGCTTGGTGAGCCCGAACCCGAGCGAGAAGATCACGCGGTCGCGGCTCTCGGCCACGGACTCCTCGAGGGTGAGCACCGCGAACGGCTCTGCCGTGTCGCGCGAGACGAAGTCCGAGACGTCGGAGCGTCCGGCGAACGCCGCCTCGACAGCGGCGCGCACACGCTCGGCGTGGCGCCTGCTGGCTGTGACGACCATGAGCGACTCCGCACCGCGGTTGACGGCGTGCTCGACGACGAGCGTGACGACGCGCGCGACCTCGGCGTCGGGGCTCTCGACGGCGCCCGTGACGGGGTCGGGAGCACCGGTTCCGCCCTCGACGTAGTCGACGCTCAGGCTGCCGCGACCGAGGTACGAGCCGGCCCAGGGCAGCGAGACGATCTCGCCGCCGTAGAAGGCGTCGTTCACGAGCTCGGCGAGGTCTTCGCCGCCGGCGCGATAGCTGCGGGTGAGGGTCTCGACGGGCAGCAGCTCGGCCAGCCGCTCGAACACCGAGGTGTCGTCGAAGGGCTGCTCGTCTTCCACGTCTTCGTCGGAGGCGAAGGTCGCGCTCACGCGGAAGGGCGTGGGCTTCTGCGTCACGGGATCGCCGAAGACGACGATCTGACCGGCGCGCCGAAGGGCGGGCGCGGCCTCGGTCAGGCAGAGCGCTCCGGCGTCGGCGATGAGCACGACGTCGAAGCCGTCGGTATCGGGGATCTCGGGCACCTCGTAGGGCGAGGCCAACCAGACCGGGGCGAGCGTGCGCAGCAGCCCGGGCGCTATGGCGGTGAGTTCCTCCGCCGTCGTGGCTCCGCGCTTGAGCGCGTCTTTCAGAGCGGCGGCCTCGTCGGCGAGGTCGACGATGCCGATGCGCCACTGCTGAGCGAGGCGGGCGGCCAGAAGGGGGCCGGATGCTGCGGCGTGGGCCTCGTCGACGAGGCGGAAGTCGCGCTCGAGCCGATCGACGACCGAGGTGTTGGCGCCGAGGAGAGCCCGATCGGTGCGCAGGAGGTGCTCGAGCGCCGACTGCCACCAGGCGAACTCGAGCTCGTCGGCGACGCGATCTTCGGGAACGTGCCGCACCGAGAGCTCGAGCAGGAGGGGCTCGAGCCCGAGGCGCGCGAGTTCCGAACGCAGCTCGGCGCGCTCGACGAGGTTGTCGAAGAAGGTCGACTCTGCGGCGAGGCCCGCGAGGGTGCGCACGAGACGCGCGACCGGGAGGGTCGTCATGCGGGCGGAGTTCTGGCGGCCGAGGATCTGGTCGAGCTCGCCGAGCTCGGCGTCGACGCGCTGCCAGGCCACCGCGACATCGGCGAGTCCGAGCGGAACCTCGGGGGTCACGCCCGCCTCGACGTAGCGCTGCCACTCGGTGCGCTGCTGCTGGATCCGCACGAGCGCCTCGTGCATGTCGGTCACGTGCACGCCCGGGCGCAGGTATTCGCGCGACAGGCGCTTGAGCCTGCGCCGGTTGGGGCCGCTCATCTCACCGGCGTCGCGACGCGCGGCGTGGGCCTGGATGAGTTCGCCGAGCGGGCGCTCGAACACGGTGGGGCTGAAGCGGTCGAGCGACTCGCGGATGCCCTGGAGCAGGCGCAGGTAGCCGCCGAGCTCGGAGATCGTCTGGAACGGGCGCATGCGCGTCTGCGCGATGAGCTCGTACCCGCGCTCGAGCAGGCTCGGAACGTCGCGCCGGTGCAGCTTGCCGGCGAGCGCGTGCGCCGCGCGGGCGTCTTCGGTGCGGGTGAACGACACCCCGTACCAGGGCGAGTCGTCGGGGCCGAAGCGGAATTCGCCGAGGCGCGCGGCGGCGGCGAGCGCCGAGCCCGCCTCCGCGCGTCGGTCGGCCAGGCCTTCGAGCGTCGCGACGTCGAAGCGCGTGGTCGTCGAGGGCGCGGGCGACCGCCCGGCCAGGGTGGTCAGGGTGCGCAGCACGTCGAGAGCCGAGACGCCGAGCGAGGGGTGCTCGACCGTCACCGCGTGGCGGTAGTCGCGCAGCACCGTGCGCAGGCGCACAAGGGCGTCGTCGATGTCGGAGACGCGGGGCTGCTCAGCCTTCTCGTTGCGGCCGATCGCGCGGATGAGGTCGCGGCGGATGTGCGTGGGAGAGACGGCCAGGCCGTCGAGGCCGATTCCGGCGAGGCGGTGGCGGATGCCCTCGAGGGTGGAGCGGCGCGCGCTCACGACGAGCACCCGCTTCCCGTCCTGCACGAGGCGACCGACCGCGTTGATGATCGTCTGGGTGCCGCCCGTTCCGGGCAGGGTGTGCACGGCGAGCGACTGGCCGGCGGCGATCCGCGCGAGCACGGCCTCTTGCTCGGCGTCGGCGTCGAGCAGCAGCGCATCGGCCGCGGGTGCGCGCTCGTCGGGTCCGTCGACCACGGGGGCCGGACGCCGCTGCATCACGAGGGCGCGGTCGGCGGGGTGGCCCGCGAGGGCGTTCAGCACGGGGTGGTCGAGGTCGGCGGTATCGCGCGCCATCGCCGAGCCGACGTCGGCGAACGACGAGATGACCAGGCGGGGGTGCACGACGAACGTCGGGATGTGGGTGGTGAGAGCGCGCAGGTGGTCGATGACCGGCTGCGGCTTGAAGACGCCGCGGTCGTAGGCGAGGCCGGCGAGGGCGAGGCTGTCGATCCGGATGCCGAAGTGGGTCAGGAACGCCTTGGCAAGCTCGGGGTTGACCATAAACGAGCCGTGCAGTTTGAGCTCGAAGTCGCCGTGATGGCGGCGGATCGCCAGCGGGCGCAGCAGCACGGGGGCCGACCACGCGACTCCCCCGATGCGCCAGGCGGCGAGCCCGACGGCGAGGTGCACGGGCTCGAGCCCGCGCGAGGTGCGCAGCTCGACGTTCTTTGCCGTGATGCGCTCAGCGGCCATGCGCGCCGTACGCAGCGCGACCTCGTCGCGGAAGAGGTTGGAGAGCAGCGTCGAGCGCCCGGTGATGAACTGGGGAAGACTTCCGGGGTGGGCCTTCGTGATGTCGATACCGGCATCGGATGCGTCGTCGAAACGCAACAGCGTCGATCTGCCGCCAAGCGCGGCGGCCTCGGTGCGGATACGCGCCCGCTCCGGTTCGGCGACATGCATGACGGAGACACCCGGCTCGGACAGACCGAGATGACCGGGGTTCACGGATGTCGCCGACACGTCATCCTCTGCGCCGTCTACGACGCCCTCTGCTCGCCACACGACAGTCACCCTAGGCGCGCGTCGCGCTCCGCGCCGGTATCCTTCCGGGGTTTCGCGGTATTACCCGACACGCCGGATGATCGGCCTTTCCTCCCCAGCCGGGGATCGCAGCATCCTTGTCCACCGTTTCTGCACGACGATCCGACCCCGCCGGCGCCGCCCCGGAGGATGGGAACATGACCCGGTACACGACCGCTTGGCACCCGACTCCGGTGGGCGATGCGCTGCTCGCCTTCGCCGACGACGACCTCGTCGCGCTCCGCCTCGAACACGACGAACGCGCCTACGCCATCGAGAGCCTCGCGAGGCTTCTCCAGGTGGTCCCCGACCACGACGACCGGGCGGGGGCCCTTGTCGCGACGCAGCTCGACGAGTACTTCGCCGGCGAACGGCGGGCCTTCGACCTCCGCCTCGACTGGCGCCTCGCGCGGGGCTTCACTCTTGAGGCGCTGACCGCGGTGACCGAGATCCCGTACGGCGAGACAGCGTCGTACGGCGAGGTCGCCGCTCTCGCGGGAAAGCCCCGCGCCGCCCGCGCGGTCGGCACGGCCTGCGGCACCACTCCCTTCTCCCTCGTCGTGCCCGTGCACCGGGTGGTTCGTTCCGACGGATCGATCGGCGAGTACGGAGGGCACCCCGAGGTCAAGGAATATCTCCTCGATCTCGAGCGCACCGCCGGCGAGTAGGCCGCCGGCGGTGCGGTCGGGGCCCCGGATGCGCGTCCGGGGCCCCGAGGGTCGATCAGTGGTCGGTGGCCTTCTCCGCTCCGAAGCCGGTCAGCGACCTGACGTCCATCTCCGCGGCCTTCGCCGGGTCTTCCTTGCGGCGCGATGTCACCGAGCCGAGCCACCCCAGGAAGAACCCGATGGGGATCGAGACGATCCCGGGGTTGTTGAACGGCCAGATCGCCGCCCCGGTGTTCTTGAAGACGCTCGTCGGCGTCCCCCAGAAGACCGGAGAGAGCACAATGAGGATGATGGCGGCAGCCAGCCCCCCGTACATGCTCCACACCGCGCCCCGCGTCGTGAAGCGGCGCCAGAACAGCGAGTAGAGGATCGTCGGCAGGTTCGCCGACGCGGCGACGGCGAAGGCCAGCGCCACCAGGAAC
>Ga0247732_10000706_pt1 | contig 14807 bp, 7 predicted proteins | sample UWRJL163409C2_FD_180940 | JGI IMG/M metagenome (GOLD analysis project Ga0247732, IMG submission 180940) | Plant litter microbial communities from Arlington Agricultural Research Station in Wisconsin, United States - UWRJ-L163-409C-2 | ecosystem: Environmental > Terrestrial > Plant litter >...
GTCCGATCTCATGTGTAAGTGCACGTGAGCGGCCTTCAGCTCCTGTACCTGTACGTCCGATGTACGGGTGAAGAATGATAATTCCATCAGCGAAGAAGAATGTCCCTTCTACACCGGATGGGTAGTAAGCATACCCTGCAGCTCCGTCTCTCATGGTTTTTACAACCCATATATTGAGGTATCTGGATCTCATCCATTGGTTATGCTTTGAATAATCGTCACCGTTACCTGTTTCATGAGAATAAATGTGCTCAATACCATTGGTACAGTTGCCGAAAGGATCTATTGAAGCCAGTCTGAATTCAATATTGGCATCTCCTGCAATCGTATCAAAACCTGCTACAGCCAGGGCTACATCAGCATTTTGTTTGCTGTAGTCCCTGTTCAGTACCGCCATCTGATCATAGATCTGTGAATCGGAAATGTTCTCAACACCATACTCATGGATGACGTGAAAAACCACAGGAATAATATAACTGTTTTTCGGCTTGCTTTCTGATCTTGCAAACTGGCGGGCGCTGTTCATAAGCTGTTGGTAGTCAGCTTTCATTTCTGGATGCTGCTTCCATAATTCTTGTGTTCTCTTGTCGTGTCCGCAGTTAAAGTGATCCTCCTGCGCATTGACGAAAGTGGAAAATCCTAAAGCTAACACAAATAAAAATGAGTTGAATTTTAGTTTCATTTTACAATAATTAGTTCATACAAAGTTAGCAAATTATAAAAGATATTGTAGGTGTAGTAGGATATTTTTATCCTGAATTGGGTTCAGGAGGGGCATGGGGCCGGTCAAAAAGGGGTACGGACCCACGTGGAAAAGAGATAGAGTGGTGAATTTGATGCTTTGAAATAACGGATACGGCTCCACCTATGATTTTCACGTATGAAAAAGACATAGACGATCTGGCAGCCATGGAAATGCGTAATCTCATAACACTTAAAACCGATGTCCTGGCATTTTTTGTGCCCGGCAGAGATCCGTCAAAAGTATATATGAACTTAGTTTTCATTTCACACCAAACATACGAAAAAGAGAATTACGTCCCGGAAATTGCCATGTGGCATTTAGTAAACGGTCAATCTGAACGGATTAAGTATTGGTTTTGGAGTAGTTTGTGTTTTTTGAATAAAGCAAAAGCCGAATTCCTGATGGCGAGAAAAGTATCTTTTAGTATATTTTAAGATCGAATTATTTGAATTTCCCTGAATTTTTATATGAAAGCTACTCAGAATTCAGCTTCCTGTAATAACAAAGAGGCTGTCTCTTAGAGACAGCCCCAGTGCATTCAATTAGATGAAATGTTATTTTGAAATGGACAGTTTGATGTTTTTCAGAGAATTATCTGAGCTGATTACTGTATTGTACATTCCTGATGGTAAATGTTGTGTGTTAATTTTTACCTGGTTTACACCTGCATTCATGAATCCACTGAAAGCATCAGAAACGAGCTTCCCTGTCATGTCATAAATGGTAACAGATACCTGTGCACCTTCTGTAAGGCTAAGGTCGATGCTTACTTCATTGTTTGCAGGATTTGGGTACAGGTTCAGGCCATTGATTTTGTCTAGTGTCTCAATCGCAAGGAAACCACCACTGAATTTAGGATTTGTAAATGACGCTCCCGTAGCAGCAATTGAATTCTGGCTAAGACGGGCATCCGGTGCAGTTCCAAGTGGTGCAAAAAGATTTACCCAGTTAACCTGGCTTATTGTTTTGGTAGAATCGTTTCCTTCTGAAGCGAAGAATGTAGCATAGAAAGAAGGCGCTGCAGTTACTACATTGCTTCCGGTAGCATAATTTACCAGTAAGTTATTGGCAAAATAGGCAGTGTCTCCTGTAAAATTGTCTTCTGAAGATGCTCCCTCAATGGAAAGTCCTTTTTCCCAGCCTGTAGTAATGGAATTGAATACAGAAATAGCAGAGTTACGACGGATACGGAATGATTTTTCGAATTTCTCTCCAACCGGCAAGGTGATGGTTCCGTTTCCTTTAGGTCCTACGATAGTGATGTTGGAGAAAACTGCAGCCGTAAGTGGCTGTGCATTGGAACCGTTAGCATCGTTGTCAGATTCAAAAGCGTTGGAATCTCCTGCGGCATCTGAAAGATCTTTGTCCCTGATGATCAATCCGAATTGTACACGTCCTCTGTAACCGAAATCTGTATCGAAATCGTCGTCAAGTCCTCTGTATGCGATCAGGTGCGAGCAATCTACTGTACCTCCGAACCATTCGAAAGAGTCATCTCCTGAAAAAGATACCTGGATGTGATCAACCTTGGTCTGGTTACCTACCGAACCGAAAGTGATACCGTTGATTTCTTTATTTGGCTGCAATGCGATTCCTGCGAATTCAATGCGGATATACTGAAGTACACCTGAATTGTCATTGTCGTCATTTCCTCCGAACTCAGTATCTGCTGTTGGAGCGATACCTTCGATATAAGCTACTCCGCCTGGCTGGTTGTTCACTGCTTTTCCAAGAATTACAACACCTCCCCAGTCTCCTTCTGCACGGTTTCCCGGAGCTTCGTTTGAAGTAAATACGATAGGGTTGGTTGCTGTTCCGACAGCCATCAGCTTACTCCCGCGTGTAATAACTAATGTACCTTCTGTTTGTTTGTCACCTCGGATGATCGTACCTGGTTCGATAGTCAGGGTTGCGCCGTTTTTAACGTAGATCTTATTGTTGAGCCTCACGATACCACTCCAGGTAGTGTTACTTGTAATATCTGTAGAAACAGTATTTGTTGCAGCACCATAATTCGTGTTCTCAGGATCAAAATTTGCCCAGCCGCTGGTCCAGTCGGTAGCATTTGTATTGTCTGTTACAGGAAAAGCTCCTTTGTAAGGAGTAGCTGTCCAAAATGCACTCTGAGCATTCAGTGCTGAACTAACGATAAGTGTTGCTAAACTCAAGTAAATCTTTTTCATTTTTATATCTTTTTTATGTGATACAAAGTAACTCACTCTTTCTTGCGTGAAAATTAAGGCAAGGTTACAGATGCCTTATTATTATGTTATGTGCATGTTATCGCTTTCGGTGAAAGTTTTAACCTGAGGTAACGTTGTTTGTGCCGTATATGAGTAGGATATCCTGCAAATAAAAAACCGGGGACCTGCATGCAGTATCCCCGGTTGGAAAAGTAAGAGAGGGTCTTAAAAAGTATAGCTTGCGCTGAGTGAAATGGTTTGTCCGAAGTTGGTTTCCTGCCACCTGTTATCTGTTTTCAGGTCATACTTTTTGTTCTGGTTGAGATCCTGGTAGAAAACCTGGTCCTGTGCAAGCAGGTCACGTACGTTCAGTTTAATTTCCAGTTGCTGGTTGAGGAATGATTTAGCAATTTGCAAATCGATCACATGCCTGTGGTTTTCCCATACATCCGGTTCCTGTACATTTCCTACGATATAAATGCGTCGTCCTACAACATTGTATGATGCGCTGATGTTCCAGCCTTTGTCAGCATCAGCGTAGCTGAGTCCTGCATTCACGATGTAAGGTGATTGCCCTTGCAACGGCCTGGATGTTCCGATAGCTCCATTGATGGCGCTTACATCCACTTTGGATTTGATGAGTGCAAGATTGGTAAATAAGGTAGTACGGTTCAGGAAGGAGTTGGAAGACTCTTTCTTGTCCTCGAAAACACTCAGCTTGATCCTGTATTCGAGTTCTGCACCGTAGTTTTCGGCTGTGGGAATATTTGTATAGTACAATTCGCTCGCTCCGGAAATTCCCGGTCGGTTGATAAGTTCTACCGGATTTGTAAAACGCTTGTAAAATCCGGATATGCTGAAGACTTGCCCTGCTCCAGGGAAGATTTCGTAACGGATGTCCATATTGTCGATCAGGGCCCTTTTCAGCTCAGGGTTTCCTGAAAGGATATTGTCGAGGGTAAAATTGTAGAATGCAAAAGGAGCAAGCTCTCTGAACTCAGGCCTGGATACCGTTTTGTAATAGCTCAGTCGGATGTTCATCTTTTTGTTAAGGGTGTAAATGAAATTCAGGGATGGCAGGATGTCAACTACAGTGGTATCGATTCTCCTGTCAATGTTTGATCCGAATTCTGTATAGGCAAACTTCTGATTATATGATTCCAGCCTTGCTCCGCCGACAAACCTGAATTTTTCAATGATCTTGGTGTCGAACATCAAAAATCCTGCATGCAGCATAGAGGATGCCTGGTAACTGTCGCTTACTTTGGTTGCTTCTTCCAGTTTGAATCCTCCGAGGCCATTGTCCATCTGTCCAAGGTGCTCAGGAGCAAAGATTTGGTCTTCAGGTAAAAGTAGCAGGTTGTTGTCAAAAGGTACACCTGTGCCTTTGTACCTGGAGAATCCCATGTTGCGTGCAGAGAAATCACGGTCCCTGAATTGCTGCATTCCACCAACCTTGAACTCTGTTTTTACGTGTTCTGTGTTCCATGGGATCACAACATCATACTTGGCGCTGTAAAGCCTTTCTTTAGTATCTGACCAGAACATGTTTCCAGCTGCTGTCGGGATGGTACCGTTATTTTGTACGATGGCGGTATATTGTGCTGACGTATCATCTTCCTGAAGGGCGGTTTTCTGGTAAACTACCCGGCGCATATTAGGGATTTTACGGTTTACATCGCTCATTCCCAAGTTCCAGTTGAATTTCATACCTGCCTTAGATAATGTATGATTTCCTTCCAATTGGCTGGTATATAAGATGTTTTGAGTAAATAATCGGTTGGATGATTTCTCAAACTGGTGCGGGTCGCTGTCCATTTCACGGACTCCTTTACGTATATTTACCCTGTCCTCTGAGTTGATACTGACCATATTTTTAAAGCTCAGCTTGTGGTTGTCATTGACAGTATATACCAGGTTCAAAAGTCCGCTGTTCAGGATGGTTTGCGAATATACGGTATCTATAAGCTCTGATTTGAGTACTACTTCTGTAGATTGCTCTTCGAATTCCCTGCGGATATTGCGGTTCGTATTGAAATTGTTCTGGTAAGTATAAGCAAAAGCAATACCTAGATTCTGATCCTTGATCTTGATATTCCTTCCCAATCCGTACTGAAAGTTCAAAGCTGGAAGTGCAGTTCTGTTATTGATGGCCCATGAAGGTGTCATGTTTTTGGCCAGTCTCGCTTTTTCTGAAGCATTGAGGGATTGGTATTCCGCTGTCTGAGGTATTTCTTTAGGAATGCTGCGCGTTCCGTCATCCAGTCCCAGCCAGTCTGTCTTGCCACCATCATAAGTGCTGAATTTTTGGAAAGTGCTGATTGTATTGTAAGAAGTTCCGAGGGAAAATGTCTGGTAGTTCGTATCTCTCGGATTTTTAGTATTGATGTTGATGACTCCTCCTGCAAACTCTCCTGGCATATCTGGCGTAGCCGTTTTCACGATTACAAGATTGTCAAGCATAATGGAAGGAAAAATATCGAATGAGAATGCTTTCCTGTCGCTTTCTGAGCTTGGGAGCGGTGCACCATTAATATATGCAGCATTATACCGGTCGTTCAATCCCCGGATAATTACGAATTTATTGTCTTGTATACTGGCCCCGCTCACGCGTTTCAATACATCGCTGGTTCTGTTGTCCGGTTTCTTTTTGATGTCATCTGCTGAGATACCATCACTTACCGTACTGCTGTTTTGCTGGTCACGTACAAGGTTGGCTGTACCTGCTTTGTCCATTTTTGCTTTTACAGTAACAGTTTCCGTTACTTTTGCTCCTGGCGAGATAGAACTGTTGATGATGGTCGGGCTTCCCGATGTTACGACGACATTTGGAATGACTTTCTGATCGTAATCCGGGTATCTGAGTACCAACGTATATGTTCCGTTCTGAATGTCGTTAAATTTGAATTTCCCATCAATGTCGGTACGGGTGGTCTGGGTGAGCTCATCTATCGAAACCTGTACCCCAGGAATGGTAGTCCCGTCTGCCTCATCGGTAACCGAGCCGGTAATGGAAGTTTTCTGGGCGAAGATCAGGCCGCAGAAAAGGGTGGTTATCACTGTCAAAAATAAATTTAATTTCATCTTACGTTGTTGTTATATTGGATGGTGCAAATTTCATCGGCAGGGGTTAGTCCTTCATTAAAGCAAGGTTAACAGATTATTAATTCGGCCTGGATTTTTAGCTCCTGAGGGTTGTTGAATTAATATTCGGGTAACATAAAGCCAGGGCTGATGCAGCTTTTTCATGTGCTGATAACAGGAATTTAGCAGTAAAATAAAGCGATACATGATGAACAGATGACAAGCTTTAGTGAGTATCTTTGGCGCATAATTAAACAGTTGCCGAATGAAATTGCCACGTTTTCAGTACATCACTCAAGCCCAGGAAAATTTTGACAACCTCTCTTGGGTTCATCACCTGCATGAAGGTGGGGTAGAGTGGATACATCTGAAAGTAGAGGAAGCAGATTTTTACCGGGAACATCCGGATGCGCATTTCCTGGCATACCTGCATGAGAAGGCGGATCTTTTAAGGTCTGTTTGTGATGCGCTGGGTATGCTGTTCAGTGTACACGATTTTGTTTCAGTAGCAGATTTCTCTGGTGCAGATGGAGTTCATTTTGAGCGGGAGATTCAGCAGGTAGATGTTGCAATGGATACAATGGGGAAGCAGTGTGTCATCGGCGCGACGTGGAATGATGCGATGAAAATTGTACCCGGGAATATACATTATATAAATGTATCATTTGGCAAAGGTGCTTCCAAAGAGAAATCAGAGCTGTTGAGAAGATGGATGAGTGAAAATCCCGGTTTGCGCTTTTATGCTTCGCTGGAAAATACTGCTGACATTTCAGAATGCCTTGCTTTTGGGTATTACGGCATAGAAGCCTCAGCGTTTATTTTCGAAGAAGGCCATGATGTAAATAAGATCAGGGAGATCACAAATGCTTTTTCCTGAATCAGGAATGTGCCGCCTGCATTTTTTTGTAAGACCGGATATCCAGTAAAAAATCAATGTTTTCTTCTATCCTGTTTCCAATGACCATGACGTTAACTCCTGCTTCATGGTAATCGATAAGTTCTTGCAATGACCGGATGCCTCCGCCAACTATGATCGGTGCATGATCTGCTTTTCGCAGCTGCCGGATGAAATGAATCGGAACGGTTTGCAAAGCGCCACTCCCCGCATCGAAGTAAACTACCTTTTTACCCTGAAAAATCGCGGCAAGTGCTGTGTTGACCGCAATGTTTGCCTGCTCGCGGGGGATAGGGGTCGTCTGGCTCACATAGGCTACTGAGCTTTTGGTTCCCCCGTCTACGAGAATATATGCTGTAGGGATAACCTCAATGTCCATGCCTGCAATTTCCTGGGCGCTGTTAACATGGTGCGTAATTAGGAAGTCAGGATTTCGTCCGGATACAAGGCTAAGGTAGAGCAGGGCATCTGCATTTTCCGAAAGCTGGTGTGAGCTGCCGGGAAAAAGTATGACAGGAATATTGGTACCGGCTTTAAGCAGGTTGACCGTAGTTTCCAGTTCATGACGCGTAACTGTACTTCCTCCGACGAAAAAAAAATCGACACCTGCAAATTCCGCTTTCTCGATCAGTGGTTTGATCTCCTCTATAGAATTTGTTTTTTCCGGATCGATCAGGACGGCAATCTGTCCTTTTCCGGAAAAGATCTTTTCATAGATATCAGTTTTACGCAGTAACAACAGATGATGAGTTAAATGTGATGATGTAATTCTTGTATTCAAAGATATGTAAATCCACGAAAAGGATTTGCCCCGGGTTCATAATTTTTCCTTTCCAGGAAAAACCCATTCCTTTTGCAAGATGCAGATCCTTCCTGAAATCAATCTTCTTCCTCCCCGCAAGTTTGTACAATGCTTCCTTGGCTGACCAGCACATCGTCATTTCAACGGGGTTGTCTATTTCCAGCGCGGACGTTTCTTCCTCAGTTAAAAATTTGCTTCTCAGCCGCAACGCTTTGTCGCGGATCAGCTCAACATCCAGCCCGAGTGGAAATTTACGGTTGAAAGCGATCGCCACGAAATTTGCAGCATGACTGATAGAAATATAACCCTCACCATTTATATATGGTGCCCCGACCGAATTGTAATGAATATGCGCATATCCGAAAACCTGGTGGCGCAGTATGCGCGTTGCAACAAATTCCCTTTGCCTTTTAATATGGTTGAACGAATGATAGCGTTCGAGCTCGTCTGAGGTAAGGTGCTCCAGGTAATCCACCGGATCGAAATTGTCATATTCCAGGAAATGGATGACTGTATCTTCAAAAACAAACTGATCAATATTGAAGTCCATAGAGGGCGAAGATAAGTTTAAAATCACCAAAAATTGCACATAATTATTTTCTGATTTTTCTGCTATATATAATAAGGTGTCATCTGCGTTTTTTGAGCACGTAAAAAGCCTTCAGATTTTTCATTTTTGAAGCGTTTATTTTAGACATGTATATTCTGTCAGAAAATGAAACCATTTATCCTGATTTTATTCCTTTGGTATCCATACTTTTGTTAATGTAAGTTAAAGAAAATTTTAACGAAAAAAAGCGGGGCTGGCTTTTTTACATTTTAATTATCTATATTTACGGGCTTTGTTGCTAAAAAAAAGTATAATATTTAAACTGTACTTATGTTACGAAAACTCAATTTGTTATTAGTATGCGTCTTTCTAACAGCCGTTTATGGTTTCTCTCAATCTGGTTTGGGAACTATAAGAGGGGCTGTTAAAGATGAAAAAACGAAAGAACCTGTCTTTGGATGTAGGGTTGTTTTGAAACAAAACGGAACCATCAAAGGAGGTGTTAACACTGACTTTGACGGAAAATTCCAGATCAACTCACTTGCTCCGGGTGTGTATGATGTAGAAGTCAGGAATGAAGGAGAGGATTATCAGCCAAGTGTAACAACAGGAGTTGTTGTTTCGGCAGATAAGATTACCTTCCTCGAGAACCTGGTAATCGGAAAGAGGATCACCGAGACTGAAGAGGTTAGGGTGGTTGCTTACCGCGTTCCACTGATCGACAAGGATGGAGGTGCTTCCGGTGCTACAATCACCAGGGAAGATATCGCCAGGTTACCTGTGCGTTCTGCATCCGGTGTAGCAAGTACAGTGGGTGGTGTAAATGCCCAGGAAGGTTCTGAGGACATTAGTGTGAGGGGGTCGCGTTCAGACGCAACTTACTTTTACATTGATGGTATCAAAGTACGTGGATCTTCAAGTCTTCCGAAATCAGCCATTGAGGAGGTTTCGGTAATTACGGGAGGTTTGCCTGCAAACTACGGTGACGTAACGGGAGGTATTATCTCGGTTACTACACGTGGGCCATCTTCTAAGTATTTTGGAAGTTTCGAGGGGGTTACCTCTGGTTTCTACTTCAAAGGAAAAGATCCTAACGGATATGACGGAAAAGTTTTCGGTTTAGATAAGTATGGCTACAACCTTTTAGAAGGAATGTTCTCTGGTCCGCTTTGGATGCAGAAGGATTCTACCGGAAGGAAAACGAAGCCAAGATTAGGATTCCTGATTTCTGCCAACTTTACAGATGAGCTGGATGGAAGGCCGCTTGCCAATGGTGGTGGTTACAGGATCAAAAAAGACGTAAGGGATGCGCTGCTTGCAAATCCTTTGAGGCCAACCGCTACAGGTGTTGGTTCTTACCACAACGCAAACTTCCTCAGAGCATCAGACTTTGAACAAGTTCCATGGAGAATGAATGCTCGCAGGACTGCGGTTTCAGCTTCAGGAAAAATAGATGTTAATACAGGGCCAGCGGTTAACCTTACTTTCGGAGGTTCCTTAAACTATGATTATGGTAAACAATACTCTTACTCTAACTCATTGTTGAACTTTACGAATTTCGGGGATTCGAAATCACTTGACTGGAGGATTTACGGACGCTTAAGCCAGCGTTTTGTGAACAACCAGGAAGGAAGCAGCTCTAAAATCAAAAGTGCATTCTACTCTTTGATGGTTGATTACTCTAAATCTATCAACGAGCAGTACGATGCTAAACACAAATATGATATTTTCAGCTACGGACACGTTGGTAAGTTCACGAGAACGATCAGGCCTACTTACGAGTTAAACACTTCTACACTTACGTATGAGCACAATGGTTTTGACGATGTAGAAGTTGGTTTTACACCTTCTGAAACAAATGCTGCCCTTGCTGCCATTACTTCACAGTATTTCCAGATTTACGCCGGAGATCCTATCGGACACTACGAAGATCTTGACCAGATCATCGGAGGTAGAGCACTGAGAAACGGTGATGCACCAGAATCTGTATACAATATATGGCAGAATATCGGTGCTCCTTACAATGCATTCGGAAAAACAGAAAATGACCAGTTCCGTGTAACAGGTTCAGGATCTGTAAACATTGGTGACCACTCTATCTCTCTTGGTTTCGAGTTTGAGCAGCGTTTTGACCGCGGCTGGACTTCAGGATCAACCGGTCCTATCGGTATCTGGCAAAGAGCTCGCCAAAGAGCAAACGGACATATTACCGAGCTGGATTTCTCCAACTTTACAATCGCTGATTCAGGATCATACCTGCAAAAAACATATTCCCGTCTGAATGCAGGATATGCATCTACACATGGCGGAGTATTCGGTGGTGATAAAATGGGTGACAACCAGTCTTTCTTCGATTACAACCTGAGAAAGAAATTAGAGCTTGATCCGGGAGGAAATGATTACATCGTAATCGATCAGTATGATCCAAGTATGTTCACACTTGACATGTTCTCACCAGATGAATTATTGAACCAGGGAAATAACTTTGTACAATACTGGGGATATGACCATACAGGGAAGAAAGTACGTGGAAACACAGACATTGAAAAGTATTTCAACGAATTTGATGAGAACGGAAACTACAAGCGTTTCGTAGGATCTTTTCAGCCTATTTATGTGTCAGGTTACCTGATGGATAAATTTGCCTTCAACGACATCGTATTTAACGTCGGTGTACGTATGGACGTATTTGATGCAAATCAGCCAGTATTGAAAGATCCTTATTTGCTTTACAACGCAAGAACAGCGAAAGAAGCACGTGAGCTTGCATCTTCACAACCGGGCCAATACAACTGGGTTTCTATCCCGAACGCTATTGGAGATGATTATGTAGTATATGTGAACGACGTAAATAACCCTACTGCTATTAACGGATTCCGTTCCGGTGACCGTTGGTTCAACAATCAGGGTATTGAAATCGAAAACCCTAAAGCGATCAGAGGATCTGCAGGTATTGCACCATGGTTACTGGATCCTTCTCAGACAAAAGTGAGTGACAAAGCGTTTACAGATTACAAGCCACAGATCAATGTGATGCCACGTGTCGCTTTCTCTTTCCCGATTTCTGACGAAGCATCTTTCTTCGCTCACTACGACATCCTTACGAAAAGGCCTACAACAGGTTTCCGTTTTGATCCACTGGATTACCAGTTTATCGAAACGAACACAAGCAACCTGCTGAACAACCCTAACCTGAAACCAGAAACCACGATCGATTACGAATTAGGTTTCCAGCAGGTACTATCAAAAACATCATCTTTGAAGATCTCTGCTTTCTACCGTGAGCAAAGAAACAACGTACAGATGATCAACGTGCTTGAAGCTTACCCTAACACATACAGAACTTATGGTAACAGGGATTTCGGTACTGTAAAAGGTATGACGATCGCTTATGACATGAGAAGAACAGGAAACATCAGAATGACAGCAGCCTATACACTGCAGTTCGCTGAAGGTACAGGTTCTGATGCAAACTCTCAGCAGAGTTTATTGAATGCAGAATTCGGTAACCTGAGAAACATCTTCCCTTATGATTTCGACCAGAGACACGCATTTGCGATCACAATGGATTACCGTTACGGAGGAGGTGCTGATTACAACGGTCCAATGATCGGAGATTTCAAACTGTTCGAAAATACAGGTTTGAACATTGTAACAAACATCTACTCAGGTTCTCCTTATTCAGTGAGGAACGGAATTACAAATGAAGGTGATTTCAACCCGAACCAATTAGGTCTTACAGGTACACTGAATGGTTCACGTAAGCCATGGTCTTACAGACTGGATATGCAGCTGGACAGAACTTTCGAATTTGAATTCGGAAAAGAAGACAAGAAAAAAGTTACTTTCTTCCAGGTTTATGTACGTGCTACCAACCTCCTGAACCAATTCAACGTATTGAATGTATACCGTGCTACAGGAAACTGGGATGATGACGGATACCTCGCTGCGGCACAATTCCAGCAATCTATTCAAAACCAATTGGACGAACAATCTTTCAGAGATTACTACACAATGAAAATTCAAAACGCCTTTAACATCAGTTCACCAAGAACTATCCGTTTGGGGGTTAAATTTGATTTCTAACAAATAAAATTGGAAATTATGAAAACGACAATTAAATACATAGGATTGGTATTGTCACTATTAATAGTGAACAATAGCTTTGCCTACAACCACGAGATTGAGAAATCGAAAGGGAAAGACAAAGGGGGGAACGGAAGTGGTTTTACAGGTAAAGCCAATTGTCCGCCTGCGAGTACTAAACTGATCTTTGAATTTAACGACGTACGTGCTCAATTGAACACGAACGGGGTTTTGTTCTACGACAGGGCTAATAACCAGGCCGCTTACGAGGTGCCTAAAAATTCCAAGCTGACAGCAATCTTCGCTGCATCATTGTGGATGGGAGGTAAAGATCCTAACGGTCTGCTCAAGCTGGCTGCCATGAAATTTGCTTCAGGAAATGATTTCTGGCCTGGGCCTTTGACTTCTGTTGCAGGTTCCGGAACTTATAACCCGGCATTGCCTGTAGGTGATAACGCAACCAGAGATTATGGTGATGCTAACGTTGGCCCGGATGTATGTGTGGCTTACGATAAGTTTTTCACGATCAGAAAAGCAGAAGTAATTGCATTCAGCCGCTGGTGGGAATGTCAAAACGTAATTCCACAGCCTGAAGGTTGTGATGATATTGAAAGTCCGAATGCGGAAGTTATGTTAAGAATTACAACATGGCCTGCACACGGAGATGTTTCTCTTTCACAGGATTTCTACCTGGCGCCTTTCTACGACAGGGCTCCTGCAAATGGTGTTTACAACCCAATGGAAGATGGAGATTACCCATGGTATGACGACATCCTCGGACGTGACGATATCGAATGTGGAAAAGACAGACGTATCTCTCTTTTCGGAGATGAGACACACTGGTGGATCTTCAACGACAAAGGAAATATCCATACAGAGTCCAATGGTGACCCGATTGGTATGGAGATCAGAGCTCAGGCTTTTGCGTTCACGACAAATGATGAAGTGAACAAAATGACTTTCTACAACTATGAGATGATCAACAGAGGAACTCAGGAGCTTACTGAAACTTATTTCGCGCAATATGTGGATGCGGATTTAGGAGGCGCCATGGATGACTATGTAGGTTGTGACGTTTCCAGGGGACTTGGTTACGCATTCAACGGTGATAACTTTGATGAAGATTACTTAGGACGTCCTGGATACGGAGCGAATCCTCCTGCGATTGGAGTGGATTTCTTTGAAGGACCATACCAGGATGCAGACGGCATCGATAACGTAGGGCCTCACTTGGATACTGTAACAGGCCAGCCAGCAATTCTTCCATCTGTAACAGATGTAATTGCTCAGAGAGGTATTGTATACAAAGGACTTGGAATCGGATACAGCGACGGAATTGTCGACAACGAGCGTTTCGGAATGAAAAGATTCTGCTACTTTACAGGAAATGGTGGAGCACAATCTCAGTCGGATCCTACTACATCTGTGCATTTCTATAACTACATGAGTGGTTACTGGAGATTTAAAGATGAGATGGTTTACGGAGGTACAGGATATCCTAACTCTCCTGGATCAACAAATGTTCACGCAGATTATATGTTCCCGGGTGATTCAGATTCACTGGGCTGGGGAACAGGTGGTGTAATTACTACAAATACTTTCCCATGGGCAGAAAACAACAGTGACAATAACGGAACAGGTAACCCGGTTGGTGACCGTCGTTTCGTTCAGTCTGCTGGTCCTTTTACCCTCAAGCCAGGAGCAATCAACAACATTACTGTTGGTATCGTTTATGCAAGAAGTGCAGAAGGAGGTTTGTTCTCTTCAGTTACAGCATTGAAAAGAGCAGATACTAAAGCACAGGCGCTTTTCGACAATTGCTTTGAGATCCTTGATCCACCGCACGCACCTGTATTGAGAATCCAGGAGCTGGAAAATCAGTTGATCCTGATGATCGACAACCCTATCACTTCCAATAACAGGGATGAAAAATATGCTCAGGAAGATGAGACCAACATTATTGATCCTCCGGGAGGAGGTGTCATTTATGACAAATTCTACAGATTCGAAGGATACCAGATTTATCAGTTGGTAGATGCTTCTACATCTATTGCAGATCTTGGAAACAACTCTAAAGTGAGATTAGTTGCACAATGTGACCTTGTAAATGGTATTTCCAGGATTGTGAATTTTGAATATGATGAAGAACTTGGATTATCTTCACCTGTTGAAAAAGTAAAAGGTGCCAATACAGGTATCCGCCATACATTTAACATTCTTGAAGATGCATTTGCTCAAGGAAACAGAAGGCTTGTAAATCATAAAAAATACTATTATACTGCAGTAGCTTACGCTTTCAACCAGTATAAGCAGTATGATCCTGAAGACGGAAACAAACTGGACGGACAGAAGATACCTTATATCTCTTCCCGTAACAACGCCGATGGTAGTGCAATTTCTTCTATCGAAGCTATTCCTCACAACCCATCTCCTGAAGCAGGAGGAACAGTACAGAACATTTC
>Ga0247732_10000707_pt1 | contig 14792 bp, 15 predicted proteins | sample UWRJL163409C2_FD_180940 | JGI IMG/M metagenome (GOLD analysis project Ga0247732, IMG submission 180940) | Plant litter microbial communities from Arlington Agricultural Research Station in Wisconsin, United States - UWRJ-L163-409C-2 | ecosystem: Environmental > Terrestrial > Plant litter >...
CAGCGCGAACTGCTCGAGTCGTCGACGCCCGATCCCGAGGCGCGCACCGCCGTGGCCGACCTCGACGTCGACGCGAACGAGCTCGCGCTGGTCTACCGTGCTCGCGGAATGAGCGAGGCTGACGCCGACGCCCACGCGGCCGAGGTACTGCAGACACACGACCTGGCGCTGACGGCCGATCCGGCCGTGCACGCGGAGAGCGACGAGCACGAGGCCGTGGGCACGGGCATGAGCGCCGCCCTCTCGAGCTTCTGCTTCTTCGCGTCGGGCGCGATCGTTCCGGTGCTGCCCTACCTGTTCGGACTGTCGGGACTCGCGGCCCTCGTCGTGGCCGCCGTGCTCGTCGGACTCGCGCTGCTCGGCACCGGTGCTGTGGTCGGCATCCTCTCCGGAGCATCACCGCTCAAGCGCGGACTGCGCCAACTCGCGATCGGCTACGGCGCCGCGCTCGTGACGTATCTTCTGGGCCTGCTCTTCGGCACGACAGGGTTGTAGGCCGCAGACGTGAGAAAGCCCCGCGCATGACAGACATGTGCGGGGCTCTCTCAGACCTGGCTACTTCTTCTTGACATTCGTCACCGCGTCGGTCGAGTGGTTCACCGAGTTGCTCTTCGTCTTCTTGTCGGCGCGCTTCTCTTTGAGACTGCGTGCGGCCGGCTTGGCTACGGCTTTTCGTGCGGACTTCTCGCCCATGGTGTACTCCCTCGTTCCGAGAGCCCGGCTGACTCCGTACCTGTGACCCTAGGCCCAGTTCGTACCGACGCAGGACCTTCGGCGGCGACTTGGCAGCAAGCCGCTCACCGGAATGAGGGCATGACCGCCATCATCGCCGACACCGCGGAGGCGACCTTGGCGATGCCCACGATCAGCGAGATCACGACGACCCCGATGGTGACCCAGATCGGCAGGAGGCCCTTGCCCGACCGGCGACGCACGATCACAGATCGTCCGATGATGTAGACGGTCGATCCGAGGAAGGTCCACGCCCAGTGGAATGGCCGGTCGAAGCCGCGCTGCAACAGCACCCGACGATCGAGGAACGCGAACAGCACGCTGAGCGCATAGAGCAGCCAGCTCGATGCCTGAAGCAGCACGTACCCGGGATCGGTGTACTGCGCGAACGGGTCGGTCGACGACATCGATGACCTCATGTACGCATCCATGTCCCAGAACAGCAGCCCCACCAGGGACACGAGTGGCAGCAGCACGATCAGCCAGATCCAGGGCGTGTACAGCGGCGTGGAGGGGTCGACCCTCCGAGGCTCGTTGCTCGCGTACACCTGCAGGGCCGGATCGGAGACGTGCTGGGTCCATTGCTGACCGTCCCACCAGCGCGTGCCCTGGCCTCCCGACGGATCCGGGTACCACCCCGCGGGCTGGGTCTGGCCGGAGTAGTCGTATGGATTCGTCACTGAAGCTCCTTTCGGCGCGCCCGGAGTGGCGTCGCCTCCAGCATAGGGAGGCGTCCGCTCTCGGCTAGGCTCATTCGCGACGTCACCCTCGAGTCGCCGGCGGGCATCCCCGCCTTCGTGCTGTGACCGTAAGGCATGGTCGATGGCAATCCGGCTGCTGGGCTCCTACGCCGACATCCTCTCCAACCCGGGAACCGTGGCCTTCAGCGTCGCCGGATGGTTCGGGCGCGTCTCCCGTTCGACCGCCGGCATCGCGACCGTGCTCCTCGTGGCCGGAGCGACGCAGAGCTACGCGCTGGCCGGCCTGGTCTCGGGCGCGATCATCGTGGGCATCGCCGTGGGCGGGCCGCTCTGGTCACGGGCCGTCGACGCCCGGGGCCAATTGGCCGTGCTGCCGATCGGGCTCGTCGCGTCGACGCTGTCGGCGGTCGCCCTCTGCACGGTCGTGCTCGTGGGTGCGCCCCGCTGGAGCTGGTTCGTGACGGCCTTCCTCGTGGGTCTCACCTCCATCGACATGGGATCGCTGGCCCGCGCGCGCTGGTCGGGGATCCTCACGAAACCCGCGCAGAGGCATACGGCGCTCGCCCTGGAGTCCGTCAACGACGAGCTGGTCTTCGTGATCGGGCCGCCCGTGGTCACCGTGCTCGCCACGACGCTCGGCCCCGTCTACGGCTTCGCCACGGGCATTGCCGTAGGCATCCTGGGCGGTGTCGCGCTGCTGCTTCTGCGCTCGACGGCTCCCCGGCCGGTGGCCGTGATTCCGGATGCCGGCGCACAGCGCACGTCCGCCGCCGCGCACCGCGCGCGGCTGCCCGGCGTCGTCATCGGAATTCTGCCGATGTATTTCGGGGTCGGCCTCGTCTTCGGGTCTGTCGATCTCTCAGCCGTCAGCGTCTCGTCGTTCGCCGGACAGCCGGCGAGCGCGGGCCTGATCCTCGCCGTGCTGGCGCTGGGCAGCGTCGTCGCCGGCATCGCGTTCGGCCCGCTCAGCGCGTCGTGGCCCGCCGGGCGCCGCGTGCTGGTCACCGGCATCGCCTACGCGCTCGTGATCCCCTGGGTCGTGCTCATCCGCGACCTGGGAACGCTCACGGCGGCGGTCCTCCTCGCGGGCCTGGTGACCACGCCCGTTCTCATCTCGGGCATCTCGCTGATCGAGGTGCGCGTCGACCGCCGACGGCTCACCGAGGCGCTGTCGTGGCCGTCGGTCGGCCTCGCTGTGGGCGTGACCGTAGGCTCGGCAGTGGCCGGTGCCCTGATCGACGCCGACACGGCGTTCTCGGGCCTCACGGTGACCGCTGCCGGCGCGATCGTCACGGGCGTCGCCGGTGCCGTCGTCGGCCTCACGGGAGGCCGGGAGCCTACTCCGGCTGCCGAGGCGTCAGAACGAACAGGGGAATCTCGCGCTCGGTCTTGACCTGATAGTCGGCGTAGTCGGGGTACGCGGCCACGGCCCGCTCCCACCACAGCGCCTTCTCGTCACCGGTCACTTCGCGGGCAGTGTAGTCGTTCTTCTGCGGGCCGTCCTGCAGTTCGACGTGCGGCTCGGCCAGCAGGTTGTAGTACCAGACCGGGTGCTTGGGCGCACCGCCGAGAGACGCGACGACGGCGTATTCGCCCTCGTGCTCGACGCGCATCAGCGGGGTCTTGCGCAGCTTGCCCGACTTCGCGCCGACCGAGGTGAGCACGATCACCGGCATGCCGCGCAGCGTCGTGCCGCGCGTTCCGCCGGAGGCCTCGTACTCCTCGACCTGCTCGCGCGCCCAGTCGGATGTGCTCGGTTCGTATTCTCCGGTCAATGGCATAGCTGGCCTTTCGGTCGGTCGTCGAGGCGGCAGGGAAGCGCGCACAGGGGCCAACGGCCGACCCGCCCGAGGCATTCCACCGGCCACGATACGCTGGCATTCCGGTGAGACGAAAGTCGAGTGGCTGCATGTCAGGAGCACGGCGCGCACTCTATGTCGAGGCCCGCATCGAGGCCCCTCTCGATGAGGTCTGGCGCCTGACGCAGACCCCGCAGCTGCACTCGCGCTGGGATCTGAGGTTCAGCCGTATCGCTCCCGAGCCGGTATCGGCCGACGCAGTCGGCGCGACCGACCGACCGACCCGCTTCCGCTACGAACGGCGCATTCCGTTCCACACGATCCATGGCACGGGCGTCTCGCTCGGCGACCGCGACAGCCAGAACGGGTCGCGCACGTCCGCCCTCGTGTTCTCGACACCCGATCCCGTCTCGCCGCTCGCCTCGGGGCGAGGATACTGGCGCTACATTCCCAACGACGACGGCTCGACACGGTTCATCACCGGGTACGACTACGAGCCGTTCGCAGGGCGTATCGGCAAGCTTCTCGATCGGATCGTGACCCGGCGCCTGGTCTGGTGGATGACCGCCTGGAGCTTCGATCGACTGCGTATCTGGGCCGAGACCGGAACTCCGCCCGAGTCCTGGCCGCTCGCATCCGTTCTTGCGGTCTGGCGACGAGACCGGCCTCGCGCACGCCGGTGCCGGTCACGGCCGCCCCGCTCCGCCCGATCGCTCGATCCGATGGCGGACGCGCCCGACTCGCTGGCGGGGCCGACAGAGTCGTGACCGGCATCTTCGAGACCGCGCTGGGAGACGACTTCGCACGCCTCCACCCCATGATGCGACGGAGGTTCGGGGTGGGGATCGACGCCGGGTACGCCTGCGTGGGCACGGGCGTCATGACGCGCATCCGACGAGGCCCGTGGTGGACCGTCCCGTTCCTGCGGGTGGGGCGGATCCGGAACATCCTCGTGCCCATCCAGGGTTCGGACGTGCCCTTCACGGTTGAGAACTACCCCTACGTCGATCCGCTGGGACGCGAGACGATCACGTTCGTGCGCACCTATGGCGCAGGAACGCGCCCTCACCGCTTCGACGCGACCATGATCTACAGCGAGCGCTCAGCGAGAGTCATCGACTATCTCGGCACCCACCAGCACCTCGCCGTCGACCTCGAGCTGTCCGTCGGCGACGACGGCTCTCTGCTGCTGCGCTCGGATGCCCAGCGCTTCTACGAGGGTCCGATCGCGTTCCGGTTCCCCATGCTCTTCAGCGGCCGGGCCGAGCTTCGCGAGAGCTACGACGAGTCGGCCGGCGCCTACCGCATTCGACTCGAGGTCACCAACGACCGGTTCGGTTTCCTGTTCGGCTACGAGGGCTCGTTCACGTGCGTGTTCCCCGAGGCGCGCGACGCGCCTGCGCGGCTCAGACCACGTCGGCACGAGCGACGGGAGTAGACCCCGGTCGCGCGCTGCGCACCGCCCCGATGCTCGCCGTCACGACGAGGGCGATCGCGATCACGCCCACGATCGAGATGTGCTGCGCCAGCAGAACGACTCCGGCGAGGGCGGCAATCGCGGGTGCGAGGCTCATGAGAATGGCGAAGGTCGACGAGGGGATGCGACGCAGCGCGAACAACTCGAGGGCGTACGGGATCGTCGACGAGAGCACGGCGACGGCCGCTCCCAGAAGCAGGATGTCGGGGCGCACGATCGCGGGGCCGGCAGCGGCGAGCCCCAGCGGCAGTGTGAGAACGGCTCCGATCGCCATCGCGAGCGCGAGCCCGTCGAGCCGGGCGAAGCGACTGCCCGTGCGCGACGAGAGCACGATGTAGCCGGCCCAGGTCGCTCCCGCACCGGCGGCGAACAGCACGCCGACGGGATCGAGCTCTCCGAAGCTGCCTTGACCCAGGAGGAAGACGCCGACGAACGCCAGCACGGCCCAGAGCCAGCTGGATGCGCGGCGGCTCGTCGCCACCGACAGGATCAGCGGCCCGAGCACCTCGATGGTCACCGCCGCACCCAACGGGATGCGGGCGAGCGCCTCGTAGAACAAGCCGTTCATCACCGCGAGGGCCACGCCGAACAGCACCACCGTCATCCAGTCGCCGCGGCTGCGGCCTCGCACCGACGGGCGCGCGATGGCGAGCAGGATGAGGGCGGAGAAGGTGAGGCGCAGCGCCACCATGCCGAGCGCGCCGACGCTCGGGAAGAGCAGCACGGCGAAGGCCGCGCCGACCTCCTGGCATGCCAGCCCGGCGACGACGAGGCCCGCCGCACCGACGGGCCCGCCGAGACGGGCGCGGCTCATTCGTCGAGCAGAACCTTGCCCGGGTTGAAGTGGCGACCCGGGTCGGCCGAGCCGAACAGTCCGCGCATGATCTTGACGCCCTCGGTCGAGATGTCCTGCTCCATCCACGGGGCGTGCTCGAGGCCCACTCCGTGGTGGTGCGACAGCGTTCCGCCCGCGTCGATGAACGCCTGCTGGATCGCGCTCTTGACCACGTCGTAGTTGGTGATCGCGTCGCCCGTGTCGAGGTAGGCGAAGGTGAAGTAGAGGCACGCGCCCGAGGTGTAGGAGTGCGACAGGTGGGCCATGATCCAGCCCTTCACACCGATCTCGTCGAACGCGTTGTTGGCGCTGGCGATGACGTTGCGGTAGAGCTCGGGCAGCTTGGCCCAGGGCGCCGCGGTCTCGGAGACGTCTGCAGAGCCTCCCCAGTCGAGGAACCAGTCCCGGATGTAGGGGGTATCGAACTTCTTCTGGTCGTAGAGCACGCCGGGGCCCTTGCCCACCGTGATGCCGCCGTGCTTCTTGACGATGCCGGCGATGATCTTCTGGTTCGTCGCGACCAGCTCTTCGCCGCCCTCGTTGCCGACGAACGACAGGCACATCTTCTCGGTATCCCAGCCCTTCGCCTTCAGGAAGACGCCGAGGCCCTTGGTGGCGAGGGCGGAGAAGCCCTTGCTCTTCTTCGACGTGGCGAACGAGAACAGCGTCTCGTTGCCGTCTGAGACGCGGGTGATCGAGGGCGTGGCATCGCTCTCGGAGATCTCGCGCATGGCCGCGAGTCCGGCGTCCCACGTGGGGTAGAGGTAGGCGAGGATCTCGCGCTTGGCCGGGATGCGGTGGATCTGCACGGTGACCTCGGTGATGACACCGAGGCGCCCCTCGCTGCCGAGTATCATCTCGCGCACGCTGGGCCCGGTCGAGGTGCTGGGCAGCGGGCGCAGAACGAGCACGCCGCCGGGGCGGACGACTCGGAGGCCCTTAGCGATGTCGGCGATGTCGCCGAACTTGTCGCTCTGCATGCCGGAGGAGCGCGTCGCGACCCAGCCACCGACGGTGGAGTGGGTGAAGCTGTCGGGGAAGTGTCCGAGGGTCCAGCCGGCCGCGTTCAGCTCGGCCTCGAGGTCGGGGCCCTGGGCGCCGCCCTGGATGCGCGCGAGGCTCGAGTCGGCGTCGACCTCGATGACGCGGTTGAGCCGACCGAGGTCGAGCGACACCACGGTACGCTGCTCGCCCGCGAGGGGCTCGAGGCTGCCGGCGATGTTGCTGCCGCCTCCGAACGGAATGAGCACGGCGTCGGCCGCGACGACCGCGTCGACGATCAGACGCACCTCGGCCTCGTTGGCCGGATACACGACCACGTCGACGGCGCGAGGGAACGCGCTGGTGCGCACGCGGATGAGGTCGCGGATGCTCTTGCCGAAGGTGTGCACGACCCGCGACATGTCGTCGGTCTCGACGTGCTCATCCCCGACGATGCCCGACAGGAGCAGAACGAAGGCCTCCGGTGCGCGGCTGGAGGGGACGTCGATGTCGTCGAATGTGGGCGGCTCGCCCTTGGTCTTGGTGAGGTCGAGGCCCAGGTTCTTCTTCACGAAGGGCGCGAAACCCGGCTTGTTCTCGTGGTGGAATGCGACGCCGTCGACGCCCCAGCCCCACCATTTCATGTGCTTGACATCGCTCACTTGAGGGCTCCTCTTGATCGGGGGGACTGGCCAAGGATAGTGGCCGAATGAAGGTCGCGCAGGCGAAGGATCTCTTGTTTCGTGCGCTCCGCGAAGTGGCCGGGCGTCTCGCCCGCGACGGGCCTCAGCGGCTCGCCGAAGACGACGCCTACCGGATACCGCCCTCGACGGGGCCAGTTGGCGCCACGCGGGTGGGCGACGTGGGCACCGATGAGCGCCATCGGGATGGTGGGCACGTCACACGATGCCGCGAGCGCGGCGGCGCCAGGCTTGAAGGTGCCGACCTCGCCGTCTTTCGACCGGGTTCCCTCGGGGAAGATGAGGATGGGGATGCCCCGCGACAGCAGAGACCGGGCGCTCATCGACTTGGCTTTCGACTCCATGCGCTTCACCGGGAACGCATTGAAGAACAATGCCGTGAGGCCGCGCCGCCACCAGACGGCGAAGAAGTAGTCGGCGGCGGCACCCGTGGCCAGGTACCGCGCAAGCCGGCGGGGCAGGGAGCCGACGATCAGCGGGGCATCAAGATGGCTGGAATGGTTGGCGACGACAACGAAGCCCCCCGACAGGTCCTTGAGCTTCTCGCGACCGATCACGGTGACGCGGGTGAGCGACCAGATGAGGGGCTTGAGCAGCCCGCGCTGAACGAGAAAGCGGGCGGCCGCGACGCTAGGCGAGTTGAAACGGTCGCGCACGCCGGCAACGACCTTCGCGGGCCCCGAGGGGGCGGGTTCTTCTGCAGTCATCTAGGTGACCGGCTTCTTTCGACTCGATGAGATCGACCCGGAGACTGCGCGTATCGCACTCCTCGGTGCGTGGCGAGCCAACCAGATGAGGGTTCGGTACCGAACAGTCGGTATGGAGATTACCCTGCCCCGGTCGACGTCGCGCAAGCATGCCGTGACAAGTTGTTCGGCGTCGAGCCACAAGAAGTTTGGAATGCTCGACGCCTTGATGCCGGCGCGCTCGTGAAATTCGGTGTGCACCCAGCCCGGGCAGAGCGCCGTCACGCCGATTCCCGTGCCTCGCAGCTCGACCGCGAGTCCTTCGGTGAACGACGTGACCCAGGCCTTGAGCGCCGAGTAGGCGCCCATGGTCACGAAACCGGCCGTGCTCGAGACGTTGACGATCTTGCCCGAGCCGCGGGGCAGCATCCCCCGCGCTGCGGCGCCCGACAGCACCAGCACGGCGCGGCACATGACCTCGAAGGCCTTGTCGTGCGCCGAGACGTCGGAGTCGATGAGCGAGGTGTGCACACCGAACCCGGCGTTGTTCACCAGCATGTCGATGGGCCGGGAGGCGTCTTCGAGGCGCTCCGCGACCCGCGCGACGTCGGCCCGATCGGCGAGGTCGGCGGGGAGGATCTCGACCGAGCGGCCGAGGGCGCGGATCTCTGCGGCCATCTCCTCCAGTCGCGGAACGCTCCGAGCGACGAGAACAAGGTCATATCCCTGCGCGGCGAGGGATCGGGAGAACGCAGCACCGATGCCAGACGTTCCTCCCGTAACGAGAGCTACAGCCATGGGGTTAGGTTAGTCTGCTCTTCACGGCGTCGTTTACGCACGCGGGTTTTCGACCAGTCGGCAGGGCTTTCATGACATCCACAGATGCAACTTCGAGTGCGCGGTTCGACGTGCGGGCATTCGCCGGCACCGCCCGCGGCAATCTCCGTCCCGAGCTCCAGCTCGAGGCCTACGACGGCGCGCAGCTCCCGGGCGATGCCGTGCACCTGCTGCGCTATCTCGGTCGCCTCGAGAGCGCCACGATGGAGCAGCTGCGCAACCTGCTCGTGACCGCCACCCACAAAGACGCCCGCGTCACCGCGTTCCTCGTCACCTGGGCCTTCGAGAAGTTCTGGATCGCCGACGCCATCGACCAGATCCTCGTGGCCAACGGCAGCACCGGCGCCCAGGTCGGCGACGAGGGCGCGCCGCGCTCCGACCGCTCGGAGTCGGCCGAACGCCGCGGACCCATCCGTCGCGCCATCTTCGCCATGGGCCAGGGTGTCCCGCTCACCGGCGTGCACATGACCACTGGCCTCGTCGACGAATGGGTCATGGGCACGGCATACGCCCGATTGGATGCCCTCGCCGGCCACCCGACGCTTAGCGCGACGATCGACACGATCCGCGGCATCAAGAGCCGGCACGAGTCGTTCTTCAACGAAGAGGCGCGACGCAGGCTGGCCGACTCGTCCAAGACGGTCAGGCAGGCGGCGAGTCACCTCGCGCACGCCGCCTGGCCGATCGGAGCCGTCGACCGCTCCGATGCAGACCGCACCTTCTTCGAACAGACCGTCTTCGGCGGAGCCGACGGACTCCAGCGCGCAACCACGATCGGAAACAGAGTGGCAGAACTTCCCGGCCTGACCCCGCAGATCGGCGACGCCGTCGCCCGGAAGCTGCGCTCGTGAGCGGCGCGACCGTGACCGGCGACCTCGGCAACGCCCACGTCTTCATCACGGGAGGCACGGGCTTCGTGGGCCAGGCCATAGTCGAGAGGCTGCTCTCGTCGCATCCCGACACCACGATCTCGCTGCTCATCCGCACCAAGGGCAGCACGACGGCCGACGACCGCCTGCGCACGCTGCTGCGCAAGCCGGTGTTCGGGCCGTGGCGCGAGCGCGTCGGCGAGGCCGAGGTCGAGCGCGCCGTGCGCGAGCGACTGCGGGTGATCGAGGGCGACCTCGCGACCGTGCCCGCTCTGCCCGACGATCTCGACGTCGTGATCCACAGCGCATCCACCGTGTCGTTCGACCCGCCCATCGACCAGGCGTTCGAGACCAACCTCGGCGGGGCCATCGCCCTGTACACGGCGCTGGCCGAATCGGGCAGCGACGCCCACGTGGTGCACGTCTCGACGGCCTACGTCGGCGGCCTGCGCAAGGGCATCGTTCCCGAGGGGCGCCTCAAGCACGAGGTCGACTGGCGCGCGGAGCTCACCGCTGCCCGGGATGCCCGGGTGCGGGTCGAGATGGCATCGCGGCAACCCGAGACACTGCGCACCTTCATGTCGGATGCTCGGGCCGTGCACGGCAAGGAGGGCCCGCAGGCGGTCGCCACGGCCGCGGAGACCGGCCGCGTCGAGTGGGTGCGCGAGCGTCTCGTCGACTACGGCCGCAGCCGGGCGCAGAGCCTCGGCTGGACCGACGTGTACACGCTCACGAAGTCGTTCGCCGAGCGTGCCGCCGAGGAGCTGTGGCGCGAGACCGGCCACCGTCTGTCGGTCGTGCGCCCTGCCATCATCGAGAGCGCGCTGCGCCACCCCTATCCCGGCTGGATCGACGGCTTCAAGGTGGCCGACCCGCTGGTGCTCGCCTATGCGCGCGGCAACCTCACGCAGTTCCCCGCCCTGCCCGACACGGTGCTCGACGTGATTCCCGTCGACTACGTGGTGAACGTCATCCTCGCCGTCGCGGCCACCCCGCCGACGCCCGAGTCCGAAGTCGACTCCGCGTACTATCACGTGAGCTCCGGAGCCCGGAACCCGCTGCCGATCCACCGCATGTTCACGAACATGAACGAGTTCTTCACGGCCAACCCGCTGCCGCACGAGAGCGACGGGCACATCGAGGTTCCGTACTGGACCTTCCCCGGAACCCGCAAGGTCGACCGGGTGCTTCACAACCAGGAGATCTGGAACGCCCGGCTCGAGAGGGCGCTCGAACGCCTTCCCTCGACGGAGCGCACGCGCGTGCACGTGAAGAAGGCCCTGAAGCGCAAAGACGACCTCGAGAATCTGCGCACGTTCGTCGAGCTCTACCGCGCCTACGTGCAGACCGAGATCATCTTCGACGATCGCAACACCCGGGCGCTGCACAACTCGCTTCCCGCCGAGCTGCGCGACGACATCGGGTTCGACGTGACCGCGATCGACTGGGAGGACTACCTGCAGAAGGTGCACTTCCCGTCGATCACCGCCCTCACCCGCGCTTTCTCGCTGCGGCCGGCCGCGTCGGAGCGCGTGGCCAAGGCGCTGCCCGAGCGCAGCGACGTTCTCGCCGTCTTCGACTTCGAGGGCACCGTCGTCGACTCCAACATCGTCGAGCAGTACCTGTGGGTGCGCTCGGCCGGCTTCCGCAAGGCGGCCTGGCCCAGCGAGGTGGCGAGCCTGCTCACCTCCCTGCCGGGCTACCTCAAGGCCGAGCACCGCGACCGCGGCGAGTTCATCCGCGCGTTCCTGCGCCGCTACAGCGGGATGCCGGCGAAGCGGCTCGAGAAGGTCGTGTCGGGCGGATACCGCGAGACGCTGCTGCGACACACGATGCCGTCGGCCGTCGCGCGCATCGAGGAGCACCGCGCCGCCGGCCACCGCACCGTTCTCGTCACCGGATCCATCGGCATCCTGGCCTCGCCGCTCGCCTCGCTCTTCGACGATGTCATCGCCGGATCGATGCACGAGCGCGACGGGATCCTGACCGGCTACCTGGCCCAGCCGCCGCTGGTCGACGAGGCGCGGGCGGCCTGGCTGCGCCGCTACGCCGAGACGCACGGCATGGACCTGTCGAAGTCGTACGGCTACGGCGACAGCCACGCAGACCTGGTGTGGCTGCAGCTCGTCGGAAACCCCACGGCGATCAACCCCGACACCAATCTCTCGCGTGAGGCGCTCCGAAGAAGATGGAGCATCCACAACTGGAAACGCGGCGCCCGCGGCGCGTCCGCTCTGCCGCAATTCGCGAAGGGAACCGGAGAGTAAACTCTCCTCACACCATGGCATTCGACGTAGACAAATACACCGCCACCTCGGTGAGCGTGAACTGGGACGACCTCGACCTCGAGCGATTCCGCGAGCACCCACTGCCCGAGGGCTCTCTGCGCACCCTGCGTTATATGGCCGATGTGGAATATCACACCGTCTGCTACACCCGTGACCTGCTCACCACGCCTTCTCACAAAGAGGCCGAGATGGGCGCGTTCATGACCATGTGGAACCGCGAGGAGTTCTGGCACGGCGAGGCCCTCGCCACCGTTCTCGGCATCCACGGAATCCACGTCGACTTCGACGAGCTCAAGGCCAAGCGCCTCAAGCTCGGCTGGCGCGACAAGCTCGACCCCATCAAGCAGTCCGTCATCGGCAAGGTCGTGGGCGCCGACTTCGTGGCCGTGCACATGGCCTGGGGTGCAGCCAACGAGTGGTCGGCCATCACCGCCTACAACCGCATGGCCGCGCTCGAAGAAGACCCGGTGCTCGCCGAGCTGCTCAAGCGCATCGCCAAGCAGGAGGCGCGCCACGTGGCGTTCTACACCTCGCAGGCCCGCGAGCGGCTCGCCAAGAGCACGAAGGCGCAGAAGTTCGCGCGCTTCGCCCTCAGCAACTTCTGGGCACCGGTCGGCTCCAGCATCATGGAGAAGAACGAGGTCAAGCACGTGATGGGTCATCTCATGGGCGGCGAAGACGGACGCAAGGCAGCGCGCAAGATCGACACCGCCATCAGCGGTCTCCCGGGCCTCGAGGGCCTCACGATCGTCGACGATTCACTGAACGCCCTCGGCGTCTGAGCACCCCGCACCCGCGCTGATCGAGTAGGCCGCCCGCGGCCGTATCGAGATCCGTGGTTTCGATACGCTCGTTCCTCGCGACTCAACCCGCGCAAGCCGCGCGTCCCCAGTCCATGTGGCACGCTGGACGCATGCTCAGAATCGGAATCCTCGGCGCGGCCGGCATCGCCCCGAACGCCATCATCACCCCCGCCAGGCGCCGCGACGACGTCGAGATCGTGGCCGTCGCATCCCGCAGCGAGTCGTCGGCGAGCGCCTACGCGTCCGCCCACGAAATCCCCCGCTCCTACGGCGGCTACGAGCACCTGCTGGCCGACCCCGAGATCGACCTGATCTACAACGCCCTGCCCCCGTCCGAGCACTCCCGCTGGTCGATCGCGGCCCTCGAGTCGGGCAAGAACGTGCTGTGCGAGAAGCCCTTCGCCATGTCGGCGGCTGAGGCTGTGCTCATGACCACGGCCGCCACCGACACCGGCCTGCGGCTCATCGAGGCCTTCCACGACCGCTACCACCCGCTGAGCGCCGAGATCGACCGCATCATCGCCTCGGGGCGACTCGGCGAGATCGTGTCGGCACACGCCGACTTCACCGCATCCATTCCGTTCGATCCCGCGTCGATCCGCCACGACCCGGCCGTGGGCGGCGGCTCGCTCATGGACCTCGGCTGCTACCCGCTGCACCAGCTGCGCGCGCTGATGGCGAGCGAGCCAGAGGTTCTGGATGCGACGGCGACGGTCAACTCGATGGGTGCCGATCTCAGCATGGATGCGTCGTTGCGGTTCCCGTCGGGCGTCACCGCCCGCATGACCTGCAGCATGGTCGAGGGCTCAGAGCTGAACTCCTCTCTCGACGTCGTCGGCACCCTCGGCAGCCTTCATGTCGACAACCTCGTCTTCCCGTCGAAGGGGCACACGATCAGCGAGACCCGCGACGGCATCACCCGCAACTCCACCGTGGCCGGTCTCGAGACCTACGACCACCAGCTCGCGGCCGTGGTCGAGGGTCTTGCGAGCGGCGAGCGGCTGCTCACCGAGGGCGCCGATTCGGTGGCGCAGATGCAGGCCATCGACGCGATCTACGCCGCGGCCGGGTTCGATCGCGCGGCGCTGCGCTGAGGTGACGCTTCGGCGAACAGCGCTCCGCTGAGATGACACGTCGGGTCGACCGAAGTGCCACCTCGCGACGCGCGTCGCGCCGAAACGGTCAGTCGAGGGTGAGCACGCTCACGCGGTCGGCGAGGTAGCGGTCGAGGGTCGAGACTCCGTGGCCGGGGCTCGACCTGTCCCAGTGCACGACGACCACGCCGTCGCGAACCTGCAACGGGCCCGAGCCGGCATCCAGGCTCTCGTCGTCGAGGGCGAGGGGAACGAAGCGATGGTTCACGACCTCGCCCTCGGGAAACTTTCCTCGCGCCGCAGCGCGACGGTCGTCGCGCCTGGCCTCGGCCTCGGCAGACCGGTTCGTGACCGCGCGCAGGGGCTCGATGGCCCGCGTCACGTCGCCCGTCTCGTAGACGCCGCCGTCGCGGTCGACGAGCAGAACACCGAGCCTCCACGCCCGGCCCGCAGGGGCGATCATCGGCGCGGTCTTGAACACCGAGAAACCGCGCGGCTCACGCATCACGCCGAGCGCCTCGTCGTGTACACCCTGGCTCACGAGCGAGTCGATGGTGCGGGCCACCAGCCGGCGCACCTGCTCGGAGGGAGACTCTTCCATGGCAGCAGACTACTTGCGGCCGCGCTCGGAATACGCTGACCGGGCGGCACGCGGACTGCGCCGTTGCGTACAGACCGGCGCTATCCGAGTCGTTCATGAGGCATCGGGGCCTCGATCAACCCTTCGATGCGACGATCCTTCGACTTTGTTACCAGCACGAAACATCGGCGAAACGGTGCAGATCGTGCCCGCGGATACTGTGAGGATTCCTGCACCACTCTCCCGCTGACCGCACCCGATCCCGTCGGCGACCCGCTCCCCCTGCTCGACAGAACCTCCGGCCACGAGCCGGAACTGGCCCGCACACGGAGCTCTTCGTCGCGCCCGTCGACTCGTCGGTCAGCATCCCCACAGTGAAGAAAGAAGGACCACGTCCTGATGAAACACA
>Ga0247732_10000709_pt1 | contig 14767 bp, 10 predicted proteins | sample UWRJL163409C2_FD_180940 | JGI IMG/M metagenome (GOLD analysis project Ga0247732, IMG submission 180940) | Plant litter microbial communities from Arlington Agricultural Research Station in Wisconsin, United States - UWRJ-L163-409C-2 | ecosystem: Environmental > Terrestrial > Plant litter >...
CCGGCGAGGTCGCCGGCGTACCGGATCTCGCCGCCGGCCCGGCCGGCACCCGGGCCGAGGTCGATCACATGATCGGCGATCGCGATGACTTCCGGCTTGTGCTCGACGACGAGCACCGTGTTGCCCTTGTCGCGCAGCTGCTGGAGCAGCGCGTTCATCCGCTCGATGTCGTGCGGGTGCAGGCCCGCCGTCGGCTCGTCGAAGACGTAGGTGACGTCGGTCAGGCTCGAGCCGAGGTGGCGGATCATCTTCGTCCGCTGGGCCTCGCCGCCGGAGAGCGTGCCGCTCGCGCGGTCGAGGGAGAGGTAGCCGAGACCGATGTCGACGAAAGAGTCGACCGTCTCGCGCAGACCCTGGATCAGCGGGGCGACCTCGGGCGCGTCGACCGTGCGCAGCCAGGCCGCGAGATCGGTGATCTGCATCGCCGCAGCATCCGCGATGTTCACTCCGCCGATCTTCGACGATCGTGCACCCTCGTTCAGCCGAGTGCCGCCGCACTCGGGACAGGCGCGGAAGGTCACGGCGCGCTCGACGAACGCGCGCACGTGCGGCTGGAGCGCGTCGCGGTCTTTCTGCAGCATGCTCCTGGTGATCTTCGGCACGAGACCCTCGTAGGTCATGTTCGTGTTCTGGATCTTGACCTTGACCTGCTCCTTGTAGAGGAAGTCGTGGAGCTGCTGCTCGGTGTAGTCCTGGATGGGCGTGTCGGCGTCGACGAAGCCCGACTCGCCGAAGACGCGCACCATCCAGCCGTCGGCGGTGTAGCCCGGCACCTTGATCGCGCCGCCGCTGAGCGAGAGCGTCTTGTCGTAGAGCTCATCCAGGTCGATCGCGGTCGCCTCGCCGAGCCCCTCGCAGTGCGGGCACATGCCGCCGGTGATCTCGAACGACCGGCGCTCCTTCTTGCCCTTGTTCGGGCCGGTGCCGATGGTGACCGCGCCCGCGCCCTTCACCGACGGCACGTTGAACGAGAACGCCTGCGGAGAACCGACGTGCGGCGTGCCCAAGCGGCTGAAGAGCATGCGCAGCATCGCGTGGACGTCGGTCGCCGTACCGACCGTGGAGCGCGCGTTGGCACCCATGCGCTCCTGGTCGACGCGGATCGTCGCGCTGAGGTTCTCGAGCGCATCGACGTCGGGACGCGACAGCTGCCCCATGAACTGCTGCACGAAGGTGGGGTAGGTCTCGTTGATGAGGCGCTGGGACTCCGCCGCGATCGTGCCGAACACGAGTGACGACTTGCCCGATCCGCTCACGCCCGTGAACACGGTCAGCCGGCGCTTGGGCACATCGACGTCGACGTTCTTGAGGTTGTTCTCGCGCGCGCCGACCACGCGGATCACCTCGTGCGCGTCGGCGATGCGGGTCTCGGATGCGGCGGGCGGACGTGTTTCGGATGCGGCGGCCATCGGATCTCCCGGGTTCGGTTACCCCACAGTGTGCCCCACCCCGCCGACGCCGTGCTTCTCGGTTCCTGACCGGCCGCGCAGCATCCGCTCCCGGCGTCTTCCCCGCTCAGATGCCACAACACCCGGACGCAGCGCGCTGCGCGTCCGGGTGTTGTGGCATCTCGCCGTGAGAGCGGCGTGTGCGTGCGGGAATCAGCCCTGCGCGCGACGGTTGGTGCGGGGGCTGCGCGAGCCGACGACCATGCCGGTCGTGGGCGCGCCGCTGGCCGAGCGGCCCGCGGCCGGGCGCTGAGCACCCGAACCATTGCGACCGGCGCCGCCGGAGCGGCCGCGACCGGCGTGGCCGGCCGACGAGTCGGAGCGACCGGATGCTGCGCCGCGGGGCGCGTCCGAGGAGGTGCGCGATGCGTCGCCGCCCTGACCGCGGCCGCGACGGCTGCGGCCGCCGCCCTGGCCTGCGGGAGCCTCGCCGGAACGGACGGCGCGCTTGCGCTGCGCGTTCGCGCCCTGCGATCGCCCGCCGCCGCCCTGCTGCTGCGGCTCCTGACGGGGCGCGGGGGTGACGTACTCGGCGACGTCCCCGACGAGCGCGGTCACCTGCGGCGACGTGTGCGTGACGGGGGTGGGGGTCACCTTGATGGCGGCCTTGCGAAGGATGTCCTGGGTGTCGCGGCGCTGCTCGGGGAGCATCACCGTGACCACATCGCCCGCGCTGCCGGCGCGAGCCGTGCGGCCCGAGCGGTGCAGGTACGCCTTGTGCTCGACGGGCGGGTCGACGTGCACCACGAGAGCGATGTCATCGACGTGCACGCCGCGGGCGGCGACGTCGGTCGCCACGAGAACGCGCGCCGTGCCGGCGCTGAACGCGGCGAGGTTGCGGTCGCGCTGCGGCTGCGAGAGGTTGCCGTGCAGGTCGACCGACGGGATGCCCGCGTCGGTCAAGGTGCGGGCGAGCTTCTTGGCCTGGTGCTTCGTGCGGGTGAAGAGGATGCGGCGGCTCGAGCCCGACGCGAGGGTCTTGACGAGGTGCTTCTTGGCCTCGGCGTCGGCGGCCTCGAAGACGTGGTGGGTCATCGCCGCGACGTGCGAGGTGGCCTCGTCGACCGAGTGCAGGACCTCGTTCTGCAGGAACCGGCGCACGAGCTTGTCCACGCCGTTGTCGAGCGTGGCCGAGAACAGCAGTCGCTGCCCGTTCTTCGGCGTCTTGTCGAGGATGCGGGTGACGACGGGGAGGAAACCCAGGTCGGCCATGTGGTCGGCCTCGTCGAGCACCGTGATCTCGACGTCTTCGAGCGAGACGAAGCGCTGTCCCATGAGGTCTTCGAGACGACCGGGGCAGGCGACGAGGATGTCGACGCCGGCGTTCATCGCATCGACCTGGCGCTTCTGCGTCACACCGCCGTAGATCGTGGTGGTGTTCATGCCGTAGGCGGCCGCGAGCGGCGCGATGACGGCATCGATCTGGTTGGCCAGTTCGCGGGTCGGTGCGAGCACGAGCGCGCGGGGCCGGCGGGCCTTGCGCGCGGTCTTGTTCTCACCGAGGCGTGCGACCAGCGGAAGCGCGAAAGCGAGGGTCTTGCCCGAGCCGGTCTTGCCGCGGCCGAGCACGTCTCGGCCCGCGAGGGTGTCGACGAGGGTGTCGGACTGGATCGGGAACGGTTCGTTCTTGCCCTGTTCGGCGAGCACGCGCACGAGCGGGGCCGGAAGCCCGAGCTCGGCGAACGTCGCGGGGGAAGTGGTGGGGGTATCGATGGACATGCGTCTCCATGGCTGCACGCGCGAACGCACGCAGTCCGGGATAGGTTCGCCGCGCACGGGAAGCGCGAGCGAGAAGATGGCGAAGGCGTCGGGTCGACGCATCCGTTCGCCGTAGAAAGTCAAGGGCTCGAGGCCGCTGCGTTCGACGACGCAGGGAGCAGGATTCGCTCCGCAGTGCATCCAGTCTAGCGGTCGGCGCCGGGTGAAGCTGCGCGCCAGCATCCGGCCACGTGGTCGTCGACCATTCCGCCCGACTGCATGAGGGCGTACATCGTGGTCGGTCCGACGAATCGGAACCCCCGTTTGCGCAGCGCCTTGCTCAGCGCGACCGACTCGGGCGTCGTCGCCGGGACCTCGGCGAACGTCGCGGGAGGTGTCGCCGGATGCTGCGGGGCGAACGACCACACGAAGGCGTCGAGCTCGCCCGGCGCCATGTCGTCGACGAGGCGTGCGTTCGCGATCGTCGCGAGGATCTTGGCGCGGTTGCGGATGATGCCGGCGTCGTTCATGAGCCGCTCGACGTCGCCGTCGTCGAACGCGGCGACGGCGTGGGGTTCGAACCCGGCGAACACCTCGCGGAACCGCGGGCGCTTGCGCAGGATCGTGATCCAGCTGAGGCCGGCCTGGAACCCCTCGAGACTCATCTTCTCGAACAGCGCCCGATCGCCGTGGAGCGGAGTGCCCCACTCCTCGTCGTGGTACCGCTGGTACTCGCCGTCGTCGCCCGCCCACGCGCAGCGCGCGACACCGTCGCTTCCGACCCGCACGTCCCCGTCCACGCCCGCCACCTTATCCCCGGCCGGCGACACCCGCTGAGAGTGCCCGTTCTCGCCGAAAGAGACCGGAAATTCGGGCTCCTTCGGCAGTAACGGGCACTCTCGGCGAGCACCGCTCCCCGCCGACGAGACCCCGACATCGTGTCGAGGTCTCGCCGACGGGATGCGGTCTCAGGGATTCAGGCGGTGCGGCGTCGGACGATCAGGCGCGCACCGAGGCCGGCGGCGAGCAGGAGGCTCGCGCCGAACACCAGCGCCCACACATCCAGGTCGGAGCCCGTGGCCGGCAGCACCGCGGGCGAACCCGCGGGCAGGCCGGCCGTCGGCGGGAGGTCGATGCCGGGGACGACCGGCGGGGCGACCGTGATCGGGGCGACCGCGACGGCCCAGACGATGCCTCCGACCGGTCCGCCGACCTGTTCGGGAGCCACGCGGTACTCGGCGGCGGCGAACAGCGCGGCGCGGCCCGCCGCGGGGGGCGCCTGCTGCTCGGTGACCTCCAGAACGGTGCCCGTCAGGCTCACCGCCACGACGTCGACCACCTGGAACCCTGCGGGAACCGTAGGACGGATGCCGTACTCCGCGGCGCCGAACACCGCGACCTGGCCGTCGTCCTCGGCGGCGACGAACGCACCCGAACCCGGGGCCAGCTCCGCACCCGGGGCCGTCGCACGGTTCGCGAGGAACTCGACCTGCGCGCCCGGCACCGAGCCGAGCGAGCTCGTGTCGACCACCGCGGCGGTCTGCAGCACGGCGGCTCCTCCGACGAAGACCTGCTCGACGTCGGAGCCCTCGGTGTCGGCGACCACCTCGATCGCGATCGCACCGACCGCAGCATCCTCGACGACGACCGGGGTCGTCGTACCGTCCGCGCCGATCGACGTGCCCGCGAACGAGACCGTGGTCGTCTCGGCCTCCACGACGTCGCGGTACGACGCGAGATCCGTCGCGTCCCAGACCGCGAGAGCGGCCTCGGGAAGCTCGAGGCCGGGAAGCTCCGCGGCCTCCGGCGCATCGACGGTCTCGGGAATCTCGACGTAGACCGTCGCCTCACCCGGCGCGATGCCGCTGAAGGCGTAGGTGCCGTCGACCGACGTCGTCGCCCACCAGTCGCCCGCAGCATCCTGCAGGTAGACCTCGGCACCCGGCACCGCCGTATCGATGCCCGCTTCGTAAACGCCGTCGAGCGCCACATCGAGGAAGTACGTCACATCGACCGAGGCCGTGGGGATCTCCTCCAGCGTGACGACGAACGTCGGAGCGGAGAAGTACGACGCGGCGTCGGCCGTGTCGAGCCAGAAGACGGTGCCGTCATCGCGCACGTCGATCTCGGCCGCGCCCGGGTCGTTGTTCTCGCGGGCGGTGACCTCGGCGATGGCGTAGCCGGTGGGCGGGGTGACCCGCACGCCGATCTCGTCGGGGAGGTGACGGACGTAGTACGAGTTCGCGAACGCCTCGTACGTCCCCTCGCCGCCGGCGAAGTCGTACTCCGTCGCGGGGTACCACTCGTCGTCCGAGCCGAGCTCGACCGAGACGCCTGACACGGGCGCGCCGTCGGCGTACTCCACCTCGGCGGTCGCGCGGAGCGCCGTGAAGCCCACCTCGATCGAGGAGCCCCCCTCGGCGACCGCGACGGTGGCGACGGCCTGCGAATACGCCAAGTCGCTCTCGTTCGGGAGACGCTCGATGTCGTCGGCCGACTCCGCGTCGGTCGCGTCGAAGAAGATGCTGTCGAAGGCCGAGTTCGGGTGCACGAAGTACACCTTCGCCTCACCGACGGGCACGTCCTCGAAGACCTGGTCGCCGTTCGCGTCGGTCATCGGTGCGATGATCGCGCCCTGTGCCGTGACCAGGCGCGAGATCCGCGTGTTCGTCTCGTCGGTGCGGCCGTCCTTCGCGGTCTTCGAGGTGTCGAAGACGCCGTCGGCGTAGCGGTCGTCGAACGAGGTGATCCGGACGTCGGCGGTCGGGAGCTTCTCGAGGGTGACCGTGAAGGTGGGGTTCGACGTGTAGGTGGAGGCGTCGGTGGTCTGCAGCCAGTACGCACCGTCACGCGACGTGACCGGGATCGGGTCGATGTTGCCGCCCGAGGAGACCGCGGTCACCTCGCCGACGCGGTAGCCGGCCGGTGCGGTGACGCGCACGCCGAACTCACCGGGCAGGAGGTAGACGTACCCGCCGTCGAGGTGCTCGTAGCTGCCCAGCTGGAAGTCGTACTCGGTCGCCGGGAGCCACTCGCCGTTCGCGCCGAGCTCGACCGTCACGCCCGTCGCAGGGTTGCCGTCGGGGAGCTTCACGTCGGCAACGGCGCGCATGCCCGAGATGCCGATCGTGCGCACGGTGTTCGTCCCGTCGGCGATGGTGACCGATGCCTCCGCGCGCGGATCCCAGCTGCTGCCGACCTGGGTCAGCTTCCGGAGCTCCGCCGGATCGGTCGCGTCGAACAGCATCGCGTTCACGGGAAGGGTGGGGTACTGCACCTGCAGGCGGGCATCGCCGGCCGGCACGTCGTCGAAGAACCACGTGTCGCCGACCGCCGTGGCCGTCCAGGTCGATCCGTCGGAGGCGACGAGCGTCGGGGCGCCCAGGTACTGCCGAATGGCGTCGCTCTGGCCGGTGCGGCCCACCTTCGACGTGTCGAAGACGCCGTCCTGGTAGCGGTCCTCGAAGACCGTCACGGTGAGGTCGCCGACCGCGGCGGCCGCGAGCGCGGCGCTCACGGTGCGCTCGGCGCGCTGGGCGAGCGGCTCGGGAGCGGCGTCATCGGTCGGGGCGTCCTCGGCCGGGGCCTCGGTTGGCTCGTCCGAGGGGGCGGGCTCGGGCGATGACGACGCCTCGCGCTCCGAGGTCTCGATCGGCGCGGGGGTCTCGGTCGCCGCATCCGCGAGGACGGCGGCGCCGGCGGGGGCTGCGGCGGTGGTGACGAGGACGGCGGCAAGTGCCGCCGCGCCCCATCCGGTGATTCGTGCGTTTCGCACCAGGTGACTCCTGTGATTCGGTCGACAGGGGGCGCCGCGGACATCGCGACTCTCCCAACCTATGAACCGCGCGCTCTGGACTCCCGGTCCGGCACCACCTGTTCACCCACCCGTCGCCGGCCCTTTCCCGGTCGCGCACCTGCCATCGCTGAGAGTGCCCGTTTGCGCCACAGGTACCCGAAAATTCGGGCTCCTTCGGCGGGAACGGGCACTCTCGGCGAGTGCCGAGCCGGGATCGGGCACAGTAGAGCGATGAACGACGCACCCGGCACGCGCGCCGAAGACGTCCTCGAGGCGCGGCTCGACCGCGCGAAGATGCCGACCGCCCTGCGGTGGGGGCGCAACGCCCTCGCCTTCGCCGTGTCGACGGTCAGCGGCGGGGCGGGCGACGACCTCCTGCCCGGCCTCGATCTCGTCGTGAGCAGGCGCGACACCGGCGCCGAGGTGCTGCGGGTCAGAGCGGGTCAGTTCGAAGAGGCCGGTCACCTGCTCGAGCACACCTGGCGCGACCTCGCCACGATGACGGTGGAGGAGTTCGTGCGCTCCTGGAGGCTCATCGACGAATGACGGATGCTGCGAGCCCTCCCCGGCTCGCAGCATCCGTCGTCTTCGCGCTACTTCGCAGCGGCCTTCTTCTCGGGGATCGGGGCACGGCCCGACGCCTCGAGGTCGGCGTAGTACCGCTCCGCCTCGCGCTGACGCTCGCCCTCGGCGCCCGAGGCGATCGGGGCACGCACGTGCTCGGGCTCGTATCCGAAGGCGTCGACGAGGTCCTGCGCGTGGGGGCGCAGACGCGTGCACAGCCGGTCGATGTAGCTCGACACCGCCCCGGCACGCTGCGTCGACAGGCGCCCGTTGATGAGGTACCAGGCGAGGTGCTTCTCGACGAGGCTGAGCCCGAAGAGGTCGCGCACCCAGGTGAGCACCTTTTTCGTACCCGCATCGTCGATGCTCTCGAGTGCGTCGGTGAAGGCCTCCCACTGCAGCAGCTCGCCGTGGGCGCGGGCGGCCTCGATGAGCTCGGCCTGGTTCTGGTTGAACAGGGCCGCCGCCTCCTCGCGGGGGAGCTTGGATGCCGCGCGCAGCCGCCCGGCGACGTCGGAGACCATCTGCTGCACCCGGTCGGTGAGGAGCTCGTGCTGCTGGTCGCCGCGGAGCCCCCGCTCGACCGCGCGCGCGGTGGAGCCGAAGTCGGTGACGGCCTGCCCGAGCTGGCGGAGTCCGGCGCCGTGGAAGAGCTTCCCGGCGGTCTGGCCCACGGCGTAGGCGGCGAGCGCGCGCGCATCCTTGCCCTTGAACTGCTTGCCGTAGTCGGCGAGCAGTCGCTTTCCGACCAGCTGCAGCAGCACGTTGTTGTCGCCCTCGAACGTGACGTAGATGTCGAGGTCGCTCCGAAGACCCGTGAGGCGGTTCTCGGCGAGGAAGCCCGATCCGCCGCACGCCTCGCGCGCCTCCTGCAGGGTGTCGAGCGCGTGCCACGTCGAGAGGGGCTTGAGCACCGCCGCGAGGGTCTCGAGATCCTCGCGGTCGGCGTCGCTGTCGGTGCGACCGCTGAAGACCCCGTCGAACTTCTTCAGGAATTCGTCGTGCGCGAAGATCTCGGCGTAGGTGGTGGCCAGGCGCGGCAGCAACCGGCGCTGGTGCTTGCCGTAGTCCAGCAGCACGACCTCGGGCGTTCCGAGGCCGGAGTCGAACTGACGCCGCTGATTGCCGTACGTCACGGCGATGTTCAGGCCGATCGCCGACGCCCAGGCGGCGGAGCCGTCGAGCGAGATGCGACCCTGCACGAGCGTGCCGAGCATCGTGAAGAACCGACGGCCCGGGCTCGAGATCGCGCTCGAGTACGTGCCGTCCTCGGCCACGTCGCCGTAGCGGTTGAGCAGGTTGGTGCGGGGGACGCGAACCTGATCGAAGTGCAGCCGGCCGTTGTCGATCCCGTTGAGGCCGCCCTTCACCCCGTCGTCCTCGCCGCCGACGCCCGGCAGGAACTGCCCGTTCTCGTCGCGGATCGGCACGTAGAAGCAGTGCACGCCGTGGTTGACGCCGTTGGTGATCAGCTGCGCGAACACGGTCGCGGCGATGCCGTGGAGGGCGGCGTTCCCGAGGTAGTCCTTCCACGCCCCGCGGAAGGGGGTGTGGATGACGAACTCGGCGGTCTCGGGGTCGTAGGTCGCGGTGGTGCCGATGGCCGCGACGTCGGAGCCGTGGCCCGTCTCGGTCATCGCGAACGCGCCCGGGATCTCGAGGCTCATCGCGCCCGGCAGCCACTTCTCGTGGTGCTCCTCGGTGCCGAGCTGGTAGATCGCGGCACCGAACAGTCCCCACTGCACGCCCGACTTGATCTGCAGGCTCGGGTCTGCGGCGACGAGCTCCTCGAAGCCGGCGATGTTGCCGCCCTGATCGTCGTCGCCGCCGAACCGCGTGGGGAAGGCGCGGTGCACGGCCTTGTTCTCGACGAGGAGGTGCAGCTGTCCGAGGACGCGCTCGCGATGCTCGGCCACGGTCTGTCCGTCGATGCGCCAGAAGGCGGGGTCCTTGATCATCTCGCGCGCCTGGCGGCGGACGTGCCCCCAGGTGCCGAGCAGCAGATCGGTCACCCGCGCGGTGTCGATGCGGGGCTCGGATGCCTCGGCCGCGGTGTGAGCGGCGGTCGGAGCGCCTCCTGCGGGGGTACGCCTCGCGATGGACGGAGTTTCAGGACGGACTGCGGCGTCGGTCATATACAGCACCTTCTTCGGCGAAACGGGATGATCCCAACGGTAGGACTCCCACAACGCTCCACCAACAGCCTTGGCTACCCCCTACAACACCCTCGGACCCGTGCGAACGAACTCGTTGTGCGGTCCCGACAGATGCACGCCGGTCACTGCGCGTTCGCGAACGATGCGGCGAGCGCGACCGAGTCGAAGAGGTTGCGCATCGCATGGCGGATCTCGCCGAGCGGCGTCGTGAAGCTCGCCAGGACGACCTGCTTCGAACCGGGGACCGCGAACCAATACTCGGCCTCGAACCTGGTCGCGGTCGCGGTCACGTCGGCTTCCACGACCGTCTCGTCGTAGGCGCGCTCCACACGCAGCATGCTCGCACGCGGGCCGTCGAGCCTCGTGGCCGTTTCGACGCCGTCGATCCCGAGCGTCTCGAAGCTGCGCAGCAGTGCACCGAGGACGGCGTCCGACGAGGTGCCCACGGCGGGGCTCATCCGCATGCCCGACGGGGCGTGGACCGTGAGCGCGGCGGGTGTGGGCAGGTCGGGAACGATCTCGAGGCACAGGAACAAGGCATGCGCCTGCGCATCCCTCGCCGCATCCACTGCCCGCCCGAGCGCGTCGCGGATGCGTCGACGGGCGAGGACGGCGTCGTCGGCGACCCCGACCACTTCGCGGGCCACCGCATCGACCTCGGCCGCGGCCGCGTCGACATCGCGCGGGTCGAGCGCCAGCCAGCGCCCGGGGAGCTGAAAGGTCAGCGCCGGCGGTCGACGCGTCTCGGTCGCGCCGCTCATCCCTCACCCGCAAGCCGGGAGAGCCGGTCGGGTGAGAGCACGATGAACTCGTGCCCCGACTGCAGGCCGAGCTCGGCGGCGGCCGTGTCATCCAGACGGATGCGGGCGTCCGACCTCTGCTGATCGCTGGTGAAGTCGGACGGGGTGCCCTGGAGCAGACCCATGGAGACGCGGTGGCGCGAGACCTCGGGGTCGGCGGCCAGCACCGACGCGGCCGCGCGGACCACGCCCACCACGGCGGCGTCGGTCACGTCGTCGACGTAGAGGGTGACGGCCACCTCCGTGTGCCCTGCGCCGCCGGGGTGGCTGAGTGTCGCGGTCGCATCGTTGACGTTGCCGATGCCGGAGAGCTCGGCCTCGAGGTCTCCGAGTTCGACATCGGGAGCCGCGCAGGCCGACAGCGCCAGCATCCCGGCGACGATCACGATGCCGATCAGCGCGCGGATCGACCTCATGACCCCTCGGCCAGACGGGCGATGTCTTCGGGCGACAGGCGCATCGACTCGCCGAATTCGAGCCCCAGCTCGTCGTAGACCTTCGAGCCGGGCCGCAGCTTGCCGCGAAGCTCCTGGCCGCTGTTGTCGTAGTCGCCCGGGACACCCTCGATGAACATCACCGTCGCACCGTGACGGGCCGTCGTGGGGTCGTCGGCCAGCACCGGGATCGCTCCCCGGATCACGGAGGTGAACTCGGCGTCGCTCGGGTCGTCGACGAACAGTCGCACGACGACCTCGGTGTTCCAGGGCGCTCCCGGATGCCCCACGTCGGCCGAGACCGCATTCACCCCGTCGACCTCCTCGAGGTGTGCCGTGAGATCGCCCATGTCGGGCGATGCCGCGCATCCCGCCAGCGACAGGGCACCCAGCGTCAGTGCGACACCCAGGGCGACTCGGATCGATCTCATGCGTCTAGAAACCTCTCGTGTAGGACGCCGAATAGACGTCCTCATAGCTTCCCTCATCGGGATCGGCGAAGAAGATCTCGTCGCCGGGACGAGGCTCTGGAAGATAACGCTCAGCCTCGGCGCCGTACATCGTCGAGTCATGGATCGGCCACACGAGCGGGCGGTAGGTCTGCCAGTCGTTGTCGAGGCGCACGTAGTCGACGAGCTCGAGGCCGACGAACTCGAGCGTGTGCACGGGGTCGATGCCGTTGTTGATCTGCGTGACGCGCACATCGGGCGGCATAGCGGAGTAGTGCTTGTCGATCGCCGAGCCCGCGGCGAACACCGAATCGACCCGATCGGCGACGCGGGGATCGGTGGCGAGATCGCCCGCCATCATGCCGCCCAGCGACCACCCCGTGAACATGATGGGCGCGTCGCTCTCGAACACGCCCGCCTCGGTCATGGCGTCCCACACCGCCTCCTCGTACTGGGTCGGCAGTCCGGGGAACATCGACAGCATGACGTCGGCGCGCAGATCGTTGAGCGAGCCGTCGCTGTTGAGGGGATTCCAGCACTGCGTGCTCGGCAGCTGCACCCGCCACGAGACGATCTCGCCCGCGGCGTTGCGGACGGCCACGACGCGGATCTCGGTGCTGGTGCCGTCGGCGCTGGCCGAGTCCTGCTCGGCGAGCTGCGCCATGATGCCCTGATAGTCGCGGGCCTCCAGAAGATCGTTGTCGGCGTCGGTATCCGCATCCTCCGTCGGCGCCCCGCTGGTCCATCCGCCGGAGGTCTGCTGCGGACCCCCCGCCATCTCGGAGACCACCGCGAGGAGGAGCGCTGCAGCCAGCAGACCTGCCAGCAGCAGGAGACCGACCAGACCGAACGAGGCGACGACGAGCCCGATCACGATAGCCGCGACCAGCAGCAGGGCGATCACCACGAGCGCCGAGACGAGCGCGCTGAGTGCCTCCATGAGCGCGTCGACGACGACCGACAGCACCTGCGACGCCCACTCCCCGACCATCTCGAAGAAATCGCCGACCGGCGACCAGAACTGGTTCCAGTTGTCGCCGAAGGAGTCGGCGCCGTCCTCGATCGCCGTCTCGATGGCGCCGATCGCCCGGTCGGCCGCCTCGTAGATCTGCTGCCGCGCGTCGTTGAGGATGCGCCGCGCCGCGTCGACTGCACCCTGGGCGTCGGCGAGATCATCCGCCGCCGACAGCATCCGATCGTCGAGTGCGGTGGTGGACTCGCCCACCGCCTCGGCCTGGACGAGCTCGTTGCGGAGGTCGCCGATCTCCGATTCGAGCCGGTACGAGCGGTCGGTCTCGGCGTCCGCGTCGTTGACAGCGGTGCGCGCCGCCGCCTGGATCGTCTCGAGCTCGACGGCGAACGTCGTCAGCGCCGTCGCCGTACCGTCGTAACGACCGTGAGCGCGCCGGAGCCCGGCCGATGCGTCCTCCGCCGACCCTCGGACGGCATCGATCGACTGGGCGGTCTGCCCGTCGACGAGGTCGAGGAGGGCCTCGGCGGCGCGCGAGATGGCGTCGGCGGTGAGCTGGAGATTGCGGGCGCGCGTCTCGAGCTCGGCGGGACGCCCGGCGAACACGTCCTCGTAGTCGACGGCGAGGCCCGAGCTCACGGGGCGCCCTCCGTGTCGCTCGCGTCGGCCATGCTCTGGTCGAGCTCGGTCATCGTCTCGTCGATGGCCTGCAGCCAGTCACGGACGGTCGTGAGCTGTTCCTCGAGCTTGCCGCGGTTGTAGTCCCAGTTACCGGCGAAGTCGCGCACCGTGCGCTCCAGGCGGTACTCGCCCGTCAGGGCTCCGAGGTCGTCGCCCACCCGATCGGCGCTCTGGAAGGTCGCCAGCGCACTCACGACCCGGCTCTTCGCCGCACGCAGCTCCGTGAGGTCCAGCTCGAGGTCGCTCACCGGTCCCCCTCATCGGTTCGTCGGTCGGGTGGCTCGAGCCCGAGTCTAGCGAGCGCCCGGGGCGCTCACCGAGGCGTGGGGATGCGCACCGCCTCGCTCTTGGAACCTCTGGTGCGGATGTCGTCGCTCCACGCGAGCGCGATCCCCAGCCGGTCCGAGAGGATGCTCTGAAGTTCTCGCGTGAGGGCGTGGTCGTGCCAGATCTCCGCCGGCGGCACGCCGCGATCCAGACTCATGACGGCGAGCGCTCCGGCCGCCTCGCCGATCGACCACTCCACGGGGTGCAACCGGTAGGCGCCGTTCGTGATGTGGGTCGTGCCGATGTTCTTGCACCCGGCGATGAGGTTGTCGCCGTCGCGAGGGATCAACGCCCCCAGCGGGATCTGGAACGGGAAGCAGTCGACGTCGACGTAGGACCGCCCGGCCGTGGAGGGGTGCAGGTCGATGCGGTAGTAGCCGATGCCGACGGAGTCCCGGAAGAGCTCCGACCCGCTCTCGTCGCCGCGCATGTCGCGCCCGATGTGCTGCTCGGTGACGGTGAAGAGTGCGCGGATGCGCCGGGACTCCCTCACATAGACGTCCTTGGCCAGACCGTCGGCCGTGCCGACCACATCGCCGCGCGGCTTCAGCTCCGGGTACCCCGTGCCGCCGTCGGACCGTGGCGCCTCGGTCTGCATCCAGTAGATGAACGACGTGGTCAGCTCACGAGCCTCGGCACGTGCGACGGCGCGCTCCGTCGGTTCTACTCCGACCAGCGGGCGGTCCCAGTAGTCGACCTGTGGCCAATTCACGAGGGTCACGTCGTTCCCGGGCCAGCCGGGCGCCATCGCCGCCCGCGAGAGGATCCGCCGGTAGTGCCAGAGATCGCGGTCCTCGCTGTCGATCGCGGCCTCGGGGGAACCGAGGAACATCGGGCGCTCTCTGACGTCGAGCGTGATGGGTTCCACGTCGGTCCACGACAACTGCGACCCCGGCCAGAAGGCGGGAACCGTGTCGCGCCAGCGGGAGTAGGAGTCGGGACGATCGATCACGTGCGACTCACCCGGACGCAGTTCGAGCGCGGCGCACCACGTCACCGCCTGCTGATCGGCGGGGTCGGCGACGGGCGGGGCGTGGAGCTCGCCCGTCTCATCGGCTCCCTCGGCCCCGACGACCGAGGCGAACCCTCCCAGCTCGATGAGATCGCCGAGCTCCGTCGCGTCCACCACCCGCTCCGCCGCGACGGTGACGTCGAGGCCGCTCCTTCGGTCATGCAGGGTAACGGCGACGATGCGGTCGCCGTCGCGATGCACCGCGATCGGGTCGTGCTCGGTCAGGACGGTGAGAAGACCGGATGCTTCCCAGCGCGACAGCATCTCGCGGATCGCCAGGTGGCCCACCCGCGGCTCGTGGCACAGACGAGAGACGAACCCGGCGCCCGGGTTCAGGTTCACGAGATCGCGAACCCCGTCGCGGAGCGGGTACTCGCGGCGGTAGTGATCGCGGATGCGTTCGCGCAGTTCCGAGTAGCTCGGCGAGATGCG
>Ga0247732_10000710_pt1 | contig 14739 bp, 9 predicted proteins | sample UWRJL163409C2_FD_180940 | JGI IMG/M metagenome (GOLD analysis project Ga0247732, IMG submission 180940) | Plant litter microbial communities from Arlington Agricultural Research Station in Wisconsin, United States - UWRJ-L163-409C-2 | ecosystem: Environmental > Terrestrial > Plant litter >...
TCTGCATACGAACGCGTGGGGCGCTCGGTGCGAGCCGGACGGTCACCATAGGAGGGACGCTCGGTACGGGCCGGACGGTCGTCATAGGAACGGGCCGGACGGTCACCATACGAGGGACGCTCGGTGCGCGGGGCACGGTCGTTGGTGGCCGGACGGTCACCATACGACGGACGCTCGGAACGCTGCGGGCGGTCGCTGTAGGAGGGACGCTCGGCGCGCGGAGCGCGGTCACCGTAGGACGGACGCTCGGTGCGCGGAGCGCGGTCGTTGGTGGCCGGACGGTCACCATACGACGGACGCTCGGAACGCTGCGGGCGGTCGCCGTAGGAGGGACGCTCGGTGCGAGCCGGGCGGTCGTTGTATGCGGGACGCTCGCCGCGCTGGGGGCGGTCGCCGTAGGACGGACGCTCGGTGCGTGCGCCGTAGGAGGGACGCTCGCCGCGCTGGGGGCGATCGCCATACGAGGGACGCTCGGTGCGGTCGCCGTAGGACGGGCGCTCGGTGCGGGCCGGACGGTCACCATACGACGGACGCTCGGTGCGGGCGCCGTACGAGGGGCGCTCGGTGCGCTGGGCGCGGTCGCCATACGAGGGGCGCTCGGTGCGGCCGGTCGACGGACGCTCGGTGCGCGGCTCCCAGTTGGGGCGGCGGTCGGTGGATGCCGGGCGGTCGCCAGTGCGAGCGGCGCGGTCATCCTGGTTCCAGCGCTTCTTGGCCGGGGCGGCGTCACCGTGGAATCCGCGGTGACCTTCGCTGCGGCTGCCGGCCTTGGGGGCGCCGGTGTTGTACTTCTTGGCGGGGCGGCCGGAAGCCGCCTTCTTGTCGAAATTAGGCATAGTTGTTTTCCGGGTTGTGTTTAGTTGCATGGCAGCGCGCAACCAACAAGCAGCGCTTCTGCTGGAACCCGGGCAGTCTTTGGCCAGGACCGTTCACATACGTGATTGTTCCCTTTGCACATCAAGGAGTAGTTGAGGTGCGTTCCGCTAGTGTCGCGGAGGGAAACCGGCCCGAAAGACTTACAAACCCATTCGCGAGATCTCGCGATGTCTAGAGCCGACCGGACTACGTTACCTGATATCGAGCCGTTTCGCACCAGGAAGGGGAAGAGTGCGCTCACGACTTCTCATAGCCGCTGCGAGCGCCCTCATCGCCCTCACCCTCGCCGGATGCTCCGCCGGCCGCAGCACGCCCTCGCAAGAGAGCGTCACCATTCCGCAGCCGGCGTATCCGCAGTTCCGGTCGTATCAGTCCGTGTTGGTCAAGCAGAACGTGGTCTACCAGCGCGACGGCGACCGTCGAGAGCGGCTCAACGTCTGCCAGCCGAAGAAGAAGACCGACGGCGACCGCGCCGCCATCGTGCTGGTGCACGGCGGCAGCTGGCGGGCCGGCGACAAGAGCAGTCCCGAGTACAACAGCGTCTGCCAGTGGCTGGCGTCCGGCGGGTTCGTCGTGTTCTCGCTGGACTATCGCCTCGCCCCACAGTTCCCATTCCCCGACGGCCTGGACGACGTGAAGTCAGCCGTGCGCTGGGTGCGCAGCCACGCCGACGACTATTCCGTCGACCCCGACCGCATCGGCGCCATGGGCGGCTCGGCGGGCGGCAACCTGGTCTCGATGCTCGGCACGGCGGGCCATGGCAGCCGCACCACCGGTGCGAGGGTCGCCGCCGTCGCGGAGCTCAGCGGCCCGGCCGACCTCACCAGCACGGGCGACGAGCTGCCCAACTTCATCCCGCTCCAGGTCGCCTACCTCGGGTGCGAGAAACTCTCTGACTGCCCGGCGGCGCGCAAGGCGTCGCCGGTCTACCAGGTGGATGTCACCGACCCGCCGTTCTTCGTCGGACACTCGATCAACGAGCGCATCCCGCTCTCCCAGAGTGAGGCCTTCGTGAAGGAACTGCGCGCCCACGGTGTCTCCACCACCTTCGTCACCGTGCGCGGGTCGCTGCACTCGATCGCGATGCTCGGGCCCGACATGAAGAAGCGCATCCTCGCGTTCTTCCACGAGCACCTCGACCCGATCCAGCCGAGCCATGACTAGCCGATGAACCGGGCGGCTTCTCCCCCACTGACGGCGACCTCGATGCGCCCGCGCATGTCGTCCGACATCTCGGGCAGGGCATCCAGGGCGTACCAGGCCGCCGCGGTGTTCTCCCCGTCGGCCGGGAACGGCTCCCCCGAGACATAGCTGCAGCGGAAGACCAGGTCGAGGTACCGTGACCGGTCGCCGTTGTCGTAGGTGATGAGCGGGATGGTCTGCACGGCGCTCAGCAGGTCGGCGCGGGCAACCACATCCGCTTCCTCCAGCACCTCGCGCACCGCCGCGATCGCGGGCTCCTCACCGGGGTCGACGATGCCGGTCACCGGAGTCCAGGCACCGCTGTCGGCGCGCTTCACCAGCAGCACCTCGGTGCCTCCAGGCGCATCCCGCAGCACCACCGCGGTCACCCCGGGCAGCCACAGTTCGTCGTGCCCGATCTTCTCGCGCAGGGCCAGGACGAAGTCGGGGGTAGGCATGCGCCCACCCTAACGACCGACCGTCGAGTCTTCACAAACGGCGGTTCGATGCCGAATGAAGCGCCGTTCGTGAAGACTCGCCTCACCGCCGCCTACGCGCTCGGCGGCGGCGGGAAGTCGGCTGCAGGAGCAGTGGTCGGTGCCGGCAGGGCGGCGAGCTCGCGCGCGGTGCGGCGGTCGTCGCGTCGCTCCTTCGCCCCCTCGACCAGGTAGTAGAGCACCGGCAGCACGATCAGGGTGAGCAGAGTGGATGACACCAGCCCGCCGATCACGACGATGGCGAGTGGCTGAGAAATGAAGCCACCGTGCCCGGTCAGCCCGATGCCGAGCGGAATCAGCGCACCGATCGTCGCCAAGGCGGTCATCAGAATCGGGCGGAGCCTGCGCGAGGCACCGTGAGTGATGGCGTCGGCCACCTTCATGCCACGGTTGCGGTACTGGTTGATCAGGTCGACCAGCACGATCGCGTTGGTGACCACGATGCCGATCAGCATCAGCACACCGATGAGCGAGGCGACGCCGAGCGGGATGCCCGAGATCAGCTGCAGCAGAATCGCGCCGGTGGCAGCGAACGGCACGGAGACGAGCAGCAGCAGGGGCTGGCGCAGGCTCTTGAAGGTCGCGACCATCACCACGTAGACGATCAGGATGGCGGCCAGCAGCGCTAGCCCGAGCTGCCCGAAGGAGTCGCTCTGCTGCGAGGTCACACCGCCGAGCGTGGCGTCGGCACTCGCCGGAAGCTTCGCCGCCGCCACGGCGGTGGCGACCTGCGCCGATGCGCTGCCGGTGTTGTCGGTGCCAGGGGTGACGGTGACCGTCGCGCTGCGCAGACCCTTGATCGTGGTGACGCTCGACGGCCCGTTCACGGTGGTGACGGTGGCGAGGTCGGAGAGCGGCTTCGGGCCGGTGACGGTCGGGATGCTGAAATCCTTCAGCTCGGCGATCGTGGTCGGCGCGCTGGAGTTGTCGACGTAGATCGACAGCGTCTTCTCGTCGATCACGATCGATCCGCTCGCGCTGGGGTTCATCGCCTGCGTGACGATGCCGCCGACCTGCGTCTCGGTGAGCCCGGCTGCCGCCGCCTTGGCGCGGTCGACCTGCACGGCGATGTACGGAAGGGATGCCGACAGGTTGCTGTTCGCCGCGGAGACGACGGCGAGCTTCTCAACCTTGGCGAGGATGGCCTCCGAAGCCTTCCGCAGGTCGGCCTCGCTGCCCGCGGTGATGTCGACCTCGATGTCACTCGACGCGAAGCCCGCCTGCGCACCGGCCACGACGATGTCGCCCTCGCCGGTGATCTTCTTGAGCTCCTTGGTGATGGTGTTCTGCAGCTTCTCCTGATCGGCGTCGGGGTCGGTCGTCACCGAGAAGGTGGTCGATCCACCACCCGAGAACGCCGAGCGCAGCGAGCTTCCACCCGAGCCGATGGTGAGCAGAACGGTCTCGACGCCCTTCGTGTCGCGGAGGGTCTTCTCCACCGAGTCCGACGCGGCATCCTGCGCTTCGAGGCTGGTGCCGAGTGGCAAGGTCTGGGTGACGGTGACGGTGTTCTGTCCACTGTTGCCGATGAAGTTCGTCTTGAGTCCGGTGGCGGCGAACCCCGAACCGATGAGGATGAGCAGGGCACCGATGAGCACGATGGCCGGGTACTTGAGAGTCCAACGGATGACCGGCAGGTAGGCCTTCTGCAGCCGCGTCGGCTTCTCGAGCTCGTCGACCTCGTCTCCGGGTGCCAGGCTCTCCGCGGGCACGGCGTCGGCGTGCTTGTGCGACTTCGTCGACTTGCGCCCGAGGAACCAGTAGGCGAGCACCGGCACGATCGTGAGCGAGACGAACAGCGAGGCGGCGAGCGCCATGGCCACGGTGAGCGCGAAGGGCCGGAACAGCTCGCCGGTGAGGCCGCCGACAAGGGCGATCGGCAAGAACACCGCGACCGTCGTGACGGTGGATGCCGTGACCGCCGTCGCGACCTCGCGCACCCCGGTGAGGATGGCCGCGAGCTTGTCTTCGCCGAGCGCCAGATGCCGCTTGATGTTCTCGATCACGACGATCGAGTCGTCGACGACGCGGCCGACCGCGATGGTCAGTGCGGCGAGCGTGATGATGTTGAGCGTGTAGCCGGAGGCGTTCATTCCGATGAACGTGATGAGCACCGACAGCGGAATGGAGACGGCCGCCACCAGGGTGGAGCGGAACGAGAACAGGAAGACGAAGATCACGATCACGGCGAAGACGAGGCCGAGCAGACCCTCCTGCGCCAGGCTGTCGATCGACTGGGTGATCGAGGGGGCCTGATCGGAGACCACGGTCAGCTTCGTGTTGCTGCCGAGCTGCTTCTCGAGGGTCGGGATGTCCGCGCGCACCAGTTTGGACACGTCGACCGTGTTACCCGCCGCGGTCTTCGTGATGCTCAGGGTGACGGCATCCTTTCCGTTCACCCGCGAGTAGCCGGCGATCGGATCGTCGACGATGGCGACCTTCGCGACATCGCCGATGGTCGGCGGGGTCTCCGTGCGACCACCCAACAGGGGCAGCGCCTCGATGTCGGCGACCGAGGTGAGCTTGTCGCCCGACTGCACCGTGAGGGTCTTGCCGTCTTCGGTGATCGAGCCGCTCGCCAGCAGGGTGCCGTTGGCACCGAGGGCCGTCTTGATCGACTGGAGGCTGAGGCCGTCTGCGAGAAGGGTGTCGGCATCCGGAGTGATGGTCACGCGCTGTGAGGCCGCGCCGAGCAGACTGACGTCGCTGACCCCGTCGAGCTGCTTGAGGTCGGTGACGGTGAGCGACGACAGCTTGGCGGCGAGTTCATGCTTGTCGAGGTCGCTCGTGACCGCGAGCTGCACCACGGGGAAGTCGCTGAGGCTGAACGTGATCACCTGCGGGGTGACGCCCTCGGGCAGCGTGCTCGAAATGCGGTCGAGCGCCAGCTGCACCTTCTGCTCGGAGGTGGCGATGTCGGTGCCGTATTCGAAGGATGCCGTGACCGTCGAGGCGGAGGTGTTCGAGGTGGCGGTGGTGCTGTCGAGGTGCTCGATGCCCTGGATCGCACTCTCGATCGGCGTGCTGACGTCGGTGTTGACGACATCGGGCGAGGCGCCCGGATAGCTGGTGACGATGTAGACCGAGGGCAGCGAGAGCGACGGAATGAGCTCCTGCTTGAGCGACGCGAGCGAAATACCGCCGAAGACGGCGATGACCACCGAGATCAGAGCGATCAGCGAACGGTTTCGCAGGCTGAAGACGGAAAACAGGTGCACGTGACTCTCCTGGTAGGGCACTGAACTGAGCAGAGCGCGCACGACGCCGTGCCCTCTCGCCCAGTATCGCAGGGGCCGTGCCACCGCCGCGTACTCCGTGCGGAGTAAAACGCGGGCTACGCGCGTGGCGAGTCCGACCCCCGGGCGCACGTCGCGGTTGGTAACGTTCCCTCGACTACCGCACGCGACGACTGGACACGATGAGGAGACCGGATGCCGCACCGCCTTATCGGCGTCATGGACGTGGGCGGATCCCACGTGACCGCCGCACTGCTCGACGCATCGGCGACGATGCGCGAACGGCGCGACGGGCCCCTCGACTCCTCGGCGCCGCGCGAGCTGCTGCTCGAACAGCTGCTGGCCCCGGCACGGGAGCTCGCCAGGCCGGGGCTCTCCTGGGCGGTCGCCCTGCCCGGGCCCTTCGACTATCCGGCGGGGGTCGGCACCTTCGCCGGGGTCGCCAAGTTCGGCTCGATCGCCGGGCTGGACCTGCGCGGCCCTCTCTCCGCGGCGCTCGACACCCGTCCGTCGGAGGTGCGCTTCGTGAACGACGCGATCGCGTACGGCATCGGCGAGTGGACGGCCGATGCCGAGCGCGCCGCACGTTTCGTCTGCATCACCCTCGGAACGGGAGTCGGGTCGTCGTTCCTCGACCGCGGCATGCCGGTCGAATCAGGCGCCGAGGTGCCACCGCACGGGTGGGTGTTTCTGATCGAGGTCGACGGGCTGCCCCTGGAGCGCAGCGTATCCACCGCGGCGATCATCGCGGCGTACCGCGAAGCGAGTGGCGAGACCCGACCGGTGCACGACATCGCTGCCGCGGCACTGGGGGGAGATCCAGTCGCCGCGGTAGTGTTCGAGCGCGCCATGCAGACCCTGGGCGCCGCACTCGCGCCATACGTCTCCCGGTTCGCCGCCGATGAATTGGTCATCGGCGGCGGGATGGCACGGTCGTGGGCGCTCATCGAGGAGCCCCTCCGTGCCGGGCTGAGCCGCGAGCATCCGCACCTCGCCGCCCTGCGCATGCGCCCCGCGCTCTTGGGCGATGAGGCGCCCCTGATCGGCGCGGCCGACTGGGCGCGCCGAACCGCTGAAGCCTGACGCCTGAGTCCTCAGGCGCGCTCGGTGCCGCGCACGGAGGCCTTCAGCGTCGCGAGGCGCTCACCCTCCCCCGGGCCGTGCGGGCGGATCGTGTACGCACCCACCGATGCCGGCACGATGAATGTCTCGGCGTAGTGCACGACGAAGGGATCGAAGGCCCGCGTGGGGCTCTCGACGATGGCCTCCGCACCCTCGACGAGGTTGAGCACGTTGACGGTGCCCGCGGTGTCGTGCGGCACCGGGCCGGTGAACCAGTGCCGGCGGACCTCGATGAACTCGAGTTCGTGCAGCCCCGTGCGCTCTTCGACCCAGCCATCACCGCGGCTGATCTCCGCGACCTGGCCGACCAGGTTCGTACTGGTCCAGTCGGTGTCGCGGTTCCATTGGATGTTCTTCACGGCGTGGTCGAGGTGCACCGGCCGAGGGATGCCGTCGAGGCCGACCCGCCCCCAGTCCCACATCTTGAAGGTGAAGATGTACGGCGTCGCCGAGATCTCCAGCACCATCGAGTCCGCGCCGGAGCAGTGCACGGTCCCCGCGGGGATGGGGAAGTGGTCGTGTTTGCGAGCCGGGAAGGTGTTGACGTAGTCGGTGACCGCGAACTGCTCTTCGCCCCGCGCAGCACGCTCGAGCGAAGCGGACATCTCGGCCGGATCCACCCCGTCTTTGATTCCGAGATAGACCTGCGCGCTCGGGCCCGCGTCGAGCATGTAATAGCTCTCGTCCTGGGTGTAGCTCATTCCGAAGGTGTTCTGGATGTAGTCGGTGAGCGGGTGCACCTGCAACGACAGGTTGCCGCCCTCCATGGTGTCGAGGAAGTCGAACCGGATGGGGAACTCCGCCCCGAACCGGGCGTAGGTCAGCTCACCGAGCAGCTCTCGCGGGTGCGAGAAGACGACGTCGAGGGCGGGCAGTTCCACGTGCTCGTCGCCCACCTTGAGCAGAAGGCTGTTCTCCTCGGGCACGCAGTCGAAGCACCAGGCGTAGTTCTGCTCGCCGCCCAGCTCGAACACGTCGCGCATCCACTGGCCGCCCCAGACACCGGGATCGAAGAACGGCACGACGCGGAAGGGCTGTCGCGCGGCGAGTGCCAGGCCGGTGCGGAAGGTGTCCGCCGTGATCAGCTTGGCGTGCGGGAGGTCGATCGTCGTGTCGAGCACGAAGTCGAGCCGATCGAACAGGTCTCGCTTGTGTCGATCTGCGACCCGCCACTCGACGAAGTAGCCGCGCTTGTACTTGCGCAGCACGTCTTCGCCGCCGTTGTCGCTGCGCCAGTTCGACGCGCCCGTGCGCAGTCGCAACTGGATCTCCCACCGCGGCATGTCGGCCAGCACCACGGCGTCGAAGGGCTGCGGCACCAGGGCGGCCCCCCAGCCGATCACCACGACCGGCCGACCGGCGGCGCGCACCTGTGCGGCGACGCCCTCGAGCTTGTCGGCGTCATAGAACTGGTCGAGGGTCTGGTGCCCCAGCACGCCGAACACGCGGTCGTCGGTCAGGTTCTCGGCGATCAGGTCATCGATGACAGCGATCGGCAGCGCGGCGGCGTCTTCGACGTCGATCACCAGGGCATCGGGCAACGCGGCACGAGCAGCCGCGACCAGGCCGGGCACGTCCGCACCGGGGTAGCTGTCGATGGCAATGACGGATGTCGTGCTCTCCAGTTGCTCGGAGAGCCGAGCCCACACCGCGGCCCCTGTCCACACCTCATGGTCGCCCGCAACCGTGATGGCCGGGGCTTTGTCGTACGACCCGGCGGGTACGCCATCGGGGAGATATCCGCTCACTGTGAGGGGCCTCGCTCACCCCGCGCAGCCGCTGTCGTGCCGGATACATCGTTGGCCCGGCTGCGTTGATAACGTTACCAGTTTCGACCAACAGCACAATATCCAGTCTCGGTGAGCGAGCGGATGGCCGGGATTCAGCGCGGCGAGGGAGTGGACTGCACGTAGACGGGGAGCTCGATGAGGCGAGCGGGAACATCGGATTCGTCGCCGTCCAACCGATCGAACAGCATCTCCGCAGCCCTCCGCCCGAGCTCGCGAGCGTCATGGGCGATGACGGAGAGCGGCACCGGAGAGAGGTCTGCGAACTCGAACGAGTCGAACCCGAACAGACGGATCGGCGGCAGCGGTGATGCGTCGCCCTGCCGTCGCTTTGCCGCCTCGATCGCGCGGATGGCACCGATGGTGTTGCGATTGTTGGCGCTGAACACGGCGGTGGGCGGGTGCGGCAGTGCGAGCAGTTCGGCCATCGCGACCTCGGCCGAGCCGACATCCTGCTGTCCCACCCGCACGAGTTCTTCGGCGACGGGGATGCCGCGGGCCGCGTGCGCATCGCGGAATCCGCGCAATCGCCGCCGGCCGGTGAAGACCGAGACCCGGTTTCCCAGGAAGGCGATGCGTTCGTGCCCCTCATCGAGCAGGCGGGTGGTCGCCTCCAGGGCACCCCCGACGTCGTCGATGAGCACGGTGTCGACGTCGATTCCCTCGACCGCCCGGGAGGCGAAAGCGAGGGGCACTCCGCCGAGAGCCGCCGCGGTGAGATGTCGACTGCCGCCGGAACCCGATGGCACGACGATCAGGCCCTCGACCTGACGCCCGAGGAAATCGGCGATCAGCTGCGCCTCGAGCGACGCATCCTCATTGGAGTTGCCGACGAGGATGCGCCGGGAGTGTTCCGCGGCGACCTCCTCGATGCCGCGCTGCATCTCGGCGTAGTACGGGTTCGCGATGTTCGTGATCGTGACGCCGATGAGACCCGACCGATGCCCCGGTCGCAGACTGCGGGCGTTCTCGTTGCGCCGGTACCCGATGTCGGCGGCCGCCTGCTCGACCCGCTCCCGCAGTTCGGCTCGCACGTTCGGGCCGCCGGAGAGTACGCGGGAGACGGTCATCGGGCTCACCTGCGCGCGCTCGGCGACGTCGTGAATGGTGGGTCGCGCGGCCGATCGCTCGCGCGCAGGGTCCACACTCATCGCCGGCTCATCCATACGGGCACGCTATACGGAATCCCGCATCTGTCACCCCAATTGGCATTTCGGTCTTGTTAGCGATGTCGTCCTGGGTTAAGCTCCCAGCCATTGGTAACGATACCAAAGCCCGCAGAACAAAGGAGTTCCCGTGAGGATTCGTAAAGTCCTGGTCGCCGCAACCGCCCTAGCCGTCTCTGCCGCCCTCCTCGCTGGCTGCTCCGCCACCTCGGATTCCGGCGCAACGACGGGTGCCCTCAAGTTCGTCAACGACAAGACCTGGGACTTCAAGGCCTTCTCGAAGGTGTCGGATAAAGACATCAAGGTCACGCTCGACTCGAGCTCGTACGCCGACCAGAACGCATTCGTCGCGTTCGTCAAGCAATCCCTCCGCACGACGAAGGCTCCCGGCCTCTTCACCTGGCACACGGGTGGACAGCTCGAAGAGCTGGTGGATCAGAATCTGGTCGCCGACACCAGCAGCATCTGGAAGAAGGCCGTCGCCGCGGGCGACGTCCCCGCGTCGGTACAGGACCTGTACACGATCGACGGCAAGCAGTACTGCACGCCGATCAGCGTGGACGACTGGGTGATGTATTACGACAAGCGCACCTTCGCCAAGTACAACCTGACGCCGCCGAAGACCTGGGACGAGATGCTGCAGGTCGCGGCGACGCTCAAGCAGAACGGCGTCGATCCGTTCTGGAGCTCGGGCGGCAATCCCTGGGCTTTCGTGTGGTTCCAGATCATCCTCGCCGGAACCGACCTGAAGCTCTACCAGGACCTCTCCACCGGCAAGGCGTCGTACACCGACCCGAAGGTGGTCAAGGTGATGGACGTGTGGCTCGACATGCAGAAGAAGGGCTACTTCAGCGACCCGGGATCGAAGACCGCCGGAGAGACCCAGATGAAAGACGGGAAGCTCGCCATGATCCCGTTCGGCACCTGGTACTCCTCCAGCCTCGAGAAGGTCGGCCTGAAGGAGGGCACCGACTGGGGGGTGTTCCCCATCCCGGCGATCGTCGACCAGGGCAGCATCCCGGTGGCCATCGAGACGGCACCGGCCTGCGCGACGGAGAAATCGTCACAGAAGGCCATGGCGCTGAAGTACTCCGAGTGGTGGATGGGAGCCGATGCCCAGACCGCGTGGTCGAAGCAGCAGGGCAACCTCCCCTTCAACCCGAAGGCCGAGGCGGCGACGCAGACCTTCCGCGATCTGTCGACCGAGTTCGCCGAGCCTGACAAGTACGAGTTCTACCTGCGCTACTACGAGGCGACGCCGACGCCGATCCTCACCTCGGCGCTCGACCAGTTCACCGGATTCATGACCAACCCGGGCGACCCCACCAAGTACTTGGAGGGCATCCAGAGCACGGCGAAGTCGTACTGGGCCAAGCAGAAGTGATGAAAGCCCGCTCGTCGACGAACTACCAACGCTCCGCCTGGGCCTTCATGGGCCCAGGCGTGGCGGTCGTCGTGATCGTGCTGTACCTGCCCGTGGTGTACACGGTCTACCTCAGCTTCACCGAGTACGGCGGCCTGGGCTCGCCGGTCTTCGCCGGTGGGCAGAACTACGTCACGATGTTCGCCGATCCGGCCTTTCTCGGGTCGGTGGTGAACACCGGCATCTGGGTGGTCGGCACCCTGATCATCCCGGTGGGCTTCGGGCTGTTCATCGCGTACCTCTCGTTCGGGCTCAAGGGCGCCGGCATCCTCCGCATCCCGTTCCTCATCCCCTACGCTCTCTCGGGCGTGGCGGTCGGTGTGGTGTTCAGCTTCGTGCTGCAGAACGGTGGGGCACTCTCGCAGGCGCTCGCCTTCTTCAACCTCCCCGGGGCCGACACCCGCTGGCTGGCCGAGGCGCCGCTCAACACCTTCGTGATGATCATCGCCGCGTCGTGGCAAGGCATCGGTGTCAACGCGCTCCTGTTCACCGTCGGGCTGCAGTCCATCCCGAAGGAACCGCTCGAGGCGGCGCGCATCGACGGGGCGAACGGTCTGCGCCTGTTCACCAGCATGATCTGGCCGCTTCTGCGCCCGTCGACCACCATCGTGGTCGGTCTCTCCATCGTCAACAGCCTGAAGACCTTCGACATCGTGCAGGCGATGACCCAGGGCGGACCGAACCGCGTCTCCGAGACGCTCGGCGTCACCATGTACAAGGACACCTTCGTGAACAGTGACTACGGTCTCGGCTCGGCCGTTGCGGTCTTCCTCAGTGTCATCACCATCGCCGCGTCGGTGATCTACCTGCGACGACAGCTGACGATCGGAACAGGATCGGGAATGCCCGCGGAGGTGACCAAGTGATCTCGAGAATCGTGCGCACGACCATCCTGGCGGTGCTCGGACTGTTCTGGCTGGTGCCGATCTATCTGCTCCTCGCCAACGCGAGCAAGTCGAATGCGAACTACTCGGGCGACGAGCTCTGGGTTCCGGGCAACCCGATCGAGCTGTGGAACAACATCGTCCTGGTCTTCAGCACGACGGATGTCCCCTCCGGACTCGGCGCAACGGCGATCTACGCGATCATCGCCCCGGTGATCGCCGTCGTGCTCGGCTCCACGATCGGCTATGCCGTGATCGTGCTGCGGCTCAAGCACGGCTTCTTCTGGTTCTTCGTCGTCTTCTGCGGCACCGTCTTCCCGCTGCAGATGATGGTGCTGCCGTGGTTCGACGTGTACGCGCGCACCGGTCTGTTCGACACCACGGGCGGGATGCTGCTCATCTACGCCGTCGTGGCCACCCCCTTCTCGGCCTTCGTGATGCGCAACTTCTTCGCCGGCATCTCGGAGTCGGTGTTCGAGGCGGCCGTCGTCGACGGGGCGGGCGTGTGGCGCACATTCACCCGCATCTACCTGCCGATGTCGACCAGCGCGCTCGCGGTGGTCTTCATCCTGCAGGCGACGTGGGTGTGGAACGACCTGCTGCTGTCGCTCATCCTCACCCAGAGCCCGTCGACGCGTCCGGTCATGCCGCTGCTCAACGCCCTGCAGTCGGCAGAGGGCGGCGGTCCGGGCTACACGGTGGTGCTGACGGCGGCCCTCATCGTCTCTATCCCGGCTGCCCTGCTGTTCCTGTTCACCCAGCGCTTCTTCCAGCGCGGACTGGCACTCGGGCAGTACTAACGGGCACTGGAGAACGAAGAAGAGGCGGGGCCCACGGGCCCCGCCTCTTCTCCTGTTCCGGCGGTTAGAACGTCACGTGCACCGCGGTCGCCTCGAAGCGCTCGAGCGGGAGGGCGATGGTGTCCCCCGCCTCCAGCGTCTGCTGGTCGTCACCGAGATAGGTGGCCTTGGCCGCGGTGATCGCGGTGCGCCCCAGGGCGACGTCCACGACGATCGGCTCGTCGGCGAAGGACTGCACCCTGATGAGCGAACCCGATCCGTCGTCGTCGGCCAGCACCGAGACCAGCTGCACCCGGGCATCCGAGAGGGAGAGGAGACCGACCGCGCCCTCATCCAGCTCGACGTCACCGCGCGCCCGCACCGCCCGCAGCGGATGCACCAGATCGGCCGCAGTCGACAGCGCGACCGACTCGGCGCTCTCCCCCGGCTCGCCGGCCACGCCCACGGCGTAGTGGAAGCTCGCCTCGAAGGCCTGCTCGATGGGGAAGTTGGTGTCCCACAGGTTGTTGTGCAGCCAGGAGTAGATCGTGCCCGCCTCGGCCGGAGCGGTACTCGCCGGGAACGGCGAGTACGGCACCGCGATGGTGTGCGGCTCGATCAGCGGCGCATCCCGCGTCACCCAGGCGGCGACCCCGTCATCGGTGGTCACCGTGACCCAGTCACGCACGGCCCGCATGTGCTGCGGAGCACCGGGGATGTGCGGGAGCCCGTCGCCGGTGACGCTGCCGGAGACCTCGTAGCGCAGTCGAGCGTCGTCCCCCGCGAACGGGAAGGCGAAATATGCGCTCTCCTTGATCAGCGTGGAGGGCTTCGAAAGGCGATTCTCGATCAGCAGTCGCGGCTCACCCGTGCGCAGTCGCAGCGTCACCCGCACCCACTCGACCCCGGCCGCCTGGAATTCGTAGACCAGTCGACTTTCGATGTCGTCGTCGGTGCGCTCGACGATGCGCGAGGGCTTACCGACCGTACGGGTCGCGAGCAGCTCCAGCCTGTCGCTCACCGCGAGCTTGTTGGCGAGGTGGTTGAAGCCGGCACCGGAGCTCGCGTACTCGTCGTAGACGTATCCGTTGAAGCCGACGACCGAATCCGCCCGTACCAGCTCGCGGCCTGTCGCGAGTTCGACGATCGAGGCGATCGCGGAACGGTGCTCGTCGACGACGACGCGGAGGTACTCGTTCTGCAGGGTGAGCAGCTCGCGCCGGGTCACGTCGGGCAGGGTGCCCGACTCCTGGCGGCCTGGGTCGCCGAGCGAGAGCAGACCGTACTCCGAATCGTCGCCGCCGTTCCCGTCCAGCCCAGCGCGATCACCACGATCGAGCACGTCGACGCGCACGACCCCGAAGCTCGGCACGTCGGTGACGCGGGTGGTGATCCAGCGACCCGATTCGCGGTGCGCGTGGTTGTCCTGCGCCCCTACCGCGAACGGCAGCTCGGCTCCGGTGCGGGCGTCGACGAGGGCGATGGCCCGATCGAACCCGACGGAGACCTCCGGCAGCAGAAAACGCACGGCCCCGCTGCGCACGATCCCGGTCGGGTTGGCGACGACGAAGCTCACCGCGGCGCCCTCGGCCGGCGCAACCGCCTCGGCGAGATAGGCGAGCGACTCCTCCACCGAATCGGATGACCGCTGCTGAGCGATCAGCGACTGTGCGACCTTCCACTGCCACTGCAACTCTCCCGAGCTGAAGCCGCTGTCCCCGTGCATCCACGAGTTGCCGGCGCCCCAGGTGTGCTCGTTGAACATCGAGATCGCGTCGTAGGTGGAG
>Ga0247732_10000713_pt1 | contig 14704 bp, 16 predicted proteins | sample UWRJL163409C2_FD_180940 | JGI IMG/M metagenome (GOLD analysis project Ga0247732, IMG submission 180940) | Plant litter microbial communities from Arlington Agricultural Research Station in Wisconsin, United States - UWRJ-L163-409C-2 | ecosystem: Environmental > Terrestrial > Plant litter >...
GACGCTAGACCAGGAACCGCCCGGCGGCGTCACTCTCAATCAAATGCGCCGCACTTGGCACAACATCTGCACTCTGTACGCCAGCCTGCCTCCGTCATCCCCGACCCACGCAGGTTAGGGCTGGGCATCGCGCCCCCTGATGCGAGCCCAGCCCGCCCAGATAGTGGAAGGGATTCCCCTGATCTGGGCTTGGGTCAGTCGGCCGCCAAACGGCCACGAGCGCATCCGGTCAAAAAAGACCGTGCGGTTCATGGAGCGCTCCGGGTTGTTAACGAGTTGACTGCCGCTAAGATGGAATGGGAGGCAGATGGGGCTGGCGCGCATGGAGGGAACAGCGACAACATGAGCGGTCGAAAAATTATATATCAATCGGACGCAGTACAGGTTGTGCTTAGAGCAGCTAAGCCACGGCGTAATAATTTGGTAATAACGTTCACGCCCGCCATTGAGAAAGGTAACGAAAAACCAAAGCGAGGATTTGGAGAGTATTTTTTATCAAATCGTGGCTACGACGTACTTTGCTTTATTTCGACAGAAAATCATTGGTGGCAGGTGCCGGAAATGGAGTCTGCACTGCAGGCAGCAGAGGCCATATGCTCGAACTACGCTAACATTTCTGGCTATGGTGTCAGCATGGGCGCGTATGGGCTACTAATGTACTCCCGGCGCCTCGGAATAGATAAAATACTTGCGATTGTGCCGCAGGTGACGGTCGATCCGTCGAAGCCGCCATTTGAAATCCGCTGGGCCGACTTTGCGAAAAGAATAAATTTCCAGAATGACGACCTGAATGCTGGTCTCAATGCGTCTTCCCGCGTAACTTTCGTCTACGACCCACTTTTTCAGGATAGAAAACACATAGATCTGATTGACGCAAAAATACAAAATACTTTTCCGGTAACATTTATGCGGCATGCAGCATCGCGATACTTACAACGACTTGGAATTCTAGAAACTCTAGTAATTGACTTACTAGAGGATCGATTGGATCTCAATTCTCTTATGCGTCGACTTCGACATTCACGAAAACTAGACAGAGAATTTTGGTTCTGGTTGGTTAAAACCTGTCTAGACAGGGGGCGCGACCGCTGGGCTCTAAAATTTGCTCACGATATACGGTCACGAAACGATTTACACCTTGATGACCTTTTGGATCTGAATAAGACATTTCGCAAATTGAGAGATTTTCGCGGGCTGGCCGAGTGCCATAGACGAATATACCAGTTGAACCTCGACAATAGCGCCAGAGACGCGGCAGTGTCGTATTATCTTCGACTTTGGCGGTCAAATACCGATATCGATCAGGTGCAGATGATAGCAACATTAGAAAGTGCCAATGTCTCCCTCAAAAGTCGTGAAATTCGGGTCCTGCTGCGCCGCCTTAGCCGCAGGAACGCACAACCTGCGGCATAAAATTGAAATGTTCACTGTCAATATAGTCGCGACGGCCCTTCTAATTGCTGCGAGCTTAATAGCTTCGGACACGTTTGCTCAAGAACGGTCACAATCCGCGCAACGGAGCTCGACCGTCGCCGCCCCTCGCAAGGGGCAATGGCAATATATTGTCGAAAAGCGCTCGGTCGGCATACACCGATCGAACGACCGCGTTGTGATCATAGGAGATTCAATCGCCGGACGATTCCCCAGTTTTGTACAGGAGGAAGTGTTTGGATACACGTTTATTAATATCGGCGTCGGCGGAGACCGAACTGAAAACCTTCTTTGGAGGCTTGCGAAATTCGACCTTCGAAACAGCCGTCCCCGCGCAATTATTCTATACATTGGAACTAACAATCTCCGCGCGAAAGACAGCGCAGACGACACTGTCGCAGGAATTCTTTTAACTATAGATACAATACGTTCTCAAGTTCCACGTACAACTCTTATAGTAAGCGAAATATTACCTATGGGTAACGAATTCTCTTTCAGGCCAAACGATATTGCGGTCGTCAATGCTGCACTCGCTGCCGCGCAGGAATCCCATGAATTTCAACTTTTAAACGTACACAATTCGATCTCTGAGGCGGCTGGGTATGATGCCAAGCCGCCAATATATGCTGATTGGGCGCATTTAGACGCAGATGGCTACCGCGTAATGTCCATGTCATTAAAGAAAATGCTGCAGAAGCAATGAGGTTGAGGGTGCAGAAGTTCCGAATGCAACACAGATGGCGATCCCGCAATGGTCTAGGTGACCGACTCATAACTTCGCAACCAAATGCGGACCGAAGCGAGTTGGACTGAGACGAGGAAGTTGTCGTCTCGTTTGTCGTAGCGGGTGGCAACGGCCCTGAAGTGGTTGAGTTTTGACCTGAGACCCATTTCTCCTCCGGCTTAGGAGAGAGTCAGCAGGTTGATTGATCCGAGACCATTTGCTGGACCGCCGGAGGGTAGAGTTTCCGGCCTTTGATCACGGCAGCGGGCTGGGCGTACCGCCGGGGTTCTGCAGCAGGATCGGTGGCTTGTTGCCGATGGCCCCGTGCGGCCGATCCTCATTGTAGTATCTTAGCCAAGCCTCCATTTTTTCGGCCGCATCCGCAAGCGTCAGGAACCAGTGGGTGTTCAGGCACTCACTGCGGAAGCGTCCATTGAATGCCTCGATGAAGGCATTGTCGGTGGGCTTGCCTGGCCGCGAGAAGTCGAGCGTGACGCCTTTGGCATAGGCCCACATATCGAGATCGCGGCTGACGAACTCGGAGCCCTGATCAACCCGGATCGTCTTCGGATAGCCCACCTTGGCGCAGCCCCTTTCGAGCGTGGCGACGACGTTCTCGGCCCGGTAGCTGAAGCGGGGATCGACCGCCGGCGAGAAGCGCGAGAAGGTATCGACCACCGTCAGCACGCGGATCTTGCGACCTTTGGCGAGCTGATCATGGACGAAGTCCATCGCCCAGACATCGTTCGGTCGCGTCGCCGGCGCACGATCCTCGCGCAGCTTCGCCTTGACCCGACGCTTGGGTGTCTTGATCCGGAGTTGCAAGCCTAACTCATTGTAGATCCTTCGAATCCGCTTCTGATTGACATGCCAGCCCTCGCGCCGCAGCAGCACGTCGACACGGCGATAGCCATAACGGACGCGGGTCTCGCATATCGCCTTGATCCGGGCTGCCAAGGGGGCCTGGTCGGGCCGGCACGATTTGTAGTGGTAGCTCGACGTGTCGAACTCCAGGACCGCACAGGCCCGCCGGATCGACACCTGCCACTCGCCTCACATCACGCCGACGAGCTCGCGCTTGCGACCAGGCCTTAGATTTTTCGGCGGATGACGTCCTGCAGCATCTCACGGTCCAGCGCGAGGTCAGCGACGAGCTTGCGCAGCTTCGCGTTCTCATCTTCGAGCTGCTTCAGCCGGCGCATCTCGGCCGGCAGCAGCCCCTCAAACTTCTTCTTCCAGTTGAAATAGGTCGCCTGGCTGACCCCGGCCCGCCGACAAATCTCCACCACCGGAATCCCGTCCGCGCCCTGCTTCAGAATGAACGCCTTCTGGGCGTCCGAAAACTTCGATGCCTTCATCGTCTTCCGCTCCTCCCAGCCCAAGGGAAACGACGCGGAAAACTCTAACTCAAAGCGGTCCAGTTTTAAGGGCTCAGATCATTGATTTGTGGCCTCAGGCGGCCGCGGTTTCCAGTGCGATTGTTGCCGCGAACTCGGCAGGGGATCGATTGCCGAGAGCGGAATGGGGGCGGTTCACATTGTAGTCCTCCTTCCATGAGGTGGTGGCGGCACGAGCCTGACCCAGGCTCGAGAACAGGGTCTCGTTCAGGCACTCGTCGCGGAAGCGACCGTTGAAGCTCTCGACGAAGCCGTTCTGCATCGGCTTGCCGGGAGCGATGTAGTGCCATTCGACGCCAGTCTGCTGGCACCGTTTGAGAACGGCCATCGAAGTCAGTTCCGTGCCGTTGTCGGAAACGATGGTCGAGCATCTGCTCCGCCAGCAGCTTCTTCAGCCCATGCACCGCGCCCGCTCATCTCATCTCGCGGGGCGTACTGTCGTAAGCCCTGTCGGCGAGCAGGATGTTTCCCGGCTCGACCGTGTCCAGCATGTCTGCAGCCGCGCGCCCGTCGTGAGCCTGGCCTTCGGTCAGCTTCAGCCGGATCGGGCGGCCTTCGCATCGACAAGGGCATGGATCTTGGTGGTCAAGCCGCCGCGCGAGCGACCCATGCAATGGGATCGCTCCACTTTTTTTGGCCGTTGGCGTGCTGGTGAACGCGGATCGACGAGGCGTCGATCATCTGATGTAGCCATCGTAAGCGGCTAATACGGCTCGCAGAATGCGCGCCCAATGGCCGGCCTTGCGCCAGCGGTTGAAGCGGTTGACGCACGTCGTATGAGGGCCATAGCGCGCCGGGATGTCGGCCCACGGCGCCCCGGTACGCAGGCGTCAGAAAATGCCGTTCAGAACGCGTCGGTCATCCACCCGCGCAACGCCGCGCACCTTCGTCGGCAGAAGCGGTTCAATCACCGACCACTCGAAAGCCATCAGATCAAAGCGAGCCATCTCAACCTCCAAGGCTGAGATCAATGAATCAGAACCCCGGCCCGCGCGGAATCCCGTTTATGGGTATGTGTCTAGTATGTTAGGAGAGCCGGGCCGCTCTAGAAGCGCCACGTTCCGGCGATGCGCCCCATTGGCCCGGCTGCAGATCGCACCTTCGCTTTGAGCCATGGAGACTTCGATTCCTGGTTGGGTGTCGGGAAGGTGACGCACTGATATGATTTTTCTCGGAGCAGCCATCGCCTTCCGGCCGATGAACTCTGTATGCTAGAGCGCCACGGTTTCTTACACAGGATAGGGGTAAGACATTGCTATTGACGGGACTTGAACTTCGACGACTCGATGCCCAAAAGGTTCAGCTCATACAGGCGCATGGACCACGGTCCCCACAGACCGACCAGATTGGTGCGCTAATCCGTCGCTATGAAGAGGTCGCCGACAATTCAGCCCGTCACCGAGTTCGTGCGAAGCTCGCGGTCGCCGACCTTCATGTGGCACTGGGCGACGCCGGCTCCGTGCTATCTGCACTCGCTGATGTCGCTGAGCATGGCGACGAAGTGGCGAAAAGCAAGTCCGTTGCGCTGGCGGCTACCGTCATGTCTAAGGTTAAATCTAAAAAGTTCGCACGATCTGTTAACAAAGAAAATCAGGGTAATCTTTGTGATCTCGCTGAGAAAATTGCAAGTAAATCCCAAGACGGCTATGATCTAAATCGTCTTCGGATGTTTGTGGCATCACTCGAAAGAAAGCCCCGCATTGCCCTCGCACTGGCGGATGATAATCTTGTTCTTAACCCCAATGCAGCGGTAAGAGATTTTACGGTTCTAGTCCGCAATATTCTTCGTCGTAAAGATTACAGAAAATTTCTTCCTGAAATTGGCCGGATATTGGGGGCCCGGGTTGCCGAATTTGAAGGAAATGGCGGGCGATCTTTTGTTCAAGGAATGAGGCTCCGCTTTCACTCGGATCCGGAAGGTCTGAGCACGCTTGGGCTTTCATCTATTGATAAAATGACGTCTGAGAGATTTCTTACTGAAGCTTCATTTGATGAGGTGGCATCATTCGCCAACGGCAGAGAGCTATTTCTTTATGTTGGGGAAGGAGACGAGGAAATCAAGCTAGCTGCGTTGGAGGAGCTTCGCCGCCGCATAGCCGCAGATCCAAAGGCGAAGTCTGTTTCTGTACTGAATTACATTCGGCGTGCGAGCAACACAATTCGATTTTGGAGTGACGCGGCGTGGCGAGACGAGGCGCTCGCATTTGTTGAGGTTGCCGCCGGTGGCGCTGGCGACCACCATTTACAAATGACAATGGGCATAGTCGCATTCTTGCGGCAAGACTACAGCGCTGCCGGAGAATATTTTATCGCCAGCGTGGACGGCGACACTCCTTTCGCCGGAACCGGGGCTGCCAGCTATTTTCTTAACCTTCCGTCAGACGATCAGTCGCGGCGCTTCGCGTCCCAAGAAAACGTTGCATTCGAAGCGAGGTCTCGAGGCTCGGATGCAATCGTTGCATGTGCCGATGGGGGATATTTGAAGCGCTACGCGGAGGGGTATCTAAAATCGCTTCGGGCAGTCGGGAGTAAAGCTCTTGTTCATTTTCATGTTGCCGGGGACCAATCCGAACTAGAGCAATTTACCACTTCCTTAAATCTATTTGAGCCTGTTTCCTTCTCGTTTGAAACGCCCCCGAGCACGTCTCCGGCGTACTACGCGAGCATGCGGTTTCTTAAGGCTCACCTTTTCCTAGAGAATATCGCCGATCGCATCTTATTGACAGATATCGATGTCGTATTTCGCGAGAACCCCGATGTGCTGCTTAGAGAAGTTGAAGCGCGCGGAGCGGATCTCGCGCTTAGAATGTACGATGCTGTAAGGATAGTGAGGGAAACTGGGACCGATGGGAAGGAACTCTATCGCTACCCGAGGACAACACCCTGGTCCCAGATTAACGCAGCATGTTTGTGTTTGACTAATAGTCCACGAGGCGCAATAGCCGCTCAAATGATTGCGGAGGACATGGCTGGGCACTTGAGCGCGGTTCTCGCGAGCGGCAAGCGAGCTTGGTGGGTGGATCAAAACTCGCTGTTTTTCACCTACAGACGACTTCTGGGGATCTCGGATATTAAGATAGAGAACATTGAAGAGATTGGAATGCCATTCGGATCGTTCAATTATTCCACCAGCAGGTCTGTCGGCGGTTTCAATCAGGTTTTTCAGAAGTGAAGGATTCGTTATGAAACCGTACAGCGACTTCTTCACAAGCAGGCCTCTAGGTTTTTCTCGTCGACTAATTCAGTCAAGGACCGGGCTGGGGATGCATGGTGCAAAGGAAATAAGGTTCGCGGCCGCAGCGCTACGGCGGCATGGTGTGGCGAGGTCGGGCTTTAAAAACGACTTCCCATGCCGGTGAGATAGGCCTTGTTGTCTATAAGTGGAAACGCCGAGGTGCCTCTCTTGATAAATGCTCACTCTGCCTTTGAGGAAGCGTTAGCACATATCACGCCCGCTAGGCTTAGCCGGAGGAGCTTCGTAGTCGCCGGGGCCTTAGCCGGAATTCTAGCAACTTCGAAACCTGTCGCCGCACGGGATGCCTTGGCGTCTTTACAGCAGGCAATCACCCCAGAGGCGTTCGGAGCTCTTGGGGACGGGGTCACGCCCGATGACGACGCGTTCAAAAAGCTGCTGGATTCGATAGGTGATGGACGCAGCGCAACCGTTCTCCTTCCACAATGCTACAGGCTTGATAGCGAGATCGAAGTTCGAAACCGCTCCATAAAGTTTATTGGTCGGTCGAGCCAAGGCAGCCAATGGACTGGATTTCGACTAGGAAAGAGGGGCGCAATCGCGCTGCATAAGTGCAACGGCACATCCATCGAGGACGTAGGTTTCCGGGCTGACCCCGACTTTCTTCCTGAGCACGACATGCTTTCGCTCTTCGACAGCAGCCAATCATCCTTTACCAGGACCGGCTTCGATGGTTCGAAGGCCGAGGGTGTTCGCTACTTCCGAGCGACCGGCTCATCGAACCTAACACGGTTCATCGACCTGACGGCTCGCGGGGCCAGCGGAGAGTATGGCTTCTTCCTCGGTGGACCAATGCCACCTGATTCTAAGACGGGCGCAAACATAGCAGATTTCAGCGTGTTCTCTATCGGCGCACGCGGAAATTGCGACGCAATTGTTTTTGACGGTTCATCCGGCTCCGTGCGTTTTACCAACGGAGCGATGAACTTTGGACGGCGGGCCCTTTGGGCGAAGAGTACGGGGTTTCTCTACTTCAGCGCTTGTGGATGGGAAAACCACACTGGCGACTATACCCTGCAGTTCGATCGGGCCAAAACCGTGTCACTGACGGGGTGCTATATCAATGGCGGAATGCAAATTCGCGAGGACTGCAATGACTTCCGAGTCAATTCTTGTGCTATTAATTCGTCCTCCTACCACGGCTGCGAAGTGGCCGGGATGCAGATATCGATATCTGACAATATAATTCGGAGAAATAGTACGAAGGAACGTTCAACCCACTCCGGTATAAAACTCCTAGATAGTTGCCGAAACGTCAGCGTGGCAAATAATCTTATCACTAAAGAGTGGGTCTTTAATCGAATCAAAAAAGAGAACATCTTAAGGAATGCACTTCAGCGATACGCCATCGATACCGACGCACCTGCCGCTCAGGGCAACATCATTACTGGCAACGTACTTACTGAGTTCACCGAAGCGCCCATTGGCGGGGCTATCCCGACGGGACCGCATATCTTCGGCAACCGTGTGACCTAAAGACGCTCTGTGATAGAGGCTGCGACGCTGGGGACATCTTGATTATCTGAGGCTGATCGGGGCAGATTGCCGCGGCTTGATAGCCTCAGGAACGCGTTGAAGGAGAAGAAATGTCTGACGAGCTAGTTGTCCCTGTACGCGTAATCCGCTCCGTAGCGAAAGCAATGATGAGGCAGAACGGACACAAGATCGAAACGCTTGAGGATATGGTTCGCTTGACCAGAATGGTTCTTGTTGCTGAGCGGCGCTACTACGCGAAACTTCACTCTAATAGCGCCGGCACCCAAGCTGGGGAAGCCTCCAGCGTCTGAGATCCGCTTTAGCGGGCTAAACCGGAGGGAGCGGTCCGTAGGGCCGCGTCCCCGGCAGCTTGGTCAACCGCGCCCAGCTGTCAAACGGCATTGGAACGGGACCCCCGATAGGCGCGCAATAGGGACCCCTCTGCGATGCGATTGACTGGGGTTCAGATCCTGTTTTTGAAGCGCCAGCTCTCGTTGCCGGTTTCGACGATGTCGCAGTGGTGAGTGAGGCGATCGAGGAGCGCCGTCGTCATTTTGGCGTCGCCGAACACTGAAGGCCATTCGCCGAAGGCGAGGTTGGTTGTGACGATGACCGAGGTCTGCTCGTAGAGCCGGCTGATCAGGTGGAAGAGCAGCTGCCCGCCGGACTGAGCGAAGGGCAGATAGCCGAGTTCGTCGAGAACGACGAAGTCCATGCGGCTGAGATAGTCGGCCATGCGGCCCTGGCGGCCGGCGCGCGTTTCGGCCTCGAGCTTGTTGACGAGATCGACGACGTTGAAGAAGCGGCCGCGGGCGCCCGAGCGGATACAGGCCCGGGCGATGGCGATCGCCAGATGGGTCTTGCCGGTCCCGGTGCCGCCGATCAGGACGGCATTGCGCTGGTGGGCGATGAAGTTGCCGGAGGCCAGGTCACGCACCAGGGTCTCGTTAATCGGCGTGTCGTCGAAGACGAAGTCGTTGATGTCCCGCGCGAGTGGCAGCTTGGCGATGGTGATCTGGTATTTGATCGAGCGCGCCTGCTTCTCGGAGATCTCGGCCTGGAGAAGGTCGCCGACGACGCGCTGCGGCTCATGCTGGCGCTTCACGGCGGTGGAGATGATCTCATCGAAGGCCGCCTTCATGCCGTAGAGCTTCAGCTCGCCCATCGAGGCGAGGATTTCTGAGCGTTCCATCACCGTGCTCTCCTGAGGTTGTCGTAGCGGGCGCAGTCGGCCGCCGGCTCGTGACGAAGCCGCAGCGCGTCCGGGGTCAGAATCGTGATCACGCGCGCCGGCTCCCGGGACCGCGCCAGGATGTTCAGGATCACATCGGCGGAGTGGACGCCTTCACCGAGTGCTTCGAGACAAGCAGCTTCAACCGCGGGCAGGCCGTCACAGAGCACGGCGGTGAGGATGTCGACCATCTGGCGTCCGCCATCGGGTGCCCGTCCCGAGCTTGCGGCGGACACGCTCCAGGCTCGCTGGTAGGATCCAGTCCTTGAACGGAGCGCCGTTGCGCAAGGCGCCAGGCTTGCGCGCCAGGACGGGCACATAGTGCCAAGGGTCGTAGATCGTTTGGTCTCGGCCGAAGCAGCGGGGATGTTCGCCAACGACCCGCCCCTCCTGGCGAAGCTCGATCCGGTCGGCATAGGCACGGATCTCGACCGGCCGCCCGACGGCATTGGCGGCGACGGAGTAGCGATTGTTGTCGAAGCGCACGAGGCAGGTCTTCGAGACCGAGGCCGGCAGCGCATGGAAGCCATCGAAGCAACCGCGATAGGGCACGAGGCTTGGTCGCTCTGCCTCGAACACCTCCCAGACCGTCCGGTCACGTAGCTCGGGATGGCGGTGAGCCTTGGCGTAGGCGATCGTGTGGTCAAGCAGCCAGGCGTTCAACTCATCGTAGCTCTTCACCCGCAGGCGCGGCGTGAAGAAGCGCTCGCGCACCAGCCCAACCTGGTTCTCGACCTGTCCCTTCTCCCAGCCCGACGCTGGCGTACAGGCCACGGGATCGACGAGGTGGTGGCCGCACATCTGCTGGAAGCGCCGGTTATAGGCCCGCTCCCGGCCGACGAAGATCGTCTCCACCGCTGTCTTCATGTTGTCGTAGATGCCGCGCGTGCAGGCGCCCTTGAAGAAGGCGAAGGCCCGATCATGGGCATCAAACACCATCTCCTGGCTCTCGCGCGGATAGGCCCGCACGAACATCATCCGGGAATGGCAGAGCCGAACGTGGGCAACCTTGACCGTCACGGTCGTCCCGTTGATCAGGACGATCTCGTGGCTCCAGTCGAACTGGTAGGCCTCGCCCGGATCGAAGCTCAGGGGCACGAAAGCTGCCGCCGACAGGGAGGCTTGCTCGCGCTGCCAGCCCTTGGCGTAGCGCCGCACGGCATCATAGCCGCCCGCGTAGCCGAGGCCTCGCAACTCCTCGAAGATCCGGATCAGCGTCAAGCGCTCTCGAGCCGAACGGGTCTCGTTCCTCGACAGCATCCCGTCAAGCTCAGGCTTCCAGGCGCCCAGCTTCGGCATCGGCTGCACCGAACGCTCGTAGTCGAACGCCGTCTCGTTCGACCGCAACACCTTGCGAACCACTTTCCGCGAGATCTTCAGCTCCCGGCAGATCGCTTTGATCGCCTTGCCCTGAACGAAATACGCTCGACGGATCTTCGCGATCGTCTCCACGACAAGCATCCCAAACCTGGCCTCCGATCGTCACGGAGGCACTGTGAACCCCTGCGTCAGAGGGGTCCCGTTTGGACGCCGATTACCCCAAAAACGGGGTCCTTATTCCACGCCGATTCACAGCCAGCGCCATGCCCGACGTGCCACCGGAGAGCGTGTACACGGTGTTGTCGATGTAGAACCTCTCATAGGCGTCGATCAGACCTTCGCCATAGACGATGACCTGATGAAGGTTGCCCATCTCGGTTTCGACGAAGACGACAGAGCCGCCGGCCCTGACCCGGCCATAGTGCCGGGTACGCGCCGACACCGACTGCCGGATGACGCCCGACACGTCCTGCGGGCGCGGCGAGGACGGCTTCTGTCCGAACAACGCATTGGCGGCATAAGACAGACCGATGGAAAGGCCGACACCGATGACACCCGACAGCACCGTGCCCAGGGCGGTCAGGGCGGCCGCCGTGCCGAGCACGGCCGTGGTGCCGGTGGCAACGGCAATGGCGCCGACAATCGCAGCAGGCATCAGATGCTCCACGCCGCGACGACGCGGCAGTCTCGAACGGCGGCAATGCCGCGATGCGCCTTGATGGCCCAGAAGCCGGCCGGCGTGCGGATGGCGCCCCACCATTGGCCAGCGTGCCGGACCACGGCGAAGTCGCCGGGCTTGGGATCCCTGGTACGGATGGCGCCGGCACGCTTGGCGATGCGGCGCACAACCTTGGAAGAGGCCCGACATCGCGCAGGAGGTCAGCGAGTTGTTGCTCATTGGCATACCGTCCACGAAGATGCGCAGCGGGGTCGACGCCATGGTTGACCTGCCACCAGTCGGCCAGCAAAAGCGCGCAGTCCGTCTGGCGGTACTGAAAAGGGCGCATGGTAAGTGCTGAGAGGAAGTCGAAGAGAATGGCGGACATTGAGGTGCGGCTCCTGACAGCGACAGCGAGCGTTTGAAGCGACAAGTACTGGGATAAAGCCTATGGTGGAGGATTTTATGATCAATCGCATTACTACTCTTCGCAATACGTCTGTGAATGAAATCACACGATCTGTTACATTGACCCTAGAGAGAGACGACGAAGCCGAAATGTCTTGCGAATTTTCTGCTGAAATACTTGCCGAATTAGTAGGACTTGCAAATATGGCTTCCGACGCATTGTCAGCGAACGACGACGATGGTTCACTTTCCAACAATGACTTACCAATCCTTGTCGGCATAGCTGCAAAGGCCAGTATTTCCACGTCATCTGTACGATTAGAACTAGAAGATAAGCAAGGATTTATTAGTCATTTTGATGTGAGCGAGGAAAAAGCACTTGAATTACTTCGTCAACTTAGGCGCGGCTCCGCTTTACTCGTGAATTCCTCCGCATCAGATACCCCTAACGAGCAGCCAGACATAACTCTCGCGGTCAATAATCCGGAAAAACAATAGTCCTCTGATTGATGCCACGACCCGCTCTAGCCCGCGATCGCCGGGATAGCGGCACTGCTGATCGCGGTCGGTGAGATAACCATAGGATGGACGGCGCCGCGTCACGAACGGCGTCTCCGCCGACAGCGACAGGTTGTAGACCGGCCCCTCTTCGCCCTGCGCCACGGTCTGCGTCAGCCGCTTCATGAGGCGCATGGTGACTGCATAAGGGGCGTCGAGCGTCTGCCAGGCTTCGTCGAAGAACTGGAGGCGGACCAGCAGTGCGCGATCGTAGTATTCCTCCCGCTCACCTCGCGCGATCGACGCGAAACGGGCATCGACGCCGGAGAGCGTCAACACCTGTTCCGGCGCCGTGCCGTTGATCGCCTGCTGCAGGCCGGAAAGCGAACCCAGTCCGGTCAACCCCTCCCAAACCTTACCGTCCTGCGTGCCAAGCGGTCCGGAGCCATTCCATAGCCGGATAGTAGTCGAGACGAACCGCATCTCGACCAGATAATCGAGCCGCACGAAACGCCCCGGCCATCTGCTCTTTCACGACGGCGGAGAAATTCACGACACACCCCGCTGCTGGAAATTGCAGCCAATGCTCGGGACCATCTTTTTGAACTGCCTCGCCAATTCGGCGTCGCGCTGCGCCAGCATGCGGCCGATTCGCTGTTCGAAGACCGGCGAGCCGCGCGCGTCGATGGTCGTGACCGGAGCGAAGGTGAAGCCGCTACCGCCGTTTCCCGGCAGGCTCGGCAAGGCTGAGGGCTAACCAGCCCGCCCTTGGGGTAGCCTGCCAGCCCGCGCCACATCGCTTCAACGGTGCTGACACCACCAGCGCGCCGAATATCGTCTTGGCTCCAGACGATCTCGCCCTTATGGACCACGCCAGCAGGATCACGCTTGCCACCGGATCCCGTGTAGCCGCCGCGATCGAACAGCGCGTCGCTGCCGATTCCGCCCGATTTTGCCGCGGATCCCAGATATAGCCGAAAACACCGCGCCGAGGATCCCTCCCCCGTCTTCACTCATTGAGAACAGGCTGTTCAAGGACAGCTCGACCAGCTTATCGATGACATTGTCGAGGGCGTTGCTAAGCGCCTCGGCACCGTCAACGCCCGCGCGGAGGTCAGCGATTAACCCGCCGGCGACATCCTGCCCAAGGTCGCTGATATCGGCCATAGCTGCTGGGCGTCCTGCAGTGCGATCGTCTGTTCGGCATAAGCGTTCGCGACCTCGCGGATTTTTTGCCACCTGCTCCGGCGCATGGCTGATGTTCGCGAGACCTGTTTCACCTTTGCGGCGCGCCTCCTCCCGCAGATCCGCCAGTGCCGTCTGTTCAAGATCGATCGCCACGCGGCGCGCCTTCTCGCGAGCCCCCACAACCAACTGCTCACCGAGCGAACCGATGTGTTGCTGCGGGCGCCGTGGAATGAGGCGAAGGCACTGCAGCCCCCTCTGCCAAATGAGCTTCTGACAATTGTCGCACGCGGCGCCAAGCAAGACGCCCCACCGCCGACAGCGCCGGCGGGACCGCTGCTACTCTAGCCGCTCGGCCAATTGCTCCCGGCGCATTAGATCAATGCGCGCACCACGTCATTGAAGTTCTCAGACGTGTGATCGGCCCGAATTCGTGCCAACGCATTCTGCTGTATCGCCAGCCACATCGCTTGGTTCGAGTGGAGGTCGATGCAACCGCGCACCATGTCTTCTTCGGTGTCGGCGACGATGGCCTCGACCCCGTGTCGCCAGCCGAGCTGCGCGGCGAGGATCGACGTCATGATGACCGGCACTCCCGCAGCCGCCGCGTCAATCACCTTCAAGGGAATACCAGCGGCGAAACGCGTCGGCGCAATGAAGACACGGGCCTTGGCATAACAAACGCCAAGGTCGTCGATAGCGCCGGATTTCACGACTCCATCGGATGGAGCAGGTATATTGTCGTGGGGCCGGCCCGCCAATTTCAGTTTCACGCCCGGCAATGCCTTATGCACGGCAGGCCAGACCCTGTCTGCAAAGAAGCTGATGCTGTCGCCATTTGGGGTTTCGGCACCATAAATAGGGCCGACGAAAAGGAAGCCGTGCCGTGTGTGAAAGTCCGGCGTCATGAACTGATACTGCGATGCGTAACCTAGAACGCGCACATCTGTGCAGCCCGCGTCGCGGAAGGCTTCGGCCTCGCTCTCACTTACCGCGAGAACGACATCTGCGAACCGCGCAAGATCGAGTTCGATCAGCAAATCACGGTCTATCTCAGGCCCGCGGTCGAGGCCCAGGACCTTGTGCCGGTCCCGCTCACGCTCGGCGAAAATGGCTTCGGCGT
>Ga0247732_10000715_pt1 | contig 14688 bp, 5 predicted proteins | sample UWRJL163409C2_FD_180940 | JGI IMG/M metagenome (GOLD analysis project Ga0247732, IMG submission 180940) | Plant litter microbial communities from Arlington Agricultural Research Station in Wisconsin, United States - UWRJ-L163-409C-2 | ecosystem: Environmental > Terrestrial > Plant litter >...
ATTCGTAAGTCTCCTTGCGCGGCCAAATGCCAAGATTTCATAACCAGATCGATGCAGTCGAACAGTTCCGTCAATGCCTAACGCGTCTAAGCCACGAGCATGTCTCAATACCGTGACGGTATTTTCGTCAGCAGATTTCAAGTGCATCTGCAAATTGGAAGTCCCACTCCTGCTTACCCGACCTTCTCCGGCATAAGCTGCCCGTAGAGCGCTCCAATGCGCTCGCGATATCGATCCGGCGAGAACAGTTCAGCCTGAACACGGCCACGCGCGGACAGGGACTCGCGCAATCCGGTATCGACAGACAGCGTCTTGATCGCGTCGGCTATGGCGCGCGGATCATAGGGGTCGACCAGCAATGCGGCGTCGCCCGCCACCTCTGGGATAGATGCGGTGTCGGAACTGATCACCGGCGTGCCGAGCAGCATCGCCTCCAGCACCGGCAGGCCAAAGCCCTCATAGAGCGAGGGGAAGACCAGCGCCTTGGCACCGCGGATCAGGCTTACCAAAAGCGGGAACGGCGCATAGTCGAAGCGGCGCACGCGGTCGCGGACGAAAGTCAGATTGTCGAGCTGTTCGAGATAGCGGTTGCTGCCCTCGTTGAGAAAACGCAGCTCCTCGCCGGCCTTCCAGGCCGTCTTGCCAAGGATCACCAATGGCTCACTGACTTGAGAGGCCAGATAGCCCTCGATAAGACGGGAAATGTTCTTCTTCGGCTCGATCGCGCCGAAGAACAGGAAATAACCCTTGTAGTTCAGGCCGAACGCGCCTTCGACCTCCTCGCGAACGAGATCGTCCGACTTGTCGGTATACTTCTTGGGAATGGAGACGGCCTGATAGGTATTGGTGATCTTTTCCTCGGGATAGCCGAACAGCTCGACGATATCGCGCTTCGACGCCTCGGAGACGGTAACGATGTGATCGGCGCGCTTGAGCACGCCCTCGATCATCCGCATATAGAATTTCTTGTTGTCGAGCGTCGTGAACGGCAGGCGCAAGGGCACGAGATCATGCAGTGTGTAGATGTTGAGCGTGCCCGGTAGCCGGATCGGCAGCGGGTAGGTCCAGTGCATAAGATCCGGCCGCGTCACGCCCCCGACGGTGAGGAAGTGCTTGTAGGCCTGGAAATGGGTGTAGCTGCGCGAGAACAATTCGGGCGCGTTCCATATCCGGTCGTAATGCGGCATGCGCGACTGGAACGCACGGGTGATCACCTTGCCGGTCAGCGGAACGTCTTTCGCCCGCACGCCGAGCGGGGACGTCGCCAGCTGCATCGCCTGCCGGACGAGCTCAAACCAGAACGATGGCAAACCCGCATTCTGGTCGAAGAACGAAATTTCGCGAAGTAGCGGGTCAGCGCTGGGAGCAGCGCGGGTGCCGTAAAGAATTTCCGTGCGATAGCCGAGATCCCCGGCGGTGATGCTCAGGTTACGCGCATAGGTAGCGACACCGGTGCCATTTTCGAGGGCAAGGTTGTAACCATCGATCATCACCGTCCCGCGGGGGTCGCTCATATATCTTGTCCTCGGCTGGTCTCTGCAGCGTTTTCTGGAAGGCCAGGCAGGCGATGGCATGGGGCGATGTCGACCTGCCTAGCGAGCGGCAGTGCAATCCGGGGCATGCCAATCGTTCCAAACCAATGCTGGGGACGGCTTTGAGACCCGTGGGTATCATTCATAGCTGCGTGATTACCTCCCATCGAGAGCACCATGGTCATCCCGAAGCACGAGCAGCCGGACGCCGGGCGAGGCGCGGCGGCGGATCCACATGGGCACCGGCTCCGTTCACCTCGTCGGCCAGCAGCCGTTTCACGATCAGTGTGCGAGCCAGAGCGCTGCCCTGCGTACTATAGAACGAGCCGGGAACCTGGATGGTGCCCGCAAGACCACGCACTAGGTCCGACAGAAGTGTCATGTCCACCGAGCCCGGATATTGCCAGAAGTCGTCGATCGATGCCTGGGCTGTGAGACCCTCCACATCGTAGACCGCGGTGCCCAGAACCTTGGTCGGCCGCCCCGCGCGGAGGGCGTGCAGACCGACGGTCGAATTGATCGCCAGCACGGAGCGGGCTCGCTCCAGCAATTGCGACAATACCCCGCCATCGATCGCCACCACCCGGTCGACAATACCGGCTTCGGTAGCTAGACGCACCGCCTCACGCGTCCAGTCGATCAGACCCACATCCATGGGATGCAGCTTGACCACGATGTGCAGGTCGGGTGGCGCATGCCGAGCGAAGGACGAGAACACCTTGCGCAGCATGTCGCGCTGATCCGAATAGGGCGAATTGAACCTGATCTGGACGTCGCTCTGCAATTGGAGGGGAATGAGCACGAACGGCTTTTCAATCACCTTCTGCAGCTCGGCCTGCTCCCGCTCTCCGCGCCGCGCCTGCCGGCACCAGCGGATGAAAACGCTGAGATATTCCACCATGGGATTGTAGTAGCGACCGGGCCGGTAGCGCGGGTAGACGTAGAACACGAAGAAATTGACGAGGTTGTAGAACACCTCGTTAAACGCCTCGACGCCGAACGGGTACGGAAACTCCTGCTCGTCGGGCACCATCTGGAGCCGCCCGGATACGGCGCGAATCTGCTCCGGATTCTCCGGAAAATGCGACCAGGCGCCCATGCCGCCCTTCTCCAGCGTAATCCAGGAAGGACGGAGATAGCCGAACTCGATGACAAAGGGCGTCACGCCGAGGCGCGGTGCCAAATCCGCAGCGATGCGATGATACCGGTGCTGGTCGCCGTAATAGATAATGTCGGTGACCCCTGCCTCCCGGATGAAGTCGGCAAGCCATGCGCCCCAGTTCTTCACGCTTCCACGGTAGGACTTGCTGGGCTGCAAACCCCAGTACAGCAGTTCGGCCGTGGAGAAATTCACCTTCAGGACGCGATGGCCAGCCTCCCTCAGCGACGCTGCTAGATCCTTCCAGAAGCGGGAGGGTGGCCCCTGCAAAAACAGGAAGGTCCGAACGGAGTCACTCATAGGAAAAGGCCGCCTCATTCCGAATGAGGCGTCGTACCGGCACGGACGGCCAACAGCTCGGCGAAATTGGAGATGGATATCGATCCCTCCTCGAGCGCGTGCAGCTCTGACGCCAGAACTTTTGCCACGTGGGCGAGATCCTCCAACGTATGCGCCGCCGACATGAAGAAGCGCAACCGGGCCGTGTGATCCGGCACCCCCGGCGGGAGCACCGGGAAGGCATAGATCCCGCGCTCCAAGAGCTTCTCCGCCAGGATCACGGTTCGAAGCGCATCTCCGACGATTATCGGCACGATGCCCTGCCCCCAGCTCAGCCCGCAATCGAGCCCTTCCGCCTTGGCGAATTCGATGAACTGGCGTCCGTTTTCCTGCAGGCGCTGGACCCGATCCGGCTCGCGCAGCATGACGCTCAGTGCCGCCAGGGCGGCGGCGGCGGCGGGTGCCGGCATTCCGACGCTGTAGACCAGGCCCGGCGCGGCGAATTTCAGCAGATCGACCAGCGCGCCGGAGCCAGCGACGTAGCCACCACAGCTCACCGCCGTCTTGGACAACGTCCCGAGCCAGATATCCACCCGCTTGGGGTCCACGCCGCAATGCTCGCCAATGCCCCGCCCGGTGTCTCCCAGCACGCCGAGACCGTGGGCGTCGTCCACCATCAGCCAGCAGCCGAAACGATCCTTTAGCTCCACGAGGGCGGCAAGGTCGGGCCCATCCCCATCCATGGAGAACAGGCCCTCGGTGACGATCAGCACGTTCTCGAACCGGCTGCGCTCGGCGGCAAGCAGGCGCTCGAGGTGATCGAGATCGTTGTGAGCGAACGGCCGGCGCACGGCGCCGGATAGTTTGCCGCCAACGGTGATACAGTTGTGAATGAAGGCGTCGTGGATGAGCAGGTCCTTCGGCCCCAGCAGCGTCGCGAGGGTGGAGACGGCGGTCGCATGCCCGCTCACGAACACGACGGCGTCGTCGGTCTCATACAGATCGGCGAGAGCCCGCTCCAGCAGGGCATGCACCTCGCGCTCGCCGGAGGTGATGCGACTGCCTGAAACCGAGGTTCCGAACTGGTTGAGCGCCGCGATGGCCGCCGCCTGGACGTCGTGATGTCCATTCAATCCCAGATAGTCATAGGACGTGAAGTTCAGTACCTCGCGCCCTCCGATCTGAGTAAGGCGGCCGGCCATGGCGTCGTGCTGGCGATAATACGGGGTCGGGATGCCAAGCATGTCACCCGCCGCCTTCTGCTGCTGCATCGCCTTGTAGGCGGACAGCCCGGCGAAGCTGTTGGCGCGTCGGTGCGCAGGCGCAGCTGGTGCCGCCCCCTTTGCCGATCGCATGGAGCTGATGAGCTCGTCGATCAGACCGTCCGGCAATTTCGTCGATTTCTCGTCTGAACTCATGTGAGCCGCCCACCGGCCTGACGGAGCTGGCGGACAGCTGTCACATTTTTCTCGACCATGACGTTTTTCTCGACCAGGTCGCCCTTTGCGCCATAGGCTTCCAGCTTTACTACGCCTTCCGCCGCCTCCGCGGCATCCGCACTTTCCGCCTCGCCCATGTCCAGCAGGGTAAGTGTCTGCTGCACCAGATCTTCCACCGTGCGTCCACCAATGGAGATGATAGGCATCTCAATGCCGCAGGATTGCTCAAGGCCGAGCCGCAATTCCAATGCCATCAACGAGTCCATGCCCATCTCGCCAAGAGGGCGGCGGGGGTTCACGGCGCCTGGCGGCAAGCGAAGTATCTTGGCGACTTCGCGTGAAATCACGTCCACGAGGATGACGCAGGCCTCTTCGCGAGAACTGCCCGCTAGGCGTATGTTGAGGCTCATTTCTCCGGCGCGGTCCGGCTCAGACCCGCTGGAGCCCAACAGCCCCTTAAATGCAGGCGTCGCGAGAATTGGAAGCTTTTCCGCTACCAGCGAATGACCCATTTCTGCGAAGAAGTTCACCGGCGCGGCGGCGTCGCCTAGCTCTAGGAGCCGGCCGAGCTCGGCAAGCGCGTCCTCGGATTTGATCCCAGATACGCCTGTGGTCCGGCGCAGCCGCTCCAGCAGCTCGGCATCGCGGGCGAGTACGCCAGTGTCGGCAATAGCGCCCCAGCCGACGGCCAGCCCCGGCAGCCCCTCGGCTCGCCGCCTGCGAACGACGCCTTCGAGGAAGGCATTGCCGACGACATATGCCCCCTGCCCCGGACTGCCAATGAGCGTCGTCGCAGAGGAATAGACAACGAAATAATCCAGCTCCATGCCACGTGTCGCACGATCAAGTGCGAGAATTCCGTCCACTTTGGGGGTCAGCACCGCATCGATCGGTTCGGCGGAGACATTCACCAGCATGCCGTCCTTCAGCACCATGGCCGTGTGAACGACCCCCCGCACCGCGCCGAATCGTGCTGTCAGGTCTGTCATCAGACGTTCCACCGACGGCCCATCGGAGACGTCTAGCGCAAACGGATGAATCCTGCGTCCACGCGCAGCAAACGCCGCGATACGATCTTCCCCAGCAGGATCGATCACGCCGCGCCGCGAAGCTACCACAACATCGGTTGCCCCCTGCTCCATGAGCCACAATGCTGTTGCGAGCCCGAGGCCCCCGGTGCCGCCGACCACCAGATGCACCCCGTCGGGATTCGCCCGAAAATTCCGCATCGGCGCCACCGCCGATGTGGCGGGCGTGACGATGAGCTTTCCCAGATGCTCAGCACTGCGCATGAGTTGAAGTGCTTCGGGCACCTCGTCGGCCGCGATCATGCGATAGGGCAGCGGGCGCAGTGAACCATCGGCGAAGCACGCCATGAGGTCGCTCATCACCCGCTTCACCCGGACGGCATCGTGGCCGAGCAATTCGTCCAGATCGATGCCGCAATAAGTGAGGTTATGAACGAAAGGACGAAGCTTGATAGACGAGTCGTCGAGATAGTCTCGCTTGCCCAGTTCAAGGAACCGGCCGAACGGACGCAGGACGCGAAGCCCCTCCCGCATGGCATCGCCCGACAGCGAGTTCAGCACGACATCCACGCCCCCCTCCGCGCGGAGCGCCTCGACAAAAGCGACCGAACGAGAATCGAAGGTCTTATCGGCGCCGAGCGCATGCGCCAAGGCACGCCGTGTGGCCGTCCCCGCGGTGGCGTAGATGACCGCGCCACGGCGCCGGGCAATCTGGATCGCTGCCATGCCTACCGCGCCGACGGCACCATGGATCAACACCCGCTCTCCGGGTCGGATTCGTGCAACCTCTTCCAGAGCATACCAGGCGGTGGAGAATGCGACCGGAATGGTGGCGGCTTCCGCCAATGAAATTCCATCCGGCACTGGCACGACGTGACGCGCCGCGACGGTCACGTGGGACGCGAACGCGTTTGCCACGAAAGCCATCACCCGATCGCCCGGCCGCAACCCCTCGACTTCCGGCCCGACGCGCTCCACCACTCCAGAACACTCGAACCCGAAGGCGCCGTGCGTGAGGCCGCCCGACAGGAGGTCCTCGTCAAGGATGCCGAGGGCAATCATAAGGTCGCGGAAATTCAAACCCGCATGGGCGACCTTGATTTCGACCTCATCGGCCGAAGGCGCAATACGCGGTTCGAGCGCCCATGCAAAATCCTCAGGCGCGACGCCATTCTTCGGCAGCAGCAGCGCGCGAGAGACGTCCGAAACAGGTTTCAGGACCCGGGGCGCGCGGCGCCGGACACGGGGCACATGGGTGCCTTGCTCCGAAAGCCGCAGCTCGGTCTCCCCACCCGCAATAGCCGCGCCGAGATCGGCGGCGACGGTGGCGGCATGCAGCGCCTCGTCAAACGTCACCACCCGTATATCCACCATCGGGAATTCGTTCATGGCGACCCGCGCGAAGGCGGCAAGAGTGTGCGCAACCACGCCAGACTGTGGTGCGTCCTCGGCGGTGCCCAGCATAATCCAATAGCGCAGCCGCTCGGCGCGCACTGGCACAACCAGCAGGCGGCTAATAAGGGCGAGCAGGCACTCCCGAAGGGCGGCACGCATGTGGACAGGGTCCATGCGCGTATCCACTACGTCGATAATGTCCGTGGCTGCAGCAACAGCAGCATCATCAGGGAGGTCATCGACCAAGGTGAGGGAGACAACATCCTCCTGGCCGAGCATTGCCAGCGCTTCATGCGCGGCCGCATTGCGCGACGTTCCCATAGCGTAAAGCTGGTAGGCCCGCGCATCAACGTCGACGCGATCGCCCGCCTGCCCTACCGCGACAAGCGAAAAGGGCCCGCCCGTCTCATCTACCGCCACGTCTCGGAGCGACGAACCGAGAAGGACTTCGCCAAGTGCCGCTCCGTCAAAAAGCGATGGCGCACGCGAAATGCCGGCTATTGCCAGCAACAGGTCGGCTACAGCATGGGGAACCGCGTTGGCGATGACCGCACGACCATCTGCATCGAGCAGCGCACAAGCCGAGAGCGCTTCCGCCGACGCGGCAAAACCCAGCACCAGATCGAACCTGCCGCCAGTTGCTTCAAGATTCGAGTGAGTGACGGGTATTCCTCGGCCGTGTCGCGCGACAAAGGCTTCGAATTGGGCCGTGTCTGATGAGCCGAGCGAGAGTCGCACCGTGCCCACTCGTACATATGGCAGCAACGCGCGCCAGACACCCATGTTCCAGGGAGCCGCCCATAGCACAGACAGTGGCGCCGGAGCCCGCGCAGCGATGGCGCTGTCGACGGCAGCCATCAGGTGTGCCCGCAAAGCGACGAACGGCGCGAGCCCCGACTCCAAATGCTCGACCTGCGATTTGGCAAGGGCAGCCGGTCGGTCAGTGCGTATCACTTCGTCAAAATGCGCTAGCGCGTGGGCGGCTAGGAGTATCTCCGCCTGCGCTTCCGGAAAACGCTCCGCCAGAGCGGCAAGAATAGCTCCAGGCGCAGGCAGATCGACACGTTCGTTCTCGCCCGTCAGGCCGAACGCGGATGCGAGATCAAGGACCCTTCCAGATATGGCGCCATGCGTGCAGCCCTCATCGCTGCTGTTGAGCATACGCTCCATCCAGCGCTGCACCAGGGACAAGGTAAAAGCCTGCAGGAGCAGCCAGGAATCGGGAACTCCTTTCGCGGCGCCTATAGCGGGGAGCACGGTTGCACTGCCGTCGCGTTTGTCCCGGCCTCGTGGCGCGATCAGTATCTCCTCCAGTCTCAGCACCCGGTCTTCGGCGCTACGTCGGGAGAGGATGACCACTTTCAGGTGCACCCCCTCGGCAAGCGCCACCAGCTCGCCTGTCGCATCGTAGAGCGCCATGTCCACGGTACTGGAGCGATCCGTCTCTACCATCTGGCGCACGATGGCCCGATGGATCGGCACGCGTGCCTTGAGCAGTGTCACCCGACCCAGCCGGATGGGCAGATAGGACTTTGTCTCACCAGCTTTGCGCGAGCGGCTCAGCAGCAATCCGTGCAGGCAAGCATCCAGTGCGGTGGGATCGAGCAATTGCTCGGCAGTAAATGCGCCTGTGGGCGGCGTGGCATCCGAGAACACCACATCGAGGGCGTTGGAATCGCGAATGACACTCACTACGCGCCGAAAGCTCGGCCCATAATCCAAGCCTGCATTCCGCGTGGCCTCATAGACCTCGTCCGCGCTGTTGACGATCTGGCCTTCGGTTCCAGGGCCAACCGGAAGCGGCCCGACGTTGCCGTTGGCCGGGCGCACCTGACCGTGTACATGGCGCGCCCAGTTCTCAGTGCTGAGGCGCTTGCGACTCCACACTTCGACGGCCGAGGTCTCCACCATGAACCGTACGAGAATTTCGCGCATTCCGTCCTGGGTGAGCACCATCGGGCGCTCGATGTCGAGATCACGAAGACAGAGGGGAACATCGCCGTACATTTCGGCACCCACCGCAAGCAACATCTCCACATAAGCGGCGCCGGGCATAATGACGGCGCCGTCCACTTTGTGGTCAGCTAGATACGGCACAAGTCGATCATCGAGCACCTGCCGCCATTCCAACGCGCCATCGGATATGCGTGAACCCAGGAGCGGATGGCGCGGAGGGCCGGCGCGGAAATTAGATCCAAACGCCTTCAGCCTCTCGGATGTCTGGGGAAGGCTGAGGCGGGCATGCTGCCACGGATAGAGCGGCAGCGGCGTGTGGGCACCCGGCTGACCAAGAAGCAGCTCCTCATCGAGAGGAGCCCCACGCACCAGAAGTTTGATAGCCACCTCTCTTACCGGATCAGACGGCCCCTCTTCCTCGGTAAGCGAAGCGATTGCCTCTCCCGGCTTGCCCGCGGCGCGGAGGACCTCGGTCACGGAATTGGACAGGATCGACCGCGGCGAAATTTCCAGGAACAGGGTAGCGCCCATCTCGGCGGCACGCTGCACGCCTTGCGCGAAAAGGACCGGCAGGCGGATGTTACGCCACCAATACTCGCTTCCCAACTTCCTTCCGGTCAGCACGTCACCTGTGACCGTTGAAATGAATGGCACAGTCCCGGTACGCGGACCAAGCCAGTTGAGGCCGCCAATGATGTCATCTTCCAACGGGTCCAGCGCGGCCGAGTGGAAGGGATATTCGAGATCCATCATCACACCCGGCACCCGCTCACGCCTTAGCGTGCTCAGCATGTCCTCCAGTGCGGCGCGGGGACCGCTGAGCGTAACCGACGCCGGGCCGTTGATCGCAGCAATTGAGATGCCGTTATCGCCTCGGCGAGCGAGGGCGGCTCGTGCCTCGACTTCTCCCAACGCCACCACCGCCATGCACCCCTGGCCGCGTATACGCTCCTGAAGCACACTGCGGGCGTGGATCAGACGCACGGCATCTTCGAGCGTGAGCGCGCCCGATGCCTCTGCTGCAGCGACCTCGCCCACGCTGTGGCCGATCACCATTGCCGGGCTAACGCCCTCCGCCCTCAGCGCTGCCGTCAAAGCCGACTGGATGGCAAAAAGCAGTGGCTGGGCAATCTGTGTTTCGCGCAGCCGCTCGGCGAGAGAAGGATCGCGCAACATCTCAAGGATGGACCAGCCGGAAATGGGCTCGAACAAGGCGTCGATGACTGCCATATGCTCCCGGAATACAAGATTGAGGGCATAGGCCCGCCGGCCCATTCGGCTCCACTGACATCCATTGCCGGTGAACACGAAGGCAATCTTCGCGCTCGTGCTGCCCGCCTGACCTTGCGCGCCCCACGACATCGCCTCCCCAGAGGCGGCCTCGCGCAAGGCTTCCACTACGTCGCGCCTGTCACCGAGTGGCACCGCAAGTCGATACTCCATGCGCTCGCGACGGTGTGCGGCGGCGTTGGCGATCTGCGACAGATCAACTGGCCGCTCCTCCACCAAATCCGCATATCGGCCGGCAAGGCTTGCCAGCGCATCCCCGCTCTGGGCGGACAGCAGCAGCAGTTTGGCCTCGGCAGGCGGCGCACTGCCTGCCGCTTCCTGCGTCGTCGGACCACGCAGCACCACATGGGCATTGGTGCCGCCGAACCCGAAATTGCACACGCCAGCGAAAAGCGGCTCGCCCTGCTCAAGCTTTAGCGGCTTCGCGACAGGGCTAAGGTTGAGGGCCGGGAAATCGATATGAGGGCTGAGACTGTCGAGGAACAGCGTTTTTGGCAGTACGCGCTCCTGCAGTGCCATGGACGACTTGAGCAGACCAACAAGTCCCGACACCGGCTCCAGATGACCGAAATTCGACTTCGCCGAGCCGATTGGCAACGCCGCGCCACGTCTCTTGGCAATGGCGGCGCCAATAGCGGCAGCCTCGATGGGATCGCCCACCGGCGTGCCCGTGCCATGCGCCTCCACGAAGGCGAGCCGTTCGACGGAAATATCGAGATCAGTGTAGAGTTTCTGTAGGAGGCTTCTCTGACCATCCATTGATGGCAGCGAAATGCCGACCGTCCGGCCGTCGGAGTTCATCGCCGAGCCGAGTATGACGGAGCGCACGGCGTCTCCGTTCGTCATCGCATCGGAGAGCCGCGTCAGCACAATGGCGACAAGGCCCTCAGATCGCACATAGCCATCCGCATCCGCGGAAAACGGCCGGCAACGCCCGGTTGGCGAGAGCATGCGGGCGGCGGAAAACCCGATGAAGGGTGCCGGAGACAGCAGCAAATTCACCCCGGCAACTACCGCAATATCCACCTCGCCATCGTTCAGCGCGCGCATAGCCTGGTGGAGCGCAGCAAAGGAGGAGGCGCACGCCGCATCGATGGTGATGCTCGGCCCCTTCCAGTCGAAGGCGTAGGAGACCCGGTTGGCGATGATAGCGAGAGAGTTGCCGGCAATGAAATGGCTTTGAATTGCCGCCAGATCCATCGAGGTGTGAGTCTGGTAGTCGACGTTGGAAGCGCCAACGTACACACCCACCGCCTCGCCGCGAAGTTTCGAGGGCACGAGACCGGCATCTTCCAATGCCTCCCACACGACCTCAAGCAGCAGCCGCTGTTGCGGATCGATCTGCCCCCCCTCGCGGGGTGATACACCGAAAACCCCGGCATCGAAGCCGAGCACATCGTCTAAATAACCGCCCGCGAACGTGTAGCTGTAGCCCGGAGCCTGACCGGGATGGAGAAACCGTTCGACATCCCAGCGCCCCTCTGGCCGATCACTTACGGTGCACGCACCGCGACTCAACACATCCCAAAATTCGCCAGGATTGCGAGCACCTGGGAGCCGACAGGCATACCCGAGAATCGCCACTTCCTGCTGAGACCAACCCAAGCTCCCCGGCATGCTGCTAATTCGATATCCCTAGTTTCAGATCGATCAATCCGCCGAAACCCAATTCGGCAGACGCGACACTACCATACGATCTGCGGGCATTCTAATCGCCCCGCAAGGGCCAACTACAACAAACCGGACAAGCAAGAAAAGACCTCGCCTTACTTCTCCAACGAAACACCCGAAGACCCATTGAGATCTGAAGCCAAAAAACCTAATGCAGACCTGAACACTACCATCAAAACTCCGTTAAACTGTATCAATCCTGAAGATCATCGCTCCGAACATCAAAAATCAACTAGGCTTCGAAAATTTCTGTGACATGAGACTGGGAATTGCATTGCAATGAGGACATCGGCATCTACTCCTTACGGCAACCCAATAGGCAGGGCAAACGAGCCCGATTGTGCAGCGCATCATAATTTAGTTTTTCGCCAGTTCAAATGAATTAACCGTCTGCTCCCGATTGGGAGGACCATTTTCCGGTACGCCGGACTAAGAACTCAAAATAAAAGTCAAAAATTCAAATTAAATTCGCCCAAAAGCTACTTCGCAACTAGCTGCAACGATTTAGGATGACAAAGCTCCTATTGTCGTACCATCGCCACGCTCTGAGCCACCACAGGTTCAGCGCCGCGTGTAGTGCCTCCGAGGGCGATCTGCCGTGTGGATTTGGCGGGCGACGGCGCGGCGACGGAGTCAATAATCTGGTCGATGGCGGCGAAATGATCTGCCCAACGCGGCACCTTGATGAGCGCTAATTGGCGGATTTGGCTTTCCCGCAGTTTCGAATCGGGTTTGGCATACTCTTCAATCAGCCGCGCCCAACCCAACCCATCGATCGGATCGAGATAGTGGGGAACTGGCCCCGCCACCTCAATGAAGGTCTTCAGATTGGAGCAGATCACCGGCACTCGCAACGCGAGAGCCTCGAATAGTGGTAATCCGTATCCTTCGGCAAACGAGGGAAAAAGCACCGCGCGCGCCCTTTTCATCAGCCATCGCAGATGCACATCCGGAAGACGGTTGCATTCCATCACATGACCTCCAAGCCCCTGGCAACGCTCGATGATGTCTATGACGTTTTCGTTCTCCCAACCACGCCGCCCTACTATGACCAGTTTGGGCGCACTCGGGCCGAGTTTTTCCACCAGATGGCGCCATGCATGGAGCAGCACAAGGTGATTCTTCCGTGGCTCTATCGTGCCCACGGCTAGAAAAAACGGATGAGAAACCGAGATTTCGTTATCTTCCGTGCCGAACTCCTCCTCGATGCCCAGCGGACATACAATGCTGTCCGGCATTGGCATCTCGATACGCGCAGCGAATTGTTTTAGCTGCTCGAGCGTATGCTGTGAGTTGCAGACAATCGCCTTCCCCGACCCCAGCACCGTCTGCATTCGAACTTCATGCAGCTTGTCCTCACCGGGCCGGACATATTCTGGGTGGGTAATCGGAATGAGATCGTGCACGAGATAAACTGGCCTGAGGCCATGTCGCTGAACGCTTCCAGCTGTCTTAAGCCCTTCGTGCGAAACGTTCAGATATACCGCGCCACGTGACAGACGCGGCCGCCGAACAAACGGCAGCAGATTCATGGGAGAGAACAGACGCTTGCCTTTGACTCCCACATTCGGAACTGCCGAACCAGGAGGACTGCCGGCTTTGAGGCTGGTCAATGAGGCGGAAGCGACACCCAGAAAACCTTCGATATTGGCGAGTTCGCGGCGTGTAATCCGCGCCTCGGACCATTTCCAGCGCAACGCCATAGTGTCAATGAGTGACGCCACAGTGTCGACATTCAGATACCAGGAGGTGGCTCGCATGCGGGCTACGAACGCAACTTCTCCGTGATACCGAGGGCTATCCAACAAATGGCGCACATAGGCCATCTCCACACGATCGATTCCCGTCGGTGTCGACTGGGAAGAACGCCGTAACAATCGTGTGATATCAAGCACGACCTTCATAGGATACTTTTCCTCATTGCCTTACACCCTCTGCTCGGCTCCTCATTTCCAGCGGACACCCGTAAAAGGAAATCAAGACAAATCCAGAATTAGACGAACACCAACAGCAACCCAAACGACCGACGTACAGACTCTTCTAAGTATCCATTATAATAGCTTTGTTCAGATTAGAAACTCAGCCGGTTTCGTTCAATGGACTCTCGTATGCGCGCCGATATTGTGGCGGACCAATTATCGAAATCATACTGTTCAGCGAGTCGATCCCGGCCGACCCGCGCGCGGGTTGCACGAAGTTCCGGATCTTGCACCGCCTGATACATGGCGCGCGCCGCGGCTTCAATATCAGGTATGCCCCATTGGCCAATATAACCGCGAGTCGCCAGATACTCTGGCGGAGCCGGCGCCTCCTTCACCGGCACCAAGAAGGCATCGCTCTCGTCGCAAAAATCCTGGGACCCCGAATAGTCGGAAACAATTACTGTTTTTTCGGCCAACATGGCATCCGCTAAAACGTAGCCAAAGCCCTCCGAGCGGTGAAGCGAGACAATCGCATCTGACGTCCACAACAACGTCCAATATTCCTCAGGAACAAGATCGCCTTCGAGAACCGAAATTCGATCATCATCTGCAATCCTTGCCTCGATCTCCTCCCAATAGGAGTCAATATTACTCCAGTGCGCCGGATTAACATCACGAATCTTGAGAATAAGCCGCACCGGATAATCAGTACCGTCGAACGCCGCTTGAAACGCCTTAACCACATCAAGCGGATTTTTCCTGACGATCGAAGATCCAAACTCAGCCGCGGTTAAAAAGATGAATTCCGACACGTCATTCCTGAACCGATCAAGCAGTTGCACATAGGGAAGCGGACGGCGTAAACCCTTGTTGATGACGCTGACAGGTACCGAGGAAATCTTCCGGTAAGCGTCGGCCACGTAATTGGTCGGAGCCCAAATTTCGTCGACGGCCGTCGCGCCCAGCGCGTGATTGGCCGGTGGGCGGTCGCTCTCCCAAAGGTAAAAACCTATGATA
>Ga0247732_10000716_pt1 | contig 14685 bp, 11 predicted proteins | sample UWRJL163409C2_FD_180940 | JGI IMG/M metagenome (GOLD analysis project Ga0247732, IMG submission 180940) | Plant litter microbial communities from Arlington Agricultural Research Station in Wisconsin, United States - UWRJ-L163-409C-2 | ecosystem: Environmental > Terrestrial > Plant litter >...
GGCCGTCGTTCAGTCGGTCTGCCAAGATGCCGTAGTCGGCGGGCTCGAAGATTCCCGAGGTGGAGACGCGCTGCGCAGCCTCGACGGCGAGCACGGGCTGCTGCGGCGACGCGACCGACGTGAGCGGCTGCACCGTCTCGGTGGGTCGATCATCGACCTGTCCGCTGGAGACGGCTCGCTCGAGCTGCCACTGCCCGAGGCCCGCGAAGATGGCCGCGATCGCCAGGGCGAGCACGAGGGCGGCGATCCATCTCGGCCGCCGCATCACACTGAGGAGGGTCAATATTCGCTGTCTCTCTCTCGAACCCCGAAGTCGTCTGACTGACGCATGGCCTGTTCGATGAGGGCGTCGACGTCGCCCGTGTCCGGCTCCTGCGGTGCCGTCTCGGCGCGCGGAGTCGTGTCGAGCGTCGGCTCCGAGTCGTCGTCGGCGCGGGGAAGCGAGACGTCTTGACCTGCCGTCGCCGCGGCGACGAGCGCGATCTCCTCGTCGAGCATCGGATCTCGATGCTTCTGCGCCTCGCCCGCCCGCGCCGCCGCCCTCGGGCGCAGGATGACGTTCGCGATCCTCTCCGAGTTCGCGGCGAGGATCGGGCCCATGATCGCCATGATCAGAACGTAGAGTCCGGCGAAGGGCTGGATGCGTTCGTCGAGCCCGGCGGACAGCGACAGGGTCGCGAGGATGAGCGCGAACTCGCCCCTGTTCTGCAGGATCACGCTCGCGTTGATGCCGGCCCGGGGACCGAGCTTGTTGAGCCAGGCCACGAACTGACCCGCACCGGCGTTCAGGACGACCGTCATCAGGACCGCTCCGAGCACCGGCAGGATCACCGGCGCGAACTTCGTGGGGTCGAGCCCGAGACCGAAGTTGAGGAAGAAGAATGCGCCGAACACGTCGCGCAGCGGGATGGCGATGTGCTCGATGCGGTTGCGGTACCGGGTGGCGCCCAGCACGAGGCCGATCAGGAACGCGCCGATCGCATCCGTCACCCCCAGGATCTCGCCGACGCCGCCGAACATGATGGCCAGGCCGAAGAAGAGGATCGTGAAGAGCTCGTCGTCTTTGGTGCGGAACAGCCGCGACACGAAGCGCCCGCCCCAGCGGGCCACCGAGAACATGACGATGAGGAAGAGGAACGCGACGGCGAGCTTGCCGACGACGGGCCAGATCTCCGTCTCGCCCGAGAGCACGACCGACACGATCGCCAGGTAGATGGCGATGAAGATGTCTTCGACGACGGTGACGCCGAGGATCATGGGCGTCTCGGGATTGGCCAGGCGTTTGAGCTCGATGAGGAGCTTCGTGACGATGGCGCTCGAACTGGTGGCCGTGATGCCGGCCACGATGAGCGCCTCGCGCGTTCCCCAGCCGAGCATGAAGCCGAAGGCGAAGCCGGCGCCCATGTTCAGGGCGATGTACGACCCGCCCGAGATGATCAGCTTTCCGGCGTTCGAGAAGAATTCGTCCTGATCGAACTCGAGACCCAGGTTGAACAGCAGCAGCACGAGGCCGAACACGGCCATGAGCTCGATGTACTCGGTGTGCACGAATTCGAGCGGGAAGAAGTGGAAGTTGGGGCTCGCCAGCAGACCGACCGCCATGTAGATCGGAATCGCAGGCAGGCCTATGGTCTTGCCGAGCCTGCCCAGGACGTATGCGATGACGAACAGGGCGCCCAGGATGAGGAGATCGGGGCCGAAGTGCATCGCCTAACGCCCGGCGGAACCGTCGACGGCGCCGGTCTTGGCGCGCATCTCGCCCGTACGGAAGAAGTTGAACGCCTTCGCGACCTTCTCGGGAGACCCCGCGACGACGAGCGTGTCCCCGGGGAACACCTTGAAGTCGGGTGCCGGAGCCGGGTTCGCCGACTCCCCACGAACGACGGCCACCACGGTGAGTCCCACGATGTCGCGCTCGGCCGTGTTGCCCAGCGGCTGGCCGGCGATGTGGTCTTCGTAGTCGACGGTGAACCAGTCGATGCTGAGCCCGGGGATCTGGTCGAGGGCTGTCAGCGACTCGGTGATCTGGGTGCCGCCGAGCAGCTCGGCGAGCGTGCGGGCTTCGTCTTCGCTCAGACGCAGGGAGACCTTCGCGGCGTCGGACGTGTTGTCCTCATCAGAGAACGTGATGAGGTCGCTGTGACCCGATCGATGGGCGATCACGCCGACCTTGCCTCCGTCGGCGGTGATGAACGTGTGCAGCACCCCCACCCCGGGAAGCTTGACCCGTCGGACATCGACCATGACTGAACTCCTCGGGTATCTGCATCGTGCGGGCGTAAGACTCCATTCTACCCGCGCAGGGAACGGGGCCGCCCGTTCCCTGCGCCCGTCGAAGGGGCTTACGCCTCCGCGGCGATGTCGGGCGCCTCAAGGCGGATGCGATCGGCCGACTCGTCGTCGGGCTGTTCCTGGCTCGCACGCTCCGCCGCGACCCGACGCAGGTAGTTCGCGACCTCCCGCTCGATCCGGGCCTCGTCCCAGCCCAGCACGCCGGCCATGAGCCGCGCCGCGACGGGAGCGGCGGAGACCCCCCTATCCCAGGCCTCGATCGAGATGCGCGTGCGGCGGGCCAGCACATCTTCGAGGTGCAGGGCTCCTTCGTGGCTGGCCGCGTACACGACCTCTGCGGCGAGGTAGTCGTCTGCCCCGGGCAGGGGTTCTGCGAGCTCGGGGTTGGCCGAGATCAGGTCGAGCAGTTCGTCGGTCAGCGTTCCGAATCGGTTGAGCAGGTGCTCGATGCGCACGGTGTGCACGCCGAACTTGCGGGCGATCTTGCTGCGCTTGTTCCACGCGGCCTGGTAGCCCTCGGCGCCGAGCAGGGCGATGTCTTCTGTGACGCTGTCGGCGATCTTGCCGTCGAGGGCCGAGACCGCCGCGTCGATGGCGTCTTTGGCCATGACCCGGTAGGTGGTCCACTTGCCGCCCGCGATCACGACGAGACCGGGAACCGAATGCGCGACGAGGTGCTCGCGCGACAGCTTCGACGTCTGGTCGCTCTCTCCGGCGAGCAGCGGACGAAGGCCCGCGTAGACGCCCTCGACGTCGTCGCGGGTGAGGGGCACGTTCAGCACGGTGTTCACATGCTCGAGCACATAGTCGATGTCGGCCGCGGTCGCGGCGGGGTGAGCCTTGTCGAGGTGCCAGTCGGTGTCTGTGGTTCCCACGAGCCAGTGCCGGCCCCACGGGATGACGAAGAGCACGCTCTTCTCGGTGCGCAGGAGCAGGCCCATGGAGGACTGGAAGCGGTCGCGCGGCACGACGAGGTGGATGCCCTTCGACGCCCGCACCTTGAACTGTCCGCGTTCGCCGACCATGGCCTGGGTGTCGTCGGTCCAGACGCCCGTGGCGTTCACGACCTGCTTCGCGCGGATGTCGAACTTCTCGCCCGTCTGCAGGTCGTGGGCGTGAACCCCGACGACTCGCTGCCCGACCTTGATGAATCCCTCGACACGCACGCGGCTGGCCGCGTGGGCTCCGTAGAACGACGCGGTGCGCACGACAGAAGCGCCATAGCGCGCATCGTCGACCTGCGCGTCGTAGTACGTGATGCCGCCGATGAGCGCGTCGTGCGCCATGCTCGGGATCGCGCGCTGGACCTGGCCGCGGGTCAGGTGACGGTGGTGGGGAACCCCGGGCGGGCGACCCCCGGTGTAGGAGAAGAGGTCGTACAGCACCATGCCGGCGCCGATGTAGAAACGGTCGATGAAGCGGCGCTTGAGCGGGATGAGGAACCGCACGGGCTTCACGAGGTGCGGCGCAATGCGCTGCAGAAGGAGGCCGCGCTCGATCAGGGCCTCGCGGACGAGGCGGAAGTTGAGTTGCTCGAGATAGCGGACGCCGCCGTGAACCAGCTTCGACGAGCGCGAACTCGTGCCGCTCGACCAGTCGCGGGCCTCGACGATTCCGACGCGGAGTCCGCGGGTCGCAGCGTCGAGTGCTGCGCCGGCGCCGACGATGCCTCCGCCCACGACCAGGATGTCGAGTTCTTTGCTCTTCAGCGCCTCGATCGCGGCTTCACGCTCTTCGGGGCCCAGCTTCGCAGACCTGGACACACTGTTCGCTTCAGCCATTTCGAGGCCTCCTCGTCGTAGAGAATCGGTGGCCCCAGTTTACCCGGAGGCTTCGATCAGTGGGCCAGATAAGGCGCGACGACGACGTCGATGCGCTGGAATTCCTTCAGGTCGGAGTAGCCTGTGGTCGCCATCGAGCGGCGGAGCGCACCCATGAGGTTCGCCGTTCCGTCTGCGACGGGCGACGGGCCGTTGAGGATCTCCTCGAGCGGCGCGACCTGACCGACGTGCACGCGGTTGCCGCGCGGAAGCTGGGTGTGGTGCGCCTCGCTGCCCCAGTGGTAGCCGCCGCCGGGTGCGTCGGTGGCCCGAGCCAGCGCGGTGCCGAGCATCACGGCATCGGCGCCGACCGAGATGGCCTTCACGATGTCGCCGGATGTTCCGAGGCCGCCGTCGGCGATGACGTGCACGTAGCGCCCGCCCGACTCGTCCATGTAGTCGCGGCGTGCGCCGGCGACATCGGCGACAGCCGTGGCCATGGGGGCGTGGATGCCGAGGGTCGCGCGGGTGGTCGAGGCGGCGCCCCCGCCGAAACCGACGAGCACTCCGGCAGCGCCCGTGCGCATGAGGTGCAGGGCGGCCGTGTAGGTCGCGGCGCCTCCGACGATGACGGGAACGTCGAGTTCGTAGATGAACTTCTTGAGGTTCAGGGGCTCGGTGCTCTTCGAGACGTGCTCGGCCGAGACGGTCGTGCCGCGGATCACGAACAGGTCGACGCCGGCGGCGACGACCGTCTCGTACAGCTCCTGCGTGCGCTGCGGCGACAGGGCCGCGGCGACGGTGACGCCCGCGGCACGGATCTCGGCGAGGCGTGCGGTGACGAGTTCGGGCTTGATGGGCTCGGCGTAGATCTCGCGCATGCGCGCCGTCGCCGATGCGGCATCGACCGTGCGGATCTCCTCGAGGATCGGCTCCGGGTTCTCGTAGCGCGTCCAGACGCCCTCGAGGTCGAGAACGCCGAGTCCGCCGAGCTGACCCATGCGGATGGCCGTGGCCGGCGAGACCACGGAGTCCATGGGGGCCGCCAGCACGGGCATGCCGAAGTGATAGGCGTCGATCGTCCAGTTGATCGACACATCCTGCGGGTCACGCGTGCGCCTTGAGGGCACAACCGCGATGTCGTCGAATGCGTAGACGCGACGGCCTCGCTTGTTGCGGCCGATTTCGATATCCATACTCACCCGACAACCCTACCGGTCACTCGTTCCCTGAGCCTGTCGGGCATCTACCTGCGGTAGTTCGGCGCCTCGACGACCATCTGCACGTCGTGGGGGTGCGACTCCTTCAGGCCCGCTGCGGTGATGCGCACGAAGCGGCCCTTCTCCTTGAGCTCGGGAATGGTGCGCGCGCCCGTGTAGAACATCGACTGACGAAGGCCGCCGGCCAGCTGGTAGGCGACGCTCGCCAGCGGGCCACGATAGGGCACCTGACCCTCGATGCCTTCGGCGATGAGCTTGTCGTCGCTCGGCACGTCGGACTGGAAGTAGCGGTCCTTCGAGTACGACGTCTTCTCGCCGCGGGTCTGCAGCGCCCCCAGGGAGCCCATGCCGCGGTAGTTCTTGTACTGCTTGCCGTTCACGAAGACCAGGTCGCCCGGGCTCTCGTCGCATCCGGCGAGCAGCGAGCCGAGCATCACGGTGTCTGCACCGGCGACGAGGGCCTTCGCGATGTCTCCCGAGTACTGCAGGCCGCCGTCGGCGATCACGGGGATGCCGTGCGGCTTGGCCGCGAGCGAAGCCTCATAGACGGCCGTCACCTGGGGCACGCCCACACCGGCGACGACGCGGGTCGTGCAGATCGATCCGGGACCGACACCGACCTTGATGGCGTCGGCACCGGCATCCACCAGCGCCTGCGCGCCCGAGCGGGTGGCGACGTTGCCGCCGATGACGTCGACGCCCTCGAAGGCGCTGTCGCGCTTCAGGCGGCGGATGATGTCGAGCACGCCGGCGCTGTCGCCGTTGGCCGTGTCGACGACGATCACGTCGACCCCGGCCTCGAGCAGGCTCGTTGCCCGCTGCCAGGCGTCGCCGAAGAATCCGATGGCGGCGCCGACGCGCAGACGTCCGGCAGAGTCCTTGGTGGCGAGGGGGTACTTCTCGCTCTTGTCGAAGTCCTTCACCGTGATGAGGCCGGTCAGACGGCCCTGCTCGTCGACGATGGGAAGCTTCTCGATCTTGTGCTGGGCGAAGATCGCGATGGCGTCGTCGGGATCGATTCCCTGGCGACCGGTGATGAGAGGGGCCTTGGTCATCACGTCGCGAACGAGCGTGGTGGCCTTCTCGAACGGGGAGACGAAGCGCATGTCGCGATTGGTGATGATGCCCACCAGCACACCGGCCTGGTCGACCACCGGAAGGCCGGAGACGCGGAAGTGTCCGCAGAGCGCATCGACCTCGGCGACGGTCGCGTCGGCCGTCGTGGTCACCGGATCGGTGACCATGCCCGACTCGCTGCGCTTGACCAGGTCGACCTGGCTCGCCTGGTCGGCGATCGAGAGGTTGCGATGCAGGATGCCGATGCCGCCCTGGCGGGCCATGGCGACGGCCATGCGGGACTCGGTCACCGTGTCCATTGCGGCACTAAGAAGAGGGGTGGCTACGTCGATGCGGCGGGTCAGCCTCGATGAGGTGTCGGCCTCGCTCGGAATCACGTCTGTGTGACCCGGCAGGAGCATCACATCGTCGTACGTCAGTCCGATAAAACCGAAGGGATCCGCCTGGTCCAAATGACACCTCGCATAGTAGAAATTTTCTCTCCCCAAGAGTAACGGTTAGGTGCGCGCGTTATTCCGGTGTAAGAAAGTACCTGCGCGTCGCAGGCATTCCTTTCCGTGTCGAAACATGGAGGCAACAATGGGGCGCTATGTTCTAGCAACGTCGCTCGACCATAGATAACGGAGCCCGGGTTCGCCCGTGCTTCCCACAGGAGGTGCACCCTTGCTCGCTGGCATAAGACCCGGGCAGTCGGCTCGATTGATCGCGATGCTCATCGCGTCGGTCGTTCTCTGTCTATCCGTCGTCCTCGGAGGATCCGCCCTCGGCGCATCAGCTGCCGAGACGGCCGTTTCCACGTCCACTACTACCGAGCAATCGATCCTCGCCTGGGTACGTTCCGATGCCGACAAGGTCGGCGTCGCAAACGTTTCCATAACGGTCGAGGGCGACGGCGGCACGGAGACGGCGGTCACCGGCGAAGACGGCAAGGCCGTCATCCCTGTGAGCGAGCCCGGCACCTACACGGTGACGATCGACGAAGATGCGCTTCCGGCCGAGACCGGCTACCCGCGTCCGTCGACCAACCCCGCAGAGGTCGAGGTGTTCGCCGGCAATACAGAGGTACCCGCGATCTTCTTCCTGTCGCCCGACAATGCGAAGGGAGCCGTCGCGGCCCCCACCGATGCCGCGACGTCCACGCCGACGCCCGGCGCAGACGACGAGGCCGGAACGACGACCACGACGGCACCGGTCACGGCCGACACCTTCTGGCTGCGGTTCTGGCCCCAGCTGGTCACGGGCCTCATCTTCGGTCTGCTCATCGCCCTCGCGGCGATCGGCGCCTCTCTCATCTACGGAACGACAGGCCTGAACAACTTCGCCCATGGCGAGCTGGTCACCTTCGGCGCGCTGATGGCCTACCTGTTCTCCGGAATCATCGGGCTCCCCGCCATCATCGCGATTCCCGCGGCGATGGTGTTGGGCGGCCTGTTCGGGTGGGCGCAGGATGCCGGAATCTGGCGCCCCCTGCGCAAGCGCGGCCTGGGCCTGATCCCGATGATGATCGTCACCATCGGCCTCTCGCTCGCTCTGCGCTACGTGTTCGTGCTCCTCTTCGGACCCGACCGGCTCACGCTGCCCAACAGCACGAAGCCGTTCCTCGTGATCGGCTCGGTGAGCCTGAAGTTCACCGACGTCGCCGGAGCGGTCATCGCCATCGTCGTCATCCTGGGCGTGGCCCTCGTGCTCACGAAGACGAAGATCGGCAAGGCCATGCGCGCAGTCTCCGACAACCGGGCCCTCGCATCCGCATCGGGCATCAACGTCGAGCGGGTCATCCGCGTCGTCTGGGTCGGCTCTGGCGCCCTCGCCGCCCTTGCCGGCGTCTACGTGGGCTACTACCAGTCGCTGCGCTGGGACACCGGTGCATCGATCCTTCTGCTCATCTTCGCGGCGATCACCCTGGGTGGTCTGGGCTCGGCCTACGGCGCCCTCGTCGGGGCCGTGGTCATCGGCCTCATCATGAACCTGTCGACGCTGTGGATCCCCGAGAACCTCAAGTTCGTCGCTCCGCTCGTGCTCATGATCATCATTCTGCTCGTCAGGCCCCAGGGCATCCTGGGCCGCAAAGAGCGCGTCGGCTAGGGAAGGTCCTTATGAACGGCAATTTCATCTGGCTCGCAATCGGGCAGATATTCGACCCCACCGTGGCGGCATACGCTCTGGCCACCATCGGCCTCGTCATCCACTTCGGCTTCACCGGCCTGCTCAACTTCGGGCAGGCGGGCTTCATGGCCGTCGGCGGCTACGCCTTCGCCATCACATCGGTGATCTACAGCTGGCCGCTCTGGGGATCGTTCCTCGCGGCGATCGTCGCAGCCACCATCTTCGCGCTGATCCTCGGTATACCCACGCTGAGACTCAGGGCCGACTATCTGAGCATCGTGACCATCGCCGCCGCCGAGATCATCCGATTGTCGGTCAAGACGCCGGAGTTCTCCGACGTCACCGGCGGCTCGGAGGGCATCAACGGTGCGGCTCGTGCGTTCAACGCCGTCAACCCGCTCCCCGAGGGCCGATGGGGCCTCATGGGCACTCCCCTGGTCTACAACCAGGACCAGTGGTGGATCCGCATCGTGGGCTGGGGCCTAGTCGCACTCGCCTGCCTCCTCGTGTTCCTGCTCATGCGCAGCCCCTGGGGCCGCGTCATCATGGGCATCCGTGAAGACGAAGACGCGGTGCGCTCGCTCGGAAAGAACGTGTTCTCGTACAAGATCCAGGCGCTCATCCTGGGTGGCGTGCTCGGAGGCCTGGCGGGAGTCGTGTTCATCCTCCCCCGGTCGCTGCAACCCGACAACTACGGCACGCAGCTCACGTTCTTCCTGTACACGATAATGCTGCTCGGTGGAGCGGCGACCGTGTTCGGCCCTGTGGTGGGTTCCATCATCTTCTGGGTCACCCTGTCGCTCACCGACGGACTCCTCAGCCTCGGCATCGAGGCCGGAGTCCTCCCGCTCACGACCACGCAGACCGGTCCGATCCGATTCATCATCGTCGGTGTCGCTCTGATGCTCCTCGTGATATTCCGTCCGCAAGGAATCTTCGGCAAGAAGAAGGATCTGCACTTTGCCTGAAAAAACTCTCGTATCCGACATCACAGACGATGTGATCGTTCCGGGCGTCAAGAAGAAGGACCCGATCGTCGTCGCGCACGCGGTCAGCCGTCGTTTCGGCGGCCTCACCGCGGTCGACGTCGCCCACCTCGAGATCCCTCGCGGCTCGATCACGGCTCTCATCGGACCGAACGGGGCCGGCAAGACCACGTTCTTCAACCTGCTCACGGGGTTCGACAAGCCGAACACCGGCAACTGGACCTTCAAGGGCAAGAGCCTGGCCGGCGTGCCGGCGTTCAAGGTCTCGCGCATGGGCATGGTCCGCACCTTCCAGCTCACGAAGGCGCTCAGCGGCATGACCGTGCTCGAGAACATGCGCCTCGGCGCCACGAAGCAGGGTGGAGAGAACATCTTCGTCTCGCTCTTCAAGCCTCTCTGGAAGGCGAAGGAGGACGAGATCACCGAACGGGCCATGCAGCTGCTCGCCAAGTTCAAGCTCGACACGAAAAAAGACGACTACGCCTCGAGCCTGTCGGGCGGCCAGAAGAAGCTGCTCGAGATGGCCCGCGCGCTCATGTCGAGCCCGGAACTCGTGATGCTCGACGAGCCGATGGCCGGCGTCAACCCGGCGCTGACGCAGTCGCTGCTCGGTCACATCGTGAATCTGAAAGACGAGGGCATGACCGTGCTCTTCGTCGAGCACGACATGCACATGGTCAACACGATCGCCGACTGGGTGATCGTGATGGCCGAGGGCAAGGTCGTCGCCGAGGGTCCGCCCTCGACGGTCATGTCCGACCCGGCCGTCATCGACGCCTACCTCGGAGCCCACCACGCCACCGACCTCGGCACCATCGAGGGCCAGCTCGAGGTGGCAGAGGAGATGCAGTCCGACCTGATCCGCAACGAGGTCGAGCACGACGCGCAGGCCGCCGGCATCGCCGTGCCCGGCCACGAATCCGCACCGACCGCCGACACCCCATCGGCACCGGTCGATACAGAGGAGAAGAAGTGAGCACCGACACCGATCACGTCCTTGTCACCAAGGAGCTCTTCGCCGGCTACGTTCCGGGCGTCAACATTCTGAACGGGTCGAACGTCTACGTGAAACGCGGCGAACTCGTCGGCATCATCGGACCGAACGGCGCGGGCAAGTCCACGCTGCTGAAGGCCATCTTCGGCCTCGTGAACATCCGGAGCGGCACCGTCGAGCTCAATGGAGAAGACATCACGGGACTGAAGGCCGACAAGCTCGTGTCGAAGGGCGTGGGCTTCGTGCCGCAGAACAACAACGTCTTCCCGTCGCTCACCATCGAGGAGAACCTCGAGATGGGCATGTACCAGAAGCCGAAGCTCTTCAAGACGCGCCTGGCCTTCGTCGAGGATCTCTTCCCCGAGCTGTCGAAGCGACTCAAGCAGCGTGCCGGCTCGCTCTCCGGTGGAGAACGACAGATGGTGGCCATGTCTCGGGCCCTGATGATGGACCCGAGCATGCTCCTGCTCGACGAGCCGAGCGCCGGCCTCTCCCCCATGCGCCAGGACGAGACGTTCGTGAACGTGCAGCGCATCAACCGCGCCGGCGTCTCGATCATGATCGTCGAGCAGAACGCCCGGCGCGCATTGCAGATCTGCGACCGCGGGTACGTGCTCGACCAGGGCAAGGACGCGTATGAGGGCCCGGGGCGCGACCTGATGAACGACCCCAAGGTCATCGAGCTCTACCTCGGAACCCTCGCCACCACGAACGAGGTCACCACCTCGACGCCCACGGTAGGCGGCTGACCGCTTTTCAGCATGCTGAGGCCCGGCACCCGCGCCCCACTAATCGTCCTTACGGGCGTCGTGGCGGCAAGGGTGCCGGGCCTTTCCGTGTGCCAGGCACCCGCCCCGCTCGACGCGCTCCCTGAAGGCTGCGTTGAGTGACCCCAGCCGCATCGGTCATATCGTGCCTTGGCGAGCTACCCCCTCCATACTCCATACTCCGAGCTCGCTGTTCTCGCCGCGCCTCGACAGGCGCAGGTGCACACATCACTCCCCCTCCCTCCCCATGGACGCAGGCGCATGCGCATTTCTTTGATCGGCGCAGGGGTGCGGCCGGTAGAGGGCGGCAGGGTCCGGTTTTCGGGCGCGCTGAAACATTGGCACTCGGAGGAGATGCTCTCGTCAGCCTTGCGTGGGTCGAGTCACTAACCCTTCGACAAGCTCAGGGAACGGTGCGGCAGTACCTTCTGCGCCGGTCTAGTAGGCCGTCCGCGGCCGTATCGAGACCCGGCTGTCGGGTTGGTTAGAAGGGGCAGTCGGCGAGGTCCTCCTCGTCCGTGATCGTCGTCGCTGCGGCTGCCGCTGTCGCCGTGACCAGTGCTTGTGGTGCGGGCCTCATCCTCCCTTCGGGCCGGACGGTGTAGACATGTCCGGCGGGTGAGGTTGCCGTGAGGGTGTCGTCTCCGTTCTGGATGAACTGCCACCTGGTGTGGTGTTTGACCCGATGATGTTCCGCGCTGAGCGGTGCCAGGTTCTCGGGGATCGTGTCCCCGCCGTAGGCGTGGTCTTCGGTGTGGTCCATGTCCGCCTGCTCCGACGGGACCGTGCACCCCGGGAACACGCATTCCGGATGCACCAGCCTGGCATGGTCGATCATCGCGCTGGTGGGACGGTAGTCCCGCGGGTCGGTGGCCAGGACGCGGCCTGTGATCGGGTCGGTCAGGATCCGCCGCCACGACGTCGCATCCGCGGTCAACTGTGCAGCAGTCGCGGGGTCGATAGGTCCGTAGCCGCGGAGGATTGCCGCCTCCTCACCCACACCCAACAGCGTCATCGCCGGAACCATGACATGAACCCTGCCGCGAATCCCGCGGGTCGCCCCGGGGATCGACGGTTCCCCATTCAGGAGGAGGTCGGTGAGGACGTCGACTTTCAGGTGTCCCATGCTGCGCGGGTCACCTGCGGTCTTCAACCCGGCGGCGAGCCTGACGGCGCGGTCTGCGATCGCGTGGATCTCCGGTGCCGGTGCGAACAGGGTGAGGTTGGCCATGCCATCCGCTGCCGGGTCGACATAGATGCGCCGGGTGCCGGCTGCTTTTTCTGCCCGTTCGATCGCGGTAGACGGTTGGGCTAGTTCCACTTCGTGGCGGGCCTTCTTCTCGAGCTGTCGAGGATTCACCTCCGTCGCCAACATCGCCAGGCGGGAGTCGTACGCGGCGAGGACGTCGCCGTCGAGGTTCTCGGCATGCTTCGCGATGACTTCGGCGTGCTCCCATGACACTGCACCGGCAGCGACCGCCGCGAGGGTTTCGGGGAGCCGGTTGACGAGCGCGGTGCTCGTATCGACGAGGACCGCAGTTCGGTACTCGGTGCGGCGCGTCAACAGGGCGAGCTCGGTGAGGAGCTCGACGCGCTCGACCCGGGCAGTGGACCATTGTGGTCCGGCGGTGGACGTGTCGACCGGGGCCTGCCGGTGGAGCTGCCGGGCGGCCTCGGTGACGCGTCTGGCCCTGACAGCGGATAGGCGGGCTATCTGCGTGTCGAGGGCGGCGACCTCATCGAGCGCGACCACGTACGGGTCGGGCTCTGAGGATGAGCTTTCGTATGTCATGGCACAAGTCAAACAGTGACCACCGACATTGGGTCAGCACCCGCATTCAGCACTTGATCAGGGGAAAGTGCTGTGGATAAGTGTCGTGGGGGCTGGGTTGTGGAGGAGTGGACGAGGCAGGCTTGGGTGCCCTTCGACAGGCTCAGGGAACGGAGCACCCCTCCCCCGTGCCACTGGAGCTGATGGCTCCTCGCCGTCGCGGGTACGACGAAGGGGCCCGGTCCGAAGACCGGGCCCCTCTTCTCTGACAGGTCAGAGAATTAGTCGAGCTTGCCGAAGACCTGCTCCTCGAAGGAGGTCTTGTTGCCCGTGTCGTACTTGTAGATCGACACGTAGGCCTCGGTCGGGTCACCGTTCTTGTCGAAGGTGATCGGGCCGGAGATGCCGTCGTAGTCGACGTCTTCGCCATCGGCGATGAGCTTCGCGCAGTCGGTGAACGACTCGCACTTGGTTCCCTCTTCAGAGACCGACTGCAGGTTCTCCTTGATGGTCGCACCGTCGGTGTCGCCGCCCTGCAGGGAGGCGAGGGCCAGCAGCGTGGTCGCGTCGTAGGACTCGGCCGCGTAGCTGAAGACGGTCAGCGGGTCGCTGCCCTGGTCTTTGACGAGCGCCTGGAGCTTCTCCTGGAACTCGGCCTTGGCCTCGACACCGGGGTTGGTGAACTGGGCGCCTGCGATGTCGACGTTCGTGTCCTTGTCGGTGATGACGCCGTAGTTTCCGTCGGCTCCGTAGAGCTTCGAGAAGTCGAAGCCCTTCGCGGCGAGCTGCTCGGCGATGGTCTTGATCTCGTCGAACGAGATGACGACCAGGGCGTCGGGGTCGGTCGCGAGAACGCTGGTGAGTGCCGAGTTGAAGTCGGTGGAGGCGGGCTCGAAGGTCTCTTCTGCTCCGACCGTGGCGCCGCCGTCTTCGAGGGCCTTCTTGATGTTCTCTTCGAGACCGGTGCCGTAGGCATCGTTCATGTAGAGGATCGAGACGTTGGTCTTGCCGTCCTTGATGATCTTGTTTCCGAGGATGCGACCCTGCCGAACATCGGAGGGGGCGGTGCGCCAGTAGTATCCGTCGTCTTCGTACGACGTGAAGTCGGGCGAGGTGTTGGCGGGCGAGATCTGGATGACGCCGGCCTGGGTGACCTGGTCGATGAACGTCTTCGAGACACCCGAGGACGCGGCACCGATGATGGCGGAGACGCCATCGGCGACGAGCGAGGTCGCCGACTGCGAGGCGATGTCGGTCGTGGTGTCGCCCGAGTCCTTCTGGGTCACGTCAACAGTGATGCCGGCCTTGGCATCGTTGATGTCCTTCACGGCCAGGTCGACGCCAGCGATCTCGGGCGGGCCGAGCACGGCGAGCGTACCGGTCTGAGGAAGGATCGTGCCGATCTTGAGGGACAGGTCACCGGAGTCGCTGCCGCTGTCGGTCGAGCCGCTCGAGCAGCCGACGAGAACGAGCGCGCTGATTCCCAGAATGGCCGCGCCACCCAGGGTGGTCTTCAGCGACCGGGAACCGGTCTTGGCGAATACGCCCATGATGCTCCTTGAATGTGATTGTTTTGTGGTGCACGGCATAACGAAGTTGGCCGTGCTGTAAAGCTAACGGCCCAAAGTCGCACCGACAATACATTCCTGTTACGGGCGTGTAACGCGACCCAATCGTTACCTTTCGTCCCGTCAGACGGGCTCAGCGACAGG